>Ga0136612_10000358_pt1 | contig 15714 bp, 17 predicted proteins | sample AntDryUQ224A2306_2_FD_106644 | JGI IMG/M metagenome (GOLD analysis project Ga0136612, IMG submission 106644) | Polar desert sand microbial communities from Dry Valleys, Antarctica - metaG UQ224A (23.06) | ecosystem: Environmental > Terrestrial > Soil > Desert | place: Antarctica: Dry Valley... | reverse complement strand
GACGGCACGCTCAACCGCTACGTCAACGTCTACCTCAACGACGAGGACGTCCGCGTCCTCGACGGCCTTGAGACCGCGGTCGGAGAGTCCGACACCCTGGTCATCCTGCCGGCCATGGCCGGCGGCTCCTGAGCGTCCCTCGGGAGTACGTCCACGCCATGGCGCGTCCCGTCCTCTGGCACATCGAGATCTCGCATTACAACGAGAAGGTGCGCTGGGCGCTGGATCTCAAGGGCATCGAGCACGAGCGCCGCGCGCCGCTGCCGGCGGTCGTCCACCCGCTGCGGGCGCTGTGGCTGACCCGCCAGCCCACCCTTCCTATCCTCGTGTGGGACGGCCGGGCGATTCCGGACTCCACGGCGATCATCGCCGAGCTCGAGCGGCGCGTGCCCAACCCTCCGCTCTACCCGTCGGACCCCGCCGAGCGGGCGCGCGCGCTCGAGCTCGAGGAGTTCTTCGACGAGGAGGTCGCAGGGTACGCGCGCCGGCTGGCCTTCGTGGAGATCAGCCGCGACGCCGCCGCCGCGGCGGAGACGATGGCGATCGTCGGAATGCCCGGCGCGCGGACCGGCGTGGGACGCGCGCTGGCGCCCCACATCGCGGCCCTCAACGCGCGGCGCTACGGCGGCACGGCGGCGAGCGTGGACGAGGCCCGCGCCAAGGTGCGTGCCGGCGCCGAGCGCCTCGAGGCCGAGATCGGGCCCTCCGGCTACCTGGTCGGTGATGCCTTCGGCGTCGCCGACCTCACCGCGGCGTCGATCTTTGCCCCGCTCGTGCAGCCGCCGGAGTTCCAGTACGTGCTCCCGGAGCAACCGCCGGCGCTGCGGGAGTTCGTCGCGTCGCTCCCCGCGGCCGGGATGGACTGGGTCCGCGCGATGTGGTCGGGCCACCGTCCGCAGTCGCTACAGTTCGTGAAGTAATGGCCCAGCCATTCGTGGAGAACAAGCCGTGCGGGGGGCGCTACGGCGACATCATCCAGGCCATCGGCAACACGCCCCTGGTCCAGCTCAAGCGCCTGTCGCCGAAGCCCGGGGTGCGGATCTGGGCCAAGCTCGAGTCCCACAACCCCACGGGCTCGGTCAAGGATCGCGTCGCGCGCGCGCTGATCGAGGACGCCGAGGAGAAGGGGGCGATCGGGCCGGGCCAGACCATCCTCGAGCCGACGTCCGGGAACACCGGCATCTCCCTCGCCATGATCTGCCGCCACAAGGGCTATGACCTCGAGGTCGTCATGCCCGACAACGTCACGCCCGAGCGCACGCAGCTGCTGGAGATGTACGGCGCCAGGATCACCACCTCCGAGGGCTCGCAGGGATCGAACGGCGCCGTCGAGAAGGCGCTGGAGATGGCCGGCGGCGAGGACCGCTACTACATGCCCTACCAGTACGGAAACGAGGCCAACCCGCTCGCCCACTACAACGGCACGGCGCTGGAGATCCTCGACGAGCTCGACGAGGTCACCGCGTTCGTCGCCGGGCTGGGCACCGGCGGCACGCTCATGGGCAACGGCCGCCGGCTCAAGGAGGAGCTCGGGGACGACGTGAAGATCGTCGCGGCCGAGCCGATGCAGGGCGAGCCGGTCCAGGGGCTGCGCTCGCTCGAGGACGGGTTCATCCCGCCGATCATCGATCTCTCCGTGCTGGACCGCAAGATCTTCGTGACCAACCGCGACGCGATCGTCTGGACCCGCAAGCTCCTGGAGGAGGAGGGCATCTTCGCCGGCGTCTCCTCCGGTGCCATCGCGTCGATCGCCGTGCGGATGGCCTCCGAGATGGACGAAGGCAACCTCGTGTTCATCGTCTGTGACGACGGCTGGAAGTACCTGTCGTCGGGGCTCTACACGCTGCCTGTCGACGAGATCGAGAATCTCGACTCGACGGTGTGGTGGTAGCGCGACCGCGCCAACTGATCCGAACGTGGTCGAGGCGCGCAACCTCACTGCGCATGCCCTTTTCCCCCTGCCCCGCCTGAGCCGATGGATGTCGACCGCTTTCTGACGAGCCCCGGCTCCCGGCGCGCGTTCTTTCGCAGCGCCGGGGTCGGGTTCGCGGGCGGGTCCGCCGTCCTGCTGGCGGCGTGCGGCGACGACGGCGACTCCGAGACCGGCCCCGCCTCGGGCGCCACGCCCGACGTCGAGATCCTCAACTCTGCCCTGGACCTCGAGAACACCGCCGTGGCGGCCTACGCCGCCGGGGCTCCGCGCCTGACGGGCGCGGTCCGGGCGCTGGGCGCGCAGTTCCTCGGCCAGGAGCGTGAGCACGCCGCCGCGCTCGGACAGGCGATCAAGCAGCTCGGCGGGACGCCCACGAAGCCCAAGGCCGCCTACGACTTCCCCGAGTTCAAGGGCCAGGAGGACGTCCTGAACTTCGCGCTGGATCTCGAGGGCACCGCGGTGGCCGCCTACATCGACGCCCTGCCCAAGGTCTCGGACCCCGAGCTGCGGGGCACGGCTTCGGCGATCCTCACCAACGAGGCCGAGCACATCTCGGTCCTGCTCGGCGCACTGGGCCGGCCCCAGGTGCCCAGCGCCTTCGTGATCGGGGGCCTCTAGATGGCCGACCGGGTCTCGATCGCCGACGGCGAAGCCGACACCGCGGTGATCGCCGAGTACGAGGTATCGCGGCGAGCGCTGGTCAGGCGGGGCATCGCGGTCGGCTCGCTCTCGCTCGCGGCGGCGAGCGTCCCGGCCCTCCTGCGCGCTCGCAACGCCTTCGCCCAGGCCGGCGACGACCGCGCGATCATCGAGAAGGCGGTCGGCCTCGAGCAGACCGCGGTGTTCGCCTACGCCGCGGCGGTCGCGTCGGGCAGGCTCAATGCGAAGTCCACGGCGGTCGCGCGGCTCTTCGGCGGCCAGGAGCAGGAGCACGCCGACGCCCTCACCGCCGCGCTCAAGACGCTCGGCGGCACTCCGCCGCCCAAGCCCACCGCGCCCCGCGACGTGCCGGGGATGGCCGCGGCGACGGGCAGCGCCCGCCGGATCCTGACCTTCTTGATCGCGCTCGAGGAGAGCGCCGTCGCCGCCTACTACGACGCCCATCAGAAGCTCAAGGACGCAAAGCTGCTCAGCGCCGGGTCGGCCATCATGGCCAACGAGGGCCAGCACCTGGTCGTGCTGCGCCAGGCCCTCGACCTCAACCCGGTTCCCACCGCATTCGCCACCGGGAAGGCCTGACGTGCGCAAGCATCGCTTCCTCATCTCCCTCGCCACCCTCGCGCTGTCCCAAGCCTTTGCCGCCGGGTGCGGAGACGACTCCAAGGACTCCGGCGGGTCGGGCGGACAGGACGCCAAGCCCGCTGCGCCCGCCACCACCGCGACCGCCGCCGCCCCCGGCGGCGCCCCGGTCGCCGACGCGAAGGTGAAGATCGCGTCCTTCAAGTACGTCCCCGACGCCATCACGCTGAAGGCGGGCGGCAAGGTCACCTGGACCAACCAGGACCAGGCCCCCCACACCGCGACGGCCAAGCCTGCGTCCGTGTTCGACACGGACACCCTCAACTTGGGTCAATCCAAGACCGTTACCATCGAAAAGCCTGGCACCTACGAATACTTCTGCGTCTTCCACGCCTTCATGGTTGGCAAGATCGTGGTGAAGTGAGGTATTGACATGATCGGCAACATCGGCCCCATGGAGCTCGTGATCGTCGCGATCATCGCGCTCATCGTCCTCGGCCCGAAGAAGCTCCCCGAGGCCGGGCGCGCCGTCGGCAAGGGCATGCGGGAGTTCAAGGACTCGTTCACCGGATCGAACGACGACGAGCCCGAGGAAGTCGCTCGCGTCGCCGAGACGCACGTCGAGGCGAAGTAGGCCCTGCGCTAGCCTCGCTCGCGTGAGGATCTCACGCGAGTTGCTGGACGAGGTCGTCGCGCACGCGCGCGAGGAAGCTCCGAATGAGTGCTGCGGCATGATCGCCTCGCTGGACGGGCGGGCGGTCGCGGTGCATCGCGCGGTGAACGCCGCGGCGAGCCCGCTGCGCTACGAGATGGAGCCCCAGGACCAGTACCGCATCGAGATGGCGATCGACGACGCCGGCCAGGAGCTCGGCGCGATCTATCACTCGCACACCCGGTCGGCGCCCTTTCCGTCCCAGACAGACATCAACCTGGCCTTCCATCCCGACTCGCTCTACATGATCGTCGGAGTGGCCGGGGACGAGGTCGACGTACAGGCCTACCGGATCGCCAACGGGCAGGTGAGCGACGCCGCCCTGGAGGTGGACGGCGGATGAGCGAGCCGCGACCGCTGGTCTGCCCGTCGTGCGCGTCGACGCACACGCTCGACGCCCGCTTCTGCCCGGTCTGCTCCATGCCGCTGGTCTACGGGCGCCTGGAGGCAGACGCGCCCATCACCGAGCGCCACGAACGGGCGCGCAAGATCAAGCCCCAGCTCGCCGAGGGCGACCTCGTGCGCGTGGCCGGCGGGCGCAACCAGGCCGAGGCCGAGTTCATCCAGGCGCTGCTGCTCGAGGAGGGCGTGCCGAGCATGCTCAAGCGCACGGCCGGCTTCGACGTGCCCGACTACCTCGCCGCCGGCCCGCGCGACGTCCTGGTGCCCCGGTCCGGGGTCGTCACCGCGCACGAGATCCTGCTCCAGGCCGAGATGGCGCCGTCTGACGCCGCGTCGATGGGCCCGTCCTCCCCGGGGCGGCTGCTGGCGGGCCTGCTGGCCGCGCTCGCGCTCGTCGCGGTCGTCGCCTGGGTGGGCGCTGAGGTGATCGGCTAGGCGCTGCACTCAACGGGTTGTTGCTCCTCGAACGACGGTCGGTGAAGGGGAGGGACGGTCCGTTGAGAAGTTCGGAGGGGTGTGGTCCGAAACGGGACCATGCGTCCCGCTCTGGACCACACCCCGGGAGCGTTCCGACCCACCGCCGCTTTACCGAGGCCGTTCGCGCTGCCACTCCGCGGAGCTCAGGCGCTGGCCAGCCGCGACAGGTGCGTGCGCCAGTTGCCCTCGGTATAGCCGACACCGCGCCCCGAGAACGCCTTCTCCAGCGCCGCGACCGGTCCGGCGGGGTGCAGGCGCGAGGCGAGGCGCACGGCCGCGCCGCGGCCCTCCTCACGGGCGAGCAGATCGAAGACGGTGCCGCCCAGCAGCGCGGCGTCGCGCACGCTGGGCGGAAAGGCCGGCGCATCGCCCTCGCGCAGGCGCCGGGTGATCGCCGGTCGCAGGTGGGGCACCTGGCCCGCGAAGTACTGGGCGGCGCCCTGGCCCAGCCAGGCCCATTTGACGTAGCGCACGAAGGACCCGGGGTGAAAGGGGGGCGGGAGGTCGGGATTGTTGGCGCCGATGAGGACGGCGGCGTACTGCGCGGCGGGGGCGAGCATCAGCAGCTCCCGCGAGCCCTCGGCCTGCGAGGCGCGGCGCTCCATCGCGCGCGGAGCGAGGACATGGATCTCGCGCTTGCCGAACCAGCCGACGAGGTAGCGGCGGCCCGCCGGGGCGGTCAGCGCGCGCAGGGCGGGAAGGTAGGGCTGGGCGAGTGACAGGGAGAGCGAGGAGCCGTGGATGACGACCGTCAGCTCGTGCTCGGGAGGGCGTGCGAAGTCCTCGGAGAGCTCGGCGCGCGCGTGCTCGAGGCGCTCGAGCACGCGCGCGGCATCGTCGCCGTCCTCGGACTCGTGGCGCGCGGTGAACGACGGGGAGGTTGATTCCACCCAGGCCATGGGTCGCGCAGTCTGACGACGAGGCCCAACATAAAGAGGGTCTGACCCTCGTTATGTTCAGCGCGGCCGGTGGCCCTGGATCTCGGCGGCCTGCTGGTAGGTCGGGCGGTTGATCCAGTGGATCGGCTTCTGGGTCACGCCGCCGAGCGCGCGGAAGCGCACCTCGTCGTAGCAGCGCTGGTCGCCGTCGGCACAGCCGCCGGTGCGGTAGAGCTCGGCCGCGCTGACGCCCAGCGCGGCCTGGAGCGAGGCGACGAGCGCGGCACGGCAGCGCAGGAAGTTGCCGCCCCCGCAGAACACGCGGGCGAAGCGACCACGCACGCGCCGCCGCGCGATCGTGCGCAGGTCCTTCTGCACCGCGGAGTAGGCGCCGTCCTGGTAGGCGGAGCCGAGGTGGTCGCCGTGGTTGTTGGGCGCGTTGTCGATGTCCTCACCGATCGCCGCATCGAAGAGCGCCGGGCCCATCGTGGGCTCGAAGACGGACTTGACGAGCCGTGGCCACCAAGCGTCCATGATCCGCACCGCCTCGGCGTCCTCGTAGGTCCCGCTGTTGTCGCGGTCGCGGCGATGGGCGCCCGAGCGGTTCCAGGCCGTCAGCGTCGCGATCGCCCCGGCCAGGCGCGGATCGCGCTGACGGCCGATGACGGCGAGGGCGTGCGGGAGGACCTTGTCGCCGCGCAGATCCACCGTCCCGGCATCCTCGGCCGCGTCGATCAGCTCGACGAGCGACATCTTGTTGGCGCCCTGGATGCCACGGCGGATGCGGTCGTCGAGGGGCAGCGAACGGTAGAGCGGGCCGTAGCCGGTGTTGCCGGACCCGGGGGCCTGCTTGTTGTTCCAGCTCGTGAGGAACTGCTGGTTTACGACCTGCGGATGGGAGGCGAACGGGGTGTAGGTCGCGGTGTTGTTGTCCGGATTGAACCCGCGCCACTCGAACTTCGCGCGCGTGGGGAGCAGCGGGTCCAGGCCGGCCGGCCGCGAAGGGTTGTTGCCCGAGTTGAAGTACGCGATGTCGCGGTCGTCGGCATAGAGCCAGTTGAACGTGTAGCCGATCCTGCTCGCGGCGCGCTGGAAGTCCTGGGCGTTGCGCATCTTGTCGGGGTTGTTGAAGTCCGAAAAGCCGCCCGCCGAGTCCACCTCGTGGAAGTAGGTCGAGCGCAGCTCGGTGAAGGCCACGGGCCGGCCCGCGATCGTCGCGCGCGAGCGCACGAGGCCGAGCTTGGTGCGCAGGGTCTGGAGGGTCTGGGAGCCGGCCGGGGTCGAGTCGGCGGGCGTCGGCGCCCACGTGTTCGTGCGCTCCAGCGACTCCATCGGCGTGCAGGCCCCGCGGAACATGTAATGCATCGAGCCCTTCGTCGGGGTGCCCCCGCCGGGCTCGCAGAGGTCGACCGCGAAGGTGTCGATGATGTCGTTGCCCGCCGATGTCGCGCTCCACACGTAGTCACGCCCGCGGCCGAGCTGGACGTAGAGATTGACGCCGGGGAAGGCGGCGCCGCGGGCGTCGATGCCCGGCCCGTGGACGTCCTGCTCCATCAGGATCTGCGGGGCGAAGTAGCCGGTCTGCGGGCCGAACACCGCCAGGGGACGGCCGGAGTCAGACTCACTGCCGGAGACCACGAGCGCATTGGAGTTGGCGCTGGGGAAGCTCCCGAGCAGGCCGCCGTGGGGCTCGGGCGGGCCGGCGAGCGCGTTGCGTGAGGAGCTGCGCGCGTCCACCCCGCTCTTGACGATCGGCACGCCGGCGACCGAGTTGAGGTCGGGGATCGCGGCACTGCCCGGCGTCACGCGCCGCGGGGTGAGCTGGTAGGGAAAGCGCTTGGGCGCGAAGACGGTCGTCGGCGCCTCCGGGTCGTTGTTGAACGCGAACTGGCGCCAGAGCCGGGCGCCGAGCCTGCGGCCGTAGCGCTGCTGGAACTTCTGGAGGCGTAGGGCCGAGCTGACCTCGCCGCCCCCGCCCTTGCCGAAGATCCCGCCCACCAGCGCCGCCGTGGCGATGATGTCGGTGACCTTCCAGGGCTTGGGGCCGGTGGGCTGCTGGATGGCGGCGTACTCGCCGGGCATGGTCAGCGGGTTGAGCTGGTTGATGTAGGTGTTGACGCCCCTGACGTAGTTGACCGCGTCCTGCTGGACCTGGATGCCCTCGGCGCCGTAGAGGTCGTCGCCCTGGTCGAACTGGCGCTGGAGGTCGGCCTCGGTGTAGGGCGCCACGGCCCACTGGCTCTGGTCGAAGGCGCGGTTGCCGGGCGCGCCGCCCGCAAACGAGGAAACCTGCGCGCGGCCGAGGTTGCGCAGCACGTCGATGAAGAACATGCGGTCCTCGCCGGCGATGTAGCCCAGCCCGCACATCGTGCCCTCGCGCGTGTCGCCGTAGACGTGGGGGACGCCGAACTGCTTGTCGCGCAAGATGGTGACGTTGGGGCACGGCGAGTAGGTGCGCTCGACGTCCTCGGGCCGCACGCCGAAGGAGGAGTCCTTGAAGTACTTGCGCAGGTCGGCGGCCTGCAGGCCGGGCGTGGCGAAGACGAGGTCGTTGTACATCGCCAGCTGGTCGTTGTTGTGGGCCGGTCGCGCGCCGCTGCCGAGGAAGGCCGCCAGCTGGGTGAGGTTCGCCGAGCCGTTGGTCCCCGGCGGCAGGACGTCGTTGAAGCCCCCGGCGTCGTTGAAGCGGAAGGGCTGGACGGCGGCGGCGTGCGCGGCGCTCGTGGCCGCCATGAACACGGCCAGCGACAGCACGGTGACGACAAGCCTCCTGCGCACTGCTCCTCCTCCGTCAAGGGACCCGGCGCCAACCCTACCCGTCAACCGGAATCGGGTGCGCCGCTCAGGTTGCCGCGATGATGTATCCGCACGCGCTGAGCGCCAGGCAACACACGCTGGCGGCCGTGACCTTCTACCTGGGCGCGAACCTGCTGGCCCATCTGCAGGGCGAGAGCGACGCCGTCGACGGCCTGCTGGCCGCAGGCGAGCGCGCAGCGGGGCTGCTGGACCTGCTGAGTCCGGGCGGCGCGGCGCCCGAGAGCTAGGCCATCACGGGCTGGGCGTCCGAGGCGATCGCCTCGATCGCCTCGGCGGCGCGATCGAACTCCTCGTCGGAGAGCACCGGGGTGCCCTCGAAGGGGAGGTCGCGCTGAAGCTCCAGCCATGAGCGACAACCGCCGTACTCGTCACGGACCTTCACGGTGACGGGGCGGGGGATGCGATACGTGCGCAGCAGCAGCACGTGCAGGGGATGCCGGCGCTTCCAGGCCAGGCGCTTCTCGGCGTAGTCCGGGGTCCAGACGTAGAACGGGGAGAGCGCGTCCACGCAGCGACGGTCGCTGACCGTGAAGTGGCCGGCGACCTCTGCCCAGGCGCGGATGCGCACGCGGTCGGGCTGCCCGATCCCGCCGTCGGCCGTCCAGGCGTGCGGAGAGGGCTCGCCGTCGGACCAGACGCCCTCCTCCAGCGCCCGGCGCAGCTCGGGCTGGTGGGACTCGCGGACGAGGTCGATGCGCTGGTGGTCGAAGGTCGGGTAGAGGAAGAACCGCTCGTGCTCGAGCTCGAAATGGCGCTCGGACTCGCGGATCCCGCCCTTGCGCAGGGTCAGAAGCTGCTCGCCCTCGGCGAGGGCGCGCACGGTCACAGCCCATTCTTTGAATGCGATTGGCATACGGAAAACGAGGGTGCTTCGGTGAGGCTCGGAGCCCGGGCGCGCACGGGGCGAAATCGCCAGCGGGATCGCGCAGTTTACGCAATCGTTACGAGACCACCAAATGTTCCTGCTAATCGGCGGATTCCTCAGACAGCTTCCGTCCGGCCCTGGCCTCCAGGATCTCCAGGAGGGCCGCGAAATCAGCCCCGCCGAGCCCTTCGGCGTCGGCGGCCTCGAGCACGGCGTGGGTCGCCTTCGCGGCGGCGAACGGGATGCCCGCCGCGGCCGCCTCGTCCAGCGCCAGGCGCACGTCCTTGAGCATGTGCTCGAGCTTGAAGAGCGTCGTCCAGTCGTGCGCGCGCATCGGGCCCGCCTTCAGCGTGAGCATGGCCGAGCCACCCGATCCGGCCCCGATCACCTGGGTGAGCGCGTCGAGGTCGACGCCCGCGGCCGCGCCGAGGAGCAGCGCCTCGCCGGCAGTCGCGGTGTTGACGGCGGCCACGGCGTTGTTGATGACCTTGACGACCTGGCCGTCGCCCAGCGGGCCGACGTGGAGGACGAGCTCGCCCATCGCCTCGAAGAGGGGGCGTGCGCGCTCGAAGTCCGCCGCCTCCCCGCCGGCCATGATCGTCAGCGTCCCGTCCTGTGCCTTGGGCGAGGACCCGGTCACGGGCGCGTCCATGAAGCCCACCCCGCGCTCGCCCAGCGCCGCGCCGATCCGGCGCGCCGCGGCGGCGCCGATCGTGGACATGTCGACGCACAGCAGGTCGCCGCGGGCCCCGGCCGCGGCGCCGTCGTCGCCGAGCAGCACGGCTTCGACCTGGGGCGCGTCGACGACCATGGAGATGACGACGTCGGACGTCGCGGCGACCTCCGCCGGCGTGGCGGCGACGCTGCCACCGTGCTCCGCCGCCCACGCCTCGGCGGTGGTGCGCGTGCGGTTGTGGACCGTGACCTCGAACCCGGCACGGCGCAGGTTGGCCGCCATCCGCGAGCCCATGATCCCCAGGCCGATGAAGCCGGCGCGCACGCTCATGGCGCCATCATCCTCGAGTCCCGAACCCGCCGCCGCCGGGCGTCTCGATCCGCAGCCGCTGCCCCGGCTCGAGCCGGCCCGTCGCCTTGGCGGGCAGCTCGGCGCCGTCGAGCAGGTTGCGCCCAGGCGTGCCGGGTTCGCCGCCGTCGGCCCCCGCCGGCGCGTGTCGCCGGCGCTCGGTGATCAGCGAGAAGTCCATCGGCTCCAGCGCCTGCACCTCGCGGACCACGCCATCGCCGCCATGGTGGCGGCCGGCCCCGCCCGAGCCGCGGCGCAGCGCGTACTCGGTCACCCGCAGCGGGAACTCGAGCTCCAGCGCCTCCACCGGCGTGTTGAGCGTGTTGGACATCGCCACGTGGACGCCGCTGGGCCCGTCGGCGTCCGGGCAGGCGCCCTGCCCGCCGCCCAGCGTCTCGTAGTAGGTGAACCCCTCGTTGCCGAGCGTGAGGTTGTTCATCGTCCCCTGACCGAGCGCGTGGCCGAACGCCCCGAGGATGAGGTCGGCGACGCGCGAGGAGGTCTCCACGTTGCCGGCGGCGACGGCCGCGGGGTACTGCGCGTTGAGCAGCGAGCCCTCCGGCGCCAGCACCTCGAGCGGGCGGTAGGCGCCGGCACACGGGGGGATGTCGGGGTCGGTGAGCACCCGCACCGCGAAGTAGGCGGCCGAGCGCGTCACCGCCAGCGGGCAGTTGAGGTTCCCGGGGTCCTGCTCGGCCGAGCCGGCGAAGTCCAGGCGCAGCCGGTCGCCCGCGACCGTGGCGGCGAGGCGCAGCTCGAGGTCACCCTCGGCGCCCTCGAGGACGTCGCGGGCCGTGCGCGTGCCGTCGGGCAGCGCCGCCAGGCAGGCGCGGGTGCGCCGCTCGGCGTAGTCCAGGACGGCCGCCATGGCCTCCCGCAGCGTGCCGGCGCCCACCCGCTCGGCGAGCTCTGCGGTGCGCAGCGCGCCGGCGCGGTTGGCCGCGAGCTGGGCGCGCAGATCGGCGCGGCGCTGGTCGGGCTGGCGCATGGCCCCGGCCAGCTCGTCGAGCGCTGAGTCGTCGAGCACCCGGGGCGCGATCACCAGACCCTCCTCGTCCAGCGTGCGCGAGTCCGCGGGCATGGACCCGGGGACCCTTCCGCCCACGTCGGCGTGGTGCGCGCGGCTGGCGGCGAACGCGAGCAGGTCGCCCGCGCCGTCCCACACGGGCGTCACGACGGTGATGTCGGGGAGGTGGGTGCCGCCGCGGTAGGGGTCGTTGAGCACCCACGAGCGCCCGGGCGCGTGCTCCTCCTCGAGCACGGCGGCGACCGCGGCCGGCATCGCTCCGAGGTGGACGGGGATGTGCTCGGCCTGCATGACCATCTCCCCGGCGGCGTCGAAAATCGCCGTGGAGGCGTCACGGCGCTCCTTGATGTTCGCCGAGTGCGCCGAGCGCACGAGCACCGCTCCCATCTCCTCGCAGGTGGCGCGCAGGGCTCCGGTGAGGACCTGGAGGGTGACCGGGTCGAGCTCGCTCACGCGCCGCTCCCCCGGGCCAGGTGGATCGCGCCCGCCGCGTCGGCCTCCCCCGCCCAGCCGGGCGGGACGACGAGGGTCGCCTCGCCCAGCTCGCACACCGCCGGCCCCGCGATGCGCGCGCCGGGCGCCGGCGGGCCGGTCCAGATCGCCGTGTCGTGCTCGGCGCCGGCGAAGCGCACGGCCCGCGACCCGGCCGGCTCCCCGCCGGCCTCGCGGTCGCGCTCGACCTCGCTGCTGACGTCGGGTGCGGGGACCACCGCGCTGACCCGCACGGTGACGAGCTCGACCTCGCCATCGGGGTCGGCATGCCCGTAGCGCTCGGCGTGCGCGGCGGCGAAGGCCTCGCGCAGCTCCCCCGGATCCAGCGGCGCCTCGCCGCCGTCGACGGGCAGCTCGAAGGCCTGCCCGCGGTAGCGCAGTTCATAGCGGCAGCGCAGCTCTGCGCCGTCGACGCCGAGCTGACCGCGCGCCTGGGCGCCCAGCGCCTCCACGTCGGCGGCCACCGCCGCTGCGGTCAGGTCGCCGCCCGCCCGCAGGACGCTGCGCTGGGCGTCGCGGCGGCGTTCGGAGACGATCATCCCCAGCGCGGCGAGCACCCCCGAGGCCGGGGGGCAGAGCACCCGGTCCATCCCGAGCTCCTCGGCGACCGCGACGGCGTGCATCGGCCCGGCGCCGCCGAAGCACAGCAGCACGAACCCGCGTGGATCCACGCCCCGCTCCACGGTCATGACGCGCAGCGCGCGGGCCATCTCGGCGTCGGCGACCCGCGCGATGCCCTCGGCGCACCCGGCCCGGTCGAGCCCCAGCGCGCCCGCCAGTCCGTCCACGGCGCGCTCGGCGGCCGCGCTGTCCAGCGTGATGCCCCCGGGCAGCGAGCCCCCGGCCGGCAGGCGCCCCAAGACCAGGTTCGCGTCGGTCACCGTGGGCTCGCTCCCGCCGCGCCCGTAGCACGCCGGGCCGGGGTCGGCGCCCGCCGAGCGCGGCCCCACGCGCAGCGCGCCGCCCGGATCGCGCCAGGCCACCGAGCCGCCGCCCGCCCCGACCGTATGGACGTCGAGCATCGGCAGCGCCACCGTGCGCCCGCCCACCATGCGCTCCGTCGTCTCGCGCGCGCGGCCCGCCTCGATCACGCAGACGTCGCATGACGTCCCGCCCATGTCGAAGCACAGGGCGTCGGGCTCACCGGCCGCCGCGCTCACCCAGGCCGCCCCCGCGGCGCCGCCGGCCGGGCCCGAGAGGACGGTGAGGACGCCGTGGCCGGCCGCCACCTCGAGGTCGGCGAGGCCGCCGTTTGACTGCATGATCTCCGGCTCGGGCAGGCCGGACTTGGCGGCGCGCCCGGCCAGGGCACGCAGGTAGCCCGACAGCAGCGGCGACAGCGCGGCGTCGATCTCCGTGGTCGCTGCGCGCTCGTACTCGCGGAAGGTCCCGACCGTCTCGTGCGAGAGCGCCACGTGCACGCCGGGCAGGCGCTCGCGCAGCGCTTTGCCGAGCGCGCGCTCGTGCTCGGGGTGGCGGTAGGCGTGCAGCAGGACGACGGCGACGGCCTCGGGCTCGCAGGCGGCGACCGCGTCGCAGACCGCGCGGATACCGTCGTCCTCCAGCGCCCGCAGCACTCCGTCGGGCCCCATCCGCTCCGGCGCGGGGACCCGCCGCTCGGCGGGCACCAGCGGGGGAGGATGGGCGGCGCACAGCCGGTAGAGGTCCACGCGCGCCTGGCGGCCCAGCTCGACGACGTCGGTGAATCCCGCGGTCGCCACGAGCGCGGTGCGCGCGCCGCGCCCCTCGAGCACCGCGTTGGTCGCGACCGTCATCCCGTGCGCGAAGCGCTCGACCGCCCCCGCGGCGGCGCCGGCGCGCTCCAGCACCGCCTCGATGGCAGCCATGACCCCCGCGGACTGGTCGCGGGGCGTCGTGGGCGCTTTTGCGCTGACCAGGCGACCTTCAGCCGCGAGGACCGCGTCGGTGAACGTGCCCCCGACGTCGACCCCGAGGAGCATCGTCAGGCGGCCACCCGGGCGTGCGCGAACCCGCCGAACTCCCACATGGGTCCCAGCGTCGAGCCGTCGGCCCGCGTCAGGTAGCGCGGCACCGCCTCCGCGGCCCCGAGGTCGGACTCGAGCCTGAGCCCGTGCGCGGCGAGGAAGGCCGCCGTTCCGCCGCGAGGGATCCCGAAGCGAAAGGGCTCGCCCATCTTCGCCACAGCGGTCATGAGCTCCTCGGCGCCGTAGGGCCGCTCCCCGTCGAGCACCTCCTGGTGGAGGTAGTCGAAGACGATCGAGGTCTCGGGCGATGCGTGGCCGCCCACGAAGTCCAGGACGGCCGCGACGGCCTCGGGCGGCAGGTAGGGAGCGACGCCCGACCACACGTAGAGCGTCGGGCGGCCGGTGTCGTGGCCGTGGGCCGCGAGGCGCTCGCCCAGGTCCTCCCGCGTGAAGTCGATCTGCACGTAGTTCACGTTCGGGGGCGGCGGGCCGACGATCTGCGCGATCTTGCGCTGCTTGATCTCAGACATCGCCGGGATGTCGACCTCGTAGATCGCGACGGGCGCGAGCTCGGTTTGCAGCCGGTAGGGCCGGGTCTCATAGCCCGCGCCGAGGAAGACGAGCTGCGCGATCCCGGCCGCGACCTCTTCGCGCACGACGGTGTCGAGGTGCTTGGTCCGCGCGACCTCGAAGGCGAGGCTTCCCGGCACGATGCGCTCGAGGATGCGCGGGCCCAGCCGGCGCAGTCCCGGGACCTTCACGAACGCGGGCAGCCGCAGGCCGCCGCCGACGAACTCGATCGCCAGGTGGTCGGGATTGCGTACCGCCGGGTCACGGTCCTGCGTCCCGATCGCGCGCTGGAGGGCTGCGCCCTCGGCGGTGCTCGCAGTGCTCAGGCGGCTCGCGCCGCGCTCGTCCAGCGCCATGCGCGGACGTTATCGGCCGAGGCCGGGGCCGGTCTCGAACGCCTCGGGCCCGTCGCTTCCGCGGTCAGGCGGCGATTCGGTCCAGCGGGCGCGGCACGTCTGTCCCGCGCGCTCCGGCGGGCACCGCGACCCCTTCGGTCTCGGCCAGGTGCTGATGGGACGGGCAGTAGCCGTTGTGGGGAAGCGGCATCCGCTGGCACGCGGTGCCCCGGCGCGTCGTCGCGCGGCACTGGAGCGGGTTGCCGTTGACGTCGTAGCCCTGGAGCGGCCGGCGCGCCAGGAACTCGTCGGCGAAGCTCACGTAGCGGTCCACCACGGAGTAGACCCGCTGCTGGGCGCACATGGGAAAGTGTCCGCGGATGTCGTTGAACAGCGTGCGCGCGGGGCGCGCGAAGTAGTGGCGATCGGTCGCCAGGCGCGCGATGGCCGACTCGCATGAGCGCAGGACGACCTCATGGCCGGCGGGATCGGTGATCTCCGAGGCGACCTCACGATAGATGGCGCGGCTGAAGCGGTACATGTCTCTCTCCCTGACCCTTTTCTCTCGAGCGTCCATTGCCCCCCCGGCGAGCCGGAGTATGGACCGGTCCTGTGAAGACACAACGCAGGGATTGTTAAGTCGGCGTTAAGCGACTGGACGGGGGTGCATCGATGCACCAACCGTCCAGCAAACTGGCGCGACCCTACTCCCAGCGCTCCCAGACCGGCGCGACCCCGGGGCGCACGACCGCGTGGTGGTGGTCGAGCGCCGGATCGATCTCGGGGCAATCACTGCGCCAGTGGGCCCCGCGGCTCTCGGTCCGGTGAAGCGCGCACGCCGCGATGAGCCGGGCGAGCGGGTAGGGATCCTGGGCCAGCTCGGCGAGCCCCTCCGGCGAGCGCTCCAGCCCGGCGTGGCGCCACAGGGCCGCGCGGGTCTCCGGGGAAGGGGGCACGCCGGCCTCCGGGTCGGCCGCGGGCGGGTCGGCCCGGGCCG
>Ga0136612_10000357_pt1 | contig 15723 bp, 10 predicted proteins | sample AntDryUQ224A2306_2_FD_106644 | JGI IMG/M metagenome (GOLD analysis project Ga0136612, IMG submission 106644) | Polar desert sand microbial communities from Dry Valleys, Antarctica - metaG UQ224A (23.06) | ecosystem: Environmental > Terrestrial > Soil > Desert | place: Antarctica: Dry Valley... | reverse complement strand
GTTGGCATTAAGATTTTGCGGCCTCGACCTTTTTCTTATCATCCGGCTTGCTCTCCTTGACGCGGTTGCCGTCCTTGAGGTCGCGGATGGCCTGGTAAGTGCCGCCGACGATTCGATCGCGTTCCTTGAGACCGCTGACCACCTCAAAGTATTTCTCGCCGGCTATACCCACCTTTACGGGCCGAAAGGTCACTTTGTTGTCCGCGCCAACGACGAATACGCCCTCGATGTCGCGCTTCCCGACCTGTTTCTCGGGTGTGGCTTTTGCCAGCGTAACCGCCCCGCTGTCCGCCTTCGCCGTCGAGTCCTCGCGCACGGTAAGCGCGATGATTGGAATGGACAGCACGCTCCTGCGCGTGTCCGTAATGATCTTCGCGGTCGCCGAGAAGTCCGGCCTGGTGGAGGGCGGGGTATTGATGAGTTGAATGGTGACCTCATAGTCGATCGCCTGGTCAGCTGGAGTCAGCGCCCCGCTTGAATTCGCCTTGATGGAGCTGTTGGAGATCTCGGAGACGCGGCCGATAAAGGTCGTGTCCGGGAAAGCGTCGATCTGTATGACCGTCGAGTCACCGATCGAAATGCGGGAAACGTCGGTCTCATCTACTTTCACCTTCGTTTCGAGCAGGCTCATGTCACTGATCGTCAGCAGAGTCGCCGCATCCTTGTTGAGAGTTCCCATAATCGCCGTTTCACCCTCTCGAACATTGAGCCGGGTGACCTTTCCGCTCATCGGCGCCACGATTGTAGTTTTTCCGAGCAGACTCTGCGCATCCCGAAGCGACGCCTGAGCCTGCGCGATTCCGCTGTTGGCTGACTCGAGCTGGGCCTGTGCAACCTCTACCTGAGTTCTGAGCTGCTCGACCTGCTCGTCGGAAACCAGCGTTGGATTCGCCTTTTTGAGAGCGAGCATGCGAGCGTAGTTACGCCGTGCCTGCAGCAGGGTCGGGAGTGCCGTCGCCGACTGCGAGCGGCTGGAAGCCACCGCCGCTGCAGCGCGCTCCGTCGCGGCGCGGTACTGCGAAGGATCTATCTCCAGAAGGAACTGTCCCCTGGCGACGACATCGCCTTCCTTGACCGCGAGACGCACAACGCGACCGGTGATGTCAGCGCTCAAGTCAACCTTGTTTTGCGGCTGTACCTGGCCACTGGCCGTCACGGAAGCAACGAGGTCGCGCCTCTCCACCGGCTCGATGCGCACTTCTGTCGCTTTGTTGCGCCCCTTCGCCGCGGTGGTGGCTCCGATGACCGCGACGACAAGCAGGATGCCGCCGATCACTCCCCATTTCTTGCGCTTTGACATTTTCCTGTCCCGTTATCTAAGTGGGCGCCCGACAGCGCTTTCCAGCGCGGCGTACGCCTTGTGGTAGTCGAATATTGCGTTGATGCGGTCGCTCTCGGCGCGCTCGTACGCTGCGCGCGATTCGGTGACGTCCACGAAGTTCACGGCACCGCTGCGATACCGGTCCTGAGTGAATTTGAGCTCGAGTCTCGCTTTTGCGGAATTCTGTGCCTGCAGCGTTGCGGTTTGAGCGGCGGTGGTGAGCGTGAGATACGCGGCCGTCACATCCGCGGTGATCGCCAGCTCTCGGGCCTTCACGCCATACCGAGCGTCGTAGCTCGCGGCCTGGGCTTCCTGCACTCTCTGTTCGCGCGCGAATCCATCGAACAGGGGAAGCGAGATCGACGCAGAGAGAGACTTGGGTGACGGCTGAAACCGGAATGGAAACTGGCGATTGTCCCGTCGCATGGATGCGGCCTGCGCGTCGGTGAACGTGATTGCGTTACATCCGGCAAGATTGTTCGGGAGGTGGAGGGCGGCGCGGACCTCCTCGGCTCGCAGGCACGCCAGGCGCTGCTCCTCGAACCCGCCCCTCGCCTCGTTGATAAGAAGATTGGGATTTGCGTAGGAGTAGGTGTAGCCGGAAAGTCCGGTGCTGACACTGAGTGTCGGCGAATACTCTCCCCGCGCGCGCTGTACATTGAGATCCGCTACCCTCTCGCGGGACCTGAGCGCGAGCACAACGGGGTTGCTCAGCCGCGCTGACGCGAGCAGCTCGGCGAGCGGCGGTGGATCCATCGTTACGGTAAACTGAGTAGTCAGGACGACACTCGACGGCTGCTCGACGCCCATGAGCTGGAACAGACGGAGTTTCTCGATCTCGATCGCGTTGCGGCTTTGAATCACCTGTACCTGCAGTTGGCCGAGCGCGATCTCTGCGCGCTGAACGTCGAGTGCTGTCCCCGATCCGACCAGTGCGCGCGCCTGGGCAAGCACCACCTGGCTCCTCGCAGCCAGCAGCAGCGTGTCCTGCAGGTCGGCGCGTTCCCTTGCCTGCAGCACCGACAGATACTGTTGCGTCACCTGTCCGCGAAGAACCTGCTCGCTTCCGGTGATGTCCGCCTCGACCGCGTCACGGTTGGCGCGCTGCAACTTCGGCGCGATCAGAGACGCGCGGTTGAGTCTGTAGCCGACCCCGATGTTGTACGAAGACTGATTGACATCCGAGCTGGCGCCGAAGCTGCCGCCGTTGAAGATCTGTCTTCCGCCTTCCTGCCGTTGCGCGTTGAAGCTCGCATCAGCGTTCGGCAGGAGCTGGCCATTGGCGGCTCGCACGGCGGCGTTCGCAGTGCGGAGGTTGTTCATCGCGGAGAGATGGGCCGGGTTGTTGCGGCGCGCGAGCGCGATCGCATCGGCGAGAGACAATGTTGCACGCGCAGATGTCGAGACCCGCGCAGAATCGGGAGCCGACTGGGTCGCGCCAAGCGCTGGCGCGAGGAGCAGCAGGGAGAAGTACAAGCGGAGTTTCATAGTTGAAAACATGGTTTAGTCAGGCCCCAGTACGCGGGTCGATCTGATGTGGTTTCATAAAGATTGTCATTCGGCGAGAGCCGGGGCGAGGAATATCCTGTCGCTGATGCGGGATCGAATTCTTTCGTACAGTATGCGACCCTTTTCGGCTGATGCCAGCGATGGGCGGCCAATGGAGCCGGCGCTCGCGACAGGAACCTTCAGTGTCCCCCGGCGGTAACGCCGGAGCTCTTCCCGCGACATCATATAGTCCCGGGCAAGCTCGTGGTGTACCATCTGCGGTGCCAGGTAAAGCATGATGGAGGTATCGACCTCATCCCCATGCATCGCTTCGGTCTGGCCTTCCAGCAGCTCGGAGAGATTGACTGCGAAGATATCGACGACGCGCACGCGCGCGCCGGCGGTGATCACAGTCGCCAGCGCTTCCTGGTGTGGATCGTGCCCGTGCGCGGTGAGAAGAATGAACTCCTTGAAACCCGTCGCTTCCCATGAATCGAGCAGATCGTTGAGCGTGCGATGGAGCGTTTTCTTCCGCACGGACGCGTTCCCGATGAAGCCGCGCTCGGTGTCGACGTTGACCCCGTACTCCACGGTTGGAGCGCGCAATACGCCATATTCCGCCGAAAGATCGTCGGCAAGGTGTTCGACGATTATCGTAGCCACTCCCAGCGGAAGATGCGGGCCATGCTGCTCGCAGGTGCCGACGGGAATTATGAGACGGGGATCTTCGGCGATGGCCGCCTCGATCTGCATCGGGAGGAGCTCTTTTATCCGGCGCGGCGCTCGCTGCGGCAGCGGAACGATCGGAGCGTGCGGCGCGGTCGGGGTGGTGCGATGCTCGGAACCACGAGATGGTAACGGTGATGTTGACTTCATGCGCCGGGAGCCGGAATCAGAGCCTTGAGGTGGCCGTCGAGGTCGAGCCTTTCTTTTCTGACGGCGGGGACGGCGATCCTGTCGCTGGCGCTTTGGGTGCGCAACCCTGTTATACCTTATGCCGATGACGGGGAGCGCGCCAGCGCTTTTTCCGCGGACACCCTGGCGGAACGCGACGGCGCACGCACCCGGGCAATCGCGATTGGCTCGCTGCGCCGCGCCGTCGCCGAAGCCGAAGCAACGCTGCATCGAGCTGCACTTCGCGCACTCGAGGCCCCCTCACGACCGGATGCCGCGTTCGATTATCTGCGCGCGGCTGCGGGCGAAAGTGAAACGGGGGTCATTCTGTTCGAGAAGGGCGCCCCGCTGGCGTGGGCGGGAAAGTTCAGAACTGACCCGCGCCAGGCTGCCGCCGGAACGGGGATTGTGTTCGCCCCGTTCTACACCGCGCTCCACATCGCGTTGTCACGCGGTAACCGGCGCGCCGTTGCGACGGCACTCGTCCACGCCGAACCTCCCGCAAGCAGGTTCGCCAGCGCAATCGACAGCCGCATAGGCGAGCGCGATCAGGTCACATCCTTCGCCTTCAGCGCTGCCTCTGACACGGCAGCAGGCGAAGTCGTACGGGACCGCCGCGGACTGCCGTTGTTTCGGGTGGATGCAGCCCCCCTCTCACGTGAAATGGTGCGGTTCAACAGGACGGCCGCGAACCAGGCTCGCGCGACATTGTTACTCGGTACCGCGCTCATTCTGTTCATCGCGATCTCGTGGACGGACCGCCGGCTCATCGCCAGGAGGCTTTACGGCCTCGCCGTTGCGGCTGGCGCGGTGGCTCTCGTTCCGTGGAACAACTTCTCGAACCTTGCCCGCGCATTCGACCCGGCCTACTACTATCTGCCGCGTGGCGGCGCAGTTACGGCGAACGCGGGCGCCCTGCTGCTGTTCACGATCCTGCTCGTTCTCGCGGTCTTTGCTCTCGTCCGGGCACGCCGCTTCACGGCAGGCCGCGCCGTTGCGTCTGCTGCGGCGGTCGCACTGTTCATCGGCGGGGCGTTTGTCGCACTGCAGGCGACGTCCGGAATCTCGCTGCCCCCGTCGGGCTCCACCGACACGCTGTGGTTGTCGTGGCACATCCCGGTATTCATGCTCCTGTTCGCATTCTGGCTGGCTTCGGCGTGGATGGCTACACTGGCGACGGGCCGCATCAACACCGTGCATCTCCGGGCGGCCGCGCTCGTCGCGATGGCGGCGGGAGCGACCGCGGTGATTTTCGTCGGACGAACGGAGACCCGGCAACGGCTCGAGCTTGCCACTCGCGACATTGCGAGGCTGCAGCAGCCCGATGGCGATGCGGCCAATCTCCTGCGCAGGTTCGCGGGCGAGCTGGCCGCTTATGATTCAGCGGGGGCGCGCGCGGATGTGCTGAAGCGATACGCCGTGTCCGACCTCGCTCCCGCAGATCTCCAGGTCTCGCTCGCGACGTGGACCCAGGCCGGCGCACAGACGTCGAGTCTCGACATCGCGCCGCTCGCCTTCGATGAGTCGACCGCCGCCGGTGTGGTCCGGGAAGCGCTTGCGTCCGGGAACGCCGTGATCCGACAGACCCTCGGACCTGCGGGGCGGCAGGTAATCGTCGCCGCCCCGCACCGTGCGGGGGGCGCCACATCGGTCGTCGTCTCGCCGCGGACCCGACTGGTGGCCTCTGACCCGTTTGGGGCGCTGCTCGGTTTCGCGGCCGCGGATCAACATGATGCCCCATACTCCCTGACAATTTCCGATGCGACGCAGCTGACCGGGCAGACTTTCCGCCGCATCACGTGGCGGAGAATCGGAGATGAGTGGCACGGCGACGACCTGATCGAGACTTCCCGCGGCTTCGTCCGTGCGCATGCGGAAGTCGATATCCGGTCATTGCCAATGCGCATCGTTGGCGGGTCGCTCATCGTGATCCTCGATGTCGCTATCGTTGGATTGCTGTGGGCTCTTGGGGCGATGGCGGAGGGCGGATTTCTTCGATGGGTCCGTAGCCGCGGGTGGAAATGGGTACGCAGTTACAGGGGACGCCTCACACTCGCGCTATTTACTTTCTTCGTCGTCCCGGCGATCGCGTTCGCCGCATGGTCGTATCAAAGGCTGAGAAGCGACGACCGCGAAGTCCGCGAGCTGCTGGTCCGGGAAACGCTGAACGCCGCCGCAGCAAGTGCGGACACGCCGGTCTTCACCGAAGGTCACGGCGGCACACCGCTGTTCCTGCATTCCAACGGTCTCCTTGAGAGCAGCAGCGATTCCCTTTACACACTCCTCGCGCCAGTCGGCCGCACGCTGCCAGGCCCCGTGCACCAGAGCGTTGTCTTGCGGGGCGAGCTTACGGCGAGCTGGCAGCAGTCAATCGGGCAATCGAAGGTACTATGGGGATATCGCTCGATCGCGAGCCCGCAATCCGAGCGCCTGGTGCTCTCCGCGCCTGCCCCCAGCGGCGAGCACGTCCTCGACCGCCGTCGCCGCGATCTTACCATGCTGGTTCTTTTCGCCACCGCGGCGGGCGGACTCGCCGCGCTGTGGCTGAGCGGAATCGCAGCAAAGCGGCTGGCCCGCGATCTCGAGCTGAGTCGGGTCGAAGTCGCACGAGCAGAGCGTGTGCTCGCATGGGGCGAAATGGCGCGGCAAGTCGCGCATGAGATCAAGAATCCGCTCACTCCCATCCGCCTCGGAGTTCAGCATCTGCGCCGGGCACGCAACGATCCCCGGGTCGACTTCGACAGCGTTCTGCGCGAGAATGTCAGCCGCATTCTTTCCGAGATCGACCGGCTCGACGAGATCGCGCGTGCGTTCAGCCGCTACGGCAGCGCTCCCTCCGAACTTCCGCTGGCCGAGGAAATTGACGTGGCTGCCATATTACGGGATGTCGTCGGCCTGGAAAGAATCGGCGTCGGGGATCTCGCATGGTCGCTGGACGGCGCAGCGCGCCCCGCATTTGCTCAAGCCCGCGCGGAGGAGCTGCGAGAGGTTCTGCTCAATGTTTTCGAGAACGCGCGGCTGGCACGCGCACGAAATGTGAGCATTGCGCTGGAGCGAGGCGACCGGTCGGTGTGCATCAGGATTTCCGATGATGGTTCGGGAATTTCGCGGGCTGCGCTCCCCCGCGTATTCGAACCGCATTTTTCCACCCGCACCACCGGAAGCGGACTGGGCCTCGCCATCAGTCGCAGGCTGCTGGAGTCATGGGGCGGCACCATCGACATCATCAGCGAGGAAGGAAGCGGAGCCCGTGTTCTCATCACGCTGCGGGCGGCGGCAGCTTGAGCGGACCGAGACAAACTCCGGCTAACCCGCGCCTCCCTGGAGCACTTCCTTCTCATCTCTCCGGGTGGCAGCTCCCGCCGGGATGGTCGTGGGGGGCTGAAGGGCTCTTCGGAGACAGGCGGCACTACCAGCAGGTGATTGACGGGCTGGGGCGGGCGCTGTCGCTGGTGACCGCTCCCGATTCGTCCCACAGCCGCTGGCTTTTGTCGGAGGCGACGCACCTCGCCCACCGCGGCCATCCGGCGATTCCAACGACGTACCACTACTGGGCCGCGCAGCGCGAATCGAAGCGGGGACCGGGTTATCTGCGACGATGGATAACCGGTGAGTCGGCACGCACCCACCTCGCGCGCCTTGGTACGGCGGAGATTCGCTACGTGCTACAGATTCTGCGCGGGACCGGTTCGACGCTGTCGTACCTGCACGACACCGGGACCACACACGGCGCACTTACGGCGGACACGGTATGGGTATCCCCGACGGGCCGGCTCTGGCTTCTCGAATGGCAGTGGGCAGTTCCCCAGACCGACATTCCCGAAGGCGTGGTACCGCAGCCCCGAGGCCGTGCTCAGGACGGAGGCGCACCTCCCGGCCCGATGCCACCGGAATGGTCGCAGACAGGTTGGGTACCCACGGCGGCGAGTGACCAGTGGCAACTCGCTGCGATTTGTTTCAAAACTTTGACCGGAGAAGATCCGCCTCCGAGTGACGTTCCGCCGGTGAGCTGGCTTCGTCCGGAATGCCCGGCAAGTGTCGCGACCGCGCTCGATCGCGCCTTGCTGCCGGATCCCGCGGAACGCTTCCCGTCCGTGGCTGCATTCCTTCGTGTGGCCGACCGAGGATACGCGAGCCGCGAAACGCTGGTGATCCCGATTCCCGATTCGGACACGGAGCGCGCCGATTTCTCCGACGAATCGCGCGTAAGATGGGCGCTCGGCGACGACTACGAAGTTCTTTCGTCGCTGGGCGCAGGCAGCTTCGGACGTGTCTGGCGCGCTCGAGATCTTTCGCTCGAGCGGGAGGTTGCCCTTAAGGTGCTGCACCCGGGCGTGGCGTCAGATGCGCGGGCGGTTGCAGCGTTCTGGCGCGAGGCGAAGCTCGCTGCTCAGCTCGCCCACCCGGGAATCGTACCCATATACGACTGGGACAGTCGCGGCAATCTCTCCTGGTACACAATGGAGCTGGCTGAAGAAGGGTCAGTCGCGAATCTCATTTCTCGCGGTGGTCCGCTCGAGCTGGAGGAGATCGCGCCCCAGGTCGAGCTCGTGCTCGACGGTCTCGCTGCGGCGCACGCCGTGGGCATCATTCATCGCGACCTGAAGCCCGAGAATATCCTCATCGACCGCTACGGAAGATGGAGGCTCACCGATTTTGGGATCGCGAACGTAACAGGCGAGGACGTCGCCGGCACAACCGGCACTCCCGCGTTCGCGGCGCCCGAGCAGCTTCTCGGGGAGGCACAGGGAGCAGCGGTGGATTTCTTCGCTCTCTCGGGTATCGTTGTGTTCGTCCTGTCGGGCGAGCCGCCGTTCGGGGACGGAGAGCCCGAGACGATCATTTCCCGCCAGCTTGCCAGGCAGGTAGATCTCTCGCTTTTTTCGCCGTCAATCGCCGACTGGCTGAGGCGTGGATTGGCGCCCGATCCGGACGCAAGATTCAGCGACGCTTCTGAAATGAAGGAGAGTTGGCGGGGTGCCGTGCGTGCTGCGCGGAAACGCGAACGCGCCGCGTGGTGGCGGCGCGGCGGAGGGCGCCGTGCATGACAAGTGCATAATACGGAATTACTCATTGGCGGAATTACTCATTGGCGCGATCCAGAGAGCCCCGTCAATGGCATGGTGGCGTTGAACTTGCAAGCCGAAGCACGCATCATGGGCCGCACCGAAAAAACTTCCAAAAACGCCGGATGACATTTGTTTGTGGCGCGCGCGTCTCATCCCGTGAATTGTCGACAGGCAGCACAAAACGTCTGGCGTTACTGGAAAAGTTCGCTATGTTTCGCGCGCGGGCTAGCGGCCCCTGTATCTGACGGCATGCTCTTCGGGCATGTATCCTGCCTAACGGCAGTTCACGATCACGTTGTCCCGGTTGTAGAAAGCTGTATCCACCATTCAAAGAGGTATTACCTATGTTGAGAAGACGTTGGACCGTCTGCGCAATGACGGCCTTGCTCTTCGGCGGAACGGCCGCAGCACAGCAGCCGGGTACGCTGTTGTTGGGCGGTTTTGGGCAGTACACCAAATTCGATGACGCGCTGCAGCTAGAGAATGAGATTGGAGTTGGCGGCCGCGTCGGAGCATATTTTGCTCCTAACTGGAATCTCGAAGCAGAGAACTCCTACACCCGTCCCCAGCAGCTCGGGGCAGGCCAGCGCGCGGACAGCAAGATCTGGTACGGCCCGGTTTCGGCCCGTATCCGCTACAGTTTCCCGTTCGCCAACATCGCTGCGCTGCACATTGGAGCGGGCGGTGTCATCTCCTCCTACGCCGGCTATGAGCCCGATGAACCGGCCGGCCAGGAGCTCGCCGACATCGTGTCGAACCGTCGTGGATACAATTACGGCGTGGAAGGCAACGTCGGCTTCACATTCGGACTTGGCGCATTCTCCGTTCGCGTAGACGGTATCGCCGACTACATGCCAAACGGCGGCCGTATCGGCGGCTCCAGCAATGCCATCTACGAGTCGCACACCAACCTGCGGGCGCAGGCAGGCCTCGAATTCCGTCCCAATGTGGGGTCGTTGTTCGGCGGGGGCAGCATGATGAACGAGAGTCTGGCCCCGTACGCCCCATACGCGATGTTCGATGATCTTGGAACCGAGTGGGCCCTCCCGGGCATGCTCGAAATCGGAGCGTTTGGCCAGTTCACGTATTTCAACGACGAAGCACCGGGTGACCCCAAGAATGGCATCGGCTATGGCGGACGCGTCGGCGTTTTCCTCACCGACACACGTTTTGAGCTCGAAGGGGACGGGGCATATTCGCCCGATCTCGACCGCGATCCCCCGGCACGTACGGGATCCAACAACAACCCGATCGACTATTCGACGTTCGCCCTCCGCATGCTCTACAACATTCCGGTTGCGTCGCGTGCCCAGTTTATCCTCGGCCTCGGCGGCGTCCGTTCAAACTTCAGCGCGGAAGCACCGAACAGCGGCCGTACATTCACGTACAACTACGGTGTTAGCGGTCTCGCTGGTCTCCGCTTCGGCATCGCCAACCGCGTTGCCCTGCGTGTCGACGGTATCGCCGACTACATGAAGGACACCGAGAATCTCAACCTGATCGGCCGCGCCGGCCTCAGCCTGTTGCTGGGTGGCGCCCGTCGTGAGGCGATGTGCACCTACCTGGGCCTGGAGAACATCCCGGCGTCCAGTCCACAGTGCGTAGCGCCGCCGGTTGTAGTCGTGCCGCCACCAGCACCGATGTGCCCGTATCCGGGCCTTGGTGGAATCACGGCAACTGATCCAGCTTGCGTGGCACCTCCGGCAGTCGTGGCGATTGACACAGCCGCGATCACTGGCCCGATCTACTTCGACTTCGACAAGTCAGATATTCGCTCCGACGCGGCCGCAACACTGGATCGCAAGGTCCCGTGGCTCCAGGCCAACCCCGGAATGCGTATCCGAATCGAAGGCAACGCGGATGAGCGCGGTTCGGACGAGTACAACCTGGCCCTTGGTCAGCGTCGTGCCGCCGCCGCCAAGCGTTACCTGGTCGAGAAGGGAATCGACGCTGGTCGCTTCGACCTCGTCAGCTACGGTGAAGAGCGTCCTGTCTGCACCGAGAGCAACGAAGATTGCTGGCAGCGTAACCGCCGCGATGATTTCGTCATCGTGACGATCGGCAGCGACACTATCGTCGTCCCGCCGGGAATGGAAGAGTAAGGAAGGACTCGAGGCCGGTCCCCCTTTTTGGAGGGGGTCGGCCGGGTGAAATGAAAAGCGGGGCGCCTTTCGGCGCCCCGCTTTTTTTAACGCATCGCCGCCGATGCGGACGATTGCAGCCCGTATCGCGGCGCATTTGCGCGCGCGAAACCGCCGCGCGATGCCGCCATGAATCAGCGGACTATTTCGCCTGCTTCACGCTTTTGAAGAGCGCCAGATATCTGCCATAACCCTCGGCTTCCAGCTTTGCGACGGGAATGAACCGCAGCGCCGCCGAGTTCATGCAGTAGCGAAGCCCGGTCGGCCTCGGGCCGTCGTCAAACAGGTGACCCAGATGAGAATCCGCGTGCCTCGAGCGGACTTCCACTCGCACATAGCCGAGCTTCCTGTCGGTGGTCGTCTTGATGTTGGCCTTCTCGAGCGGTCTGGTGAAACTGGGCCAGCCGGTGCCGGAATCGTATTTGTCGAGCGAGCTGAATAAAGGCTCGCCGGAAACGATGTCGACATAAATACCCGCAGCCTTGTTGTCGTTGTAGACGTTGCGGAACGGCAGCTCCGTGTCATCACGCTGCGTAACGGAGTACTGGATTTTAGTCAGCCGGCGCTTGATTTCCGCATCACTCGGGCGGACGTAGACGGATCTTGCCGCGCCTGCCGCACTTGCCGCCGTAGCCTGCGCCTGCGTTTCTGAGGGAGAGACCGAAGCGAGCGCGGCAACCGCGACGACGCCCAGACATGAGCTGATAGCTGTGTTTTTCATTGCTTCCCTGATTCCCGTGGTGGCGGCATGCGACATCGTCGTGTCGGATTCATCGTCCTCGCCGTAACCATTGTACGCCGGAAGGGCCCGTTAGGGTTCATTCGGCGACCGCCTTTCTCTGATCATCGCGAAACTTCGGGCCGGGAGAATTGCATCGACCCACCAGTTGCGCGTGATGAGTTCCCGGTTATTCCGTTTTACGTCGATCCGTACGCTGCGGCCGGGATGATCGCCCGCGGCACGGATCCAATCGCACAGGAACTTTCTGAAGCCGGGGCTGCTTATATGACTGTGCGATTGAATCATCAGGAGGTCCCCCAGCCGATGCTGGCGCGTTCCGCGTCCGAGCGTGTTTCGCGCGGGCGGGAAGGGCGTGACGCGGAGTTTGCCGCTGTTGCGCTTCCGCTACTCCCCTCAATCGCGCGGGTCGCGGCAGCTCTCACACGCGATGCTGCTGATGCGGACGACCTGGTGCAGGACACATTTCTTCAGGCGTACAGGAACTGGCACGCTTTCACGATCGGTACCGATTGCCGGCGATGGCTCATTACCATCTGCCGCAACGAATTTTTCCGCCGCCGGCACCGGGAGCGCCGCGTGACAGCCGTGGACGACGCCGACCTCGAGCTCCTGGGTGCTGCTCGCGCGCACATCGAAGCGCGCAACGCCGGAGCTGAAGAGATGTTCGCGAGGCTCGACCTTGGCCCCGCAATCGCTCGGGCGATCGCAGACCTCGACCCCGTGTTTCGCAGTGTCGTCGTCCTTTCCGACATCGAGGGATTCGGCTACGACGAGATTGCCGCGGCTCTCGTAATACCGGTCGGCACCGTCCGCTCACGTCTCTACCGCGGCCGCCGCAAGCTGCAGACTGCCCTGCTCTCATATGCCATCGACGCCGGACTCCGGACGCCGGCGCCAGAACCCGCGAGAAGGCCGAAGGAATGAACATGTCCAGCCGCGACAATTGTGAGACAATTGCCAGCCAGCTCTGGCCCTATCTCGATGGAATTCTTCCGGATTCCGAAAAGGATCGCGTCGTGTCGCATCTTGAGGAGTGCCTGACCTGTGCCTCGCACCTCGATTTTGCGAGCTCGTTTCTCGACGCAGTTCACAAGGCATCCTTTCCGGAGGCCGAGTTCGAGACGATTCGCGCCAGGGTGATGAGAGCCCTGAATGAAGAGGGCTTCGCGGCGCAGACGTGATGAACGCCCAGATTGAAGAAGCTTTCGCGGCGCCGACGTGATGACCGCCCTGATGTTTGTGCTCGCCTTCCTCGGCGGTGTGCTCACGATCGCCAGCCCGTGCATACTGCCGGTGATCCCGTTCGTGTTTGCGCGTGCAGGCCGGCCGACTGTCCGTGATACGGCGCCGCTTCTGATCGGTCTGGCGGCCGCGTTCGCGGTAACCGCGACGACCGCCAAGCTGGCCATCGGCTGGCTGGTCGTCGCGAGCGAATGGGGCCGAATTGTCGCACTCGTGGTGGTAGGTGTCCTTGGCGTTACGCTCGTCTCTTCACGGGCTGCGGAAATAGTGGCGCGTCCGGCAACCCGGTACGGCGCGCTGTTACTCGAGTCTCGCGGCGGACCACAACAATCGGCCGGAGCAAATCTTCTGATCGGCGCGGCCATCGGCCTGCTGTGGGCACCGTGCGCCGGCCCGATACTCGGCCTGCTGATCGTTTCAGCGGCGACGCTGGGTGGCCCACTGGCGGCCGGCCTTTTCCTAACCTTCGCACTCGGAGCTATCATGTCGCTGGCCTTCGTACTATCTGCAGGAAGCCGAATTCTGGCGCGGGTCAAACGCGCAAGTGCCGCCGAGTCGGCGATTCGGCGTGGACTGGGTGTCGCTACCCTCGTCACGGTTATCGCGATTGCCTTCGGGTGGGACAGTGTTTTGTTCGCAAAATTTGGCCTGGTTCAGACCGCGTCGGCCGAGGAAACCCTCGTCCGTCGTTTGACTGGAGCCAGCACCGCGCGGCCGGACGCAGGCATCTCCCTCGACGAATTTTCGGCGGGCGGGAGCGATGTTGCGCTGCCTGTCGCAGAAGGCGTTCTGCAGCCCTTCACCGGCGCGACCGAGTGGATAAACTCACCGCCCCTCACCCCGCAGGCGTTGCGCGGCAAGGTCGTGCTGATCGATTTCTGGACGTTCGCGTGCTACAACTGCCTCAACGCGCTTCCGCACGTAAAAAAGCTTGAGGCGAAGTACCGCGACAGGGGCCTAGTCGTGATCGGCGTGCACACGCCGGAGCTGCCGCGGGAGCGCGTTCTCGAGAACGTGAGACGCGAGGTAAAGCGGCTTGGCGTGACCTATCCGGTCGTGGTGGACAATGACTACAAGATCTGGAACGCCTACCGGAATCATTACTGGCCGGCCGCGTACTACGCGGATGCGACAGGGAAGCTGCGCTACCACCACTTTGGAGAAGGCCGCTATGACGAGCAGGACAGAGTAGTCGCTAAGCTACTGGCGGAAGCGGCTGCATACGGCGCGCTTCGGTAACTTCAGGGAGCCTGCGTGCGATGTGCTTGGGTAGTATTCAAGGAGGCTGCTTACGATGCGCTCGGAAGCTGCGAGGCGGCCTGCGGTGCGGATCGCTGGCCTGAGTTGGGGGCGAGTGATTGCATGTGACGGGAACCGATGACATCAACCGTGACCAGTTTCGATACGGTCGAGCATGCTCGCCGCCATTCGCTCAGCGGGACTCATCGGCATTGACGCTTACGACGTCACAGTCGAAGTGGATGCGGCCGCGGGCCTCCCTCAGTGGACTATCGTCGGCCTTCCGTTTGGGGCGGTCAAGGAAAGCCGGGAACGCGTAGGCGCGGCCCTCGTTAACTCCGGGTTTACACTGCCCCCGCGAAGGATCACCGTAAATCTTGCTCCGGCGGACATAAAAAAAGACGGGACGGCATTCGATCTGCCGATTGCCGTGGGAATTCTCGTCGCGACCGGCCAGCTGCGCGCCGATTCGGTGCAGGGTCGCGTGTTCGTTGGAGAACTGGGGCTGGATGGTACGATTCGCGGCGTACGAGGTGCTCTCTCGATAGCACGACGAACAACGAGCGTTGCGGATGGCGCGGAATTGATCCTCCCACGTGCGAACCTGGCCGAAGCCGGCCGAGTCAGCGCCCTTCGTCTGGCCGCGCCCCGCGATCTCCGCACGCTGGCGTGCGATCTGCAATCGGGATCACTTGAAGCGACGGCGTGCGCATCGGTGCCGCTTCAGGTGCGATGCGATTCACTCGATTTTTCCGACGTCGTCGGGCAGGACACCGCGAAGCGCGCTCTCGAGGTCGCCGCAGCCGGCGGACACAATCTTCTGCTGACCGGCCCGCCTGGCGCGGGGAAGACGATGCTTGCACGCCGGCTGCCCGGAATTCTTCCTGAGCTCAGCGAAGCCGAGTCGCTGGAGGTGATCGCGATTCATTCCGTGGCCGGCACGCTTACCAGCGACGCGCTATCGACGTGCGACCGCCCGTTTCGTGCGCCGCATCATTCAATCTCGAGTGCCGGCCTCATCGGGGGCGGCAGCTCCCCGCGCCCGGGTGAAGTCAGCCTCGCGCACAACGGTGTACTCTTTCTGGACGAGATGCTGGAGTTTCCGCGCTCGGTCCTCGAAAGTCTGCGACAGCCGATGGAGGATGGACACGTCGTTATCTCGCGCGCAGCGATGTCGGTGGTCTTTCCCGCGCGTTTCACTCTCATCGGCGCCACGAATCCGTGTCCATGCGGTCGCCTGGGGGGGGGAGACTCCGCGGGAAGTTGCATCTGCTCCATTTCGGATCTGGAACGCTATGCCCGCAGGATGTCTGGCCCCCTCGCCGACAGAATGGACATGCACGTCTCCGTTGGAGCCGTACCGCTGCGCGACCTGAGCGCGTCAGCAAATGGCGAACCCACCAAATCCATCCGCGACCGCGTGTCGCGGGCGCGGGCGGTACAGTCAAAACGGTTCACCGGTCTCGGAGGAGCCGAGTGCAATGCGCATGCATCAGGCAAGTGGATCGACTCCCACGGAGGCATTGAACCGGGCGCCCGCGATCTGCTGCACCAGGCCGCCACAACACTCGCCCTGTCAGCTCGCGG
>Ga0136612_10000355_pt1 | contig 15740 bp, 5 predicted proteins | sample AntDryUQ224A2306_2_FD_106644 | JGI IMG/M metagenome (GOLD analysis project Ga0136612, IMG submission 106644) | Polar desert sand microbial communities from Dry Valleys, Antarctica - metaG UQ224A (23.06) | ecosystem: Environmental > Terrestrial > Soil > Desert | place: Antarctica: Dry Valley... | reverse complement strand
CATCACGCGCACCCCATCGGCGACGTGGCGGCCGCGCAGCATGCGCGCTGCCTCGCGAAGGTCGCTGATGCGCGAGTTCGTGCACGAACCGATGAACACCACGTCGATCGGCTTGCCCAGGATCGGTTCGCCCGGATTGAGACCCATGTAGGTAAGCGCGGCACGCAGGGAGTCGCGCTGGACCGCATCGGTCAGGGCGTCCGGGTCCGGGATGCGGTCGGTGATCGGGAAGCCCATGCCGGGATTCGTGCCGTAGGTCACCATCGGTGTCAGGTCGCCGGCGTCAAAGCTGATGCTGCGGTCGTGCTCGGCGCCCTCGTCGGTGGTCAGGCTGCGCCATCGTTCCACGGCGGCATCCCAATCGGCGCCGGTCGGCGCGTGCGGGCGGCCGTGGACGTACTCGAAGGTGGTCTCGTCGGGGGCGACCAGGCCGGCGCGGGCGCCGCCCTCGATGCTCATGTTGCAGATCGTCATGCGCCCTTCCATACCGAGTGCGCGGATCGCCGAGCCGCCGTACTCGAAGACGTGGCCGGTCCCGCCGCCGATTCCGATCCGCGACAGGAGGCTGAGGATGATGTCCTTGGCGGTCACGCCGGGGTGCAGGGCGCCATCCACGCGCACCTCGAAGGTCTTCGGGCGACGCTGGAGGAGCGTCTGGGTCGCGAGGACGTGCTCGACCTCGGTCGTGCCGATGCCAAACGCGAGTGCCCCGAATGCCCCGTGCGTCGCGGTATGCGAGTCACCGCACACGATCGTCATCCCCGGCTGCGTCAGGCCCAGCTCGGGGCCGATGACGTGCACGATCCCCTGGTGCGGCGAGCCGATCCCGTGCAGGGGAATGCCGAATTCTTTGCAGTTCTGCTCCAGCCGGCTGACCTGCGTTGCGGCGATCTCGTCGGCGATCGGCAGGCTGCGGTCGGTCGTCGGGATGGAATGGTCAACCGTTGCCAGGGTCTGGCCCGGTCGTCGCACGCCAAGGCCGCGGACGCGGAGCCCGTCGAAGGCCTGAGGACTCGTCACCTCGTGGACGAGGTGCAGATCGACGCCGAGAATGTCCGGTGCGCCGTCGGTTCCGGGCGCCACGAGGTGCTCGTCCCAGATCTTGTCGACGGTCGTGCGTGGGCGTGCTGAGTCGGAGTTCGTTTCGTTCATCGGTGGCTCGACCGTAGCCGATGCGTCAAGAGTCTGCCCGTCAGTTCGACTGATGCGGCCGCGGCCGCTCCGGTCTCCGTGAATCCAGCCCCGGCGATTGCAAACACGGCGACACCGTCGAGCAGCCCTCGACTACCGGCCCGCCAGTGACCGACACCGATGATGATCGCTGCGGGCAGCGGGAAGTCCGCAGCGGACCCGACGGAGCCGAGTGCTCGTTCGGCGTAAATGCCCCGCGCGAGGGCACACGACCCAGACCGCTCCACGCACGCCGATTCAGCCAATAGACTGCGAGGCATGACGAACGCCGCGCCCTACGACCCGCGGGAGCACAGCCGCGTGCTGCTCGACGGCCCTGATCGAGCAGCCGCGCGCGCCATGCTCAAGGCCATCGGCTTCACCGATGACGACCTTGCGAAGCCGATCATCGGGGTCGGAACGACCTGGATCGAGACGATGCCCTGCAACTACAACCAGCGCGACCTGGCGGTTCGCGTCAAGGAGGGCATCCGGGCCGCGGGCGGCACGCCGATGGAGTTCAACACGATCGCGGTCAGCGACGGCGTGAGCATGGGCACGGAAGGCATGAAGGCCTCGCTGATCAGCCGCGAGGTGATCGCCGATTCCATCGAGCTGGTGGCGCGCGGCCACCTGTTCGACGGACTGGTCTGCCTGGTCGGCTGCGACAAGACGATTCCGGCCGCCGCGATGGCGCTTGCGCGGCTTGATCTGCCCGCGCTGGTCCTGTACAACGGCACGATCAATCCCGGAATCGTGCGGGGAAAGCGCGATGCCACGGTGGTGACGGTGTTCGAGGCCATTGGAGCGTATCGGGCCGGCAAGATCTCGCTCGAGGAGCTGCGCGAGATCGAGGATCTTTCCTGTCCCGGCCCCGGGGCCTGTGGCGGCCAGTTCACGGCGAACACGATGAGCACGGCCCTGGAGTTCCTCGGGATCTCGCCCGGGGGGCTGAACGGGATTCCGGCGACCGATCCGGGGAAGGAGCAGGCCGCGCGTCGAGCCGGCGAGCTCGTGATGGACCTCGTGAACGGCGGCATCCGGCCGTCGCAGATCATGACTCGAGCGGCGATCGACAACGCCATCGCGTCGGTCGCCGCCACCGGCGGATCGACCAACGGCGTGCTGCACCTGCTGGCAATCGCGCACGAGCTGGCGATCCCGCTCGAGCTGGACGAGTTCGACCGCATCGCCGAGCGAACCCCGATCGTCGCCAACATGATGCCCGGTGGCCGGTACACGGCGCTCGACATCCACGAGGCCGGCGGGATCGGGCTGGTTGCTCGCGAGCTGATCCGCGGCGGGGTGGTGGACGGGTCTACCCGCAACGTCGACGGCAGATCGCTCGCGCAGGTGGCAGACGCGGCCGTCGAGACACCCGGCCAGGAGGTCGTCGTCTCGATCGAGCACCCGATCAAGCCGACCGGCGGCCTCGCCATCCTTCACGGCTCGCTTGCGCCCGACGGCTGCGTCGTGAAGCTGGCCGGCCACGAGATGCGCCAATTCCGCGGTCCCGCCCGTGTCTTCGACTCGGAGGCTGCGTGCTACGACGCGGTTCGCGCGCAGCGCATCGGTCCGGGCGACGTCGTCGTCATCCGCCACGAGGGTCCGGTCGGCGGCCCTGGCATGCAGGAGATGCTGTCGGTGACGGCGGCCCTGGTCGGCGAAGGGCTTGGTGGCGACGTCGCGTTGATCACCGACGGTCGGTTTTCCGGCGGCACCCATGGCCTGATGATCGGGCACGTGGCGCCCGAGGCGGCACTCGGCGGCCCGATCGGCGTGGTGGAGGAAGGCGACACGATCGTCATTGATGTCGACGCGCGACGCCTCGACCTGGATGTGCGGGAGGAGGAAGTGGTGCGGCGCCTGGCCGCCTGGACGCCGCCAGCGCCACGCCACGTCGGTGGCGTCATGGCAAAGTACGCGGCGCTCGTTTCATCGGCCTCGGAAGGTGCAGTGACGACCGGTGCCCGGCTGGCTCGCGCCTTATCCCAGCCGGAGCGCGGCTGACTTCCTATCGGATCCGCACAGAGACACGCATCCCCGGAAGCCGGACTTCGTTCATGTCAGATCGGCGCGCTCGTCGCTCGGTAGGCCGATACCCCCACCAGGGTCGCCACGATCAGGCTCATCGTCAGGACCGACAGGGGCACGCTGACCGGACCGATCCCGACGGCGGCCACGATCACGAGCACCGCGGCCAGCAGGACAGGCCGGATGAGGGCAGCAGCGCGACCGCTCCGATTCACGAGCCAGGCGCTGACGAGATAGATCGCGACCGGAACGGCAACGGTGAGCGCGGCGGTGACCGACCCGATCTCCGCGTCCTCGTGGAGCAGGTCGGCGGCGACGTTGAGCCCCGCACCAACCGCCGCCACGGCGGCGAAGACGACGTAGTGCCCATAGCCCCACAAGAAGGCGGTCTCGCGATACAGGTCGCGATCGTCCGCCGCGTTGTGCTTGAAGTACGCCCACCACATCGCGGCGATGAGCACGAGCGCACCGATCGCCAGGATCACGAGCTGCGACGAGACCCCGCCGGCCGTGATCGCCTCCTGGATCGCGGTCGTTGCCGCGAGCACGCATTCGCCGAGCACGATGATCGTGAACAGCCCGAATCGCTCGGCGATGTGACCGCGGTGCCACGGCGTCGAGCCTGCGCGCTCTGCCAGCCACGGCACAGTCATCTCGAGCGCGACCAGCGGCACGAAGGAAGCGAGGCTGAGCTCTGGCGGCACGAACAGGCGTGCCATCCAGCCGAGCTGTAAGACACTGATGCCGATCGCGTAGCGCATTGCCGTGCGTCCGCGGTCGCTGTGCTCCCGTGCGGCCCGCAGCCACTGAACGACCAGCCCGATTCGCATGATCAGGTAGCCGACCGTGATCGTGACGTAGTCAAGCCCCTCGAACGCCCGAGCCACGCCGGCCGCGATGACAAGCACGCCCGCGACCTGGACAAACGTCAGCAGCCGATACAGGACGTCATCGGTGTCATAGGCCGAGGCGAACCAAGTGAAGTTGATCCACGCCCACCAGATGGCGAAGAAGACCATCAGGTAGGCGACCACCCCGTCCACGAGATGCCCGTCCGCGAGCTCGTGGTGGAGGGCGATCGAGGCCTGGGCGACCGCCACCACGAAGCACAGGTCGAAGAGCAGCTCGAGTGGCGTGGCCGCGCGATGCGCCTCATCGGGGTCGCGGCCATCCATCGGGACATGCCAGCGCTGCGCTCGGGCCGTCATACCGCGGATCGTACCGGCTACGCCCCACGATGGCGCCGATGCCGCGATGCGCGGTGCAACCAGAGGGTCGGGCGGCCCATCGGGGCCGTGGATGAACATTGTGCAGTCCGCGCGCATCGGTTCGGAACAATGCTCACCAACCGAGCTCTATTGGGGAAACGCGGGAGCTACGGCGGGGTAGTTCGAACGTCCCGGTGCCGCAGGGTTGACAGCGCTGCTACGGTGCAACCCTATGTCAGAGCAGCGCGGCACGGACGCCGCCCAGCCGATCGTGCGCCCGGTTCACACCGGACTGCTCGGCGTGCTCGTACTTATCGAGATTCTTCGGCTCGTCATCCTCCTTGGATGGCGGGATGGAGGACGCTCGACCGAGTAGCCGGACAGGCAACCCGAACAGCGACCGACACCCCGCCAGGCCGAGAAGCCAGGCGGGGTTCTTGTTTGAGACGAGGATCCGAGCCAAATGACAGCTCTCCCCCAGCCAGTCAGCGACCCGACGGCGACCGTGGCGCCCCGTATCGGTGCGCGCGCCGTATGCGAGGCGCTGGTCCGCGAGGGCGTGACCACCATCTTCGGCTACCCCGGCGGCACCGTCCTGCCGATCTACGACGTCCTTCGCGAGTTCCCGCTCCGGCACATCCTCGTGCGCCACGAACAGGGCGGCGCTCACGCCGCCGACGGCTTCAGCCGCGCGACCGGCGGCGTGGGCGTCGCGATCGCCACCAGCGGACCCGGCGCCATCAACCTGGTCACCGGCCTCGCCACCGCCATGATGGACTCAGTCCCGATGGTTGCGATCACCGGCAACGTGCCACGAGCATTGCTCGGCAAGGATGCATTCCAGGAGACCGATATCGTCGGGATCGCGCTGCCGGTCACCAAGTACGCGACCGTGGTCATGGACCCCGACGAGGTGCCGTACGCGGTCGCGGAGGCGTTCGAGATCGCGCGCAGCGGGCGGCCCGGGCCGGTCCTGCTCGACTTCCCGAAGGACGTGCTGCAGCTCGAGACATCGGTCCCCTATCCGGAGCCATACCAGCTTCGGCTCCCCGGTCTGCTTCGACCGACACGCGGCGATGTGCCGGAGACGGACGATCTCGCCGAGATGATCGCGAGCGCGGAGCGGCCGCTGATCCTGTCCGGCCACGGCGTCCAGATCGCCGGTGCGGTCGAGCTGCTGCTCCAGGTCGCGCTGCGATCGGAGATCCCGGTCGCGCACACGCTGCTCGGCATCGGGAACATGGACGAGACGCACCGTCTCAGCGCCGGGTATGCGGGCATGCACGGCTGGATGCACGTCAACAAGATGATCCAGAAGTGCGACCTGCTGATCGGGATCGGCTGCCGATACGACGATCGCATCACCGGCAAGACGAGCACGTTCGCGCCGAACGCGAGGATCGTCCATGTCGATGTCGACCGCAGCGAGATCGGGAAGAACGTGCGCACCGACCTGGGGATCGTGGCCGATGCCGGCGACCTGCTGGCCGCGCTCCTGCGCCGCCTGCCGCAGTCGGAGCCGCGAACGGCCTGGATGGACCAGCTGGCAGCCTGGCGCGAAGTGAGCGAGGCGCGCTCCTGGCACGGCTCCGGCGCCTGGCGGGAGGGTCGCCTGACCGCCGACTACGTGGTCGACCAGATTGGCGACGCGACCGATCACCAGGCGACGCTCGTGAGTGATGTCGGCCAGAACCAGATGTGGGCGGCGCGCTATTTCGGGTTCCGCCACCCGTATCGGCATCTGAGCAGCGGCGGCCTGGGCACTATGGGCTACGCGGTGCCGGCCGCCATGGGCGCGGCACTCGGAGCGCCTGAGCGCGAGACCTGGGCGATCTGCGGGGATGGCGGCTTCCAGATGACGATGCAGGAGCTCGCGACCCTGGTGCAGGACCAGATCCCGGTGCGGATCGCGGTCCTGAACAACCATCGGCTCGGGATGATCCGCCAGTGGCAGGAGATCATCTATGACGAGAATTACCACTCGGCCGAGCTGCTGGGACCGGACCTCGTCCGGCTGTGCGAGGCGTACGGCATCCCGGCCTGGCGAGCGACGCGACCCGACGAGGTCGCGGGAGTCATCGCCGAGGCGCGCAAGGCACCTGGCCCGGCACTGATCGACTTCCACCTCGACGAAGCGCAGAACGTGTACCCCATGATGCTGCCCGGAAAGGGTCTCTCCGACATGGTCGAAGGGGCCTCGGAGTGAGCGCGATGACCGCGCCGCGCCAGACGCTGCCGGCAGGAGACGCCGATGCCGTCCACCGCCGGCACGTGGTGAGCGCCCTCGTCGTCGACCGCCCCGGGACGCTCAACCGGGTGTCCGGCCTGCTCCGCGCGCGGAGCTTCAACATCGAGTCGCTCACCGTCGGGACGACCCACGAGGCCGGCAAGTCGCGCATGACGATCGCGATCCGCGGCGACGACGGGCACCTGCGCCAGGTGCTCGCGCAGCTCGAGCGGCTCATCGAGGTCCTCGAGGTCACGGACCTGACGAGCGTCCCGCGCATCGAGCTCGAGCTTGTGCTCGTCGAGCTCGATCCCCCGCCAACGCCATCCGAGGAGCTCGCGCTGCGCGGGATCCTGGCATCCGCGGGCGGCGAGACACTGTCCACCGATCCCGACCTCTGGCGAGCGCGCCTCACGGCCACCCCCGACGTCATCGATCACGCGCTCGAGTCACTGCGTGGGCACGGCCTGCGCAGCCTGGTCCGGGCCGGCGCCGTGGCAATGGCCGCGGATCCCACAACCCCCAGCAATGAGAACGGAGCGACCCGGGCATGACGAAGCTCATCTACGACGCCGATATCGACGCGTCCGCACTCGACGGCCACACCGTGGCCGTCATCGGTTATGGCAGCCAGGGGGAGGCTCACGCGCGCAACCTCGCCGAGTCCGGCGTGACCGTCGTCGTCGGCCTGCGGCCGGACTCGAACTCGGCCGAACGAGCGCGCGAGGCCGGCCTGCGCGTGACCGATGCGGCCTCGGCGACGGCCGAGGCGAACGTGGTCATGGTGCTCGTGCCGGACACGGCGGCGCCATCGGTCTATCACACCGAGATCGAGCCGAACCTGACCGACGGGGCGCTCCTCATGTTTGCCCACGGATTCAACATCCACTTCGGCGAGATCGATCCGCCCGGCGGCATCGACGTCGGCATGGTCGCCCCGAAGGGCCCCGGCCACCTCGTGCGTCGCCTGTACTCCGGTGGCGGCGGCGTCCCGGCGCTCTTCGCCGTTCACCGCGACGCGACTGGCACGGCACGCGCGCGAACGCTCGCCTACGCACACGGCATCGGCTCCAGCCGCGCGGGCGTGCTGGAAACCACGTTTGCCGAGGAGACCGAGACCGACCTGTTCGGGGAGCAGGCCGTCCTGTGCGGCGGCGTGACGTCGCTGGTCAACGCGGGTTTCGAGACCCTCGTCGACGCGGGCTACCAGCCGGAGCTCGCCTATTTCGAGCTCGAAATAGGCGAGCTCCGGCTGGTAGCCCGCGTCGACGAGGGTCTCGAAACCCGCGTTGACCAGCGACGTCACGCCGCCGCACAGGACGGCCTGCTCCCCGAACAGGTCGGTCTCGGTCTCCTCGGCAAACGTGGTTTCCAGCACGCCCGCGCGGCTGGAGCCGATGCCGTGTGCGTAGGCGAGCGTTCGCGCGCGTGCCGTGCCAGTCGCGTCGCGGTGAACGGCGAAGAGCGCCGGGACGCCGCCGCCACCGGAGTACAGGCGACGCACGAGGTGGCCGGGGCCCTTCGGGGCGACCATGCCGACGTCGATGCCGCCGGGCGGATCGATCTCGCCGAAGTGGATGTTGAATCCGTGGGCAAACATGAGGAGCGCCCCGTCGGTCAGGTTCGGCTCGATCTCGGTGTGATAGACCGATGGCGCCGCCGTGTCCGGCACGAGCACCATGACCACGTTCGCCTCGGCCGTCGCCGAGGCCGCATCGGTCACGCGCAGGCCGGCCTCGCGCGCTCGTTCGGCCGAGTTCGAGTCCGGCCGCAGGCCGACGACGACGGTCACGCCGGACTCGGCGAGGTTGCGCGCGTGAGCCTCCCCCTGGCTGCCATAACCGATGACGGCCACGGTGTGGCCGTCGAGTGCGGACGCGTCGATATCGGCGTCGTAGATGAGCTTCGTCATGCCCGGGTCGCTCCGTTCTCATTGCTGGGGGTTGTGGGATCCGCGGCCATTGCCACGGCGCCGGCCCGGACCAGGCTGCGCAGGCCGTGCCCACGCAGTGACTCGAGCGCGTGATCGATGACGTCGGGGGTGGCCGTGAGGCGCGCTCGCCAGAGGTCGGGATCGGTGGACAGTGTCTCGCCGCCCGCGGATGCCAGGATCCCGCGCAGCGCGAGCTCCTCGGATGGCGTTGGCGGGGGATCGAGCTCGACGAGCACAAGCTCGAGCTCGATGCGCGGGACGCTCGTCAGGTCCGTGACCTCGAGGACCTCGATGAGCCGCTCGAGCTGCGCGAGCACCTGGCGCAGGTGCCCGTCGTCGCCGCGGATCGCGATCGTCATGCGCGACTTGCCGGCCTCGTGGGTCGTCCCGACGGTGAGCGACTCGATGTTGAAGCTCCGCGCGCGGAGCAGGCCGGACACCCGGTTGAGCGTCCCGGGGCGGTCGACGACGAGGGCGCTCACCACGTGCCGGCGGTGGACGGCATCGGCGTCTCCTGCCGGCAGCGTCTGGCGCGGCGCGGTCATCGCGCTCACTCCGAGGCCCCTTCGACCATGTCGGAGAGACCCTTTCCGGGCAGCATCATGGGGTACACGTTCTGCGCTTCGTCGAGGTGGAAGTCGATCAGTGCCGGGCCAGGTGCCTTGCGCGCCTCGGCGATGACTCCCGCGACCTCGTCGGGTCGCGTCGCTCGCCAGGCCGGGATGCCGTACGCCTCGCACAGCCGGACGAGGTCCGGTCCCAGCAGCTCGGCCGAGTGGTAATTCTCGTCATAGATGATCTCCTGCCACTGGCGGATCATCCCGAGCCGATGGTTGTTCAGGACCGCGATCCGCACCGGGATCTGGTCCTGCACCAGGGTCGCGAGCTCCTGCATCGTCATCTGGAAGCCGCCATCCCCGCAGATCGCCCAGGTCTCGCGCTCAGGCGCTCCGAGTGCCGCGCCCATGGCGGCCGGCACCGCGTAGCCCATAGTGCCCAGGCCGCCGCTGCTCAGATGCCGATACGGGTGGCGGAACCCGAAATAGCGCGCCGCCCACATCTGGTTCTGGCCGACATCACTCACGAGCGTCGCCTGGTGATCGGTCGCGTCGCCAATCTGGTCGACCACGTAGTCGGCGGTCAGGCGACCCTCCCGCCAGGCGCCGGAGCCGTGCCAGGAGCGCGCCTCGCTCACTTCGCGCCAGGCTGCCAGCTGGTCCATCCAGGCCGTTCGCGGCTCCGACTGCGGCAGGCGGCGCAGGAGCGCGGCCAGCAGGTCGCCGGCATCGGCCACGATCCCCAGGTCGGTGCGCACGTTCTTCCCGATCTCGCTGCGGTCGACATCGACATGGACGATCCTCGCGTTCGGCGCGAACGTGCTCGTCTTGCCGGTGATGCGATCGTCGTATCGGCAGCCGATCCCGATCAGCAGGTCGCACTTCTGGATCATCTTGTTGACGTGCATCCAGCCGTGCATGCCCGCATACCCGGCGCTGAGACGGTGCGTCTCGTCCATGTTCCCGATGCCGAGCAGCGTGTGCGCGACCGGGATCTCCGATCGCAGCGCGACCTGGAGCAGCAGCTCGACCGCACCGGCGATCTGGACGCCGTGGCCGGACAGGATCAGCGGCCGCTCCGCGCTCGCGATCATCTCGGCGAGATCGTCCGTCTCCGGCACATCGCCGCGTGTCGGTCGAAGCAGACCGGGGAGCCGAAGCTGGTATGGCTCCGGATAGGGGACCGATGTCTCGAGCTGCAGCACGTCCTTCGGGAAGTCGAGCAGGACCGGCCCGGGCCGCCCGCTGCGCGCGATCTCGAACGCCTCCGCGACCGCGTACGGCACCTCGTCGGGGTCCATGACCACGGTCGCGTACTTGGTGACCGGCAGCGCGATCCCGACGATATCGGTCTCCTGGAATGCATCCTTGCCGAGCAATGCTCGTGGCACGTTGCCGGTGATCGCAACCATCGGGACTGAGTCCATCATGGCGGTGGCGAGGCCGGTGACCAGGTTGATGGCGCCGGGTCCGCTGGTGGCGATCGCGACGCCCACGCCGCCGGTCGCGCGGCTGAAGCCGTCGGCGGCGTGAGCGCCGCCCTGTTCGTGGCGCACGAGGATGTGCCGGAGCGGGAACTCGCGAAGGACGTCGTAGATCGGCAGGACGGTGCCGCCGGGGTAGCCGAAGATGGTGGTCACGCCCTCGCGGACCAGCGCCTCGCATACGGCGCGCGCACCGATACGGGGCGCCACGGTCGCCGTCGGGTCGCTGACTGGCTGGGGGAGAGCTGTCATTTGGCTCGGATCCTCGTCTCAAACAAGAACCCCGCCTGGCTTCTCGGCCTGGCGGGGTGTCGGTCGCTGTTCGGGTTGCCTGTCCGGCTACTCGGTCGAGCGTCCTCCATCCCGCCATCCAAGGAGGATGACGAGCCGAAGAATCTCGATAAGTACGAGCACGCCGAGCAGTCCGGTGTGAACCGGGCGCACGATCGGCTGGGCGGCGTCCGTGCCGCGCTGCTCTGACATAGGGTTGCACCGTAGCAGCGCTGTCAACCCTGCGGCACCGGGACGTTCGAACTACCCCGCCGTAGCTCCCGCGTTTCCCCAATAGAGCTCGGTTGGTGAGCATTGTTCCGAACCGATGCGCGCGGACTGCACAATGTTCATCCACGGCCCCGATGGGCCGCCCGACCCTCTGGTTGCACCGCGCATCGCGGCATCGGCGCCATCGTGGGGCGTAGCCGGTACGATCCGCGGTATGACGGCCCGAGCGCAGCGCTGGCATGTCCCGATGGATGGCCGCGACCCCGATGAGGCGCATCGCGCGGCCACGCCACTCGAGCTGCTCTTCGACCTGTGCTTCGTGGTGGCGGTCGCCCAGGCCTCGATCGCCCTCCACCACGAGCTCGCGGACGGGCATCTCGTGGACGGGGTGGTCGCCTACCTGATGGTCTTCTTCGCCATCTGGTGGGCGTGGATCAACTTCACTTGGTTCGCCTCGGCCTATGACACCGATGACGTCCTGTATCGGCTGCTGACGTTTGTCCAGGTCGCGGGCGTGCTTGTCATCGCGGCCGGCGTGGCTCGGGCGTTCGAGGGGCTTGACTACGTCACGATCACGGTCGGCTACCTGATCATGCGAATCGGGCTGGTCGTTCAGTGGCTGCGGGCCGCACGGGAGCACAGCGACCGCGGACGCACGGCAATGCGCTACGCGATCGGCATCAGTGTCTTACAGCTCGGCTGGATGGCACGCCTGTTCGTGCCGCCAGAGCTCAGCCTCGCTTCCTTCGTGCCGCTGGTCGCGCTCGAGATGACTGTGCCGTGGCTGGCAGAGCGCGCAGGCTCGACGCCGTGGCACCGCGGTCACATCGCCGAGCGATTCGGGCTGTTCACGATCATCGTGCTCGGCGAATGCGTGCTCGCGGCAACGACCGCGATCCAGGAGGCGATCACGGCCGGCGGGGTCTCGTCGCAGCTCGTGATCCTGGCGATCGGTGCGCTCGTGCTCATCGCCGCGATGTGGTGGGCGTACTTCAAGCACAACGCGGCGGACGATCGCGACCTGTATCGCGAGACCGCCTTCTTGTGGGGCTATGGGCACTACGTCGTCTTCGCCGCCGTGGCGGCGGTTGGTGCGGGGCTCAACGTCGCCGCCGACCTGCTCCACGAGGACGCGGAGATCGGGTCGGTCACCGCCGCGCTCACCGTTGCCGTTCCGGTCGCGATCTATCTCGTCAGCGCCTGGCTCGTGAATCGGAGCGGTCGCGCTGCTGCCCTCATCCGGCCTGTCCTGCTGGCCGCGGTGCTCGTGATCGTGGCCGCCGTCGGGATCGGTCCGGTCAGCGTGCCCCTGTCGGTCCTGACGATGAGCCTGATCGTGGCGACCCTGGTGGGGGTATCGGCCTACCGAGCGACGAGCGCGCCGATCTGACATGAACGAAGTCCGGCTTCCGGGGATGCGTGTCTCTGTGCGGATCCGATAGGAAGTCAGCCGCGCTCCGGCTGGGATAAGGCGCGAGCCAGCCGGGCACCGGTCGTCACTGCACCTTCCGAGGCCGATGAAACGAGCGCCGCGTACTTTGCCATGACGCCACCGACGTGGCGTGGCGCTGGCGGCGTCCAGGCGGCCAGGCGCCGCACCACTTCCTCCTCCCGCACATCCAGGTCGAGGCGTCGCGCGTCGACATCAATGACGATCGTGTCGCCTTCCTCCACCACGCCGATCGGGCCGCCGAGTGCCGCCTCGGGCGCCACGTGCCCGATCATCAGGCCATGGGTGCCGCCGGAAAACCGACCGTCGGTGATCAACGCGACGTCGCCACCAAGCCCTTCGCCGACCAGGGCCGCCGTCACCGACAGCATCTCCTGCATGCCAGGGCCGCCGACCGGACCCTCGTGGCGGATGACGACGACGTCGCCCGGACCGATGCGCTGCGCGCGAACCGCGTCGTAGCACGCAGCCTCCGAGTCGAAGACACGGGCGGGACCGCGGAATTGGCGCATCTCGTGGCCGGCCAGCTTCACGACGCAGCCGTCGGGCGCAAGCGAGCCGTGAAGGATGGCGAGGCCGCCGGTCGGCTTGATCGGGTGCTCGATCGAGACGACGACCTCCTGGCCGGGTGTCTCGACGGCCGCGTCTGCCACCTGCGCGAGCGATCTGCCGTCGACGTTGCGGGTAGACCCGTCCACCACCCCGCCGCGGATCAGCTCGCGAGCAACCAGCCCGATCCCGCCGGCCTCGTGGATGTCGAGCGCCGTGTACCGGCCACCGGGCATCATGTTGGCGACGATCGGGGTTCGCTCGGCGATGCGGTCGAACTCGTCCAGCTCGAGCGGGATCGCCAGCTCGTGCGCGATTGCCAGCAGGTGCAGCACGCCGTTGGTCGATCCGCCGGTGGCGGCGACCGACGCGATGGCGTTGTCGATCGCCGCTCGAGTCATGATCTGCGACGGCCGGATGCCGCCGTTCACGAGGTCCATCACGAGCTCGCCGGCTCGACGCGCGGCCTGCTCCTTCCCCGGATCGGTCGCCGGAATCCCGTTCAGCCCCCCGGGCGAGATCCCGAGGAACTCCAGGGCCGTGCTCATCGTGTTCGCCGTGAACTGGCCGCCACAGGCCCCGGGGCCGGGACAGGAAAGATCCTCGATCTCGCGCAGCTCCTCGAGCGAGATCTTGCCGGCCCGATACGCTCCAATGGCCTCGAACACCGTCACCACCGTGGCATCGCGCTTTCCCCGCACGATTCCGGGATTGATCGTGCCGTTGTACAGGACCAGCGCGGGCAGATCAAGCCGCGCAAGCGCCATCGCGGCGGCCGGAATCGTCTTGTCGCAGCCGACCAGGCAGACCAGTCCGTCGAACAGGTGGCCGCGCGCCACCAGCTCGATGGAATCGGCGATCACCTCGCGGCTGATCAGCGAGGCCTTCATGCCTTCCGTGCCCATGCTCACGCCGTCGCTGACCGCGATCGTGTTGAACTCCATCGGCGTGCCGCCCGCGGCCCGGATGCCCTCCTTGACGCGAACCGCCAGGTCGCGCTGGTTGTAGTTGCAGGGCATCGTCTCGATCCAGGTCGTTCCGACCCCGATGATCGGCTTCGCAAGGTCGTCATCGGTGAAGCCGATGGCCTTGAGCATGGCGCGCGCGGCTGCTCGATCAGGGCCGTCGAGCAGCACGCGGCTGTGCTCCCGCGGGTCGTAGGGCGCGGCGTTCGTCATGCCTCGCAGTCTATTGGCTGAATCGGCGTGCGTGGAGCGGTCTGGGTCGTGTGCCCTCGCGCGGGGCATTTACGCCGAACGAGCACTCGGCTCCGTCGGGTCCGCTGCGGACTTCCCGCTGCCCGCAGCGATCATCATCGGTGTCGGTCACTGGCGGGCCGGTAGTCGAGGGCTGCTCGACGGTGTCGCCGTGTTTGCAATCGCCGGGGCTGGATTCACGGAGACCGGAGCGGCCGCGGCCGCATCAGTCGAACTGACGGGCAGACTCTTGACGCATCGGCTACGGTCGAGCCACCGATGAACGAAACGAACTCCGACTCAGCACGCCCACGCACGACCGTCGACAAGATCTGGGACGAGCACCTCGTGGCGCCCGGAACCGACGGCGCACCGGACATTCTCGGCGTCGATCTGCACCTCGTCCACGAGGTGACGAGTCCTCAGGCCTTCGACGGGCTCCGCGTCCGCGGCCTTGGCGTGCGACGACCGGGCCAGACCCTGGCAACGGTTGACCATTCCATCCCGACGACCGACCGCAGCCTGCCGATCGCCGACGAGATCGCCGCAACGCAGGTCAGCCGGCTGGAGCAGAACTGCAAAGAATTCGGCATTCCCCTGCACGGGATCGGCTCGCCGCACCAGGGGATCGTGCACGTCATCGGCCCCGAGCTGGGCCTGACGCAGCCGGGGATGACGATCGTGTGCGGTGACTCGCATACCGCGACGCACGGGGCATTCGGGGCACTCGCGTTTGGCATCGGCACGACCGAGGTCGAGCACGTCCTCGCGACCCAGACGCTCCTCCAGCGTCGCCCGAAGACCTTCGAGGTGCGCGTGGATGGCGCCCTGCACCCCGGCGTGACCGCCAAGGACATCATCCTCAGCCTCCTGTCGCGGATCGGAATCGGCGGCGGGACCGGCCACGTCTTCGAGTACGGCGGCTCGGCGATCCGCGCACTCGGTATGGAAGGGCGCATGACGATCTGCAACATGAGCATCGAGGGCGGCGCCCGCGCCGGCCTGGTCGCCCCCGACGAGACCACCTTCGAGTACGTCCACGGCCGCCCGCACGCGCCGACCGGCGCCGATTGGGATGCCGCCGTGGAACGATGGCGCAGCCTGACCACCGACGAGGGCGCCGAGCACGACCGCAGCATCAGCTTTGACGCCGGCGACCTGACACCGATGGTGACCTACGGCACGAATCCCGGCATGGGCTTCCCGATCACCGACCGCATCCCGGACCCGGACGCCCTGACCGATGCGGTCCAGCGCGACTCCCTGCGTGCCGCGCTTACCTACATGGGTCTCAATCCGGGCGAACCGATCCTGGGCAAGCCGATCGACGTGGTGTTCATCGGTTCGTGCACGAACTCGCGCATCAGCGACCTTCGCGAGGCAGCGCGCATGCTGCGCGGCCGCCACGTCGCCGATGGGGTGCGCGTGATG
>Ga0136612_10000354_pt1 | contig 15740 bp, 19 predicted proteins | sample AntDryUQ224A2306_2_FD_106644 | JGI IMG/M metagenome (GOLD analysis project Ga0136612, IMG submission 106644) | Polar desert sand microbial communities from Dry Valleys, Antarctica - metaG UQ224A (23.06) | ecosystem: Environmental > Terrestrial > Soil > Desert | place: Antarctica: Dry Valley... | reverse complement strand
TTCATCTCGGTGATGTGCACGGCTTCGAGGCTGGCGTTCAGCGTCTCGATGACGTCGCGGAGCAGGTCGTGGGTCATCGGCCTCGCCGGTCGGACGCCCTGCTGCTCGAAGGCGATGGCAGCGGCCTCGACGGCCCCGACCCAGATCGGCAGGTATCGCTCGCCGCCCACTTCCTTGAGCAGCAGGATCGGCTGATTGGCCGGAAGCTCGACGCGTACGCCGACGACGCTGAGTTCGCGCATCGTCATCTCGTATCCCCCAACATCGAAGGCCTGGACACCGTTAGGGATGACCGTACACGCCACCGGCCGCGCAGGGCCGCCGACGATCCGACGCTTCGAGAGCTCAGCGGCGGATGGCCGCTGGCAGCCCGGTCTTGACGAGGGTTGCGTGCAGCCGGACCGACAGAGCCGCCAGTTCCCGGCTGTTCTCCTCGGCCCGAGCGCTGGAGTCGGGGCCACGGCTGTGCAGCAGTGGCGCCAGGACCTGCTCGAACAACCCGATCTCACGATCAGCGGCAGCCCGGTAGGCCCGCAGGTGTCGGGCTTCAATACCGAAACGCGCCATTTCGGCGATCGTCCGACCGATCATCAAGGCGTCGGCATCGAAAAAGCCGGACCCTGAAGGTCGGGGTACGAGGATTCGTAAGTCCATCAGTTGCTCGACCTGGTCACTGGCCAGTCCGGTTGCCGCACAGAGCTCATCGACGGAGACCCGCACGTCACTGTTGCCCGAGACGAAGTCCTCGGCGTCGGGTAGGCCGGGTGCGGCCGACAACCGGGGCGCGCGCGGGGCTCCCCCGCCCGAATCAGGTTGCAGTCCCCGATCCAGGGCATCCAGGCGTTCCTTGATCACCCGAAGGGGCAGGTACTGGTCGCGCTGGGCGGCCAGCACGTACCGCAGCCGTGCGACATCCTCGTGGGAGAACTTGCGATACCCGGAGGCCGTGCGTTCGGGCGTGATCAGGTCCTCGGCCTCGAGGTAGCGGATCTTGGAGATGGTCACCGAGGGGAACTCGGCGCGCAGTTCGGTGAGCACCTCACCGATGCTCAACTTTCCCTGACTCTCGCGGCTGGGAGCGCTCACTGTTGCCCCGCCTCGCTCGCTCCGATGCTCCCGCCCTCAGGGCTCATGGAGCGACGTCCGCTGGACCCGCACCCGACGTGCTACTGGTGAGGAAGACCAGTCGAAACTTTCCGATCTGCACCTCGTCGCCGCCGGACAGGATTGCGGTGTCGATGGGCTCCCGGTTGACGTAGGTGCCGTTGAGACTGCCGACATCGCGGACCGAGAACCCGTTGTTCTCGCGGATGAACTCGACGTGGCGACGGGAGACGGTTACGTCGTCGAGAAAGATCTCGCTGTCCGGATGCCGCCCAGCGGTCGTGACAGTACGGTCCAGCAGGAATCTGCTACCGGCGTTTGGCCCACGCTTGACGACCAGCAGAGCAGAACCGGGCGGAAGTGAGTCCACCAAGCCGCTCTCGCCGGAATTCTCCGGGGCCTCGCCGACCTCGGGAGTCTCGGTGGAGTCCTCCCCGCCCACCTTGGGGATGACTTTGGTCGTCTCCCCCGTCGGCACCTCGTTGCCACGCGACAGCGCATGCCCGCATTGAGCGCAGAACCGGCTGCTGTCAGGGTTCTCGTGCCCACATTGAGTGCAATACACGCCCGCTCATTCTCCTGTCTGTGCTGCCCGTCGTGGTCGCTGCCATCAAGCGCGTTCAAATTGAGGGTCAACCATACGTCGAGAGTCCACCCCGGAGGCCAGCGGATCCCGCCGTCCCGTCACCGGTCAGGATCGGTCGAGAAACTCCTGGTAGCCGGCCGCGTCCAGCAACTCCTCCAGCGCATCGGACACGGCGCCGGACACGGCGATCTCGACCAGCCAGCCATCGCCGTACGGGTCACTGTTGACCAGTTCGGGGCTTTCGTCGAGATCGCTGTTGTGCGCTTGCACGGTTCCGCTGAAGGGCGCGTAGACGTCCGAGACCGACTTCGTCGACTCCACCTCGCCGAAGGGTTCTCCCGCCGTCACGGCGTCGCCCTCGGCGGGCAACTGCACGAAAACGATGTCGCCCAGGGCCTCCTGGGCGAAATCTGTGATGCCGATCCGCGCCACCGTCGGCTGCTGATCCCCGGTGACGAGCACCCATTCGTGCTGCTCGCTGTACTTACGGTCGTCCGGTACTGCCACTGTCGGCCTCTCGTCAGGGTCTGGTGGTCAGGCGTTTCACTCGGAGCAACGCTAGCGATCTCCGGCCCTGATCGGCGGTCCGGGCTTGGCCGCAGGGATCAATCATCGGGGACGGGCGCTGGCTCAGCGTATTCAGGCACGTCCAGTGATCGAAGAGCATCCACGAAGACGCGGTCGGCCGGAACTATGTCGATGCTCCCGCCAGCCTGGATGACCTTGTCCTCGACGCCCCCGGGAATCTGCATCGCGGTTGCGAGCGTCTGGCTGTCACCGATGGCCACGATGACATAGGGCGCCTCGACCTCCACGCCGTCGATCCGGATGTCCCCGGCGTCTCCGACGAGGGCACTGGACACGCCGATCCGTACACCTGCGACCTGCATGGTCTCTGCGCCCGCCCCGCGCAATTCCTGCACGGCGTCGAGCAGGACAGTGGCATCGACATGGGAATCCGGGTCCCTGATCGTGATGGTCAGCCCTGGGCCCTCGGCAGCGATGGTTCCATTGAGAATGGCCAGCGCCTCAGCCTGACGCCGCGCCTCCTCCACTGCGGCCGCGGCCGAGTCCCCCCCGCTGCCCAGTTGCTCCAGAAGGTCCTGTTGTTCTCCGATCTCACTGCGCAGCCGGTCCTGACGGGACTGCAGGTCGGCGAGGATGCGCGCCAGGTCCTCCTCACGGGCACCGGCCAGCCCTTGGTCTGAGTCGACGGTCCGCAGTTGTACGGCGATGGCGAATCCGAGCAGGGCGCACAACACGCCGATGAGCAGCGCCACAGACCACGACCTTGGCCGTTTCGGCTGGGCCGCAGGGCCCTCCGGTGGGGGCTCGCTGCCACCTGCCTGAGGGCTGGGGTCCTTCTCAGTGGACGTTTCTCGTGTCGTCATCGCGTCATGCCCTGAAAAGATGTCGGCGGATGGCGGCCACATTGCCGAAGATCCGTATCCCCAGCACCACGATCACCGCGGTGGACAGCTGCGCGCCGACACCGAGCTGATCACCCAGGAAGACGATGAGACCGGCGACAATGACGTTGGACACGAAAGACACCACGAACACCTTGGCGTCGAAGATGTCGTCCAACCTGGCCCGGATCCCCCCGAAGACCGCGTCCAGTGCGGCCACCACCGCGATCGGGAGATACGGCTGCAACGAGGTCGGCACGGTCGGGTCCAGCAGGACTCCTGCGGTGATACCGACAGCCAGTCCGAGGATGGGTATCAGCGGCCCGGTACGGATGCCTCTCACGGGCCGCCCTCCTCTGCCTCGCCCCGGAGCCGGGCCGGTTCAGCCTGTGTGATGACCCCTCCCGCACCGGGCAACAGTTGCAACTGGTCGACCTGGACGACATCCAGCCCAAGCCCGAAGGCAGAGGCGTAGGAGGCCAACGTGCGTCCCGCAGCCGATTCGAGGAGTCGGTCGAACATGTCCCTCGGGCCGATCGCCTCGATGAGGTAGGGGCTGGTCACCGGCCGGAAGTCGACCAGGATGGCCTGCCCGGCCGAGCGGATGCTGGTGGTCGGACCGAGCCGCTGACCATCGATGGCCACCGCTTCGGCGCCGGCGGCCCACAACGCGTTGACCACCGACTGCACATCGCCGTCCAGTATCCGGCCAAGATTCTCCCCGCCGTCGTCAGGCGCTGGGGCATCGGTCAGGGTCACTGCCAGCCCGGGTCCTCGTACGGTCGTTAGCCCCGCGCCGGTCTCGGCCCGGTCCAGTTCGTCGAGAGCGTTCTGTCCCTGGGTCGTGGCTGCCAACAGTTCCTCGCGCGCTCGGGTCGCCTGGTCGCGGACCTCGACCAAGCGTCGCTGGAGCAGGTCGCCAGCAGCCCGCTGCGCGGCGATGTCCTGGATGAGTGCCTGACGCAGTTCCTCGCGTTGCGGAGCCGATGAGCGAACCTGCGTTATCACGATCGTGGTCAATCCGCCGATGAGTAATAGGCAGCCCGCGAGAACGAGCCGGCCGAGCAATCCAGTACCGGCGCTGGCCCGCTCCGCAGCATCCGCACCCGCTCCCGCACGCCGCGCAGCGGCCTGCTCGTACCCAGGATCGAGAGTCTCGTCCAGGAGTCGGCGCAGCATCGACTCCGATCGGGGTGGCGGACTGCTCACGATGTGCCCATGTCGGCAACGGACTCAGCCTCGCGGGCGGCGCCCGTGCTCTCCTGCCTGGCAATCTCGAAGACCTGCCGGACGTAGACGATCCCGGAGATCAGATACAGCACCCCACCCCAGGCCGTGAAGGCATAGGCAAGGGGCGCCACGAAGTCTGCGACCGCCGAATTTCCCACCGCGAGGAGGAGCAGGGGAAAGGCGTAGAGCAGGTTGAATGTCGCTGCCTTTCCGACGTAGTTGACCTGAAGGGCCAGATATCCGTGCCGGCGCAGAAGGAGCAAGCTCAGTCCGACGAGCAGGTCACGCCCGAGCAGAACAGCGACCACCCAGATGGGTACGACGTCGCGGATCACGAAAGCGACCAGCGTGGCCAGGATGTAGAGCCGGTCTGCCGCTGGGTCCAGCAGCGCTCCGAGGCGGCTGCTCTGATTGAGCATTCGGGCGAGCTTCCCGTCGGCCCAGTCGGTGAACCCGGCCACCATCAGGATGGCTATCGCCCAACCGTCGGCCTTCGGCCCGAGCAAGAGGTACACGAACACCGGCACCCCGGCGAGCCGGAGCAAGGACAGGATGTTCGGGATCGTCCATACCCGGTCCGGGGCCACCGGCTGAGCTGGCGCGGTCACCGGCTCCTGCGTCACCGACTCATCGTGCCACCCGGGGCAAACCGTTCCAGGCCGCCACGCGAATGTGGGTGTGACCGGCAGAATAGGGGGTACAGGTCGGTCTAGTCCTGCCAACCCGAGGAAATGGAGAACTACCGTGACTGCTTCGACTGATGCGATTGACCAGGTATTGCAGGACGCCGTTGACAGCGGTGCCGTGCCGAACGCGGTGGCCATTGCCGCCGACCGGGACGGCGTCATCTACGAGGGCGCCGCTGGGCCTCGGGTCGCCGGAGGTGGTGACGAGCCAGTGAGTCCGGATACGCATTATCGGATCATGTCGATGACGAAGATGGTGGCCACCACCGCGGCCCTGCAGCAGATCGAGAAGGGCAACCTCGACCTCGACGCGCCGATCTCGGACTACTGCCCTGAGTTCACCGACATCCAGGTGTTGGAAGGATGGGACGGCGACACCCCGAAGTTACGCGCGCCGGCGAGCCAGGCCACGGTCAAGCAACTCATCACGCACACGACCGGGCTGGCCTACTGGTTCTGGAACGCCGAACTGGTCAAGTGGGAGGCGGCGACCGGGACACCCAACGTACTGGCGGGTACCAACATCATCTTCACCGCTCCGCTCACCTGCGACCCCGGGACCAGGTTCGAGTACGGGATCAACACCGACTGGCTCGGCAAGGTGGTCGAAGCGGCCAGCGGGGTCACCCTCGATGTAGCCGTCAAGGAAGGCATCACCGGCCCGTTGGGCATGGACAAGACCGAGTTCATCATGACCGGCGAGCAGCGCGCGACCTCGACACCCGTCCACCTCAAGGGTGAGGACGGGACCTGGGCGGCCAGCGAGATCGAGCTCAACCAGGAGCCGGAATACTTCGCCGGTGGACACGGCCTGCACTCGACGCCTCGCGACTACCTCAAGTTCCAACGGGCGTTGCTGCACGACGGGACATTCGAGGGCATCAAGATCCTGGAGAAGTCCACCGTGGATGCCGCGTTCACCAACCAGATCGGTGACCTGGACTTCCCGGAGGAGATCCCGACAGGTGATCCCGCAACGACTCACCCGTTCAAGGCCGGTCCGGGCTATAAGTGGGGCTATGGCTTGCTGCTCAACACCGAGGACGTCCCGGGGATGCGACGGGCCTGGAGCGGGTCGTGGGCGGGGCTGCTCAATACGCACTACTGGGTTGACCGGACGAGCGGTGTCACCGGCGCGATCTACACACAGTTCCTGCCGTTCGTTACACCCGAGGCGATGAAGATGTACAACGACTTCGAGAGGGCCCTCTACGCCTCCCGGTAAACCCAGAGCGGCAGGGCCCTGCTGGGAACGTGTGGCGGACGGCCGGTGATTGACGCGATCATCTGGTTCCGCCGAAACGGAGGGAGTGCGTCGAAGGCCGCGCGGAGGCTGGGATCGGACAGAAGACAGGCTAGGTCGTCCGGAAGCTCTAGGGGTGCCAATGCTTGTTCACCGCCATCATGTAGCTGCCGCTGATCTTGTGCAGGGACGTCCGTACAGGCTGGTCGTTGATCGTGACGATCGCCGGCAGGATCCGAGCTGTTCCGAGCGCGCCGTTGTGCTCTGACGGCACGCGCAGCCGTACCGCGTTTCGGTGCTTCATCAGCGCGACGCTGAAGCTGATCTCGCTCACGTGGCGCCGCCGGAGTTAGCTTGGTTGCGCGAGAGATAACGAGGAAGCTTGGTGGTCATGAACTTCTTCCGGCCGCTCCGGTGCATGAAGGCGAGCAGGGATCCGCTAAGTCCCTCGAAGCCCTGATGATCCAACCGAAGCCGAGTACTCCGGTCGCCGATTGCGGTGAGGGTCCAGACCACGGTCGTGGGCTGCGCATGCGGCTGCCGCGCCAGCTGTAGGACAGTCGGAACGGCTCCTCGGCCACGAGCATCTTGCAGTCAACGACCCCATCCCAACCAGGGACCGGGGTGGCCCGCCCGGCGGATACGGCAGTTCGGTCTCGAGCGTTATGTCACGGCGCATCGGTCTGTCCTCGTCTATCTGCTGTTGGGTCGTGTTCGGAGTGCAACTCACCCCCGGCACTGCTGTCTAGGTAGGCACGTAGGCCCTCGATGCGTTCGGTCCAGAAGTCGCTGAACAGCGACGCCCAGTCGTAGAGCTCCTGCAGCGGCTCAGGCCGCAGGCTGTAGATGCGCTGCCGGCCAGCGCGATGTTCCTGGACGATGTCGGCGCCGCGCAGCACGGCTAGATGCCGAGAAAGCAGGGAAACGCTGACCCGAAGCTGGGCTGCCAATTCGGTGACCGGCAGGTCACGCTTACCCGCAACTATAGGATGGGCGCTCAAGGGTCGCTCGCTCGTTGCATCCGGGCCGACATCCCCTCCTTGTCAGGTCCGTCGGCGGGCCCGGATGACAGGTCGATGTCCAAGCACGCGGCGCCTGCCAGCATCTCGGCGCCATGGCGGAGTACTCCGCTGAGGACCGCATCCGCCTCGATCAGCCGCCGGTCTCGCCTTCCACGTTCTCGATGATCGGTGGAGGCTGACGGCCCACTTCCGCAGCGTCGCCGCCTGATCTGCTCCTTCTCTGTCGGGACGACAGGATTTGAACCTGCGACCCCTTGACCCCCAGTCAAGTGCGCTACCAAGCTGCGCCACGTCCCGTGCGGCGACGACTCGCGGACAGCTGGTGTCCCGGGGGGTCGTCGAAGCGACACCAGATTAGCGCACCTTTACCGCGACCCTCTCAGTCGGCTCAGCGCCCGGAACTGCGCTCGGACTTGGCCTTGACCCGAACGCTGACTTCGATCGGCGAGCCGGCGAACCCGAAGTCCTCACGGAGTTTGCGCTCCAGAAACCTGCGGTAGCCGGCTTCCAGGAAACCGGTAGAGAAGATCAGGAACCGCGGCGGCCGGATGTCGGCTTGGGTCGCGTACCGGATCTTGGGCGCCTTACCACCGCGCGGTGGCGGCGGTGTGCGATCAACCGTCGTTCGCAGCCACTGGTTGAGCGTCGCAGTTGGCACGCGCTTCTCCCAGGATGCGAGCGCGGATTCCAGCGCCGGGGCGATCCGGTTGACCCCGCGACCGGTCAGAGCCGAGATGTTCACCCGGGTGGCCCAGGTGACCCGGGCGAGTTCGCGATCGATTTCGCGCTCGAGGTCGTAGAGCCGGTCCTCGTCGACCGCATCCCACTTGTTCATTGCCAGTACCAGCGCGCGTCCGGATTCGACGACTGCGCCGATGACGCGCTGGTCCTGCTCGGTGATCGAGTCACTGGCATCAATGAGGACCAGGGCAACCTCGGCCGCATCGATCGCTGCCTCCGTACGCAGCGAGGCGTAGTACTCGGTTCCACTCGCATTGGCGACCCGGCGGCGCAGGCCCGCCGTGTCGACGAAGCGCCATTCCTGGCCGTCGAGTTCGACGAGACTGTCGACCGGGTCGACGGTGGTCCCGGCGACCGAGTCGACCACGGCCCGGTCCTCCCCGACGAGCCGGTTGAGCAGGCTGGACTTGCCTACATTCGGTCGGCCGACCAGAGCCACCCGACGGGGACCGACGATCTCCTCACGTTCGCGCGGGGCCTGCGGCAGCGCATCGAGAATCAGATCCAGCAGGTCCCCGCTCCCCCGGCCGTGCAGTGCGCTCACCGGGATCGGCTCGCCCAAGCCGAGGCTCCATAACTCCCCCACGGCGGGTTCGGTGCGCTCGTCGACGACCTTGTTCGCAATCAACAGCACCGGCCGGTCGCTGCGCCGCAACACCCGAGCCGCGGCCAGATCCGTTTCGGTTGGGCCCACGGTGGTGTCGACCACGAGGATCACAACATCGGAGGTCTTCATGGCACGTTCGGCCTGTTCGGCGATCCGCAGGGCGCGACCGCTGGCTTTGGGCTCCCACCCGCCGGTGTCGATGACCACGAACTCCCGACCCGACCAGAGCGCTTCGTAGCTGACCCGGTCGCGGGTGACTCCCGGCGTGTCCTGGACGACCGCCGCCCGGCGGCCGAGGATCCGGTTGACCAGCGTCGACTTGCCGACATTGGGACGTCCGACCACAGCGACCGTCGGCAACCGCCCGCGAGTCTCGTTGGCCTCGTCGGATAGCTCCTCGTTCACTTTCCCCCCTCTCCCGTCCGAGTGAAGGGCACCTTGTGCCAATAGGTCTGATACACGGTGCCCTTCACTCGGATCGGGTACGGGCGGTCACGGCGAGGAGGATCGCCTCCACGACGTCCTCACGGCTCAGTTCCGTGCTGTCGATCACGACCGCGTCCGTGGCCGGCCGAAGCGGGCTCTGGGCCCGGTTGGAGTCGAACTCGTCGCGGGCGCGCAGGCTCTCGGTCAGGGCGGCTATCTCGTCCGGCTCGACGACCCCGAGCTGACCCGCCCGCCGGGCCGCCCTGGCAGCGGGCGCGGCCGTGAGAAAGATCTTGAGCCGGGCGGCGGGAAAGACGACCGTCCCGATGTCGCGTCCCTCGACAACCATCGTCGCCCCTTCGGCAAGGTCGCGCTGGACCTCGACCAAGCGACGCCGTACGGCCGGGATCGCCGAGACCGCGCTCACTGCGGCCGTGACCTCGGCGGATCGGATCAGTTCGGTGACGTCCCGACCGTCGGCTTCGACGTGGTCGATCTCCGGATCAGTGCCGATCTCGATCTGTAGATTCCGGGCCCGGCGCGATACCGCTTCGGCGTCAGCGGGATCGAGGCCGTCGGCTAGCACCGTCTGGGTGAGCGCCCGGTACATCGCGCCGGTATCGAGGTAGGCAGCCCCCAGCCGCCGGGCCACCTCACGGGCAACGGAGGACTTTCCGGTCCCGGACGGACCGTCGATGGCGACGATCCGCGACTGTCTGCTCGGGAACGCCTCCGTCACAGCCCGACGAGTTTCATGAGCTCGGCGATCTCGTGCGGCGTGAGCTTGCGGACAGCTCCAGGTTTCGTCCGGCCCAGGCGTACCGGCCCGATCTGGGTACGTACCAGACGGTTGACCGGGTGGCCGGTCGCGGCGAGTAGTCGGCGCACCAAGCGGTTGCGACCCTCGTGCAGGACCAGTTCGATCAGGGCCTGACCGGCCGCCACATCGACGAGCTTGAACGAATCCACGCGCGCCATGCCGTCGTCGAGTTCGACTCCGGCCTTGAGCTTGCGCCCGAGATCCCGCGAGATCGAGCCGGACACCTGGGCCAGATAGGTCTTGGGCACCTCATAGGACGGGTGGGCCAGCCGATGGCCAAGCGGTCCGTCGTTGGTGAGCAGGAGCAAACCCTCGGTGTCGATGTCGAGGCGCCCGACATGAAAGACCGCCTCACCGCGCTCGGCGATCAGATCTCCTACGGTGGGGCGGCCGCGGTCATCGGACATCGCCGAGAGCACGCCCTCGGGCTTGTTCATCGCCAGGTGCACAAGGTCGGATCGGGTGATCACCACACTGCCGTCGACCGCGATCCGATCGGTCTCGGTGTCGACGCGGCGACCCTGTTCGCGCACCTGCTCGCCGTTGACACTCACCCGGCCCTGGGCGATGAGTTCCTCGCTGGCTCGTCGCGAGCCGATCCCGGCGCGGGCCAGGACCTTCTGTAGCCGCTCCCCGGTCTGGTCTGGATTGGCGGTCACGGGTTGGAGTCCTCACTCAGAACCGACTCGACGTCGGGCAGCAACGGGGCCAGATCGGGCAGTTCGCTGACGTCGGACAGGCCGAGCTTCTCCAAGAACAGCTCGGTCGTGACGTAGAGCCCACCACCGGTCTGCGGGTCAGAACCCACCTCGGCAACCAGACCACGGCTGAGCAGAGTTCGGATCACCCCGTCCACGCTCACGCCGCGGATCGCAGAGATCCGGGATCGGGTGACCGGCTGACGGTAGGCGACCACGGCCAGGGTCTCCAGCGCCGCTTGGGTGAGTCGAGCCCGCTGACCCTCGGTGACGTAGCGCTCGACGTGGTCGGCGTACTCCTCGCGGGTGTAGAGCCGCCAGCCGTCCCCGGCTGGGCGCAGGGTGAACCCGCGGTGTTGCTCCTCGTATTCGGCGGCCAGAGCCTGCAGCTGTTCGGTGATGGTGAGTTCCTCGACATCGAGCAACTCGGCAAGGGTGGCTGCCGGTACCGGGGTGTCCACCACGAAGAGAATGGCTTCGACGGCGCCACGCAGGCGCTCGTCGATAGCGACGGTCATGGGGGTCCTTTGTAGTTTCGTGCGGTTTCAGGCGGGCCGGGATTGGGTCCCATCATCGCCTACAACGTGTTGCTCCGTTGCATCTGCACCGGTTGAGGCCTCGCTCGGGCGCTGATCGTCCCACTCCTGACCGATCGCGTTGTCACCGACATCGTCCTGCGAGGCAGTCCAGCGCACATGCAATTCACCGAGCGCGCTGAGTTGCTCCAGCGACACCGACCCACGGGTGTGCAGGTCCAGCAGCGCCAGAAACCGCGCGACGACCTCGAGGGTCGTGGAACAGTCTGAGATCAGGGTGCGGAAGGTCGTAGTCGCCCCTCCCGCAAGCCTGCGCCTCAGAATCCCGGCGTGCTCTCGGACGCTGACCCTCGGCACGTGCAGATGTGCCGTGGACACCTCGACCGGCAGTCGCGGCTGCAGAGCGGCCGCGGCCAGGGCAGCGAAAGCGTCCACTCCGACGCCGAGCAGGACCTCCGGCAGTGCCAGGGCGAACCGTGGCTCGAGGTTGACCTCGCGCGGAAACCGCCTGGACTGGTCGAGTTCGTGCGCCCTCAGGAACTCCGCGGCCTCGCGGAAGGCGCGATAGGCCAGCAGTCGGGCGAAGAGCAGGTCCCGAGCCTCGAGCGCGGCCAGATCGTCCTCGTCCTCGACGTCGGCGGAAGGCAGCAACCGGGCGGCCTTCAGGTCCAGCAGGGTCGCGGCCACCACCAGGAACTCGGTGGCTTGGCCGAGATCGAGAGTGTCCCCCGCCGCGTCGAGATAGCTGATGAATTCGTCGGTGACCTGCGACAACGCGATCTCGGTGACGTCGAGCTTGTGCTTGCTGATCAGACTCAGCAGCAGGTCGAAGGGACCCTCGAAGTTCGTCAGCGTTACATGGAACCGCCCGTCACCAGCTGCGGCGGGTCGGGCAGGCGGGCCGGGCGGGTCCTCCAGCGGCGCAGCGAGGGGGCTCGGCGTCGTTGGTCGGCCCGCATCCATGACCGGCGACCTTAGTCCGCTGCCTGGCGGTGACCTTCGACTCAGGGACGCCTTGAGGCGAGTCATTCGACTCAGGGACGCCCTGATTCAGATTCCGGGGGCACCGTGAGGATCCGGGGCCCGTCCACGGTCAACGCCACGGTGTGCTCGGCATGTGCGGCCCGGCTACCGTCCTTGGAGCGCACCGTCCAGCCGTCCGGGTCGATGATGTACGCGTCCAGACCTCCGGCCAGGAACCACGGCTCGATCGCGATCACCAGACCGGCCAACAGTGGGGGCCCACGGCCGGCACGACCGTCGTTGGGAACTGACGGGTCCTCGTGCATCGTGCGCCCGATCCCGTGGCCGCCGAAGTCGGTTGAGATTCCGTAGCCGGCCGCCCGCCCGACACCGGCAATGGCAGCGCTGATGTCGCCGAGCCGCCCGCCGACGCGCGCGGCGGCTATCCCGGCATCCAGCGCCGCCTCCGTCGTCCCGATCAAGGCTAGGTCCGCAGCACGGGGAGTCCCCACGACGAAGCTCGTCGCGGCATCAGCGGCCCAACCGTCCAGGACCGCCCCGCAGTCGATGCTGACCAGGTCTCCGTCGGCGAGCCGGTAACGCCCCGGGGTTCCGTGCAGCGCCGCGTCGTTCACCGAGGTGCATATGACGCCACGGAACGGGTTCGGTGCGAAGCTGGGTCTGTAGCCGAGGAACGGCGAGGTCGCGCCGGCCCCGAAGATGACATCCCCGGCAACCCCATCAAGTCCGGACAACCTCTCGCCGACCCGCGCGGCACCCCGAACGGCGGCTAGCGCGAGCGCTACGACCCTGCCCGCCCCCCGCATCGCGTCGATCTCGGTTGGGGTTCGCAACTCGACCATGACATCTCCGTTCGGTATTTCAATACCGGTATTAGTATCACGTCATGGTGCGGCCACCGTTGAACAGCGATCAGCGCTTACGCGGCCAGCGGCTGGGCCAGGCTCTGCGGTCGGCCCGTGGCACGCGGAGCATGGTCGAGGTCGCCAGACGCGCCGGGATCTCGGTGGAGACGTTGCGAAAGATCGAAACCGGCCGGGTGCCGACTCCGGCCTTCTTCACCGTGGCCGCGCTCGCCTCCGTTCTCGAGCTGCCACTGGCCACCCTCGTTCCGCAGGCCGCGCCAGCCCGCACCGGCCCGGACGGGGCATAACCGGCTCGGCCGTCTCGCAGGTCAGCCGGCGGCCACGACCTCCTTGGCCAGGTTGCGATAGGCATTGGCGCCCTGGGAGTGCGGGGCCCACGAGGTGATCGGCTCTCCGGCCACGGTGGTCTCCGGGAAGCGCACGGTACGAGCGATCACGGTCTGGAACACGGTGTCACCGAAGGCCTCCACGACACGGGTAAAGACCTCTTTGGCATGCAGCGTGCGCGCGTCGTACATCGTGGCCAGGATCCCGGTGATGGACAGGTCCGGGTTGAGCCGCTCGGTGACCTTGTCGATGGTGTCCACCAGCAGGGCGACCCCGCGCAGGCTGAAGTACTCGCACTCCAGCGGAATGATGACCCCCTGTGCGGCGGTCAGGGCGTTGACGGTCAGCAGACCGAGTGAGGGTTGGCAGTCGATGAAGATGTAGTCGTACTCATCCAGCACCGGTCGTAGGGCACGCTTGAGTGCCTGCTCGCGGGCGACTTCACTGACGAGCTGGACCTCCGCCGCGGACAGATCGATGTTGCTGGGGATCAGGTCCAGACCGTCCACCTTGGTCTTCAGCCGGACATCGGCAATGCCGACGTCGCGCTCCATCAGAACGTTGTAGATGCTCCGGTCCAGGTCGTGCGCGGGCACGCCGAGCCCGACCGACAGGGCGCCTTGGGGGTCGAAGTCCAGCAGCAGGACCTTGCGGCCGAACTCGACCAGCGCGGCACCCAGGTTGATGGTGGAGGTGGTCTTGCCCACCCCGCCCTTCTGGTTGCACATCGCGATCACCTTCGCCGGACCGTGCCGATCCAGGACCGGTGGCGTGGGCAGAGACCGCTGGCGCGCCTTGGCCGGGTCACCACGGACAACCGAACGGCTCGGCGTCGGCGTGCTCGGGTCGTCGGAGAAGGGCAGGGCCTGAGCCTCACTGCCACTTCGTCGCGCCACGACTGCCGCCTCTTGGATCGAGTCCTACCGGCTGCCCCCGTGCGCTGCGCACGGTGGCTTCCTTGGCGGCGACAGTAGGTCGCGGTCCCGCCACGAGCAAGGCGACCCGCCGAGGATGGGGGCGGGTTTCCGTTACGCGGCAACAGACTTCAAGCTCAACCTCAGGTTTAGCCGCGTCAGCGCAGTGCGCGCGGGTGGCTGGCGGCGTAGACCTCGCGCAGCCGATCCACGGTCACCAAGGTGTAGACCTGCGTGGTCGTGACCGAGGCATGGCCGAGCAGCTCCTGCACCACTCGGACGTCTGCCCCCCCGTCGAGCAGATGCGTGGCGAAGGAGTGCCGCAGGGTGTGTGGGGACAACTCCTCGGTGATCCCGGCCCGGTCGGCGACAGTGCGCAGAATCGTCCAGGCACTCTGCCGGGACAGCCGGCCCCCGCGAGCGTTGAGAAACAGCGCACTGAGGCCTCGCCCCTGCGCGGCCAGGGTCGGTCTTCCCCGGACCAGATAGGCATCGACGGCGGCCAGTGCGTAGCTGCCGATCGGTACGACTCGTTGCTTGCTGCCCTTGCCCGTCACCCGGATCGTGCCGGAACTGCGATCCACGTCGTCAACGGCCAACCCGACCGCTTCGGAGATTCGCGCACCGGTGCCGTACAGGAGTTCGAGCAAGGCCCTGTCCCGCAATGAGCGCGGTTCGTCGTCGAGGTTGGCGGCTTCCAACAGGGCTTCGACCGCATCGACCGGGATCGCCTTGGGTAACCGTCGCGGCGGCGCCGGAGGCCGGACCCCCACCGCGACGTCGTCGAGGACCCAACCCTCGTGTACGGCGAACCGATGCAGTCCGCGCACGGCCACGACGGCGCGGGCCGCCGAGGCCGCCGACAGCGGAGCATGCAGATCATCTCCGAGCCGCAGCGCCGCCAGGAATGCCGAGACGTCGTCCTCGGTCACCCCGGAGAGGGCGCCCCTCCCCCGCTGAGCGAGATGCGCGCCGTAACGAGACAGGTCGCGGCGATAGGACGACACCGTGTTCTTAGCCAGCCCGCGCTCGATCGCAAGATGGTCGAGGTAGCCGCGCAGCGCGTGACGTAGGGCGGTCGCCGGCTCCGCAAGCACGGCCGGGACCACAGGAGCGAGCGATTCAGCCAGCCAGGGCCCCTTCCAACGGGACGTACGGGAGCCCGTGCGCAGTGGCCACGTGGTCATAGACGACCTGCCCGCCGACGACGTTGACGCCCTTTGCCAGAGCCGGGTCGGCCTGCACCGCTGCGCGGAAGCCACGGTTGGCCAGTGCCATCACATAGGGCAGCGTCACATTGGTCAGTGCGTAGGTGGAGGTGTTGGGCACCGCGCCAGGCATGTTCGCCACGCAGTAGAACACCGAGTTGTGCACGAGGTAGGTCGGATCGTCATGAGTGGTCGGCCGGGTGTCCTCGAAGCACCCGCCCTGATCGACAGCGATGTCCACCAGGACCGATCCGGGCCGCATCCGCGAGACCAGATCATTGGAGACCAGCGTCGGGGCCTTGGCCCCGGGTACGAGCACCGCGCCGATCACGA
>Ga0136612_10000352_pt1 | contig 15751 bp, 9 predicted proteins | sample AntDryUQ224A2306_2_FD_106644 | JGI IMG/M metagenome (GOLD analysis project Ga0136612, IMG submission 106644) | Polar desert sand microbial communities from Dry Valleys, Antarctica - metaG UQ224A (23.06) | ecosystem: Environmental > Terrestrial > Soil > Desert | place: Antarctica: Dry Valley... | reverse complement strand
CGAACACGTTCGAGGTCGGCGGGAGGACGATCGAGACGGGCACGACCTCGCCGGGCTCGAGGAAGACCTCCCGGTCGAAGCCCTCGCGGAAACGAGTACGAATGATCGAGTCGTTCAGGATCAGGTCGTAGCCCTCGGGGTAGTCCTCGCTCGGCGGATAGACATCGATGAGCTTGGCGGTGAAGTCGGTGTCGATCGCGCTCGACGAGACGTGAAGCTCGACGGCGACCCGGCCGGTGACCTCGAGTGGCGTCTCGAGCGGCTCGGTCTCGTAGACGAGCACATCGGCCCGCTCCGACAACCGCTCGAAGGGCTCGCGCGCGGTGAAGAAGTCGGCCGACTCCTTCTGGTCGGCAGGCCCGGGCGTCATGATGTTCCGGAGGAGGAGCGCGGGATTGAGGAGGCGCGCCCACATCGGCTCGATCTCCCCTCCGCCCGACGGGAACTCGCCGACCGCGCAGAAGAGGCCCCCGATCGTGGGCACGGGATCGTCCGGGTCGTAGGTGAACCGCCGCGGCTCGGCCTGCGCGTCGGGCGGCTCGAGCCGGAGCGAGCCGTCTCCGTGGAGGTGGAGCGTCGTCGGCCGCGCGCGGGCGAGCGGCCACTCGTGCTCCTCGCGCCAGCGGCCACCGTGGTCGAGCTTGCCCAGCTCCGTTTTCCGGCCGGAGCCGCCGCCCATCACGAAAAGGCGGACGGGAGCTTCGTCCGCGGGCGCGCCGCCGGCGTCCTCCTTCAGCCAGCGGTCGAAGAAGGCGAGTTGCTCGGCGAAGTAGCGGTCGACTCCCCAGACGGAGTCCGGCCCGAAATCGACGTCGAGCGTCCAGCTCGCATCGCCGCGCATCCCGACGTGGCTCCACGGGCCGACGATCAGGCGCTGCGGCGACTCGTTCTGCGCCGTCATCGCCGCGAAGTACTCGCTCTCGGCGTGCGGGAAGGGGTCGTACCAACCGGTCGACATCGTGGCCGGAATGTCGGCGTGCTCGTGCCAGAAGCGAGTGAAGTCGTTCTCCTTCCTCGCCCAGAACTGGTCGTAGGTGCCGCGCGTGCAGTAGTCCTCGAGCGTCTGGGCGAGCGTCGGCACATGGCGGAGCGCGAGATCGTCGCGCTGGAGCGGCGAGTTCCAGAAGAGCCGGCGAAGGTTCTTGAGGTCGTCGAAGACGTCGCGTTGCTTCTCCCAGTCGTCCTTCACACCCTGCGCGTCGGCGGCGTGGATGTAGAGCGCCCAGAACATGTGGAGCTGCATGGCGCCGCCCTCGCGGGTCTGGTTCTCGAACGTGTTCGTCGGCGCGACGTCCGGCCAGATCGCGGTCAGGTGCGGCGGTCGCTCGAGCGCCGTCCGGATCTGGGTGATCGCCGCGTAGGAGCTGCCGACCATCCCGGTCCGGCCGTTCGACCAGCCCTGCGCCGCGATCCACTCGATCGTGTCGTAGCCGTCCTCACCTGTGTGCGGGGTGACGCTGTGGAAGTACTCGTCCGTTCCCTCGGAGCGGTGGCGGTCGCGGAGGTCCTGGAGGACGACGGCGTAGCCGTGCGGGACGAAGAAGTCGGCGATCTCGGTGTAGCGCCGCTCGCCCTTGTCGTACGGGGTCAGGCAGACGATCGTCGGGTAGCGGCCGGGGACGAGCTCGCCCTCGCGAGCGGGGCGGTAGACGTCGGTTGCGAGGCGGATGCCGTCGCGCGTCTTCACCATCACGTCCTTCGAGATCACGATCCCGTAGCTCATGGGCGTTCCTTCTCGAGCACGAGGTTGCCGAGCTCGTCGACCCTGACGGCGAAGCCCGGATGGACGACGGTGGTCGAGTCGAACTCCTCCACGACCGCTGGGCCGGTGAAGGACGCGCCGGCAGGGAGGCCGTAGCGGTCGTAGATCGGGCAGTCGACGAAGCCGCCGGCCTCGGCGAAGTGCACCCGGCGCCGCTCCTTCGGCTCGGCAGCGCCACCTCGCTCGAGCGGCCGCGCCGGCGGCTTCGCGATCCTGCCGACGCTCGTCAGCCGTAGGCTCACGACCTCGACGGGCTCGGCCGGGGCGGCGAAGCCGTAGACGCGGTCGTGCTCGACATGGAAGCGCTCGAGCAGCTCTGCCTTTTCCTGCAAAGGACCGGCGGCGATCGTCAGCTCGTAGCTCTGGCCGACGTAGCGGAGGTCGATCTGGCGGACGAACTCGATCGCGTCGGCGGTGAGCCCCTCGCGCTCGAGCTCCTCGCGCCCGCCTGCCTCGAGCCCGGCGAACGTCGCCTCCGCTTCGCTCCCGTCGAGCTCGTCCAACCTGCGCATGATCGTGACCGCGGCGTCGCGCTTCAGGTCTGTCGTGAGCAGACCGGTCGCCGAGAAGATCCCGGGGCTGCGCGGGATCACGAGCGTCGGCATCTCGGCGTCTCGGGCGAGCGCGTTCGCGTGCACGGGGCCGGCGCCGCCGAAGCCGACGAGGACGAAGTCGCGCGGGTCGTAGCCGCGCTGGACGGAGATCAGGTGGAGCGCGTTCACCATCGCGGCGTTCGCGATCTCGACGATCCCGTTCGCCGCGTCGGTCAGCGAGAGCCCGAGCGGCTCCGCGAGCCGCTCCTCGATTGCGGCCCTCGCGCCCTCGACGTCGAGGCCCATCTCGCCGCCGAGGAAGTAGGCAGGGTTGAGGCGGCCGAGGACGAGATTCGCATCGGTCACCGTCGGCTCGGTGCCGCCGCGCCGGTAGCAGACCGGTCCGGGGTCGGCGCCTGCGCTACGGGGCCCGACGCGCAGGAGCCCGCCCGAGTCGATCCAGGCGATCGACCCTCCGCCGGCGCCGATCTCGACCAGGTCGACGACGGGGGTTCGCACGGGATAGCCCGAGAGCGACATCCCGCCGATTCCCGCACCCGCCTGGCCGCCGACCGCGTAGTCCTTCGTCACCGACGGCCTCCCGCCCTGGATCAGACCGACCTTCGCGGTCGTACCGCCCATGTCGAAGGAGAGGAGATCCGGCTGCCCGAGCGTCTCCCCCAGGTACGCCGCGGCGATCACGCCGGCCGCAGGCCCCGACTCGACCATGAAGACCGGCCGCCGCGCCGCCGCCTCAGCGCTGAAGACGCCGCCGCTCGACTGCATCACGAGGAGCTTCGCCTCGATTCCTGCGCCGGCCAGTCGGCGCTCGATCCCCTCCAGGTAGCGCTGCACGACCGGGCGGATCACGGCGTTGATCACGGTCGTCGAGGCCCGCAGGTACTCGCGGAACTCGGGCGCGACCTCGGCCGAGAGGGAGATCGGGACGCCCGGCAGCTCCTCCGCGAGGATCTCCCCGATCCGCTGCTCGTGCGCCGGATTGACGTAGGAGTGGAGCAGGCAGACCGCGACCGATTCGACCTCCTCGCGGCGCATGAGCGCTGCCGCCTCGCGCACCGAGCCGTCGTCGAGCGGGGTCAGCACTTCTCCCGCCGGCCCGAGGCGCTCGCGCACCCCGATCGCGCGGTCACGGGGGACGAGCGGCTTCGCCTTCTCGAACTGCGTGTCGTAGAGCGACGGGCGCACCTGGCGCGCGATCTCGAGGAGGTCCCGGAAGCCCTCGGTCGTGACGAAGCCGCTGCGTGCGATCTTGCCCTCGATGATCGCGTTCGTCGCGACGGTGGTCGCATGGACGACGAACCCCACCTGCGCCGTGGCCACGTGTCCCTCGGCGAGCGCGCGCTCGACCGCCTGCATGAAGCCCTCCGACGGGTCGGAGGGCGTCGTGAGCACCTTCGCAATCGCGACCGAGCCCGTCTCCTCGTCGATCAGGGTCGCGTCGGTGAACGTGCCGCCGATGTCGATCGCGAGCCGGACGCTCACGCGCTCCTCCGCAGCTCGGCCGTCGCAGGCTCGTCCACCGCGCGCTCGCCGATCGCGACCTTGTACAGCTCCCGCGCCCGCTTCGCGCTGACCTTGCCCTCGAGCACGTCGCGGAGGACGCGCTCCGGCTCGCGTTCCTCGGGCGGGCCGTAGCCGCCGCCGCCGCACGTCCGGACGCTGATCACGTCGCCCGGGACGAGCTCGACCGTCGACTTGGACGAGAGGGGCGTCTCGACCCCGCCGCGGACGTGGAGGTACTCCGCGACCTGCCCCGCGTGACCGCCGAACGCGCCCCAGGGCCCCACCTTGTCGCGGTCGGCGAGCACGGTGAAGGTCGTGGGCAGGGAGAAGAGATAGTCCTTGCGGAGCCCGAGCCCGCCCCGGAAGCGGCCGGGGCCCTCCGAGTCCTCGACGAGCGAGAGCCCGTTGATCCGCACCGGGTAGTTGAGCTCCGTCTCCTCCACCGGCGCGTTCTCGGTGTTCTGGCCGTGGGCCTGGACGGCGTCGGGACCGTCGCTCGCGAACCGGCCGCCGTAGCCGCCGGCGAACGTGTCGTAGAAGCAGGTGTACCTGCCCGCCGCCAGGTCGAGCGAGCCGAATCCCGCCTGACACATCATCCCCTTCGTCCCCGCGGGGAGCCGCTTCGGGAAAGCAGGGAGGAGCGCGTGCACGATCACCTCGACGAGGCGTGCGTGGGTCTCCCAGCCGCCCACGACCGGCGAGGGCCAGGTGCAGTTCGTGACGCTGCCGGCCGGCGCGTCCAGCTCGATCAGCCGGTAGAAGCCGTCGTTCACGGGCAAGTCCGGGTCGATCAGGCACTTCAGCGCGTACGCGCAGGCGGAGTAGGTCATCGCGTAGGTGGAGTTGACGGGGGCGCGCCGCTGCGGATCGGAGCCGCCCGTGTCGAAGCGGACGCCGTCGGCGGCGAGCTCGATCCGCGCCTCGAGCCGAACGGGCTCGTCGGTGTAGCCGTCCGTGTCGACCGAGCCTTCGGCCTTGAAGACGCCGTGCGGCAGAGCAGCCAGCTCGGCCCGGGTGCGCCGCTCGGTGTAGTCGAGCAGCTCCGCCATCGTCGCGAAAATTGTCGCGAGCCCGTGGCGGTCGACCAGGGCCTGGATCCGGCGCACGCCCGTCGCGTTCGCGGCGATCTGCGCCCGGAAGTCGCCGGCCGTCTCGTCCTTCGAGCGGATCTGCGCCAGGATCAGCGAGAAGACGTCCTCGACGATCCGGCCGCCCTCGACGAGCTTCACCGGCGGGATGATCACCCCCTCCTGGAAGACCTCCCGGAAGGCGCCGATCGACGCCGGCGCGCCCCCGCCCACGTCGACGTGGTGAGCGAGGTTCGCCACGTAGCCGACCAGCGTTCCCTGGTGGTGGACGGGCGAGATCAGGCTGACGTCGTTCAGGTGGACGCCTCCCGGATACGGATCGTTCGTGACGATCACGTCGCCGGCCGCCAGGTTCTCGGGGCCGTACGCCCGGACGGCCGTCGGCACCTGCTCCACCATCGAGCCGAGGTGGACGGGCTGCGCGAAGCCCTGCGCGACCGAGCGCAGCTCCCCGTCGAAGAAGGCGCAGGAGAAGTCGGAGCGCGTCTTGATGTTCGTGGAGTAGGCGCTGCGCTTGAGCGCGAGTGCCATCTCGTCGGTCGCGGCGACGAGCGCGTTTCTGATCACCTCGAACGAGATCGGATCTAGGCCGGCCACCCGTACACCTCCCGGGCCCGCTCGGCGCTGACCTTGCCCTCGCGGACGTCGCGGGCGACGAGCTCGCGCTCGCGCGCCGCCGGCGGGCCGTAGCCGCCGCCGCCGCACGTGCGGTAGCTGACGACGTCGCCGGGCTGCACCTCGATCGTCGTCTTCGCCCCCAGCCGCGTCTCGGCGCCACCGCGGATCAGGACGTACTCCGCCGGCCCGGCCTGGTGGCCGCCGAACGCACCCTGGGGCCCGCGCGTCGTCCGGTCGGCGAGCACGGTGAAGGTCGTGGGGCGGTCGAAGAGGAAGTCCTTGCGCAACCCGAGGCCGCCGCGGAAACGGCCGGCGCCCTCCGAGTCCTCGACGAGCGAGAGGCGTGTGACGCGCACCGGGTAGTTGAGCTCCGTCTCCTCGACCGGCGCGTTCTCGGTGTTCTGGCCGTGAGCCTGGACGGCGTCGGGCCCGTCGCTCGCGAAGCGGGCGCCGTAGCCGCCGGCGAAGGTCTCGAGGAAGCAGGAGTACTCGTTCGTGACCGGGTCGACGCCGCCGAAGCCTGCGTGACACATCATCGCCTTCGTACCTGCGGGAAGCCGGTGCGGCAGGGCCGGCAGGAGCGCCTCGAAGATCACGTCGACGAGTCGCGTCTGCGTCTCCCAGCCGCCGACGACGGGGCTCGGCCACGTGCAGTTGGTGACGCTCCCCTCCGGCGCGTCGAGCAGGACGAGGCGGTAGAAGCCGTCGTTCACCGGCAGGTCGGGATCGATCAGGCACTTGAGCGCGTAGGCGCAGGCCGAGAACGTCTGGGCGTAGGTCGAGTTGACCGGCGCCCGGCGCTGCGGGTCGGAGCCGGCGAGGTCGAAGGAGATCCCGTCCGTTCCGATCTCGACCCGGGCGCGGAGGCGGACGGGCTCGTCGCTGTAGCCGTCCGTGTCGACCCGGCCCTCGGCAGCGAAGACACCGTGTGGAAGCTTCGAGATCTCGAGTCTCGCGCGTCGCTCGGTGTAGTCGAGCAGCTCTCCCATCGCGACGACGAGAGTCTCCCGCCCGTGCCGGCCGGAGAGCGCCTGCAGACGCCGAACACCCGTCGCGTTGGCGGCGATCTGAGCGCGGAAGTCGCCGGCCGTCTCGTGCTTCGAGCGGATCTGCGCCAGGATCAGCGAGAAGACGTCCGCGACGATCCGGCCGGCCGAAACGAGCTTCACCGGCGGGATGATCACGCCCTCCTGGAACACCTCTCGGAAGGCCCCGATCGAGGCCGGCGCGCCTCCGCCCACATCGACGTGATGGGCGAGGTTGGCGACGTAGCCGAGCAGTTCTCCCTCGTGGTGGACGGGTGAGATCAGGGTGACGTCGTTGAGGTGGACGCCGCTCGGGAACGGGTCGTTCGTGATGATCACGTCGCCCGGCCGGAGTTTCTCCGAGCCGTAGTCGAGCACGGCGCGGGGTACCTGCTCGACCATCGAGCCGAGGTGGACGGGCTGGGTGAAGCCCTGCGCGATCGACCGCAAGGCGGCGTCGAAGAAGGCGCACGAGAAGTCCGACCGGGTCTTGATGTTCGTCGAGTACGCGCTTCGGCGGAGCGCGAGCACCATCTCGTCGGTCGCGGCGACGAGCGCGTTGCGGATCACCTCGAACGTGATCGCGTCGATCATCTGACCGTGAACCGCTCGACGGCGTCGTGGTCGAGCTCGAAGCCGAGCCCTGGCGCGTCGGGCACGCTGATGGAGCCGCCGGTCGGTTCGAGCGGCGTCGTCACGAGCTGCTCGGCGAGGAGTTGGTGCATCGCCTGGTTCCCGAGCGTCAGGTTCGGGAGACACGCGAGCACCTGCAGCGCCGCGAACGTCGAGATCGAGCTCTCGACGCAGGCGTGGCGGTTGACCGGGATCCCATATGTCTCCGCGAGGTGGGCGAGCTGGCGCAGCCGCCAGATCCCGCCCGTCTCGTGGCTGCCGATCACGATTGCGTCCGCGGCCTCCTGCTCGAGCACGGCGCGGAGCTCGTGACTCGTGAAGACGGCCTGGTCGGCCGCGATCTTCGTCTCGACCGAGCGGCGGATCCACGCGAGCCCGCTGACGTTGCCGGCCGCGATCGGCTGTTCGACCCAGTCGAGCTCGTACGCTTCGAGCCGCCGGATCGCGTCGACGGCCGAGGGCACGTCCCAGGCCTCGTTCGGATCCAGCCGCAGGAGCGGTTCCGGCCCGATCGCCTCCCGCACCGCCGCCACGACCTCCTCGTCGCCCCGGTGGGAGCGGCCGACCTTGAGGTAGACGACGCGGTGGCCCTCGTCGACGAGCGCGGCTGCATGGCGGGCGAGCTCGTCGGCCCGGTCTCCCTGCGGGAAGGCCATGAAATCGACCTCCTCGCGGACGCGGCCGCCCAGGAACGTCGAGGCCGGGACGCCGAGCGCCTTCCCGAGCGCGTCCCAGCAGGCGACCTCGATCCCGCTTACGACCTGGTGCGACCAGTGGGGGTAGAAGCGCCAGCGGCCGTCGCGCCAGAGCTCGCCGAGGATCGCCTCGATCTCTCCCGGCGAGCGGCCGACGAAGGTCTTCGCGATCAGGTTCCCGTACGCGACCATACCGGCCTGGTCCTCGCAGATCGACTCGCCGTAGCCGGTCGCGCCCGAATCGGTCTCGACGGTGAAGAGGACGAGGTTGGCCAGCTCCTGGACGCCCGAGCGCCAGTGGAACGGTTGTTCCAGCGGGATCGCGATGGGTGTCGCGGTGACGGAGGTGATCCTCACGCGCGGTTGCCCGGCCCCCACACGGACCCGAAGGTGCGCCCGCTCGAGAAGCGCCGGCCCGAGAGGCTGGAGAGGTCGATCGGCGGCTCCTGCCCCGCGATCGCGTGCGCGAGCGACTCGCCCAGGGCCGGGCCGAGCTTGAAGCAGTGACCGCTCCCGCCGAACGCGGAGTAGTACCCGCCCACCTCCTCCTCGCCGACGATCGGATACCAGTCCTCGGTGATGTCGTAGATCCCCGAGTAGCCGGTGACGAAGGTCCCGCCGTAGTCGGCGGCGCCGAGCGTCGGCTCGAGCGACGGGAGCCGGTGCAGGAGCTTCGGCACCATCCGCTCGAGGTGCGCCGCGTCGGTGCCGTCGTCGTAGTCCTCCGGATCCGCGGGCTCCTTCTGCTTCGGCCAGCCCTCGCCGACGAGCACCTTGCCCTCCCCGTAGCGGCGGAAGTAGAGCCGCTGCGTCGCGTCGGACAGGACCGGGAGCTGGCCGAAGCCGTCGGGCGCGTCGAAGATCGCCTCGTGCTCGCGGCTGAACGTGAGCGGGTAGTCGATCCCGACCAGGTGGCCGATCCGATCCCCCCAGGGCCCGCAGGCGTTGACGACGACGCTCGTCGCGATCGATCCGCCGGCCGTGACGACGCCCGTCACGTGCCCGTTCTCGACGGTGATGTCGAGCGCCGCGCAGCCCTCGTAGACCTTCAGGCCCAGCTCGCGCGCGGAGTCGACGAGCGAGCGGGTCGTCTGGACGGGGTCGGCGTAGCCCGATGTGCGCTCGAAGCAGGCGAGCGCGACGCCGTCGACGTTCAGCTCGGGCCAGCGGTGCCGCACCTCTCCGGGCGTGATGATCTCCGTCTCGACTCCGAGGGCCTGTTGCACGGGAACGATCTCGCGGATCGCCTGCGCCTGCTCCTCGGGTGCCATCACCAGGTAGCCGTCCCGGACGAAGCCGGCCGGCCCGCCGAGACGCTCCTCCGCGTGCGCGAACATCTCGGCGGCGCGGACTGCGAGGCGGATCGCGACCTCGTTCGAGTAGTGCTGGCGCACGTGCGCCGCGGAGTACTGGGTCGAGCCGCCGCAGATCCCCGACTTCTCTACGAGTGCGACCTGCCCGAAGCCGAGCTCCGTCAGGAAGTGGGCGGTGCTCGCCCCGATGATCCCGCCTCCGATCACGACCGCATCGGCTCTCTGGATCACGCGTTCCTCCTCCCGGCTCGCAGAGCCGTCGTCTCGTCGTCGTCGACCGTCCCGTCGGTGCGGAGCGCCACGCCGTAGAGGCTCCGCGCGGCTGCGCTGCCGACCTTCTCGTTCGCGACGTCGTCCGCGACCGCCGCGGGGTCGCGCTCGAGCGGGTTACCCCAACCGCCGCCGCCCGCCGTCTTGTGGATGTAGACGTCGCCCACGCCGATCTCGATCGAGAACATCGGCGGCAGGATCTCCTCGCTGCCGTCGGGGTGGACGAGAAGGTTCCTCGACGTCGCCCCGGCGCCGCCCCCCGCGAGCCCGTAGGGCGCGTGCTTCGCCCGGTCGGAGCGGACGATCAGCGAGGTCCGGGGCGTCACGCAGCGCCAGACCCGCTCGACCGCGAGGCCGCCGCGGTGGAGGCCGGCGCCGCCCGAGTCGGGAACGAGGCCGTAGCGCTCGACCACGATCGGGTACTCCTGCTCGGCGACCTCGACCGGGACGTTCGCGGCCAGGCTGGCGGGATTCGTGAGGCCGTCGTTCCCGTCCGCCTCCGGGGTCGCGCCCCAAGTGCCGACGACGAGCTCGTAGAAGACGAAGCGCCCTCCCCCGGAGCCCTCGTGGAACGGCCGCTCGGCGCCGAAGATCGCAAGCGTGTTCCCGCCCTCACCGGCAGCGGGAACGCGGTCGGGCAGCAACTGGGCGAGCGCGCCGTTGACGGCGTCGAGCACACGGAAGCCGGTGACCCCGCGCATCGACGAGGCACCCGGCATCACCACCTCCGCGACGGTGCCCGGCTTCGTCAGCACGTGGATCGGCCGGAAGGCGCCGGAGGTATTCGGCACCTCGACGGTCAGCGCCGCGCGGATCGCCTGGTAGACGCAGGCCTGGACGAAGGAGCGCGTGCTGTTCAACGAGCCGCGCACCATCGGCGCCGACTCGGTCAGGTCGGCGGTGACCTCGTCGCCGTGGATCGTCACCGTCGCGACTATCGGGACGTCGACTATCTCGAGTCCGTCGGAGCCGAGGTAGTCGGTGAACGTGGCGGTCCCGTCAGGCCAGGTCGCGATCTCCTGGCGGACGAGCGATTCGGTGTGCTCGATCAGCGCGTCGCAGAGCTCTGCGAGCTGCATCCTGCCGTGGCGCGCCGCGAGCGCGAGCAAGGCGCGCTCGGCCACCGAGCACGCCGCGACCTGGGCGCCGAGGTCGCCGAAGGTCATCCGGGGGATTCGGACGTTCGCCTCGACGATCTTGAAGACGTCCTCGACCTGCTCACCCTCCGAGTAGAGCTTGAGCCAGGGCAGCCGGATCCCTTCCTGGAAGATCTCGGTGTTGTCGCAGGCGCTCGAGCCGGGCAGCCGCCCGCCGACGTCGCCGTGGTGCGCGGTCGTGCACGCGAAGCCGATCACCTCTCCCTCGAAGTGAACGGGTCTGAAGACGAAGAGGTCCTGGAGGTGGATCCCGCCGTCGAACGGGTCGTTCATCAGGAAGACGTCGCCCGGGCTCATCCGGCCCTCGTAGCGCGCGAGCAGCGACTCCATCGCGACCGGGATCGAGCCGAGGTGAAAAGGCACGGTGACCGCCTGGGCGATCGTCCGTCCGTACGCGTCGCAGATGCTCGCGGAGAAGTCCATCCCGTCGCGGACGACGCTCGAGTGGGCAGTGCGGAAGATCGTCGTCGCCATCTCATCGGCCGCGGAGGCGAGGGCGTTGCCGGCGATCTGGAGCGTGACGGGATCGACACGGGTCCGGGTCTCAGCCATTCCCGTGCTCCAGGATCGGGCGCTCGAGGATCAGGGTGTCCGTGCCGTCGTCGCGGCGGACGGTCCAGCCGGGGGGGACGACCACGGTCGTGTCGTACTCGTCGACGAGGACCGGCCCCGGCTCGGAGGCGGCGCCGAACGAAGAGCGACGCCTGACCGATGCCTCGTGCTCGTCGTCGCCGAAGCAGACGGTCCGGGTCGAGGAAGAGGGCTCGCCGCGGGAATCGTCGAACCGGAACGACTCCGTCGCCGTGGTCTGGCCGAGCGCGGTCAGCCGGAGCGCGCGGACCTCGACCGGGGAGCCGGGCCGGTCGCGGACGCCGTAGAGCCGCTCGTGCTCGCTCTCGAAGCGCTCGCGCAGGTCGGCGAGCGCCTCCCGGTCGAGCGGTCGGCGCGCCAGCTCGACCTCGACCTCCCAGCTCTGGCCGCCGTAGCGGAGGTCGGCGCTCCAGGAGAGCTCCACGCCGCTCCGTCCCTCGAGCGCAGGCGCGAGCCGCGCGTCCAGCCCGGCGAAGAGCTCCGCGAGCAGGCCGGGCGCGGTCGAGTCGAGGTCGAGGTGACACGTGTGCACCTCGTGGAGCTCGGGCCGAGCGAAAAGAAGGCCCACTGCGCTGAAGAGCCCGGCGACGGCCGGGACGAGGATCGTGCGCACGCCCAGCTCCTCGGCCAGCCCGGCGGCATGGATCGGTCCGGAGCCGCCGTAGGCGATCAGCGCGAAGTCGCGGGGGTCGCGGCCCTTCTCCGAGGACACCGACCTCAGGGCACGCACCATCCGTGCGTTCGCGATTCGGTGGATCCCGCTCGCTGTCTCGAGCGTCGTCAGGCCGAGCGGCGCGGCCAGGCGCGCGACCGCGTCGCGGGCGCGCTCGCGCGAGATCTGGATCACCCCGTCGGCGACGGCGCCTGCCGGGATGAAGCCGAGGACGACGTTCGCGTCGGTCACGGTCGGCTCGACGCCGCCCCGGCCGTAGCAGGCGGGTCCGGGGTCGGCTCCCGCGCTGCGCGGGCCGACCTGGAGGCCGCCTGCCGGGTCGAGCCACGAGATGCTGCCGCCGCCGGCTCCCACCTCGGCTATGTCGATCGTCGGGATCCGGAGGAGCTCGCCGGCACCGCGGATCAGCCGGCTCCCCGCCGACATCGACCCGCCGACCTCGTACTCGCGGCCGCGGGAGATCGCACCGTTCTCGATCAGCGACGCCTTCGCAGTCGTCCCGCCCATGTCGAAGGCGATCGCGTTCTCGACGCAGAGCCTCTCGGCAATCCCGCGCGCTGCGACGACCCCGGCCGCGGGGCCCGACTCGAGTGCGAAGACGGGCCGCAGCTTTGCGTCCTCGGCGGTCATGACGCCGCCCGAGGACTGCATGATCGAGAGCGGTCCGTCCAGCCCGATCGCATCGAGCCCGGTGCGGAGCCGGTCGAGGTAGGACGCCATCAGCGGGTGAACGTACGCGTTCACGACGGTCGTTGCCGAGCGCTCGTACTCGCGCTGCTCGCGGAGGATCGCGCTCGAGAGCGAGACCGTCACCTCGGGAAGCTCCTCGGCGAGGATCGCGCCGAAGCGCTCCTCGTGCCCGGGGTAGAGGTAGGAGTGGAGGAAGCACACAGCCACCGACTCGATCCCCGTCTGTCGCAGGCGCAGCGCGAGCCTGCGGCACTCGGTCTCGTCGAGCGGCTTCAGGATGGCGCCCTCGGCGGTGACGCGCTCGTCCACCTCGAAGCGCAGCCGGCGCTCGACGAGCGGCGGCGGCTTCCGCCAGAACAGGTCGTACATGTGCGGGATCCGGAGCCGCCGGAGCTCGAGCACGTCGCGGAAGCCCGCGGTCGTGACGAGGGCGGTCGGGCTGCCGCGCCGCTCGAGGACGGCATTCGTGGCGACGGTCGTCCCGTGCACGACCTCGCGGACGGCAGCTGTCCCTGCGAGGTCGGAGACTGCAGCCACGACTGCCCGGTCGTACTCCGGCGGCGTCGAGAGCAGCTTGCGGACGACCACGCGTCCGTCTGCACCGTGGAGGATCACGTCGGTGAACGTGCCCCCGACGTCGGCCCCGACGCGCGCTGTGGCCGCGCTCACTCCGACTCTGTGGATGGGGACTCTGTGGGTGGGGTCGTCAATCTGAAATATGAAATTTCATGTTGCGGGTCGGGCCAGCGTAGACCAGACTGGCACGCAATGGAAGGGCCCACCCAGAGCCTCCCGATCGTTCCGCTCGAGGGTCGCGTCTCGATCGAGCAGCGAATCGCCCGGGAGCTGCGCCTGCTGATCGGCGCCGGCCAGGTGCCCGAGGGGACGCAGCTCGTGGGGCGCGACCTCGCGATCCGATTCGGGGTCTCGCAGACGCCTGTTCGCGCCAGCCTGAGCCAGCTCGAGCGGGACGGCTTCGTCGTGTTCGGCCCGACGGGACGCGCGTTCGTCAGGCGGTTGACGCGCGAGGACTTCGAGGAGATCTACTCCGCGCGGTACGGCCTCGAGGGGCTCGCGGCCCGTCTCGGTGCGGACGTGGCCGGCCCGGCTCAGGCCGACCGGATGGCCGAGGTGCTCGTCGGTCTCCGCCAGGCCGCCCTGGCACAGGACGTCGAGTCCTATCTCGAGGGGCGCTGGCAGTTCTACGGAACGTGCTACCGCGCAAGTGGGCGAACCCGGCTCGTCGCCGACGTGGAGCGGCTCTACCGGCGCTCGGAGCGCTACAACCGCCTGGTTCTCTCGACCCCGGATCGCTTTCGCGAGTCGCTCGGCCGCTACGAGGACTTCTACGCCGCGTGCGTGGCGGGCGACGGTCTCCTCGCGGAGCGGATCGTCCAGGAGAGCCTGCGCTGGGCAGTCGACCGCGTGGCGGGGACGCTCCCCTCGGAGTCGGACGGATGACGGTCGTGACCGAGAGCCTCCGCGAGGCGTTCGCCGCGTTCGCTCGCGTCTCCGACGGGGACTCGGAACGCGACCTGCACGCCGCGGACATGACGTTCCACCGCTCCCGCCGGCCCGACCTGGTGGTCTACCCCGGCTCGACGGAAGAGGTGTCGCGCACCCTCGAGCTCGCGCACGCGCGCCGCGTCCCGGTGACGCCGTTCGGCGCGGGCTCCAGCCTCGAAGGCCACGTGATCCCGACGCAGGGAGGGATCAGCCTCGACCTCTCCGGGCTGAACCGGGTCCTCGAGATCGCACCCGCAGATCTGACCGCGACGGTTCAGGCCGGCGTGACCCGGAGCGCCCTCGAAAGGGCCGCGGGCGCGCACGGGCTCTTCTTCCCCGTCGACCCCGGAGCCGACGCGACCCTCGGCGGGATGGCCGCGACCAACGCGGCCGGGACGATGACGATCCGCTACGGGAAGATGCGTCCGAACGTGCTCGGGCTCGAGGCCGTGCTCGCCGACGGCAGCGTGATCCGGACAGGCGGCAAGGCGCGAAAAACGTCGGCCGGGTACGACCTCCAGTCGCTCCTCGTCGGCTCGGAGGGAACGCTCGCGGTGATCACCGAGCTGCGCCTCTGCCTCTATGCGATTCCCGAGCACGTGGTCGCGCAGCGGCTCTCGTTCGCGAGCCTCGAGGCGGCCTGCCGCACGGCGGCTGCGATCGTCGCCTCGGGCTCGGCCGTCACGCGGCTCGAGCTCCTCGACGGCCGCACGATCGCGGACATCAACGCCCACTTCGGCACCGGCTACCCAGAGGGACCGTGCCTCCTCGTCGAGGCCGCCGGTACCGAGGCGACCGTCGAAGCCGATCTCGAGCTCGTGCGGGAGCTCGCCGACTCGGAGGGAGTCCTCGACGTGACCGAGGAGCGGGAGGCCGACGGCCGGGCGCGGCTGTGGCGCACCCGGCACGAGGCCGCGTACGCGGCTGCAGCAGCGGCTCCCGGTAAGCGGGAGCGGGCCACCGACACGTGCGTTCCGGTCTCCGAGCTCCCGGCCGCCGTTGCATTTGCCCGCGCCGAGGTCGAGCGGCTGGGGCTGAGCGGCGCGATCCTCGGCCACGCGGGCGACGGCAACGTCCACGTCGGGCTCCAGATCGATCCCGACGACCAGGACGAGCTGGCCCGGGCGGAGGAGCTCGTCGAGCGGCTCGTCACCGACGCGCTCGCGCGCGGCGGCACCTGCACCGGCGAGCACGGGATCGGCCTCGGCAAGCTCCGGGCGCTCGAGCGCGAGCACGGCGACCTCGTGCCGCTGATGCGCGGGATCAAGCAGCTCTTCGACCCGAACGGGATCCTGAATCCCGGCAAGATCTTCACCCCGGAACCGCCACCCCGAGAGGAGCGCTGAATGGCCCGGAACGGCCTGCCGTTCGTCCGCCCGAGCAAGATCGTCTGCGTGGGCCTCAACTACGTCGACCACGCCGCCGAGTCGAAGCTGGACGTCCCGACCCGGCCGCTTCTCTTCGCCAAGTGGCCGAACGGGCTGACCTGGCACGGGCAGCCGATCGTGCTCCCCGCCGAGTCGACCGAGGTCGACTTCGAGGCGGAGCTCGGGGTCGTGATCGGCCGGACGGCGCGCTCGGTCTCCCGCGGCGACGCGCTCGAGTTCGTCGCCGGCTACACGTGCGCCAATGACGTCAGCGCCCGCGACGTCCAGTTCGCCGACGGTCAGTGG
>Ga0136612_10000351_pt1 | contig 15753 bp, 14 predicted proteins | sample AntDryUQ224A2306_2_FD_106644 | JGI IMG/M metagenome (GOLD analysis project Ga0136612, IMG submission 106644) | Polar desert sand microbial communities from Dry Valleys, Antarctica - metaG UQ224A (23.06) | ecosystem: Environmental > Terrestrial > Soil > Desert | place: Antarctica: Dry Valley... | reverse complement strand
TGAGAAGGCGCCGAGCAGGAAGTACTTCATAGCGCCCTCGTTCGACTCGCGCGTGTGCTTCGCGAAGCCGGTCAGCACGTACGTCGGCACGCTCATCAGCTCGATGCCGAGGAAGAGCGTCATCAGGTCGGTCGCGGACGCCGAGACGAGCATCCCGACCATCGAGCACAGCAGCACGGAGTAGAACTCAGCGTGACCCATGCGGTTGATCGTCAGCCACGAGTCGCTTATCAGCACACCGAGCAGCCCAGCGACCAGCACGACGAGCGTAAAGAAAAGCGAGAAGTCGTCAGTCCGCCAGCTCCCGCTGAAGGTCTCGATGGGCGCGCCGCCCAACTGCGAGACGGCGATGCCCGCAGCGACCAACATGCCGATCAGCGACATTACGGCGTAAACCGCAGCGGGCAGCTTCGGCGCGGCGACGGTCGCGGTCAGGATGACCACCGCCGTTATCGTCAGCGCGAGCGCCGGCGAGATTGCCCAGATGTTCGGTACCGGCAAGTTCAAGTTCGGCTCCTCCCAGATCGCCTTGTTGCGACGTTACTTCCTAAATGCGTTCAGCGCCGTCCCTGCGTCGGCCGGTACGCCCAGATAGTCCAGCAGACCGAGGACGGCCGGCTCCGTTGGCGTGAGGAACGGCGCGGCCCACACCCCCAGCATCACGCTCAAGAGCGTGAGCCCGATGAGCGGCGCCGCCTCCTGGTAGAGGTGCATTGGGGGGAGTGGGCGGTTGTCTCGCGGTTGGCCGAGGTAGAACACCCGCGCGACCATCCAAAGCATATACGCCGCCGAAACTATGATGTAGAAGTAGACCGGCACAGCCAGCCACGGCTCCTTGAGAAACACCCCGACCGTGACGAGAACCTCAGCGACGAACGCGCTCAGCCCCGGCAGCCCCAGGTTGCCGAGGGAGAGCACGACGAAGATGGCGGTGAACGGCCCCATCAGGCTCGCGAGCCCGCCGAGCTGAGCTATCTCCCGCGTGTGTAGCCGCTCATACACGACGCCCACACCCAGGAAGAGCGCGCCGGAGATCAGCCCGTGGCTCACCATCTGCAAGATCGCGCCTTGCATCCCCTGCTGATTGAACACGAAGATACCCATCACGACGAAGCCCATCGTCGCGACCGAAGAGTACGCGATCAACTTCTTGAGGTCGCGCTGCACGAGCGTGATATACGCACCGTAGATGATCGCAATCGCCGAGAGCGTGATGGGTATCCACGCGAAGCTCTGGCTCGCCTCGGGCGAGAGCGGCACGAGCCACCGCAAAAAGCCGTAGCCGCCCATCTTGAGCAGTATGCCGGCGAGGATGATGCTGCCCGCAGTGGGCGCGTCCACGTGCGCGTCGGGCAGCCAGGTGTGAAACGGGAAGAGGGGCATCTTCACCGCAAACGCGAAGAAGAATCCCCAGAACATCCACGCCTGGAACCCAAAGCTCCAATCGGGCGCGAGCCGCAGCAGGTCCACGTGGTTGAGCGTCGCGCCCTCGGGTCGCAACGAAGTCTGCACATAGATAGAGATGATCGCGGCGAGCATCACCAGGCTGCCCGCGAGCGTGTAGAGGAAGAACTTCACCGCAGAGTACAGCCGTCGTCCGTGCCCCCAGACCCCGATAAGCAGCGCCATCGGCACAAGGGTGAGCTCGAAGAACACGTAGAACAGGAAGAGGTCCAGCGCGACGAACACGCCGAGCATGCCGGTCTGGAGCACGAGCAACGCCGCGAAGTACTCCTTGTGCCGACGGTCCACGTTGCCGAACGAGTACACAACGGCGACGAACGAGAGCACGGCGGTCAACCAGAAGAGCAGGTAGCTGATGCCGTCAACGCCCAGGTAGTACTCGAGTCCGAGGTCCGGCGCCCAGACCCAGCGCTCGATGAGTTGGTAGCCCTGGACGCTCGGGTCGAACGCCGCGACGACCACCATCATCAGCAGGAGGTCTAGCCCCGCGACGGCGACGGCTGTCCAGCGGATCGCATCTACCGAGCGCTTCGGCAGGAGCGCGATCACGAGCGCGCCAAGCAACGGTAGCAGCGTGACAACCCCGAGTATTGGCGCCCCCAACGAGTTCGCGCCGTAGCTGGTTTCCAAACATCCTCCTCGTCCGGCGCCTCTCAGCCCGGACTTTTCGACCCTGCACTATGCACCGCCGCGCTCCACACTCCTCCAGCCGAGAGCGGGACTACACCTGGAAGAACAGGTACGCCACGAGCGCCACGAGCCCGAGGCTGATCGCCAGCGCGTAGTTGCCAACGAGTCCGGTCTGCAACCTGCGCATCGTGCCGCCCGTATCCGAGACGCTCCGCGCCATTCCATTGACCGCGCCGTCTACAACGCGCGCATCGAACCGCCACAGTCCACCCCCAAGCGCCCGCGAGGTGCGGACGAAGAGCGAGTCGTACAGCTCGTCGTAATAGTACTTGTGCACGAGCATGTTGTACACCGGGCGCAGCCTGCGGCCCCAAACCGCCGGGTCGAGCGCGGGCGTCCGCCAAGCGTAGACCGCCAACCCGAGCACGATGCCGAGCACCGAAACGGTTGTGGCGGTGAGCATCAGCAGCAGGACCTCCGTTGTGAAACCGCCCGCGTGCTCAGCGGTCGCCTCCGGCCCGTGCTCAAACACCGGAGCGAGGAAGCGGTGGATGAACCCGGCCTCCGGGGGCGCACCCACGAACCCCGCAACTACCGAGAGCCCCGCGAGCGTCCACAGCGATACGGTCATTGAGCGGGGCGACTCGTGAGGGTGGATCGTTTCGGTGTCGAACCGAGGGCTGCCGAGGAAAGTCAGCGCCATCAGCCGCGTGATGTAGAAGGCAGTGAAGAACGACGCGAGCGTACCCAGGCCGTATATCCAGTATTGGTGCTCGATGAACGCGAGACCGAGTATCTCGTCCTTGCTCCAGAACCCCGCCAGGGGCGGCACGCCCGCGAGAGCCAGGCTGCCGATCAGCAGCGTCGCGAACGTCTGCGGCATGTAGCGGCGCAGGCCGCCCATCCGGCGCATATCCGTCTCGCCGTTCAGGCCGTGCATCACGCTGCCGGCGCCGAGGAAGAGCAGCGCTTTGAAGAAGGCGTGCGTAAACAGGTGGAAGATCGCCGAGACGTACGCGCCCATCCCCAGCGCGAAGAACATGTAGCCCAACTGACTGATCGTCGAGTACGCCATCACGCGCTTGATGTCGTTCTGCACCAGGCCTATCGTTGCACCAAGCAGCGCCGTGACGAGCCCCACCACGGCGACGACCGTCAGCGTCCCAGCGGCGGCCTCGAAGAGCGGGTTCGCGCGAGCCACCAGGTACACACCGGCGGTGACCATCGTTGCGGCGTGGATCAGCGCGCTGACGGGGGTCGGGCCCTCCATCGCGTCCGGCAGCCATGTGTGCAGCGGCCACTGGGCGGATTTACCCATTGAGCCCATGAACAAGAGGAGGGTAATAACCGTGAGCGTTCCGGCTGCCACGTCCTCGGCGCGCGCGAACACGTCGGCGTACGCCAGCGTGCCGAACGTGACGAAGATGAGCACTACCCCCAACCCGAAACCGAAATCGCCCACCCGGTTGACGATGAACGCCTTCATCGCGGCGTTCGACGCCGACGCACGCGTGTACCAAAACCCGATCAGCAGATACGAGCAGACACCCACCGCCTCCCAGAACACGTACAGTTGCAGGAAGTTGTTCGAGAGCACGAGCATGAGCATGCTGAACGTGAACAGCGGCAGGTACGAAAAGAACCTGTAGTATCCCGAATCGCCGCGCATGTAGCCGATGCTGTAGACGTGCACGAGCAAGCTGACCGACGTAACCACCAGCAGCATCAGCGAGGTAAGCTGGTCCACGTAGGCGCCGACGCCCACCTGAAACGCGCCGGACGGTATCCAGGAGTAGAGCTCGATGTTGAGCACGTGCTCGGGATCGAGTTGCACGAAGACGAGCACCGAGAGCAGCAGCGACACCGCCACGCTGCCGGTCGCGAACAGGCCCGTCGCAGCGTCCGTCATCCGCCTCCCGAGGAGGAAGTTGACCAGAAACGCGATCAACGGCGCCAGCGGTATTATCCAGAGATAAGCTTCCAAGTGATTCTCCAGCCTGCTGCTTAGTGCTTGAGGATGTCCATCTCACCCACGTCCACGGTATCCTTGTGCCGAGAGAGCGCAAGGATCAACCCCAGCCCGACGGCGGCCTCGGCTGCGGCGACAGTCACGACGAACACGACGAAGTTCTGCCCGGTGAGCGTGTTCAAGTGTCGGCCAAACGCGACGAGGGCGACGTTGCAAGCGTTGAGCATCAGCTCCACACTCATAAAGATGATGAGCACGTGGCGTCGGACCAACACCCCCACAAGCCCGATACTGAACAGGGCGGCGCTGAAAAGCAGGTACCATTCGAGCGGCGGCGACATGTTCACAGTTCCTCCTTTGCAAGGTAGATCGCCCCTATCGCCGCTACGAGCAGCAGGACGGATGCGACCTCGAACGGCAGCAGCCACGTGGTGTAGAGCTGCCTGCCCAGCGCCTCGACGTTTCCGCCCACAGCGGCGATCGCCTGAGGTGTGTCGGGTCCGGACACGCCTCGATCCACGGCGCCCGTGAGCACCACGAGCCCGATCTCCACAGCTAGCATGAGGCCGACGGTTATGGCGACGGGCGCTTGCAGCGGCTGCGAGAGCGCGGGGATGGGCCGCTCGCTCCTTGCGAGCAGCATGATCACAAACAAGAAGAGCACGAGGATCGCGCCGGAGTATACCAGCACCTGTAGCACGGCGACGAACTCGGCCTGCATAAGCACGAACATACCCGCCACGCTGACGAAGGCCGACAGCATGAAGAGGACGCTGTGCACGGGGTTGCGAGCCACAAGCACCATCACCGCGCCGAACAGCCCCATCGCTGCGAACAGCACGAAAAGTACGCTGAGCGCCGTCATCTAGGCTTCGACCTTCTCGCCGGGAAACCGGGTGACCTCGATCCAACCGCCGTCCTCTGTTTGCTCGATCTCATCGTAGATGCCCTTGCCCATCTCAAGCAACTGCTCCTTGTCGTACAGCAGGCTGTTGCGATCCGTGGCCGCGAGCTCGAAGTGGTGCGACATCTGGATCGCCTTCACAGGGCACGCCTCGACGCACAGTCCGCAGAAGAGGCATCTCGGCGCCTGGATGGTGTACTGCACCGGGTGGCGACCCTTCGTTGCGTGCGGCTCGCTCGTCATTTGTATGACGTTGTTCGGGCACGCGGTCGCACAGAGGCCGCACGCGGTGCACTTCTCCTCGCCTGTCACGGTGTCGGTGACGAGCACAGGGAGACCCCGAAAGCGGTGGCCCATGTCCCGCCGCACCGCCGGGTACTGCACGGTCGTCGGCGGCTTGAAGAACTCACCGAGGGTTACGTAGAAGCCCTTGAACCTGTTGAATAAGCTCATATTCTCTCTCCCTCGTTATAGCAGCACGAAGATTCCAGTCACCAGTATATTCAATAGCGCAAGCGGAAGCATAATCTTCCAGCACAGCGTCATTAGGTGATCGTAGCGGAAACGGGGCAACGTGGCCCGCAACCAGAAGTAAAAGAAGATGAAGATGCTCATCTTCGCCAGGAACCAGAACACGCCCTGTATCGGCTCCGGCACGAACGGTATGTTCGGCCCCAGCCATCCGCCGAGGTAGACCGTCGAGGCCAGCGCGCTCACGGCCAGCATACTGATGTACTCGGCGAGGAAGAACATCGCGAATCCAAAGCCCGAGTACTCCACGTGAAAGCCTGCGACGAGCTCACTCTCGGCCTCCGGCAGGTCGAACGGCGCGCGGTTCGTCTCGGCGATCGCGCTGATCAGAAAGAGGGAGAAGCCCAGCACCTGCGGCAGCACGTGCCACCGAGGGATGAGTCCGAAGTACGTCCCCTGCTGCGAGCGAACGATCTCCGTCAAGTCGAGCGAGCCCGACATCAAGATGGCGCCGACGAGCGAGAGCCCGAGCGTCGCCTCGTAGCTGATCACCTGCGCTGTCGAGCGCAGCCCGCCGATCATGGCGTACTTGTTGTTCGACGCCCACCCGGCCATCACGATGCCGTACACGCCCACGGAGCTCATCGCGAGCATAAATATTACTCCGACGTTGACTGTGGCGATGTTCGGGACGATCGTCCTGCCGAACAACTTGAACGAGTCGCCGAACGGCACGACCGACCACGTGAGCAGCGCGGGCACGAACACCATCACCGGGGCGAGGAAGAACACCCACTTGTCCGCCCGCGCGGGGATGGGCGCCTCCTTTGTGAGCAGCTTCACACCGTCCGCCGCCGGCTGAAGCAGCCCCCTGGGCCCGACCCTGTTGGGCCCGATGCGCGATTGCATGCGAGCGAGCACCTTGCGCTCAAAGTAGGTCAGGTACGCCATCCCGGTGAGCACGCCGCCGAACAGCACGACGATCTTCGCGAGCGTTATGAAAAGGTCAGTCCACATTCAGCCTTGCGTCCTTTCGTCGGTCGCTATTCACCTGCCGCTATCTCCTGCGCCCACTCGCGTATCCGCCGAATCCAAACAGGGAAGGTTTCGCGCGACCTTGACGCGAGCAGCCCATTCATCGCCTCAGCGGTCACGCCCGGCAGTGCTCGGCTCTCCGCCGCCACCGTGTATCGGCCACTCCCCAGTAGTTGTATCTCCAACTGATCCCCATCATAGCGCCACACCTCGGGCACGCCGAACGCGGCGAAGAGGGCGAGCTTGTCAATCGAGGAGCGGGTGTTGTCTACCTCCACCACGAGATCGGGAGGTGGGTCCACTCGTAAGTCGTACGCCTCCTTGTCCTGCATACGGTCGGCGTTCGCGATGTAATACGATGCATCGGCCTCGAAGCCCTGCTCCAGGTCGTGGCGCTTCCAGGTCGTTGAGCGAAGGGTCACAAGATCGAACACTCGCTCTACTGCAACAGCTTCAACAAGCCTCGAAATGTTCTCGGCTGCCTTCTCGTGTCGTGGTGCTAGACCCACAATCTCAAGTACCCCCTTGTCGTAGGCGAAGCGCGGCGCGCTTGAGTTCTCGTAGTCCTTGAGTAGCGCCTCATAAGTGTCCCAGCTCACGTTCGAGAGTACGAACCGAGTCTCCATCGCGGTCTTTCGTACGGTCGTGGTCATTGTCCCGCCTCCGTCTCAGCCAGAGTATGCGCCCACTCGCGAACTCGGCGCATCCAATCTACAAAGTCCTCGTCCGAACCTTCCGCAAGCAGCTTGGTTATCGCCTCAGCAGTCACGCCCCGCAGCGCTCGGCTCTCAGCGACCTCGACGTGCCTGCCGCCCTCCAGGGTTCGCATCTCGAGGCGCTCGCCGTCGTAGCGCCACACCTCGGGCACGCCGAACGCCGCGAGGAGGGCCAGTTTATCTATCGAGGAGCGGGTGTTGTCTACCTCCACTACCAGGTCGGGGGGCGGGTCCACGCGCAAATCAAGGACGTCCTTGCCCCGCATCCGTCCGGCGTTCGCGATGTAGTAACACGCATCCGCCTCGAAGCCCTGTTCCAAATCCTGACGCTTCCAGGTCGTCGAGCGGAGACTACGTATATTCACTCCGCGCTCCAGGGCGACTGCATCTACCAGCCTCGAAATGTTCTCGGCTGCCTCCTCGTGTCGCGGTCTAAGGCGCACTATCTCAAGCACCCCTTTGTGGTAGGTGAAGCGTGGTGCGCTCGAGTCCTCATAGTCTCGCATCAGGCACTCGTACGTCTCCCAGCTCACGTTTGAGAGCACGAACCTGGTCTCCATGGCGGCCTCGCGTACAGTCGTGGTCATTTCCCAACCTCCTCCAAGAGCCCGCGCGCCCACTCCCGCATCCGCCTGAGCGGCACGACGAACTGGGACTCGCGCCCTTCGGCTAGCAGTGCGGTGAGCGCCTCGGCGGTCGCCCCCGGCAACACACGGCTCTCAGCCGCCACCAAGTAACCGCCGACCTCCAGCACCCTGATCTCCAACCGCGATCCATCATAGCGCCACACCTCCGGCGCACCGAACGCCGCGAACAGATCGAGCTTGTCCAGGGCGGAGCGTGTGATCTCGATCTCCACTACAAGGTCGGGCGGTGGGCCGGATTGAAGGTCGAACGTGGACCGCCCGCGAACACGCTCCAGGTTCTGCACGTAGAAGGCAGCGTCGGCCTCGAAGCCCCGCTCCAAATCTGAGCGCCGGAACGTGGTCGAGCCGAGGCCGAGGATCGGCAGGTCCAGCTCGTCTGCCAGCGCAGCCAACGACAACTCGATCAGCCGTGTGTAGCCTTCGTGCTCAGGGAGCGGACTCATGATCACAAGTTCTCCCTTGTCGTAGGTGAAGCGCAACGCGCCGCTGTTCTCGTAGTCCCGCAATAGCGACTCATACGTCTCCCAACTTATGTTGGAAAGCTCACACCTCGTCTCAATCACGGTCTCGCGTACGGTCGTCGTCATGGTTCCAACTCCGGCTCGGCGAGGGTGAGCGCCCACTCACGTACAGCCCTCAGCCAATCGGTGAGCCGGGCGTCGCCGCGCTCACCGAGCAGGCGGGTCAGCGCCTCGGCTGTCACGCCCGGCAACGCACGGCTCTCGGCAATCTCCGTGTATCGCCCGCTCTCAAGGGTTCGCATCTCGAGGCGCTCGCCGTCGTAGCGCCACACCTCGGGCACGCCGAACGCCGCGAAGAGAGCGAGCTTGTCTATCGAAGAGCGGGTGTTGTCTACCTCCACCACGAGATCGGGGGGCGGGTCCCCACACAGATCGAGCGTCGCTTTGTGTGCCACGCGGTTCTCATTCGCGAAGTAGTAGCAGGAGTCAGGCTCGAAGCCCTGCTCCAGATCCTCCCGCCGGTAAGTGGTCGAACCGAGGGCCTCCGCGTGCGCGCCTGTCTCCAGACAAATGATCGTGATCGCGGCCTCCAGGGAGCGCTTGTACCTCTCGTGATCTGGTAAAGGGCTCATTATCTCAAGCCTTCCCTTGTCGTAGGTGAAGCGTGGTGCGCTCGAGTTCTCATAATCCTGCATCAGGCACTCGTACGTCTCCCAGCTCACGTTGGACAGCACGAACCTCGTCTCCATCGCGGTCTCGAGTACGGTCGTCGTCATGGTTCCACCTCTCCCGCGCCGAGCCCGCTAGCCCACTCGCGCACTGTCGCAAGCCACGCTCTGCGCGGAGTCGTCCCTCCCACTCTTACGAGGCGCCCCACCGCTTCGGAGGTGGCGCGAGGCATGGCTCGGCTCGTTGGGCTGGGCCCATACGCGTCGCCTTTGAGCACGAGCATAGTCAGCGCTCGCCCGTCGTAGCGCCAAACCTCGGGGACGCCGAACGCGGCGTACAGGACGAGCTTGTCCACGGCGGAGCGAGAGGTCTCGATCTCGACCACAAGGTCGGGCGGCGGGTCCGTCCGCAGGTCGAAGCTCTTTCGGCCTCGAGCGATGTCCGCGTTCGCGAGGTAGTAGCACGAATCGGCTTCAAACCCACGCACCAGGTCCTCGCGCTGGAAAGTCGTCGAGCCGAGCATGACTAGGTCGAAGCCGTGCGCCTCGGCTGCAGCATCTATAACGGTCTCCAAGCAGCGATTGTCCACCTCGTGATCTGGTAAAGGGCTCATAATCTCGAGCGTCCCTCTGTCGTAGGTGAAGCGCGGCGCGCTGCTGTTCTCGTGGTCCTTGAGCAGGGCCTCGTACGTCTTCCAACTTACGCAGCTCAGCACCACCCTAGACTCTACGGTCGGCTGTGATTTTGTTGTCGCCATCGCTGCCTCACCTTGTCAATCACTCGCCGCTCGGGCGTTCGCGGTCGGCGATTCGGGCCGACACTGCGCTTGTCCCGCTCAACATCGAGCCGATGCACTTGATACGCTCCAACACATTATATGTCGGTGAGCTGCCCGGTACTGTACCCAGAGAGGCTCAGGTTGGCGCCCTGTAGCATTCCGACGCCCCGGCCTCGCTCCAGGCTGCTGTCCGCAGCCTCGTTCGCCTGCAGGCTGGTCAGTGTAGGGCACTGCCCAGTCATGGTGTTCGTACCCTGCTGGTAGAGCGACGCGTCCAACGAAGCGGCGTACGCGTCATCGTCCACCTCGACGGGCTCGGGGTCGAACGCGGCGGCGACCAGGCGGACCTTACCCGCCGGGAAGCCCTCCGCGTAGAGTACGGGCGTCCCGGCGCCGTCCGCCCCGTCGAGCGGGCGGTGAACGCCGGTGCGAGCGATCTCATCTATCGAGGGGTTGCGGTACACCTTCCCGGGGCGCACCGTCACAACCGTGTTCGGGCGGTCGAGCAGTGCGCGCGTAATGCCGGCGTACGAGGGCGCCGCCGAGGCTATCTCGCCGAGCACGTCGTCGGTACTGGAGTTTCCCAGTGGGCAGCCCATCCGCTCGAACACCTGGAGGAGTATCGCCCCGTCGGGACGGCTCTCACCGCGCGACTGTAGCGCCTTGTTGAGCCGCTGCACGCGCCGCTCTGCGCTCGTGTACGTTCCGTCCTTCTCGGCCCACGAGCAGGCAGGCAGCACCACGTCGGCCAGCCTGGCGGTCTGGGTCAGGAACATGTCCTGCACGACGAGGAACTCGAGGTTTGAAAGCGCCCGTTCCGCCCGTGCAGAATCGCCGAAGGACGCGACCGGGTTGGAGCCCATAACGTACATAGCGCGCACGGCGCCCGTCGCGGCGGCCTCGATCATCTCGCCCAGGCCGAGGCCGGGTTGAGCGCTCAGCGGCTCGTCGAGGCTCCAGATTTGCTCCATCCTAGCCCTCGCCTCGGAGTCCTCGATGGGCGCCTCGCCCGGCAGTAAGAAGGGTGCGCAGCCCATGTCGAGCACGCCCTGCCCGTTCGCCGCCGTCTTGAGCGAGTTCACACCTCCGCCGGGCCGCCCGACGGCGCCGGTGAGCAGTGCGAGCGCTGCGGCGGCGTGGTCAATCGCCTCGCCTCCGGGTCGCAGTGTCAAGGCCTGGGAGTAGACCACGGCTGAGGGTGGGTAGAGCCCGTCGTCTCCGCGCCCGCCCTCGCCCGCGCCCCCGGAGGCGTAGAGAACGGCCGCCCGCTGGAGCGTCTCGACCGGCACGCCCGTTGCAGCCGACACGCTTTCGGGCGTATAGGTCCGGGCTGCCTCGCGCCACTCGTCGAAGTTCGCCACCCGGTCGGCCACGTACGCATCTGCGGCGAGCCCTCGGTCGGCGATGATCGCGGCCAGCCCGTTGAGCAGCGCAGCCTCCGTGCCGGGCTTGTACTCGATGGTGCAGTCGGCGATTCGACTGAGCGGGGTGGGCTTCGGGCTCGCGACGATGAGCTTGATGCCTTTGCGACGCACCGCCGTCTGTAGCTTGTAACTGAAGACGGGGTGGGTCGCGCTGAGGTTTGTGCCGAGGATCAGCACGGCCCGCGAGTTCTCTGTGATGTCGAGGAACCCGTTCGTCGCCGCGTCCGAGCCGAACACATCGCGCAGGCCGCCGCGCGGCGCTCCGACGCCCAAGCCCGCGTCGTAGTCCACGTTGTTGGTGCGCATCACGCCGCGCACGAACCTCCCGAAGAGGTAGTTCTCCTCGTTCGTACAGTGGTGCCCCGCGACTCCCGCGAAGCTGCCGTCCGTGTACTCCGGCAGGCGAGCCTCGATGACCGAGAGGGCCTCGTCCCACGAGGTCTCGACAAGCCGGCCGGCCCTGCGGACGAGCGGCGCGGTCAGCCGGGTCTCTTGTTCAACGAACTCGTAGCCGAAGAAGCCGCGCGCGCAGAGTTGCTGTCCGTTGACTCCCTTCTCCGCGTCGGAGAGGATGCGCTTGATGCGGCCGGTCTCCTCCTCGACGTTGAGCTGCATGTTGCAGCCGACGCCGCAGAAAGTGCAGACTGAGTCCACACGCTTGAGCATCCACGCGCGTGCGGTGTCGTGATACGAAGTATTGAGCAGTGCTCCGACGGGGCACACCTCGATGCACATACCGCACGACACGCACGGCGACTTCGTCAGGTCGGCGCCGAATGCGGCGTCAATGTAAGAGGCGAAGCCGCGCCGCGCCCAGGCTAGCGCCGTGGCGCCGACCATCTCGTCGCAAACCCGCACGCACCGACCGCAAAGCACGCACCGGTCGCGCTTTATCATGACGGACTCGCTGAGGGTCTCGTACTCCCAGCTCATCTTGGGTCGGGCGAGCGGGTTGTCTATCCGCACCTGAGTGGTGTAAGCGTGGTTCTGCAGGTCGCACTCGCCCGACTTGTCGCAGATCGGGCAGTCTATCGGGTGGTCCACAAGCAACGACTCGACGGCGAAGCGTTGGGCCTCGCGCACGCGGTCGGTCTGGGTGAACACTTTCATGCCGTCGGACACGGGCGTTGAGCACGAGATGTCTATCGAGCTCCGCCGGGTGACGATCTCGACCATGCACGTGCGACACGCGCCGTAGGGGCGCAGGTCCGGGTACTGGCAGAAGTTGGGTATTTCGATGCCGGCCTTCTTGGCGGCGTAGAGGACGAACGTGCCCTTCGGCACCGTCACCTCGCGGTCGTCTATCGTCAGAGTAACCATGTCCACCTGCGGCTGTTCGGTCGTCATCATGAGGCGTGCGGCTGCGGGCGATCCGCAACCCTCTCGCCTACCTCCTTACGATCAGTACTAGCTGTCAGTCCGACAGTCCGATTCAGATCCCTGCGCGCGACGCCCCATCCCCAACGGGCCGGCTCACCTGCTCGTGAGCACCGGTAGAGGGGAGGGCGTTCGCGCTCGAATGAAGCCGGCGCCGTCGTCCTTAGCATCGCCTGCACGAACGCCGTTGGACGTGGGGCGCGCGAACTTCATACTGCAAACGCCGGCCCGACACTTCTTCTCGAGAACGTGCTCGCGAACCTCGTCCTGATAGTGCTTGAGTATGCTCAGGATCGGCACAGGAGCCGCCTGGCCCAGGCCGCAGAGTGAGTAGGCAATAATATCGTCGCTGCTCTCTATGAGGCGGTCAATGTCGCGCTCCGTCCCGGCGCCGTCCATAATGCGTTGCAGCATGGCGAGCTGACTGGCGGTGCCGATCCGACACGGCACGCATTTGCCGCAGCTCTCGTCGCGGTTGAACCGGGTGCAGTAGAAAGCGAGGTCCACCATACACGTGCCCTCGTCGTAGACGATATACCCACCGGACCCCATCATCGAGCCCTCGGACTCCAGCTTGCCGAACTCGTTTGTGAGGTCCAACGTACGCTCGGGCAGCGCGCCGCCGGAGATGCCGCCCGCCAGTATCGAGCGGAACGGGGCGCCCTCTCGCATACCGCCGGCCGTCGTGTAAATCAGGTCGCGCAGTGTGCAGCCCATCTCGAGCTCGGCAAGGCAAACGTGCTCAACGTCGCCGGCGAGCGAGAACAGCTTTGTGCCGGTACTCAGCTCCGTCCCGACCTGACTATACCATCCCGATCCATTCGCGATGATGTGAGGCACGTTGGCGAGCGTTTCTGTGTTGTTGACGACTGTGGGCCTGCCCCAGAGCCCGGCCTCCGCCGAGCGGGGCGGCTTGGTTCGGGGCATGCCGCGCTGGCCCTGCAGGCCGTATATCGCCGCGCTCGCCTCGCCGCTGATGTAGGCGCCGGCGCCGGGCACAACCTTCACCTTCAGGTTCATGCCCGTGCCCAGTATGTCGCGGCCCAGCAGTCCGACCGCCTTGAGATCGTCCACAGCGTGCTGCATCCGCTGAAGTGCGAGCGGGTACTCCGAGCCGATGTATACGTAGGCAGCCTCGCTGCCCACCGCATAAGTGGCGATCATCAGCCCCTCAAGCATACCGTGAGGGTCTCCCTCCATAAGGCGGCGGTCCTTGAAGACGTTCGGCTCGCCCTCGTGCGAGTTGGAGATGACGAACTTGGGGAAGTTGCGCTCCGAGCGCGCGCTCTCCCACTTGATACCGGCTGGGAAGCCCGCTCCCCCTCGACCACGCACGTTGGCCGCCTTCACCTCGGCGATAACCTCGTCGGGGGTCATCTCCAGCAGGGACTTCGTGAAGGCGGTGTAACCGCCGGAGCCCACGTAGTCGGCCAGGCTCTCGGGGTTGACGTAGCCGCAGCGGGCGAGCAGCACCCGCCGTTGCAGTCGCCACCAATCGGTAGAGTCGAGGGTTGGGATGCCGGCGTATTCAGCGTCGCCGTGGTTGGCGAAGGCCAGGTCGGCTCTGGGGTTTTCCCCTCCGATGCAGCTCCGCAGCAAGCCCTCGACCTTGTCCGCCGTCACATGGCCGTACGTGATTCGGGGCCGCCCCGGCACGTGTACGTCCACCACAGGCTCGAGCCACGTTGTGCCGAAGGCGCCGGTCTTCCGGACCTGGGCGTTCCAGCCCTGCTGGGCGACGACTCGCTCCACCTCGCGGAGTGTGTCAGCCGCGCCGGCGGCCAGTGCGCCGCTGTCTGCGCTCACCCAGATCAAGGGGACCTGCGGCTCGAGCACGGCTTCCAGGCGTCCGCCGCTCGACGCCGATACTGTTCCCATTCTTGAGGCGTCATTCGTGGCTCCCGTGCGCCGGCTGGTTGTGGATCATATGTAGTAGTTGGTCGGTTGTGAGTGGACCGTGTATCGTGTGGTTGAGCTCGATCAGCGGGGCGAGCTGGCACGCGCCGAAGCAGAAGTCCGCCCTGCGCAGCGTCCACTCGCCGTCCTGGGTGGTCTCGTTGTACTCGACTCCGAGTTCACGCTGCGCGACGTGCGCCAGGTCTGTGCCCCCCATAAAGTAGCACGCCGCGCCCTCGCATACCCAGAGGATGTTTCGTCCCTGCGGTTCGAGCCGGAAGTCCGCGTAGAACGTGAGCACCGCGAAGATGTCCGTCACCGGTATACTCCAGCGCTCGCTGATGAGCTGCGCCGCGGCCTCAGGCACGTAGCCGAAGTGCTCCTGCACGTGGTGCAGCGCGGGTATGAGCGACTCCATCGAGTCCTCCCCCTCGAAGCCGTCCATTACGCCGACGATGCGGGCTACGTCGGCTTTGGAACCCGTCCAGGGGTCTTCGATCCCGACGGTAGTACTACTCACGTTCGACATAGGACGCCTCCCCGCCGGTTCAACGGTCCACCTCGCCGAGCACGATGTCAATGCTGCCGATCACGGCGACCATGTCCTGCACGGGGCCGCCCTCGCTCATCCGGGGCAGCGCGGAGAGGTTGTAGTAGCTGGGAGCACGGACGTGCATACGATAGGGCTCCGACTCCCCCGTGCTGACAAAGTAGTAACCGAGCTCGCCCTTTGGCGCCTCGACGGCCTTGTACACCTCGCCCGGCGGCGCCTTGAAGCCGTGGATCACGAGCACGAAGTGGCGGGTCTGGCCCTCGATGGTGGTCATAGTATCTACCTTGCTCGGCAACACGTACTCCGGCAGGTCGGCAATAAACGGGCCGTCAGGCAGTTGGTCCACACACTGGTGGAGTATTCGCAGCGACTGCTTCATCTCCTCGACGCGAACGAGGAAGCGGGCGTACACGTCGCCCGCGTACTCAACGGGCACGTCGAACTCCAGTCTATCGTAGACCTGGTAGGGCTCGGCGCGGCGCACGTCGTAGTTTACACCGGAGCCTCGTAGGCACGCTCCCGTCATACCGAAGCTCACTGCATCCTCGCCGCTGATAACGCCGACGTTGCGGGTGCGCTCGATCCAGATGGGGCTGGCGGTGAGCAGATCCTCGTACTCGCGTATGCGGCTGGGCATTACGGCAAGGAAGTCGCGGAGCAGCTCGATCCAGCCGGGCGGCAGGTCGGCGGGCATGCCGCCGACCTGCCGCCCGGCTGGATCGAGCTGCTCCGCGACTTCCTTGCCGTAATGCCCAGCCG
>Ga0136612_10000349_pt1 | contig 15794 bp, 14 predicted proteins | sample AntDryUQ224A2306_2_FD_106644 | JGI IMG/M metagenome (GOLD analysis project Ga0136612, IMG submission 106644) | Polar desert sand microbial communities from Dry Valleys, Antarctica - metaG UQ224A (23.06) | ecosystem: Environmental > Terrestrial > Soil > Desert | place: Antarctica: Dry Valley... | reverse complement strand
GTACTGGCCAGCACGGCCAGAACGTCGTCGCCCAGGATCGGCCAGGAGAACCCGTCGGGGGGTGGGCTGGCGGAGGCGCCGTGGGCTCTTCCGTCGAAGACCACACAGCGGAACGTGTCCGACAGTTCCTCGGCCACGGGCCGCCAAGCGGCCCCGCAATACCCGGTGGCGTGGGCCATCAGGAGGAGTGGACCGGTTCCGCCCAACTCGTGCACCGCCAGTTCGGTGCCGTCCGACGAGCGGACGGACCGCACGGGCCGGGATTCGACGGGCCGGGGTGCGACAGGCGGGGAGGCCACGGGCCGGAACCTATCGTCGGCCGTGGTGACCTCTAGATTTTCGTGAAGATGGACGCCTGCTTCCTTCCCCCCCGCAAGCTGTGGGGCTTGGCTGCTCAGCTGTATTCGCTGCGCCGCCGGGACGACGCCGGAATCGGCGATCTGGAGTCACTCAGGCTGCTCTCGGAGTGGTCGGCGGCCGCGGGCGCAGCCTTCGTATTGGTGAGCCCGTTGCATGCCCTGGCCCCGGGCCAGGACAGCCCGTACTACCCGACCAGCCGCTGCTTCCGGGATCCGACCTGCCTCTCCGGCGGCGATCCCATCCCGTTCGGGCCGACCGTCGAGCGGGCCTGGGCGCGTGCCTCCAAGCTCCAATCGAGGCTCATGAACTTCACCGGGATCTCCGCCCGCTCGGAGCGGTTCCGCGAGGAGATGGGCGACCTCTTGCGGGGGTTCGCCGCCTTCTCGGTGATCGCCGCCGAACTCGGCTGGGACCACCGCCTTTGGCCGGAGGATCTACGCGACGCCCCAGCCCACGCCACCGCGCTCATCTGGCGAGAGGAGCCTGAGAAGGCGACATTCGTCGTGGAGGTGCAGGCCGAAATCGACCGCGAGTTGGAGGTCGTGGCCCATACCGGTTGTCCTCCGGTGCACGACATCGCCGTCGGAGTCGATCCCGGCGGCTTCGATGCCTGGTGGTGGAGCGAAGGGCTGCTGCCCGGCGTATCGGTGGGAGCGCCTCCGGACGAGTTCAACGCCGATGGACAGGACTGGGGGGTGGCCGCCTTCGACCCCGTGTGGCTGGCTGCGGTCGACGACGGTCCGGTTGACCGCGCCTGGGCGGCAGCCGCTCGTCACGCCGCCGGTCTCCGCATCGACCATGTCATGGGGTTGTCGCGGCAGTGGTTGGTTCCCCGCGGCGCCGGACCTCTGGGTGGGCACTACCAGCGGTTCCCCCTGGAAGAACTTCTTTCCCGGCTGACGGCGCTGAGCCGCTCGTCGCAAGCCTGGGTGGTGGGTGAGGACCTCGGGACGGTCGAAGACGGGCTTCGGTCCGTGCTGCAGTCCAAGGGAGTCCTCGCCATGAAGGTCTTGCGCTTCGAGGACTCTCCCCCGAGGTCTTGGCCCGAGCGGGCGCTGGCCATGGCCAGCACCCACGATCTCCCCCCGCTCTCCGGCGGGGCGATGGAGGCTCACCGCGACCTGGCCGAGTCGCCTTGCCTGGCCGTGGCCCCGACCCTTGAGGATGTCCTCGGGGTTACCGAGCCGCCGAATCGCCCGGGGGTCGACCACCCGCTGAACTGGCGCCAGTCTCTCCCCGGAGTGGTCGAAGACCTGGTGGCCTCCGACCCGCTCCATCTCACCGCGGAGATGATGGGCATACGGTCGCTGACGTGAACCTCCCGGTGAACCCGCCCGTCTCCCCGATGCTGGCCAAGCTGTCCAAGGAGATGCCTCCGGAGGGAAACTTCCTCTACGAGCCGAAGTGGGATGGGTTCCGGACAATCGTGTTCCGGGACGGCGACGAGGTGGTCCTCGGCTCCCGCAACGAGAAGCCCATGACGAGGTACTTCCCGGATGTGGTCGATGCGGTTCTGCGCGAGCTCCCGGAGCGCTGCGTGGTGGACGGCGAGATCGTGGTGGTCGGCCCGAAGGGACGGCTGGAGTTCGAGGTGCTCCAACAGCGCATCCACCCGGCCGAGTCCCGGGTTAGGAAGCTCGCAGGCGAAACCCCCGCGTCGTTCGTGGCCTTCGATTTGCTTTCGCTAGGCGACCAGGATCTGACTAGCGAGCCTCAGCGGACGCGCCGGTCGCAACTCGAGAGCGCGCTGGGCTCGGTCACGGCCCCCATCCATCTGACCCCGGTGACCGAGGACCGCAGCACGGCCCTCGACTGGTTCGACCGGTTCGAGGGCGCGGGGCTCGACGGCGTAATTGCTAAGCCGGCCGACGGGGTCTACAGACCCGGCGTGAGGTCGATGCTCAAGATCAAACACGAACGCACCGCCGACTGCGTGGTGGCCGGGTTCCGGTGGCACAAGAGCGGCGGGATCATCGGCTCGCTCCTGCTGGGGCTCTACGACGACGAGGGCAACCTCAACCACGTGGGGGTCACCGCCTCGTTCACCATGGCCAGGCGCAAGGAGCTGGTCGAGGAAATCGCCCCGATGAGGATGGAGGATGCCAGCGGGCATCCGTGGGCTGCTTGGGGCAGCGCCGCCGAAGGCGAGGGCCGGATGCCCGGCGCCCCGAGCCGCTGGAGCGGGTCGCAGACCATGGAGTGGCAGGCCCTCCGGCCCGAGCGAGTGGTGGAGGTGGCCTACGACCACATGGAGGGAAACCGCTTCCGCCACGCCACGACCTTTCGTCGCTGGCGTCCCGACCGCGAGCCGGAGTCGTGCACCTACGGCCAGCTGCAGGAGCCGGTGCCGTCGGTGCTTGGGGACATTTTCGGCGACTAGCCCCGCTTGAGCCCTTCCACGCGCGCCAAGAGATCCCTCGGGCTGAAGGGCTTGACGAGGTAGTCGTCGGCCCCGGCTTGTCGGCCCTTTTCCACGTCAGCTTCTTGGGCCCGAGCCGTAAGCAGCAGGACGGGTAGGTGGGCAAGCTCCGGATCGGCCCGAATAGCGATGCACACCTCGATACCGGTGAGGTGGGGCATCATCCAGTCGAGCACCACCACGTCGGGAGGTGACGCTTTGATGGCGTCTAGGGCGGCCCGGCCGTCCTCCTCCATTTGGACCTCGTGGCCTGCGCTGCTCAGCTTGAACTCGACCAGCTCCCGCACGGCGCGATCGTCCTCCGCCACGATGATTCTCATGAACCCAGAGCCTCCTTGACGGCGGCCTCCAGTTGGCCCCGGGGGAAGGGCTTGACGAGGTGAACTCTCACGGTGTCATTCGGCTCGTCGGCAGGATCGACAATCGAGGCGATCAGGACGGGTATGTCCTTGAGTTCGTCGTCGGAATTCAGGCGCTCGATGACCTGCCAGCCGCTGATGCCGGGGAGGCGGATATCCAAGACGATGAGGTCTGGCCGGCGGCTGGCGGCCAGACCGAGACCTTGTTCACCCGTGCCAGCGCTGATCACTTCAATTCCCGGCTCGGCGATCCGGTGGGTCATCAGCGCCCGAATGTCCGGATCGTCCTCGATCACCAGCACGACACTCATCATTGGCCAGTCTGCCCGGTTTCGCCGCCGCGGCCAACGGGGAGTTCCACGCGAAAAGTTGTTTGCTCCCCGGGCGCCGACCGGAAGGTGATGCTCCCGCCATGGGCCTCGACGATGGTCTTGACGATGGCGAGGCCCAGGCCCGTGCCCGGTATGACTGCATCGCGGGCGGTCGAGGCACGGAAGAAGCGCTCGAACAGTTTGGATTGCTCCGCCTCAGGAATTCCCACACCGGTATCGGACACCTCGATGGCCACCCCTTTCCCGACCGTCGACACCTTCACCGCCACCCGGCCCCTATGGGGTGAGAACTTCACCGCGTTGGACAGGAGGTTCAGCATCACCCGCTCGAGCTTGGGGGCGTCTCCCCAGATCCTCCCCAGGTCGGGGGGGATGTCGACGGTGATGTCCAACTCCCGGCCCGCCGCATTACCTCTGACCGCAACCACGGCGCCCTTAATGACGGAGGCCAGATCGACCTGGGAGCGGGCCATCGTCAAGACACCGGCCTCAATTCCGGAGGTGGTCAGGAGGTCTTCCACCAGGGCGAGAAGCCTGCGGGCATTGCGATCGATGGTGTTGACCATTTCGGCCTGTTTCTCGTTCAGCTCGCCAGCCTCGCCGTCGGCCAGCATCTCTGCGTAACCGGTGACGCTGGTCAGCGGCGTACGCAACTCGTGGGACACGGTGGAGACAAAATCGGTGCGTGCCCGGTCGAGGGCCTCCAGACGGTGAATGGCTTCCTTTTGTGAGGCGACGTGCTCCTCCCGCGAGGCTGCCAGGTCATTCAGGGCGAAGGCCAACTCCTGAGTCTCCGCAGGGCCGAATACCTCCGTACGCGCTCCCAGATCTCCGGAGTTCAAGCGGACCACGGTGGAGCGCATCTGGTCGATCGGGTCGGCCACCGCCCGGCTGGTCCGTCGAACGAGCCAGGTGCCCAAACTCAGAGCCAGAAGGAGAAAGACCCCGGTGCCAACTACAGAGGCCCGCGCCGAATCGCGGATCCGCTTCGCGGCGGCCGACCGCTGCGCAACGCCAAACTCTGCGACCTCAGCGTTGGATTCTCGGAAGGCATCGAACAAAGCTTTGCCCCTCTGGGGATCGGCATCTGGCCCGGTGCTCGGATTTTCCATGACTTGGTCGACCACTGGTCTCGCGAAGCCCTCGAGCCACTCGTGGGCCCGGGCGATCTCTTCCTCCACCAGCCGATGGACCTCCGTCCCGCCGACCCGGGAAGCTCGTAGCTCCTGCTCGACGGCTCCCAGCTGGGCGAGAGCTTCGACATACGGCTCTAAGAACTGCGGATCCCGAGTTAGTCGGTATCCCCGCTGTCCGGTCTGTGCATTGGTCAATTGCTGGAGGTAGCTGTTGTTGGCATCGATCAATGGCTGGATCACCCGCGAGAGGTTGTCGAGCTGCCTCCCGCCCAGTACCCCGCTGACCACCGCCTCTGTCCCGAGCAAGGCAATCATGACGAGGAGAATGTTGAAGGTTCGCTGGAGCCGCTTCCGAATGGCGCCCCCTCGCCGCTGAAAGCTCACGAGTCCAAGTCGTCGACGATCTCCAGGAATTCGACGATGTCGAGCGGCTTGGTCAGGTAGGCCCTTGCTCCCGCGGCGGTCAGCTCCGCGATGGTGGCGGGGGAGTTGTCCCCGGACAACACCACGACAGGCACGGCCGCAGTCAACGGATCGGCCTGAAGCTCCCGCAGGACGTCGGCACCGGGACGGTCGGGTAGGCCTAGGTCCAGCAGTACGAGGGCAGGAACGGTTCGACGGGCGGCGGCCAAACCACTGGCTGCGTCGGGGGCGGAGCGGAGGCGGGCCGTCGGCCTGTGGGCCAGGATTCCCTCGATCAGGGTGATGTTGGTCGGGTCGTCTTCGATGTAGAGGATGTCCGTGAAGGACTCGACCCGGTCGTGGACGCGCTCAGGGATGGCTTCGATCATGTCGAGCAAGCGGCGGGCTCCGTCGAGCACCTTGTCCAAGCACTCGGCCTGCTGGGTATCCAATTTGGTTGATTGGAGGAGCTGGGAGAACCCCATGACCGCCGTGAGGGGGTTGCGCAGGTCGTGTTGGAGCTTGGCTAATGCTTCCGGGGTCCAGCCAACATCGTTTGTGTCGCTCGTGCCCATCAGATGGTCACCCTCATGATTTCCTCCATCGTGGTTATGCCTCGACTGACGAGGTCTTCACCGGCCTCCCGCAGAGGCACCATCCCCTCTTCGAGGGCTACCTCTCTGATGGTCTCGGGTCCGGCCCCGTCTGCCACCAACTTCTCGATGCGGCTGCTCACCACCATCAACTCCTGAATCCCGATGCGGCCGCGGTACCCCGAGTCGCCGCACTTGGCACAGCCCACGGCGCGAAAAGCGTTGGCCTTGCCGGATTCCGTCCCGGCCGGGGTCACCTCGGCGGGCAAGCGAGCGTTGCCCTGCAACCACAGCGGTGCTCGGCAATCGGTGCACAGACGACGGACCAGTCGCTGGGCGACCACTCCCTCCAGGCTGGACGCCACTAGATAGGGATCGACCCCGAGCTCGATCAGGCGCAGTGGAGTGCTGGCCGCATCGTTGGTGTGCAAGGTGCTGAGCACGAGGTGGCCGGTGAGCGCCGCCTCCAGCGCGATCACTGCGGTTTCCCGGTCACGAATCTCTCCTACGAGGATGACGTCGGGGTCGCTGCGCAGTATGGCCCGCAAGGCCCGAGCGAAGGTCATCCCGGCGGTGTTGTTGACCTGAGTTTGCGAGATGCCGGCGACCTCGAACTCGATGGGATCCTCAACTGTGAAGATCTTCTTGCCCGGGTCGTGGGCACTGGCCAAGGTGGCATGCAGCGTGGTCGACTTCCCCGAGCCAGTCGGGCCAGTAACCAGCACGGCCCCGTGGGGTCGTCTCACCAGTTCGGCGTAGCGGGGGAGCACCGCCTCGCTGAAGCCCACCTCGTCGAGCCCGACGGCGGCGCGGCCGCTGTGGAGGATCCGAATGGTGATGTTCTCGCCGTGCACGGTGGGGAGCGCCGCCACCCGCATGTCGAGGGTCTCCCCCAGGAGCCGGGTGCGGATTCGACCGTCCTGGGGCACCCTCCGCTCGGCAATGTTCATTCCTGCCAACAGCTTGATCCGGGACAGAAGCGCGGGCGCCACGGAGCGGGGAAGTCTCCTCACCTCACGAAGAACGCCGTCGATTCGGTGTCGGATCAGCAGTGCGCCGCGCGTCGGCTCCAAGTGGATGTCCGAGGCTTCGGCCTGCACTGCTTCGCTGAGCATCACGTCGACCAGGCGGATTATCGGCGCCTCCGAGGCTTGAGTGGCGGTCGTCACCTCGGCGACCGTGTCCGGGGCTTCCTCTTCTGCCATACGCACGAGGTCGGCGGCCTCCGCGTCGTCGTTGAGCCAGTTGTTCAACGCCCAGGCCAAGGATTCCGGCGTGGCGGCCAGGGCTCGGATCCGCGAATTGAGCACGGTCCGGATGTCGTCGACCGCTACCAAGTCGGTTGGGTCCGCGAGAGCCACGACGATCCGTTCTCCGTCATGAGCCAGGGGGATGGCCATGTACCTGCGGGCCAGCTTGGGCGGCAAGAGGCGGACGACTTCTGGGTCGACCGGATAGTCAGTGAGATCGACGTAAAGGTCGCCGCGACCCGACTCCGTCAAGGCCCCGTGCTCTCTTGGTCGATGCGGGTCGACCCAGGGGTGACCGCAGCGATGGCGTGCTCCCGGAGACGGCGGTAGTCGGCCTTGCCGTTAGCCGCCCGCCCGATGGACGGCACGACGACCACGTGGCGAGGAGCTTTGAAGGCAGCCAATCGACTCTTGACGTGGGCCACCAGGTCCGCAGGCTCGATACTCGCGCCCTCCATAGGCTCGACCACGGCGCAGACGGCCTCCCCCCACCGTTCGTCGGGAACGCCGACGGCGACTGCATCGGTAACCGACCCATGCGACCGCAGGGCGACCTCCACCTCCTCGGGGAAGACCTTCTCTCCACCGGTGTTGATGCACACCGAGCCCCGCCCGAGCAGAGTGAGTGAACCGTCCGCCTCGATGGTGGCGTGATCTCCGGGAACAGACCATCGCTCCCCGTTGAGAACTGGGAAGGTCTGAGCCGACTTCTCCGGGTCTTTGTAGTAGCCGATCGGATTTCGGCCCTTGACGGCCACCATGCCGATCTCGCCGGAGCCCGGCTCCACGGAGGTGCCGTCGGGTCGGATGACCCGAGCATCCTCGCCGGGGGTGAATTTGGCGGTGGTGGCCGCCGATGTCCCGGATGAGATCGAGGCGCCCATTCCCATGGCCTCGGAGGACGCGAAAGCGTCCACCAGCATCATGTTCGGGTGGTGGCGCAGCAGCGCCTCCTTGACGTCCTGGCTCCACATGATCCCCGACGAAACCACTAGGAGCAGGCTGGAGATGTCCCAGCGGCCGGGATTGGCGTCGAGCGCCGCCACCACCGGCTTGGAAAAGGCGTCGCCGACTATCGCTAGACGCTGCACCTTCTCGCTGGTGATGACGTCGAGCATTTCCACCGCATCGAGGCTTCGACTCTCGAGCGTCACCACTGTTCCGCCCTCGTTGAGAACCGACAGGGCGGTGAGCGCGCCTGTGCCATGCATGAGCGGGCAGGCGGGCAAACCCACCGAACCGGTGCCGATCTGATCGAAGTTGCGCCGCACCCCGGCGATCCCCTCATCGAGGGGATGGCGGATGAACGAGCTGTTGTTCAAGATGGCGAACAGATCGTCCTGGCGCCACATGACGCCCTTGGGCATCCCCGTGGTGCCGCCCGTGTAGAGCAGATACAGGTCGTCGCCCGTCCGGTCCCAGGGCGGCCGAGTGCGCCCGGTAGCCGCCGTAGCCGCCTGCTCGTAGGGGATCGCCCAGCTCGGGCACTCCTCGTCGGCATGGCCGCCGACCCGGAACCAGCCGCGAACGTCGGGGAGCTTGGATCGCACTGCCTCGACCTTGTCGGTGAAGGCGGCGTCGAAGAACACGGCGACCGCGTCGGCGTTGTCCCAGAGATAGACCAACTCGTCGGCCTCGTACCGGTAGTTGGTGTTGACCGGCACCAAGCTCGCCTTCACCGTGCCGTAAAGCGCCTCGACGTACTCGGGACCGTTGTAGAGGTACTGGGCCACCTTGTCCTGGCGGGATGGCTCCAGATCGAGGAGGGCCTGAGCTACTCCGTCGGCCCTCCGGTCGAACTCGGCCCAGGTGGTCCGGTGCTTCCCATGCACCAGGGCGGTCGAGTCGGGCCTCGATTCGGCGGCCTGCTCCCAGATGTCAGCCCAGTTCCATTGGCTCATGAGGAGCTAGCTTGCCCCGCGGTGCGACTCGACGCAGCCAGGCAGGACGATCCCCGTCGGAAAGCCGTGCGCGACTGGCTGGAGGCCCACCCGGATCCCACCGGGAATGACCTGGCTGAGGCGGGCTACGTGGCCCCCCACTGGCCCTCGCCGTGGGGCCTGGAAGCCGACCCGATCCACCAAGTTGTCATCGACGAGGAGCTGGCCTCGGCCGGCATCCGGCGGCCCTCCAATCCGATCGGCATCGGGTGGGCCGGGCCCACTTTGCTACACGCGGGCACACCCGAGCAGCAGGAGCTTCACCTCTTTCCCATTCTCTCGGGGGAGGAGATCTGGTGCCAGCTGTTCAGCGAGACCGAAGCCGGATCCGACCTAGCGGCGATCGCCACCCGGGCCGAACGCCACGGTGACGAGTACGTCATCAACGGCAGCAAGGTGTGGACGTCGCTGGCCCACTACTCCCGATTTGGGATCCTGCTCGCCCGCACAGGGTCAGCCGAATCGGGCCGGGCCGGTATCTCGTACTTCATCTGCCCGATGGATTCGCCGGGTATCGAGATCCGTCCTCTGGTGGAGATGACCGGCGCGCACAACTTCAACGAGGTGTTCCTCACCGACGTGCGCCTGCCCGTCGCCAATCTGGTGGGGGAGGAAAACGACGGCTGGCGCCTCGCCAAGGTGACCTTGGCCCAAGAGCGGGTTTCTCTTTCCGGCGAAGGGGCACTCTGGGGTCGAGGCCCGACCCACGACGACCTCCTCCGCGTGGTGCAGCAGGCCGGTGGATGCGCCGATCCCGTAATGCGCGACCGGCTGGTGCGGACCTGGTCGGAAGGCGAGATCCTCAGAGCGTTGCGGATGAGGGCTCTCGGCGCCCGAGTGGCTGGCCGACCCGCAGGAGCCGAGTCGTCGGTAGCCAAAGCCCTGGCCGACGACCACGGCAAGCGGCTGATGGGCCTGGCCAAGGACATGAGCGGCGCGGCCGGCATGCTCGCCGGCCCGGGACCATTCGGTGTCGACGAGCCCCTCTGGCACTTCGGGTTCCTGTTCTCACCGGCACTCACCATTGGGGGCGGTACTTCCGAGGTTCAGCGAAACATCATCGGCGAACGGGTACTCGGCCTACCCCGCTGATTTACCTACCCCGCTGATTTACCTAAAGACCCAGCCGGCAAACTGCCGCCGGGTCCAAGGGCTGAGGTCGGCCACCGCCAAGCCGAGGCTGGCGATGGGTGGCCGGGAGAGCAACCTCGAGCAGCGGGACCGTCGTCGGTGGCGCCCGCCCAGCGCCCGCCAGGCGAGACGGGCATAGTCGCCGGGTCGTCCGGACGCCACTGCTGCGGCGGCGAGCCGACCCGTCATGAGGGCCTCGGCGATCCCCTCGCCGGTCATGGGGTCGGTCGCTCCGGCGGCGTCGCCGACGAATAGGACCCGGCCGTCCAGCGCGGTCAGTCGTGATCGGCGCAGATCCGTGGGGATTGGCCAGACCAACGGCCGGCCGGACGGTCGCGCCGCGGCGCCAAGCACCGTGGCGGCCTCCTCCAGAAGTCGCTCCGTGCGCCGGACGATCCAAGCGCCGCCGCCACCGGCTCCCCGCAGAGCCCCGACGCCGACGTTGGCCCGACCCCCACCCAACGGGAACGACCAGGCGTAACCGGGAAGAAGGTCAGCATCGAACCAGACGAACGCTTGGTTGGCGCCCGGTCCCTCCACCCGATCCACGTAGACCCGACTGGCTTGCCATTTGGAAAGTTGGGCTGCGGATCCCTCGATCGATCGACGCACGCTGGACCAAGCGCCGTCGGCCGCGATCACGGCTTCCGGCCGGAAGGTGGTCCCGCCTTCCAGGTCCACCTCCACCCCGTTGGAGACAGCCCTTACCGCGTCGACTCTGTCGCCTTCCACGACGACCGCTCCGGCAGCCCGGGCACGGTCGAGCAACTGCTTGTCGAGCTCCTCGCGCGACACCGCTCCTAGCCAAGGCCCGATCCCGTCGCCCCCTGTACTCAGGCCGACCGGCCGTCCCGACGGCGAGACGAAGCTCGTCCGGTCGATCCACTGACAACCCTTCACATCATTCGGTCGAAGCCCCATACGGGCCAACTCCGCGATCGCGCCGCCGGTCAGGCCGTCGCCGCAGGACTTGTCCCGGGGGAATCGGGCCTTGTCCACCAGGAGAACCGGGTGCCCCGCGGTTGCAAGGTGCCATGCGGCGGCCGAACCGGCTGGCCCGGCGCCCACGACCACCGTCGGTTGGGCTGAAGAGGCGCTCAACTCCCCAACATCTGGCGGAGGGTGGGCTCGAGCTCGGGATCCTGGAACTCGAAGCGGCCTCGGAGGAGGGCGGCGGGCTGGACGCGCTGGCTGGCCAGCACGGTTTCCTCCGCCGCTTCAGATCCGAGAGCAAGCCGAAGGGCGAAGGCCGGGACCTGCATGAAGGCAGGACGGCGGAGCACGCTGCCGATGGCGGAGGTCAACTGGGCGTTGGTGGCGGGGTGAGGTGCAGTGAGGTTGAGAGCGCTATGGATCTCATCGTTGTCGAGAGCGAATCGGATAGCGCGAACCTCGTCAGAGAGTGAGATCCAGCTGGTCCATTGCCGCCCCGAGCCCAGCTTTGCGCCGAGACCGAACTTGCCTGGGGTGACGAAGCGGGGGAGCAGGCCACCCTCGGGAGACAGAACGATCCCCGTACGAAGGTGGACAACCCGAATGCCGGCCGCCTCGGCGGGCTCGGTGGCGGCCTCCCACTCCCGGCAGACCTCCGCCAGGAAGCCTGTTCCAGAGTCCGAACTCTCATCGAGAACCTCGTCGCCGCGGTCGCTTCCGTAGTAACCCACGGCGGAGGCGGAGAGGAGGGAAGCCGGCAGGCGATCCCGGCCGGCCAGGAACTCGGCAATCTGATGGGTGCCTTCCACCCGGCTGCGCAGCACCTTGCGCTTGTGCTCAGCATTCCACCGCAACTTTCCCCCGATGCTCTCGCCGGCGAGATGCACCACGGCATCGGCATGGAGGAGATCGTCTGTGACGAAGCGACCGTCCTTGCGTCGGACGGCGGTTACGTCGTGACCGTCGCCTCGCAGACTCGTGGCCAGCGCCGCGCCGATGAGACCGCTGGCTCCGGTGACAGAAACCTTCACGTGGTCAACATTGCACACCCTCGCCCGGCCGATAGAGCGCGTTGACCCGGTCGCTCAACACGGTGCCGTCGGGGGTCTTGCGAGTGCGGTCCGTGCGAACGAAGGTGCAGTTGCCCCGGGGCGACTTCGTCTGCCCACTTTGGGCGGCCTCGAAGTGTTTGGTGGACCACAGCGAAACGGAGATGCTGGTGTCCGTGTAACTCGTCCAGATCAGAATCCCGTGGGGAGTCGGGTTGCGGATCACCAGGTCGGGCCTGGGGAACGACAGGGTGGCCTCCCGGCCGTAGGGGTAGCGGGAGATGTAAATCGAGTGGCTCTGGTACTCGGGGAATTCGAGGCCGGCAAAGAAGGCGGCGTTGAAGAGCGTGGTGGCGAACTGGGAGATGCCCCCGCCCACCCCTTCGCTGAATAGGCCGTCTTGGATCTCGGGGGCGGACACGAAGCCCTTTTCGACGGTGCGCTTGCCGATGGTGTCGTTGACGGAGATGCTGCCGCCCGGGGGGATGATCTTTCCCCGCATCAGGTCGGCAATCCGGTGGATGTTTTTGACCCGGGGCTCGCCCGGTTTGTGTGGCGTGCTGAAAACCCCGACCTGCTCGACGATGTTGAGCTTGCGAGCTTCTTCCACAGTGTTCTCGGGAGGTACTGGCGCCAGTGGGAGCGGTCCGACGGGACGCCGAGCCGACGAATCAGTGAGGACCGCCCCCTCCAGCAGGGCGACCGCCGCCTCCTCGCAACATTTGGTGCCATCGCGGCCGGCGATCAGCTTGACCCCGCCTTCGATGACGAAACGGGCGTCGGTGGGTTCCTTGCCCACATCGTCGAACCGTTCTTTGAGGTCCTCGAGAGTCTTGGCCACGTCGAAGGTGACACGGAGATCGCCGTCGACTCCTTTGGTGCCCAGCCAGGTCCGCACGTCGGCCGCGGGCAGAGTTCGGGTCTCGCCGCCGGCGCGAGCCTCGACCGGCGCGTCGGTCCACCCCTTGGCTCGCTGAGCCGCCTCTCTGGCCTGGCTCAGGCTGTAGCGGGGGGCGACTTCACCCCGGGTGACGGCCACCTGCAATGGGAATTCCCGCCGGGCCGCCCCCGGAAGGGCGCGGATCACTTCGGCGGCGTCGATGCCTCGACCGGGTCGACCGGGGACGACCTCGACGCCGGATTCGTCGCCCCGGATGGTCGGTTCCACCGACGGCTCCCGCCCGGTGTCTCGTTCAGAGACGAGCGCGTAGAGGCGGTCGTGATCGGCGCGTACGGCGACGCCACCGTCACGCGGACGGATGGGGGACAGGAGCCAGCTGAGGAATCTGGTGGCCAGGTTGCGTTGCCCGCCGGCTCTGAGTACTGCGGCCACAGTGCGTTCGGGTTCGACGACGAAGCCGAACTCCTCGGCGGAGGCGCGGAATGAATCGACTCCGCCGCTCCCCCCGGAAACGCTCACCATCATCTCGGTGGTGGTGGACGCCCGCACCAGTTCGTCGACCCGGGTGCGCAGCTCCTCCGGGGTCAGGCCGCCCACGCCCACGTGCTGAAGGGTGACGTTCCGGGCGACTCTCCCCGCGTGGGCGCGCTGATCCAGGGTGAAGAGAACTGCCAGCGCAAGGCCGAGAGCCGCCACTGCGCCAGCACCGAATGCCAGCTTCCGCACCCCTCTAGTTTGGGGAGGTGCGCACCCCCTTGACGGACATGCTCCAAATTGAGCACCCAGTGATGCTCGCCGGGATGGCCGGCGTGGCCTATTCCGACCTCGTCGCCGCGGTCTCTGAGGCTGGCGGATTCGGCTGTCTCGGAGCCTCGACCATGAGCCCCGACGAGATGGTGCGGGAGATGCAGGCCGTTCGTCAGTTGACTGACAAACCTTTCGGGGTCGACCTGCTGACCGCCCTCCCCGGCGACCTAACCGCCCGAGTGCAGTCCCTCATCGACCACGGAGCCTCCGTATTCGTCGCCGGTCTCGGCGTTCCCACCGAGGTCATTCGGCTTTGCCACGACCATGGGGTGCTCGTGGTGAGCATGTGCGGGAAGGTCACCCACGCCCTTCGGGCGGTGGAGGCGGGATGCGACCTGGTTGTCGCCCAGGGGACCGAGGCCGGGGGGCATACCGGCCAGGTGGCCACCTTGCCACTGGTGCCTCAGGTGGTCGATGCGGTGGCCGGGCGAGTGCCTGTGGTGGCCGCTGGCGGAATCTTCGACGGACGAGGACTGGCGGCCGCCCTCTGCCTGGGAGCGGTAGGGGTCTGGGTGGGCACGCGCTTCATTGCCACTCATGAGGCCCGCGCCGTGGCGGGTTACAAGGATCGTCTGCTGTCAACCGGTGAGGACGGCACGGTGATCACCCGCGCCTTCACCGGCAAGACCCTGCGGGCCGTGCGGAACTCCTACACCGATCATTTCGAGCGCCACCCCGGTGAACTCGAGCCCTTCCCTCAGCAAGTGCTCAAGTCGACCTCGGACGGGGCGTTCCACCTGGGAGGGGACGGGCAGACCGAGGGGATCGACCCCGACAAAGAATGCTTTGCCGCCGGTCAGGGAATCGGGGCCATCCAGTCGGTCGTGCCGGCGGCCGATCTGGTGCGGAGCTTCGTGAAAGAGGCCGAGCAGGTCCTCGCCACAGCCACCGGTTGAAGGGGGGGCCTAGCGGGGTGACCACCGGAGAGTGTGTCGCGGGTACATCAAGTGTCGCGGGGCGGCGGGACTGTCTGAAGAAGACATTCGATTCCGCGGCCGCCGGCTACCAGGCAGCGCGTGCAGAGTACCCGGCCGAGCTTTTCGAAGACCTCCTCTCGCTCACGGGGCTCGCGCCACCAGCGTCCTTGCTCGAGGTCGGCTGCGGCCCCGGCAAGGCAACGGTCCCTCTTGCCAAGCGTGGGTTCCAGATCACCGCTATCGAGTTGGGACGGCAGCTCGCCGCTACTGCGGAGAACAACCTTCGGGACTACGAGAACGTTGAGGTGATCAACGCGGCGTTCGAAGAGTGGGAGCCACGCGACGAACAACGATTCGACCTGATCTACGCGGCGACGTCGTGGGCATGGCTCGATCCGGAGGCCAAGTACGCGAAAGCGGCCGCACTGCTGCGGCCCGGCCGACACCTCGCGGTCTGGAACTCGTGCCACGCCTTCCCTGATGGGTTCGACCAGTTCTTCGCGGACGTACAGCCGGTTTATGACGGAATCGGCGAGAGCCACCCCACGGACTGGCCCCCACCTCTGCCCGAAGACGTGCCCGACGATTCTCGAGCGATGGCCGCCTCAGGACTCTTCGAGGTCGCGGGGGCTCGTCGCTACGTGTGGGGCATGGAGTACACGGCGGACGCCTACATCGCGCTGCTCGACACTTTCTCGAGTCACATCAGCATGGATGCCGGCAAGCGGCAGTACCTCTACGACGAGATCCGCGCTCTGATCGAGGAGCGTCTGTCCAAGAGAGTTCTGCGCCACTGGCTCGCCATCCTCACCGTGGGCCAATTGAAATCCGCGGGTCACGGCTGACCTCGTATATGAGACTTTCGCAGTGACCAGCGACGAACGGCCAGGTGGGTGGACGCCCCCATGACCGGCGGCGTAGACGTCTTTCTCACCGCGCCGATCACCTTCGAGGTGACCGACGATGTCGTCCACTGTCCGATGGTCTACGCAACGGTCGGCGGGGTCACTGCGAAGTTCATCCTCGACACGGGAGCCTCCGACCACGTTTTCACTATGGAGTTTGCCGGCCGCGCCCGGCTCAAGCCCGAGCCGGGGGAGCCGGGCTTCGACCACGCCGGGGTCGAAGTCCCGAGCTTCACTTTGGGCGACGTGGTTGCGGACTTCTCGGGCACGACGCTGGAGCTCAGTGGGGTCTTTGCGATCGAGGCCCCGGCCCCCTTCGAGCGATGGGGAATCGGAGGCTTCCTGAGCCCGCATTCGTTG
>Ga0136612_10000347_pt1 | contig 15813 bp, 17 predicted proteins | sample AntDryUQ224A2306_2_FD_106644 | JGI IMG/M metagenome (GOLD analysis project Ga0136612, IMG submission 106644) | Polar desert sand microbial communities from Dry Valleys, Antarctica - metaG UQ224A (23.06) | ecosystem: Environmental > Terrestrial > Soil > Desert | place: Antarctica: Dry Valley... | reverse complement strand
CGGCCGTTCTGTACCAAGGCGAAGTTAGTCTGGGTGGCGGAGTGATCGAGACCGCAGCGATAACTAGACTTGATCGGGACACCGTTGCGATCGAACCGCTGCACCTGGACGAACATCAAAAGTGAGTTGATCATGAATCGCACTGCAATTTTTTTTACGCTGTCGTGGGCTGCATCGAGCGCCCTGGTTGGGTGTGGTGGTGGCGGGTCATCTGCAGCTGCTCCAACTGCGGTTGGTACGCCGGCGCCGCCGGCCGCTGCGCCACCGCCGCCACCCGCGCCATCGCCAGCGCCGCCGCCACCTTCAACCGAAGTACCTACGCTGACTCGCTCGGTCGTGATGAGCGGCTTGCAAAATCCCTGGGATCTTGCCTTCACACCGGACGGGGCCATGCTCTACACCGAGCGCGCGCGCGGCTTGTCAGTGCGGCGCGCGGACGGCACAACAGCGCAGATATTTCGGCCGGCGGATTTGCTGGCAGAGGGTCAAAGCGGCATCCAGGGTGTCGCTATCGATCCTGCGTTTGCAACGAATCGCACGATCTACGTTTACATGTCTTCCAACTTGAGCGGCGCCGGTGACAATCGCGTGCTCCGCCTGACAGTCAACGCGGGCTACACGGCAGTTGCCGATCGCACCGATATCGTTACGGGTATCAACTACAAGAACACATGGTTGAGCGGCGACCCGGCCGGCCGCGGTGCGCACAGCGGCGGACGCATTCGCTTTGGCCCGGATGGCTTCCTCTACATCACGACCGGCGACAATCACAGCGGGCCGCTGCCGCAGAATCTGCGAGCACTCGGCGCCAAAGTACTGCGAGTTGATCGCGACGGCAGCGCAGCAGCAGGCAACAATACGCCCGCCGGCGGCGACGCGCGCATCTACGCATGGGGCTTTCGTAACCCGCAGGGCATCACGTTCAGGCCCACGAACGGGCAGCCTTACATATCGGAACACGGCCCCGGGCACAGCGACGAAGTCACTGCGCTCTCGCCAGGCATCAACGGCGGATGGGATCCGCTGTGCCTGAACGGCACCAACTACTGCGGCTATACGTCGAATCAAGCCAGCGGCGCGCCGACGCCGATGACCGACACCGCGAAGTTCTCAGGCGCGCGTCAGCCGGTGTGGAATAACAACGGCCGTTCGCAAGGGATCGCCGCCAGCGAATTTCTGCGTGGCACTCAGTGGAAAGCGTACGACGGCGCGATTGCTGTCGCGTTCATGGGCGGAACCCGCGTCGAGATTCTGCGGCTTGATGCAGCCGGCGCGTTGGTCGGTGCCACGCCGGTGCTCAATACACTCGGCACCCGCATTCGTGCCGCGGTCCTCGCTCCAGACGGCAGTTTGTATCTGTCGACCGATGGCAGGAGCGGTGGCGATGAAATCTGGCGGGTCGTTCCAAGTTGAAACGTAACGCCATCGGCAAGCTTGCCTCCTGATGTAGCCTTACCGGCTTTGTCGGGAGTCACTCTTTGTCAATCGTAATTGTTGGAACCGGCTATGTCGGTTTAGTCACCGGCGCTTGCCTGAGCGAGGTCGGGCACTCGGTCGCTTGCGTCGACGTGGACGCGAAGCGCATGAAGCGCCTGGCTAACGGTGAAGTTCCGTTTTACGAGCCCGGCCTGGAAGATCTGGTGCGCAATGGCATCGACTCGAAACGTCTTTCGTTTTCAACCTCGTTGCCGGACGCGTATCGAGCCGCGAAGGCCAATCGCACGCTAAGCGCACCGGTAGTGATGATTGCGGTCGGAACACCGTCGAGCGAAGACGGTTCAGCCGATGTTTCCGGCGTGCTGCAGGTCGCACGCGAAATCGGAAGCGTGATAGACGAATACACGGTCGTCGCATCAAAGTCGACAGTGCCAGTCGGTACCAGCGAAAAGATCGCACATGCCGTAGAAAGCGCGGGGGCTGATCGATCCAAGTTCGACGTAGTCAGCAATCCCGAGTTCCTGAAAGAAGGCGCCGCCGTCGATGACTTCATGCGGCCAAGCCGAATCGTATTGGGGTCGAACGCTGCGGCCGCAACTGAGCTGATGCTCGAGCTGTATCGCCCATTCAACATGAGCCACGAGCGCGTGATGACGATGGGGACGCGCGAGGCAGAGCTCACCAAGTACGCAGCCAACGCTTTACTCGCAACCAAGATCAGCTTCATCAATGAAATCGCAAATCTGTGCGACAAGCTGGGAGTCGATGTCGACTCTGTCCGCCGCGGCATCGGATCAGATCCGCGCATCGGCCACTCGTTCATCTATCCCGGCGCGGGCTACGGAGGTTCGTGTTTTCCGAAGGACGTGCGCGCGTTGATTCACGCCGCCCAAGGAGTCGGGATCGACCCTTACGTTCTCACGGCCATTCACCAGCGCAATGAGCAACAGAAACATTTTCTGCTGGACAAGGTGTTAGCCCACTTCGGCAACGATTTATCCGCGCATACCATCGCGGTGTGGGGACTGTCATTCAAGCCCGGGACCGACGATGTGCGGGAAGCTCCAGCACTGGCGACCGTGCAAGGTCTGCTCAAAGCAGGCGCAAACGTGCGCGCGTTCGATCCGGTCGCGTCGGCGCAATTCCAGGCGGCGCTCACCTCAGCGAACAGCACATCGAACAGATTCGCGATCGTTCAGGACAAGTACGAAGCTGTGCAGGGCGCAAGTGCCATGTTGCTTCTCACAGAATGGAAAGAGTTTCGAAACCCTGATTTCGAGCGGATGCGTACGCTGATGAAACGGCCTTGCATCTTCGACGGTCGCAATCAGTTCGATCCTGCGCGACTGCGTGCCGCTGGATGGTCTTACGCTGCAGTAGGGCGATGAAGGTCCTCGTGACAGGCGCCGCCGGCTTCATCGGCATGCACGTGGCGCAGCGGTTGCTCCAGCGTGGCGACAGTGTCCTCGGCCTTGACAACCTGAGTGAGTACTACGACGTCAACTTGAAGCTGGCACGGGTTGCCGAGCTGAAGAAACACCCGGCCTTTGAGTTTCATCGCATCGATATCATCGATGCACCCGCACTCGAGCACCTGATGGCGAAAGAACGATTCGACTCCATCGTCCATCTCGCGGCGCAGGCGGGCGTCCGCTACTCGCTGACCAATCCTCACGCGTACATTGAATCCAACATCACCGGATTTCTGAACGTGCTGGAAGCGTGCCGTAAGCATCCTGTTAAACACCTCGTCTATGCGAGCAGTTCGAGCGTCTACGGCGGCAATACGAAACTGCCGTTCTCCGAGTCTGACAACGTCGACCACCCGGTCAGCCTTTACGCGGTCACCAAAAAATCGAACGAACTGATGGCGCACAGCTACAGCCATCTGTTTGGAATTCCCACCACAGGACTGCGCTTCTTTACCGTCTACGGCCCATGGGGCCGGCCCGACATGGCGCTGTTCATCTTTACGAAAGCCATACTGGAAGGCAAGCCTGTCGATCTGTTCAACAATGGCGACATGCAGCGCGACTTCACCTACATCGACGAGATTGCAGAGGGCGTGGTCAAGGTCGTCGATCGGCCTCCGTCCTTCGACGAGAAGTTCGACAAAGCCAGACCTGATCCCGCCCATTCATGGGCGCCGTATCAGATGCTCAATATTGGCAACAACGGGCCGGCTGCATTGCTGGAGTATCTCGATGCGCTGGAAAGCGCGCTGGGCCGGAAGGCGCAACGAAATCTTATGCCCATGCAACCGGGCGATGTGAAATCTACTTTCGCTGATACCGTTTTGCTGACTCGCTGGACCGGCCTCGCGCCGGGTACACCTATTGAAGCGGGCGTGCAGCGCTTCGCCGACTGGTATCGCGCCTACTACGCGCGATAAGGCCACGATCTTTTCAGCGATTGCGATCGCTGACACCGCCTGCCAGCGGAGCATTAAGCGTACAAACCAACCTGTTCTCGGCGGCTTCGCCGTTTTTGGACGCGCGATGCTAATGGTTTAGTCGAAGCCCTCAGCGCTTGCAGCAGCTGCCGTTATGAACATACCCAGCACACTTCCGATTTCGCCTAAACATGCGGTGATCGCCGCCGGTATCGCGACGGTGATCGTTCTTAACTATGAGGAGATCCTGTTTTTCGCGCCGGATTTCAATTCATCCGTCCCGCCGCCAATGGAGGAAGTTGCATCTCAGAGTTCCGCTCCGCAGTCGCCGACGGCTGTCCGCTCTCCGATCGAGCGTCTGCAAGATTCCGCGCAGCGCGGAAATGTCCAGGATCAGTTGACGCTCGCTATCAAATGCGCAAGTGGTGATGGCGTAACGAAGGATCAGGCGGCTGCCTCTCGCTGGTATTCAATGGCCGCGCACGGCGGCGATGTCCACGCGATGTACGAAGTCAGCCTTCGATACCGGCACGGGCACGGCTTCACCCGAAACAACACTGAGGCTGACGCGTGGCGCCAGCGGGCGGCCGGCACGGGTCACGCTGACGCATCCTTTGAAATGGCCCATGTATACGGCAAGGTGACCAGCAAGGGCGCCGTTATCTCCCAGCAAAACGATAAAGACTCCGGCGAAAGTTCGCGTCAGCTGGTGCTGTGGCTGACGCGAGCTTCGGAATCGGGATCTGCCGCGGCCAAGCACGAGCTCGCACTGGTTCGGCTGTTTGGAATTTCAAAAGGCGGCGCCAGTGGAACAAGCTACCTGGTTCCGCTGCCAAGTTTCACCGCGTCCGGCATACAGTTACTAACAGAGAATGCTGAGGCGGGTTATTGGGAGTCGCAGCACGCTTTAGCCGAGCTGTACGCAGAGGGCGTCGCTGATATCAAGCCGAATCAGACCGAATCGAATAAGTGGTGGCAGCGACTCGACGCACAGACCGAGGCGTCCGTCCAAGCGCGCATTGGCCAGCGTTACCTTGCGAGCGATACCAATCAATATCGCGCGGGCAATAAATGGAAGGGTAGGAATCTGTCGTACAACGAAACCAACCAGGTCGCATTCGATTGGTTGGGTCGCGCAGCCATACAAGCAGATAAGAATGCCCTCTGGCAGCTCGCCCTGATGTCGTACGGCGGCATTGGAACTCCGAAGAATTCAGCGAGGGCGCTGCAGCTTCATCAAAAAGCGGCCGAGTTGGGCAAGGTTGAGGCCATGTATTACCTGGGGTCGGCATATGCGAGCGGATCTGGGGTTCAACAGGATTACGCAAGCGCACGGGATTGGCTGGGCCGGGCCGCCAGCTATGAAGAAGCCTACGGACGTAACGATTTTCGTCCACACGCGCAAAATGCGATTGGCGTGCTGTACGAAAACGGCCACGGCGTTGGCATTGACTTGATGCTCGCCTACGCCTGGTACAACCTTGCCACCGTGGGTGGTTTAAGCGACGCCAGTACGAACGTGCGTCGAGTTGCTGCGTTACTAACGCCTGAACAACTGGCCGAAGCCCAAAATCTCTCCCGCAACTGGAAATAGGGCAATCAAATCAGTCGCCGCGGTAGCCATTTCAGTCTAATATTCTACAAAGGACCCCTTCTCCGATCCCTGCCTGCTTTACAGTCCAACGCCCGTTCTGGAGCGATTACAGCCAGCAGGAAGCGGATTTGTCGTAGCGGTCCACAAGAGGACGGTTTGTCCCGGATTAATCGTTGGTGTCAGAACAACCACGCAACTACTCGCCAAGCGGGATCCCGTCAACGTTATGACGCCATTGGTCACAGTGAGGGGAGTTCCGACCGCAAGGTACTTCGACGTTGCGCCAGAAGGCGTTACGAAGTTTGGCGATAGAAATTGGGCGGCAATTAGGTTAGGAATCGTGTCGCATGTCCCCACCATCTGCCCGCGATTACTATTCATGCACTCGGCAAACGCCTGCTTGATTGAGCCAACGTGCACCAAGTTGTCGGACCATCGTGCGCGTGAGACATAGTCACGATAAGTAGGAAGTGAGATTGTGGCCAAGATACTAATGATCGTCACTACGATCATGAGCTCAATCAACGTGAACCCCTGATCGAACGGCTTTCCTCTTTGTTTGATTGCCATTCTTACACTTCGGTGTCTATGGAAAAGTCTTGAGCAAAAAAAGGGCGGCCAAGCCGCCCTTTTTTATGAAACAGTACCGAGTCTAGTTGACACCGGTACGTGAGCGCGTGCAGCCAGCACCCGCGTTCGTTGGTACCCACTGAAGATTCCCTGTAACGGGGGTAGGAGTGAGAACAACCGTGCAGTTTCCGAGTTGACCATTGGCAGACCCGTCAAGCCGAATGGCTCCTGTACCTACGTCTTGCGTCACCGTCGTGGCGAATTTCGTAACCGGCGGAGTAGCGACAGGCCAGAACTGACCGGTATTTAGTAGAACAACCGTGTCGCAGGTACCGGCAATCACATTATTGTTATTTTGCGCGCACTCAGCGATTGCGGTCTTAAACGCACCAACAGCATTGTAGTTGTCCGACCAGCGTGAACGAGTCACGTAGTCCTGATACTGCGGAATGGCGATGGCCGCCAAGATACCGATGATCGCAACCACGATCATCAACTCGATCAGCGTAAAGCCGCGTTGTGCGCGGGCGATTTGGTTCTTAATCATTTAGAGCTCTCCTAGGAGTCAGACAAACATACGGCCCCATGCCGATGCCACACATACTCCAAGTTCTATGCCATGTTGTTTTACGTGATTTAGAAGGAAAACCTCAACTAATTCACGCTTTCCCTGACGCGCATCGTCACACTTTGCTGCCGATTCTTGTCACGGGATACCAATTTGTGACTGGCTCATCTGGTCGGATGATGGGCTTTGGATTCACTGGCGAGCGTGCGGTTGCAACGACTGGATTCCCGCCTGCGTGGGAATGACAACATCCGCCGGCTCTGCGCGTGCGACTGAAGACGTAAGCACTGGATTCCGCGGCGCGTAGGCAGACGCAGGGTTGCCTCAGAGCAGCGTGTGAACGCTAGACTCGTATAGCGCTCCTGATGAGGACGACAAGACATGCTTGCAATACGCCTACCTGCCGACATCGAGGAAAAACTTGACAAGCTCGCTGGTGAATCCGGCCGCACGAAAACGTACTACGCTCGCGCGGCGATCCTTGAATACCTTGATGATCTGGAAGACGTCCACCTTGCGGAGAAACGTTACGCGGCGCTAGTCGCCGGTAAGAGCGTTACCACTACGCTGGCCGAGGTGGAGCGCGCACTTGGGCTGGCGGATTGAGTTCGAGCAAGCGGCGATCAAAGAGCTCACCAAGCTCGATCGCGAAGTCGCGCAGCTCTTGAATTGCTCGGATCGAGGACCACCAACTGCGAATCCTTGTTGTACGCGCATCGGGCACCGAGGCGATGTCTACCGCTAGTTTGTGGCGATGCTTCAGGCTGTGAACGTGGATTCCCGCCTGCGCGGGAGGGACACACGCTAGGCGGCGGCTTGTATTGCGGACGGTTCGTTTACAAACTCCATGCGCACACCCGCGAGTTCGATCACATCGCTGTTCTTCAGTGGATGCGCAGCTGAGCCGAGGTTGATGCCGTTGATCGTCGGGAACACCTCGCCTTCAACGTGCGCGATGAAGTAACCGGTCGGGCGTCGCGTGATCACTGCGACCTGATGGCCAGGGCGGCCAATGGTCGTTAGCGCTTTGACCAGTTGCAGTTCACGCCCTTCATTTGCGCCCGTCAGAATCTTGACAGACGCTGCCGCGGGGCCGTCTTCGCCCCCGCCTGGCTGCCGGATCTGAATCGTCGCCGGGCCCGGGCCATAGAACTCGCGGCGCAGCGGCTGTGACGTATCGATATCGACTTCGCCTTCGGTGCCGGTGGCGCCGTCGGCCAGAAACTTCAGGCGGTACTTGCCGATCTCGAGCGTGTCCCCGCTCTGCAACAAGTGCTTCTTGATCGGCTGCCCGTTGACCGTGGTGCCATTGGTCGAGCCCAGGTCTTCGAGATAGACGTCGCCAGCCGCGCCATAGATGACCGAATGCTCGCCACTGACGGCGAGGTTGTCGATCACGATGTCGTTGTGCGAACGGCGGCCGATGGTGGTGCGGTCCTTGGCAAGACCCACTTCACGCAGCACGACGCCGTCCAGACTCAGGACCAGCCTAGGCATAGATTCTCCCTCGGCCATCATTTTCTACCTTCGATCATCTTGCCAGAGTGCAAAAAGGTTGCCAATCAACGGCTTACTTCGACGATACGGGCGCTACGCAGGTGCCAACTCGCCGTCGTCCAGGTCGCCCTCGGTCACTTCGATCGCGGCTGCCGCGTACGCCTTTAATTCCCCGACGGACAATACTCGCACCAGGATCACAGAGATATTGTCACGACCGCCCGATTCGTTGGCCAGATCGACCAGTCGTCGCGCGGTTTCGTGCATGTCTTCTTCGTTTATCGACAACAAGCCCTCGATTTCGTAGCTGCCGACCATCTCGGTCAGGCCATCCGAACATAAAAGAATGACGTCACCGGCGAACACTTCGACGTTCTGAATCTCGGGTTCGATATCGGCGCTCGCACCAAGCGCGCGCGTGACAAGGTTCTTCGCAGGCAGCGAGCGCGCCTCTTCCGCGGTCACCATGCCGGCGTCAAGCAGCTCCTGCGAGAACGAATGATCGCGCGTCAGTTGTTCGAGCATGGAGTCGCGATAGCGGTACAGACGCGAATCACCGGTATGCGCGATCCAGAGTCGCCCGCCGAGAAACCAGCCGATCACCAAAGTGGTGGCCATGCCTTCGAACGCGGTGCTGTTCAACGCGGCGTTGTAGATGCCGGCGTTGATGTCAGTCACCGTGTCGTAGATCGCCTCGTCGGGCGTGAAAGCACCTTCATCCTTGTCGAAGGTGTCGATCGACGATGCCAACCGCTCCAGCACCGAGCTGATCGCCATCACACTTGCAACTTCACCGGCGTTGTATCCGCCGAGGCCGTCGGCCAGTACGAACAATCCGCAGCCGGGATCAGCGCCGATGGCATCCTCGTTGAGCGGCCGCACCAGACCCGGATGCGTCTTGAGCGCGAAGTCGAGTGTGAAGCTCACAGTGGCGCGTCCTTCGTCACTGCGGAATGCTCGGGTTTCTTCAAATGGTGAGCTGCCCAAACCTTCCCGATGGCGACGACCAGCACCGCGCCCGCGATGCCGACGGCGTAGCCGATGTACGGATGTATCGCGTGAAACCACGCCGTTACCGCCGGATCGCTCACCAGCATCTCACCGGCAACAAAGCCGAGCAATGCGGCGCCGAGCGTAATGATGAACGGCCAACGAATCATCAGCTTGAGCAGCACCTGGCTGCCAACGATGATCAGCGGAATCGACAATCCGAGTCCAATCATCAACAGCATGAAACGCGCCTCAGGCGGACCGGTCTCGGCCGCTGCTGCGACTGCAATGACATTATCGAGACTCATCACGAGATCGGCGATCAAAATGGTGCGGATCGCAGCGAACAATCCGGCACCACCCCCTTCAATATCGTCGGCGACTTCTTCTTTCTCGGGCAGCAACAGCTTGGCGCCGATCCAGACCAGCAACACCGCGCCGATCATCTTCAAGTACGGGTATTGCAGCAGCTGCACCGCGAAGATTGTCAACACAACACGCAGGATGATCGCCGCGGCGCTACCGAACAGGATGGCGTTTTTCTGCTGTCTCTTCGGCAAATGACGCGCGGCCAGCGCGATCACCACCGCATTGTCGCCAGACAAAATGATATTGATGACGATGATCTGCAGCAGCGCCTTCAAAAAAAGCGGATCGGCGATGGTCTGCATCAAATCCATGTGCTCTCCCGTTTACTCCGGCGAATCGCCCGTGCCCGCATCATGGCAAAAATACTGCCTGTCGCGGTCAGGTCAAGACACTTTGCAGCAGCTTGCCGATCTCGGATGGATTTTTCGTGGTGCGGATGCCGCATTGCTCCATTGTTGCCAGCTTCTGCTGTGCCGTGCCGGTCCCGCCCGAAATGATGGCGCCAGCGTGGCCCATACGCTTACCCGGCGGCGCGGTCACACCGGCGATGAAACCGACCACCGGCTTTTTCATATGGTCGCGCACCCAGAACGCGGCAACCTCTTCGTCATTACCACCAATCTCGCCGATCATCACGACGGCGTCGGTCTCGGCATCTTCGTTGAACAATTTCAGAACGTCGATGTGCTTCAGGCCATTGACCGGGTCGCCCCCGATGCCCACTGCACTTGACTGCCCGAGTCCAAGCTCGGTCAACTGGCCGACTGCCTCGTAGGTCAGCGTGCCGGAGCGCGATACGACGCCGATGCGGCCCTTGCGGTGGATGTGGCCCGGCATGATGCCGATCTTCAATTCGTCCGGCGTGATCGCGCCCGGGCAGTTGGGGCCGAGCAGCAATGCACGCTTGCCGCCCTTGCGCATGCGGTCGCGCATCACGATCATGTCGCGCACCGGTATGCCCTCGGTGATGCAGATCACGAGATCGAGGTCGGCGTCAACCGCTTCCCAGATTGCATCGGCCGCACCCGCCGGCGGGACATAGATCACCGACACGTTGGCGCCGGTCTGATGCTTCGCTTCCCTGACGGTGCCGAAGATCGGCACGCCTTCAAAATCTTCGCCGGCCCTTTTCGGATTGACCCCCGCCACATAGCACGCACGCCCGTTCGCATACTCGCGACCAACGCGCGTGTGGAACTGGCCGGTCTTGCCGGTGATGCCCTGCGTAACAACGCGGGTGTTCTTGTCGATCAGAATGCTCACTGTCCGTCACCCCGGCGTAGGCTGGGGCCCAATTTTTCTGTCGTTTAAATGAGCGTTGCGATAGGGTGACAGGTCACTGTTTCGCCGCTGCCACCACCTTCTGCGCTGCTTCGGCCATCGTGTCAGCCGCGATGATCGGAAGACCCGAATCTTTCAGCATCTGCTTGCCGACTTGTTCATTGGTGCCTTTCATGCGTACCACCAGCGGAACCTTGAGCTGCACCGCGCGTGAGGCGGCGATCACACCTTCGGCGATCACGTCACAGCGCATGATGCCGCCGAAAATATTGACGAGGATCGCTTTCAGATTCGGATTGCGCAGCATCAGCTTGAACGCCTCGGTCACCTTTTGCGGAGTGGCGCCGCCGCCGACGTCGAGAAAGTTGGCCGGCTCGCCGCCGAAAAGTTTGATCGCGTCCATCGTCGCCATCGCCAGGCCGGCGCCGTTGACCAGGCAGCCGATGTTGCCGTCAAGCTGGATGTAGGACAGGTCGAATTTCGACGCTTCGATCTCGACCGGATCTTCCTCGTCGAGGTCGCGCAGCGCGACGATATCGGGGTGCCGGAACAACGCATTCGAATCAAAGGTCATCTTCGAATCGAGCGCGATCAGGCGGCCGTCGCCGGTCAAAATCAGCGGATTGATCTCGGCAAGCGTGGCGTCGGTCTCCCAGAACGCCTGGTAGAGCGACCGGAAGATGGTGCGCGCCGCGGCAAAGCTCGCCGGCGGTATGCCGATCTTTAGCGACACGTCATCGGCGTCGCGTTCGGTCATGCCGAGCGACTGCTCGATGTGCACCTTGTGAATCTTCTCGGGCGTATGCGCTGCGACTTCTTCAATATTGACGCCGCCCTCGGAACTCGCGATCAAGGTCACTTGCTGAGTCGCACGATCGACCACCATGCCGACGTAAAATTCCTGCTTTATATCGGCGCCTTCTTCAATCAGCAGCCTGCGCACTTTCTGCCCGGCCGGGCCCGTCTGATGCGTGACCAGTTGCATGCCGAGAATCGCCGTCGCGTGCGCACGCACCTCATCGATCGAACGAGCGAGCTTGACGCCGCCGCCTTTGCCGCGACCTCCAGCGTGAACCTGCGCCTTAACAACCCACACCGGCCCACCGAGCTTGTGAGCTGCAGCGACCGCTTCATCAACCGTGTAAACCGGAAAGTAGCGCGGCACCGGCATGCCGAAGCGGCTGAAAATATCCTTGCCTTGATGCTCGTGAATTTTCATTGGCGATACCAGCGTGGATAAAACTCAGCGACCGCCGGACCATCGGTGCGAAGCGCATGACAACGGTCGAGCTGCCACGGCTTGGTTTCTTCGCCCGGCTGCGCGCTCTCATGCGACCTGGACACCTCACCTGCGAAGGCTTGCATTGCGGCGGTTGGCAGCACACCAGCAAGCTCTGTCAGATGGGTGCAGCCATTTACTCCACCAAGTTGCTCGAGCGAACGCCGGCGAAAGTTCTGCAGCAGATTCAGGCCGACGAGCTTGGAGTAATCCGGATGAATCGCCTCGCATTGTCCCGGATAGGGGACCGAGCGCGAGCGTGCCTCGGCTGCAACGATGTTGAGCTGCGTATCGATCGTCACCGTCAGATTCATGTCGTGCACCGGCACGCCGGCGGGACGCATTCCGGTGGCCAAAACAAAATCGCGCGGCTTGGTGTCGGTCAGTAACGCTTCGAGATCCCAAAGGCCGTCGTCACGCGCGTAGGCGTCGACCTTGATCGAGCGCGTGTGCACGTGGCGGCGGTTGGGCATGCGGGCAGAGGATGGCCAACGGCTGCTTTCGTTGGCGCTGAACTTGGAATGAAGCAGGCGCGGCCCGGGGGAAAGAATTTAACACACGCTCCTCGGTAGTTGGCCGCGCGCTGTCAGCTGGAACTTGTTCGCCCGCGCAGCACTTGCAAAATCGAATCGAAAGAAAAACCGCGCGACTGCAGAAAGCGCGCTTGCTTGGCATGTTCGGCGGCAGACGCCGGCAGCGCCTTGAACCGCCGCGACCAAACCTCGCTTGCACGTGCGACTTCGCTACCTGCGAGGGTTGCCAGCGCGGCCACACTGACATCGTTAGCGACACCGTAGCGCCGCAAGTCGTGGCGAATGCGGGCATCGCCGAAACGATTAGAGCGGCTGCGCGTGACTGCAGTTGCGAAGCGTTGATCCGACAACAAACCATTGCGATCGAGCTCGTCGAGCACGCTCGCGAGCTGGTCGGCATCATCCGGCTGGTGGGCATCATCCGGCTGGTCAAGGTAGCGCGCCAGCTTTCGGGATAGCTCGGTGCGGCTGTGGTCGCGCCGAGCGAGAAGCGCGATCGCGCGGCTCAGCAAGCTTCTTGCAGGCTTGCCACGCGCGAGGTCACCCGTTGCTTGACGCTGGCTCTGGTTCTGACGCATCGCCTTTGACGACGACGCCATCTCAATCGGTGGCGACGGCAGCCTCGCGCAAGGTGACGCCCTTGTTTTCCCGAATTCGGTTTTCGATCTCGAGCGCCATCTCCGGATGCGCACGTAAAAACTCACGCGCGTTGTCCTTGCCCTGGCCAATGCGGTCGCCGTTGTAGCTGTACCAGGCACCCGCCTTTTCAACGATGTTCAGCTCAGAGCCGAGATCGACAATCTCTCCGTGACGCGAAATACCTTCGCCATACAAAATGTCGAAGTTGGCTTGCTTGAACGGCGGCGCGACCTTGTTCTTGACGACCTTGACCTTAGTCTCGGAACCGATCACTTCGTCGCCCTTCTTGATCGAACCAATGCGGCGAATGTCGAGCCGCACCGACGCGTAAAACTTCAGAGCGTTGCCGCCCGTGGTGGTTTCCGGACTGCCGAACATCACGCCGATCTTCATCCGAATCTGATTGATGAAGATCACCATGCAATTGGTGCGATTAATGTTGGCGGTCAACTTGCGCAAAGCCTGCGACATCAGCCGCGCCTGCAGCCCGGGCAGAGAGTCGCCCATTTCACCTTCGATTTCGGCCTTCGGCGTCAGCGCGGCCACAGAGTCGATGACGATCAAATCAACCGAGCCCGAGCGCACCAGCGCGTCGGTGATCTCGAGGGCCTGCTCGCCGGTATCAGGCTGCGACAGCAGCAGCTCCTGCAGATTCACGCCGAGTTTTTGCGCGTACTGAACATCGAGCGCGTGCTCGGCGTCGATGAACGCACAGGTGCCGCCGATCTTTTGCATCTCGGCGATCACCTGCAGTGTCAGCGTGGTCTTGCCCGACGACTCTGGGCCGTAGATTTCAACCACCCTCCCGCGCGGCAAACCGCCGACGCCGAGCGCGATATCGAGTCCGAGCGAACCAGTCGAGCAGACCTGAATGTCGTCGAGGACCTCGCCGTCGGCCATCCGCATGATCGAGCCCTTGCCGAACTGCTTTTCAATCTGCGCCAGCGCCGCTGCCAGCGCCTTTTGCCGCTCCTTGGTGTCCGACACTAAAACGTTCCTTCCATCATCCATCGCGGCCTCCGCAGCCAAAAAAGTTGACAACTACTGTAAGTAATTACAGCGCACTGTAAATACATACAGTAGCGGAAGTCAACTTTTTTTTGCGGCGCGGCGGGCCAGAGTTCACGGCTTTCGGACTGCCAGCATAACAATCGGCGCCACGACAGGCGGAACATTTACATCCGAACCGACACTCGTTTGACCGTCGCTCAGCGCGTCCGGCATAATGTTCGGCTCTTTCGGGCCGTTAGCTCAGCCGGTAGAGCAGAGGACTTTTAATCCTTTGGTCGGCAGTTCGAACCTGCCACGGCCTACCAGCACCACATTGAGCGCCACGGCGCAGTTGACAATTGAGCGCCACGGCTCGACAAATATTCCTAGTTCGAGTAGGCTTCCTGCCGCATTCGCTTCAAGTCCAGTACCCATCGACTCGTCCTACCTCATCGCTAGCTGTTGTTGCTTGATGGTCTTGGCAGTTCCCCCGGTTACGTTGCTTGATCCGCTTGCATGCGTGGAGCGCCATGTCGGCGCGCGCGTATTTTTTTAGGAACGTAATCAAAATGGCTAGTGGCAAAGTAAAGTGGTTCAACGAGTCCAAGGGTTTTGGCTTCATTACCCCGGACGGTGGCGGCGCCGATCTCTTCGCGCATTACAGCGAGATCCAAGGTAGCGGCTTCAAGACGCTGACAGAAAATCAACAGGTCGAATTCGTCGTCAAGCAGGGCCCAAAAGGCCCGCAGGCCTCGCAAATCAGGCCGATGTAATTCTCGCAACCTGAGTTGAAAACCGCGGCGAGCCGCGGTTTTTTTTGCCTCGCTTTTTCCTAGTACCAAGATCCAATTGAAATACCGACGCCGATCGAATTCTTGCGAAAGTTGTAATCGATCAGAGTGTCGCCATAGCCAGTGAACAACTGCACGTAGCCGCGCAGGAACTCGCCGAGCGGAAAGCGATAGTCGAACTGCGCCGAACCCCAACTCGGGTTGCGCTTGAAGGTCGTTCGCACGCGCAGCGAGGTCGAGCTGTCATTGCGCCAGCGGTAAAACGCCAGAAACTCTGCGCGGCCGACATAATCTTCGATGTCCGGATTGTCGTCCTGATCCGCGTCTTCGTTAAAGCGCTGCCACGCCTTGGCGGTGAAGACAAAGCGATCGCGCTCGAAGCCTGCGACCACATAAACCCGGTTCCAGCTGCGCGACAAAGGTAATTCGCGGCCGTTCGATTGATGCACCAGCCCTGCACCCAGCATTCTTCCGCGCAGACCGAGAATCGAATAATTGGTCGGCCAGATCCAAATAAGCTCAGGCTCGAAATCGGTGCTGCGAAACTCGCGCGATACATCCGAGTTATATATCTGCCAGAAGCTGAGCTGCGTGTAGCCAAGCCAGATGTCGGACGAGGTGCCGAACGCTTGCTCGATCAATTTGAGTTTGAAACTCAGCTGAAACGCCGCTTCCGGGCGACCGAAGTCGCTAATCGTGGCAGTTGCCGGGCGTGTTGGCGACTGTGCTTGCCGATTGATGCGATCCGAAAAATGCACCGGCAAGAGATAGTTGGGGCGGTAGTAGGTGAATTTGAACGCGCCGTACTTATCGTCTGGTTCGAGCTCCCAGCGCTGCGACAGCAGCGATCGATCTTCCCGCGCTGTGCCGGCTGGAATCAGCG
>Ga0136612_10000346_pt1 | contig 15820 bp, 17 predicted proteins | sample AntDryUQ224A2306_2_FD_106644 | JGI IMG/M metagenome (GOLD analysis project Ga0136612, IMG submission 106644) | Polar desert sand microbial communities from Dry Valleys, Antarctica - metaG UQ224A (23.06) | ecosystem: Environmental > Terrestrial > Soil > Desert | place: Antarctica: Dry Valley... | reverse complement strand
CATAGAGGATTCCGGCTTCACGGCGGCTGCCGGGCGGCTTTGCGCTGCCCAACTCCCGCCGTTGCGAGCCGACATCGCTGACGACACGCCCCGCGAGCCCGCCGAGGTGGCGCCGCTGGTGGAGGACCGGGCGAAGAAGCTGACTGCCCTAGTCGGCGAGCTGAAAGAACTCGATGTCGAGCCGGCGGCCCAGGAGGCCGTCGAGGCGTGGCTTGCGGACTGGCGCGTCTACGTGGAGGTCGGCGGGCGCTACGCCGATGCTCTGCGGGAGGGTGACCCCAGGGAGTACTCGGCCGTGGCCGGGGAAGGCGTGGGGCCGCAGGAGCGGATCAGCGCCTTCGCCCGGACCAACGGCTTCGAGGATTGCGCGCTGGACGGGGTTCCCCTGCCGGAGCGGGAGAGCCCCATCTAGGCCGGGGGCCCGTTTCGGCCAGGCCCGGTTCGGCCGCGCCCCGGCCCGGGGTTTCAGGCTGGGGTGGGGAGTTTCACCTCTACGCCGTGGCGACCGAGATAGGCGATCTTCTTTTCGATGGCAGATTGCCACGCCGCCAGATCGGCTTCGAAGTGGGCGCGATTGCCCTCCTCGAAGGCATGCTCCAACTCGTCGAAGGCAGCGTCTTCGGCGTCGAGCAGCATGCGGTAGCGGCTCAGGAAGTGGTCGTCTATCACTTCGCCCAGAGTCAATTAATTCCCCTATCCACTCGGCCCGGGTCGGGCCGTGAACAGCGGCCGTCCGCGGGGGTCTTGTCGATATCCCGAGGGTAGCGAAGCCTCCGGCCCCCTGCTCGCGGCTAGCGGCCGGAGGCGGGGCCGAGCAGGTCTTTGACGGCTTCGCGCTCGGAGATCAGTTCGTCGGTGGTGGCCTTGATCCGCACCTGGGCCTCGTCGGAATGACCAAATCCCTCGACCACCGACCAGTCACCCTTGCCCGACGACTTCAGGGGGAAGCTGAACATCAGGCCCTCGGGCACCCCGTACTCCCCGGCCGACACGACCGCGTTGCTGAAGCAGTCGCCGCCGTCGGTGGGCTCGAGCACGGCCTTGATCGAGTCGAAGATTCCGTTGGCCGCCGAGGCCGCCGAGGAAGCACCCCGGGCCTCGAGGACCGCGGCGCCGCGCTTCTGCACCTTCTCGATGAATTCGCCGCCTAACCACGCGTCGTCGCCGACGACTTCGGGAGCCGCCTTGCCGCCGATACGGGCGTTGGCCGAGTCGGGATACTGGGTGGCCGAATGGTTCCCCCAGATGGCCAGGTTGGTGACGTCGCGGACCTCCGCGCCGGCCTTGGCGGCCAGGAGCGACTCGGCCCGGTTCTGGTCGAGGCGGGTCATGGCCTGCCAACGGTCGCCGGGTACGTCGGGGGCGTGGCTGCGGGCGATGAGAGCGTTGGTGTTGCAAGGGTTACCCACCACGACGATGCGCACGTCGTCGGCCGCATTGGAGTTGATGGCTTGGCCGACCGGCCCGAAGATGCCGCCGTTGGCGGTGAGCAGGTCGCCGCGCTCCATGCCCTCCTTGCGGGGTACCGATCCCACCAGAGCGGCCCACGACACTCCGTCGAAGGCCTTGTCGTAGTCGGAGGTGACCACCACGCCGGAGAGAAGGGGGAAGGCACAGTCCTCCAGCTCCATGACCACGCCTTCGGCGCGGCCCAGCATCTGGTCGAGGTCGTGCAGGTGGAGCACGACGGGCTGATCGGGCCCGAACAAGGCGCCGGAAACCGCCCGGAAGATGAATCCGTAGGCGACATTGCCTGTCGCTCCGGTTACCGCCAGCTTGATGGGGCTCTTGAGGGTCACAGCTTCTCCACGATTGCCTGGGCGAACTCGGAACACTTCACTTCGGTGGCGCCTTCCATCTGGCGGGCGAAGTCGTAGGTGACGACCTTGTCGGCGATGGTCGCCTCGAGGGCCTTGACGATGTCGTCGGCCGCGTCCTTCCAGCCGAGGTGCTCGAACATCATCACGCCCGACAACAGCAGCGACGAGGGGTTGACCTTGTCTTGGCCGGCGTACTTGGGGGCGGTGCCGTGGGTGGCTTCGAACACGCCGTGGCCGGTGACGTAGTTGATGTTGCCGCCGGGGGCGATGCCGATGCCGCCGACCTGAGCCGCCAGCGCGTCGGAGAGGTAGTCGCCGTTGAGGTTGGTGGTGGCGATCACGTCGAAGTCTTCGGGGCGGGTGAGCACCTGCTGCAGGGTGATGTCGGCAATGGCGTCTTTCACCAGCACGCGGTCGCCGGGCTTTCCTCCGCAGTCGTCCCAGCCGACGGCCACGTCGTCGAACTCTTCCTTGACGAGCTCGTAGCCCCACTTCATGAACGCACCCTCGGTGTATTTCTGGATGTTGCCCTTGTGCACCAGGGTCACGCTCTTGCGGTTTTTCTCCACGGCGTACTTGAGGGCCGCCCGGACGAGGCGCTTCGACCCCGACACCGAGATGGGCTTGATCCCCACACCGGAATCGGGCTTGATCTCCCAGCCGAAGTGCTCCTTCAGGCGCTCGATGAGCTGCTTGGCCTCCGGCGTACCCTCCTCGACCTCCAGGCCGGCGTAGATGTCCTCGGTGTTCTCCCGGAAGATCACCATGTCGACCAGCTCGGGGTGCTTCACCGGGGCGGGAACTCCGTGGAACCAACGCACGGGGCGGAGACACACGTAGAGGTCGAGAATCTGGCGGATGGCCACATTGAGGCTGCGGATACCGCCGCCGACGGGGGTGGTCAACGGGCCCTTGATGCCGATGAGGTGGCTGCGGAAGGCATCGATGGTCTCGTCGGGCAACCAGTTGCCCGTCTCGTCGAAGGCCGTCTGGCCGGCCAACACCTCCTTCCAGGCGATCTTCCGGCCGTACTTGGCCGCGCCTGCGTCGAGCACGGCTTGGGCGGCGGGCCAGATGTCGACGCCCGTCCCGTCGCCTCGGACGAAGGGGATGATGGGCTCGTCGGGTACCTGAAGCTGCCCTTCCGGGCTCATCGTGATCTTGTCGGCCATAGGGCGGCGAGCCTACCGGCGCCGCTTTCGCCCCCGATCAGCCGCTCGGGCGGCCGGAGTCCTTCGATCAGGCCCCGCGAAGGGTTGAGTTCAGGCCCGGAGGCCCACTGAGGCAGCCACCGTCCGGGCCGGTCCGGAGCGGTTGAGGGTAAAGAGGTGGACGCCCGGTGCGCCTTCGGCAATGAGGCGCGAGGTGAGCTCGGTGGCGATCTCGGCCCCGATCGACATCGTGTGGGTGTCGTCGGTGGCGGCCGCCAAGCGTTCCTCCAGCCATGCAGGAAACGCAGCCCCGTTCATGGCGGCCATGCGCCGGGCGCCCTCGACGTTGGCCACGGGGAGCACCCCGGGCAGCACCGGAGTGGTGCAGCCGAGGGCGTCGAGTTCGTCGCGCATTGTGAGGTAGGACTCGGCGTCGAAGAAGAACTGGGTGATAGCGAAGTCGGCCAGCTCCAGCTTGGCGGCGAGGTGCTGTCGGTCGAGATTTCGGTCGGTGGAGCGGGGATGGAGCTCGGGGAAGGCGGCCACCCCCACGCTGAAGTCCCCCACCTCCCGGATCAGCTCCACCAGCTCATTGGCGAAGCTGAACTCCCCCGCCTTGGCGGCTGGGTCCTTGGGTGGGTCGCCGCCTAGGGCCAAGACGTTCTCAATGCCCTCATCGCGGTACTGCTCCAGGAGATCGACCACCTCAGCCCGGGTGTGGCCCGCGCAGGTGAGATGGGGCATGACCACCAGCCCCGTGTCGGTGTGGATGTGCTTGACGATCTCGTGCGTCCGGTCACGGGTCGATCCGAGGGCGCCGTAGGTCACGCTCACGAAGTCGGGCGACGTGGCCGCCAGCTCGAGCAGGGTCTTTTCGAGATCCCGTTGGGACTTGTCGGTCTTCGGCGGGAAGAACTCGTACGACAGGGTCGGGCCCTGCGCCAGCAGATCGGCGACGCGGGTCACTTGAGCAGCTTCCTTTCAGCGGCAGCCACACAGTTGGCCATGAGCATCGCCAGAGTGGTAGGGCCCACACCGCCGACCCGGGGGGTGATCCAGCCGGCGACTTCTTCGCAGGCCTCGTCGACGTCCGGGAGGATCCTCTTACCGCGGTACTGGGCTCCGGCCCCCACCACGACGCCGCCCGCTTTGATGTGCTCCGGCTTAAGGATGCCGGGCACGCCGGCCGCGGAGACGACGATGTCGGCCTCTCTCGTGTACTCCATCCAGTCGGGCACGCCGGTGTGCACCAGGGTTACGGCGGCGTTAGCCGTCGGTCGCTTCTGGGACAGAAGGAGCGACAGGGGCCGCCCGAGAGTCACGCCGCGGCCCATGATCACCACTTGGCGTCCGGCCACCGGTACCTCGTAATGGGCCAGCAAGGTCTCGATGCCTTTCGGCGTGCAGGGAACCGGGCCGGGTAGGTCGAGGGCAAGGCGGCCGATGTTCACCGGGTGCAAGCCGTCGACGTCTTTGTCGGGGTCGAGGCGCAGGAGGGACCGCCAGTAGTCGGTGTCACCCTGCGGCGGGTACTGATAGAGGACGGCGTCGATCGTGTCGTCGTCATTGAGGCGGTCGATGGTGGCGTCGACCTCCTGCTGAGTGGCGCTGGCCGGGAGCTGGGTGTGCGTGGAGGTGATGCCGAGCTCATCGCAGAGCTTGAGCTTCATCCGCACGTAGCTCGCCGAGTCCGGGTTTTCCCCAACCAGCAGGGTCGCCAAGTGGGGCGGCCGGTGCGACTCCGCCAGCTTGGCCACCCGAGCCCGCACGTCGTCGAGCACCGCGTCGCGAACCGGCACCCCGGTCATCATCACCGCCACGCCAGCCAGCCTCCTTCCGCTCGACAGGTGAAGGCTGAGAAGGCCACAAATGGCCTCACGGGCCTGCACCCGTGGCGGGGCGCGACCGGCGAAGGCCGGCCAGGCCGAAAATGGCCTCGTGGGCCTGCAGCCCGTCGAAAGAGACGGCGACTTAGTGAAGGAATTGACGTTCTCCAGTCATCACCAGGGCGAGGCCGTGCTCGTCGGCGGCCGCGATTACTTCGTCGTCGCGTAGCGATCCGCCCGGCTGCACCACCACGGCCACGCCCGCCTCGGCGGCCGCGTCCATGCCGTCACGGAAGGGGTAGAAGCCGTCGGTAGCCGAGGCGCCTCCTTGCGCCCTGCCCGCGGCCTTGCGGGTGGCGATCTCGCCGGAGTCGACCCGGGACTGTTGGCCCGCGCCGATGCCCACGGCTTGGCCGTCCTTGACGAGCACCACTGCATTGGAGTTGACGTGGGCGCACACCCGCCAGGCCAGCTCGGCGTCGGCCCATTGCTGTTCGGTCGGGGTCGCCTTCGACACCACCTTCCACTGGTCGCGCAGCCGCTCGAAACGGTGGGGCTGTTGCACCAAGAAGCCGCCGCCCAACTGACGAAAGTGGAGGCCGCCCCGATCCGGGGCGGAGGCCTGGAGCAGACGGGTGTTCTTCCGCTTCTTGGCCAGCGCCTCAAGGGTGCCCTCGCCGAAGGCCGAGGCGATGACGATGTCGGCCTGGGCGGCACCCACCATCTCGGCCGCCACCTCAGCGGAGAGGGGGCCGTTCACCGCGACGATCCCGCCGAAGGCCGACTTCTCGTCGCACTCAAAGGCAAGGCGGTAGGCGGTCGCCAGGTCGTCGGCCACTCCTACGCCGCACGGATTGGCGTGCTTGATGATTACCGCGGCCGGACGGTCGCCCAGGTCGTGGACCAGCCGCCAGGCGGCGTCCGCGTCCCACAGGTTGAGATAGCTGAGGGCCATGCCTCCGTGCTGGGTCACGCCGTCCCACCAGCTCGGCCGCCCCGAGAAGCGGTAGCGGGCTCCCTCCTGGTGGGGGTTCTCGCCGTAGCGAAGCTCTTGGGCCCGGTCGAGGGCGAGGTGAATGGTCGGCGGAAGGGTGTCGCCCGACTCCCCGTCTAGCCAGGTGACGATGGCGGCGTCGTAGGCGGCTGTCAGTGCGAAGGCCTTGCGGGCCAAGCCGCTGCGAGTCTCCTCAGCGAGGTCTCCGTCGCGCCGCAGTTCGTCGAGCACCGCGCCATAGTCCGCTGGGTCGGTGAGCACTCCGACGTGGGCGTGATTCTTGGCGGCGGCGCGCACCATCGTGGGCCCGCCGATGTCAATCGTCTCGATGCCAGGGTTGTCGGCGAACTTATAGAGGTTGCACACCACGAGGTCGATCGCAGTGATGTCGTTGGCTTCCAGGTCGGCCGCGTGATCGGCCTTGGAGCGGTCGGCGAGGATGCCGCCGTGGATGCGAGGGTGAAGGGTCTTCACCCGACCACCCAACATCTCCGGCGATCCCGTCACCGACTCAACGGTGGAGTGCTCGACCCCGTGCTCCGCCAGGTAGGCCGACGTGCGGCCACTGGACACGATCTCCCACCCGAGGGCAACCAGGCCCTTGGCCAAGGCCTCAAGCCCCGTCTTGTCCTCGCAGGACAGCAGGGCGCGGCGGCGGGCCCGGTGCTCTTTGCTCAAAGCTGGATCTCCCCTTCGATGATGCGGCGGATGACGGAGGGGTAGAGCCGACGCTCCACCTCCTTGATGCGCTCGTGCAGTGTTTCTTCCGTGTCGCCCGGCTCTACGCCGACGGCCTGCTGGGCCAGGATCGGCCCAGAGTCCATCTCCTCGGTGACGACGTGAACGGTGCAGCCGGTCTCGGCCGCTCCCGCCGCCAAGGCGGCGCGCACCGCATGCCAGCCCTTGAACGCGGGCAAGAGCGCAGGGTGGGTGTTGATGGCGCGCCCCGGATAGGCGCGAGCCAGGCCCGGCACCACCGTTCCGAAACCGGCGATGGCGACCAGATCAACCTCGTACTTGCGCAAGACCTCGACCACTCGTTCGGTGTAGGCCTCGCGGTCGAAGTCGGCCCTGAAGGATTCCCGTTCGACGAGTTCGGCGGCCACGCCAGCGCCCTCCGCCTTTCCAAGGGCAGCACAGGCCCGGTCGGCCAACACAACCTCAACCGGGATGCCGTCAGCCAAGATTGCCTCGAGGATCGTCCCCGACCCCGACACGAGCACCCCGATCTTCACCGCAGCCGACCCTATCGCCGGTCTCAGGCGGAGAAGGCGGCCGCTTGGGCCACCAGTTCGCCGAAGATCGAGCGGCTGTGCGGCGTGTCGGCGGTCAGCTCCGGGTGCCACTGGACGGCCTGCACTTCGGGGTGGCCCTCCACTTCGAAGGCCTCCACCGCTCCGTCGTCGGCCCAGGCCACCGGACGCACCCCGGTGCCGGGGCGGTCGACCGACTGGTGGTGGATCGAGTTGACGGAGACCACCTCGGAGCCCAACAGGGCTGCCAAGACAGAGCCCGGTTCGAGTTTCACGTAGTGGCGGGTGTCGACCTCCCGGGAAGGATGGTGCGGTAGGTGCTGCACCAGGGTGCCGCCGAGGGCCACGTTGAGCACCTGGCAGCCGCGGCAGATGGCCAGCAGAGGGAGCCGGTCGTTGAGGGCAGCCAAGGCCAGCGCGATCTCGAACCGGTCGCGGTCGGCCCACAAGGGGCCCACCTCGGCAGCGACCTCTTCCCCATAAAGGGAGGGGTCGACATCCCATCCGCCGGTGAGGATCAGGCCGTCCACGGCGGCCAAGAGCTCGCCGATCCGCTCCGACGGTGCGGGAGCCAAGCCGAGGGGGATACCCCCGGCCGCCCAGACGGCATCGGTGTAGGACCGGTTCAGCGCATCCCGGTCGAGGGGCAGTGACGGGTCGGGGTCAACCGGCCCGAAGGAGATTCCGATCAGGGGCCGCACCCCCGAGACGTTACGACCGCCGGGGGGGCGTTATCAGAGGGTTGGGTCGGTGCAGGACTTGCTTCCCCCACCTGAACCGGCGGGTGACTGGCGGGGGTAGCCGTCGACGAAGCCTGATCCGGGATCCTTAGTGGTGAAGAAACGCATGATGGCCCGGGCGATGGCGTCGGCCTCGAGGCGCTGGAACTCGACGGTCTTCATGAGCTTGGCCTCGTCGGGGTTGCTCACGAAGGCCGCCTCGGAAAGGACGCCGGGAATGCCGTTGGTGTGGCGCAGGATGCCGTAGTAGTCGTCGCCCCGGGAGTTGACCCGCGCCTTGGCGCCAGCGTCGGAGTCGCCCACCCAGGTCACCGGGAGGATGGCGAAGGTGGCTCGCAGCTCCTCGAGGATGAGCCCGGCCAAGCGCTTGGACTGGGGGTCACGGTGCTGGTAATAGGTCTCCGCACCAGGGCCGTCGTAGGGGCCGTCGGGCTCCGCGTTGTGGTGGATGGAGACGAAGGCGCGGGGCTGCATGGCCTTGGCCACCGCGGACCTGGCGGTCAGGGGGACGCGGTGGTCGGAATAGCGAGTGAGCACCGCGCTGATGCCCTGCAATTCGAGAGCCCGCTGGAGTTCACGCGACACCCCGAGGTTGACCTCCTTCTCGGCCAGCCCGTGCTCGTCGGACACCGAGCCGGGTTCCACGCCGCCGTGTCCGGGGTCGATCACCACATCGGCCTGGCTGAGCGGACGGGCCTCGGAGATGGTCGTCTCGTTGCCGCACGGCGTGCGGACCCTCCATGCCCCTGCCTCGGCGGCAATCACCGGAAGAACGACGCCCGAGGGTGACACGACGGCCTTCGCCGGCTCGGCTAGGGCTGGCGGAGGCGCGGGAGCGGCCGGCGCTCCAGTGGTCGTGGTGGCAATGGTCGACGAGGTGGTGGTCGCCCTGGCGACGGGAGGAGCGACGCCGACGGCCGGCTTCACCTGGCTTCGCCCGACGGCGACGGCCGTGCCGAACGAGGCAAGCACCAATACCGCCACTACGACGCGCAGGACCGCCGTCCCCCTGCCCTCCATGCCGTCCATGGTCCCACTCCGAGCGCCCACCCGGCCCGCGGCCCATTGAGAGCGCCCTAGAGGGAAGCGACTACCTCGGCCATCAGTTCGGCGGCTTCAGTGGGGTTCTGGGCAACTCTGGCGCCGGCTGCCGTCAGCGCGTCGATCTTGGCTTGTGCCGTGCCGGCTGATCCCGAGACGATTGCGCCGGCGTGGCCCATCTTCTTCCCAGGAGGAGCGGTGAGGCCGGCGATGTAGCCCACCACGGGCTTCGACATCTCCTTGGCGATGAACTCGGCAGCCTTCTCTTCGTCGGAACCGCCGATCTCGCCGATCATCATCACCGCCTTGGTCTCCGGGTCGGCCTCGAAGGCAGCCAGACAGTCGATGAAGCTGGTGCCGGGCACCGGGTCGCCGCCGATGCCCACGCAGGTGGTCTGGCCGATGCCCTTCTGGGTTAGCTCGCCAAGAGCCTGGTAGGTGAGGGTGCCCGAACGGCTGACGATGCCGACGGGCCCGCCCGCCAGGGCGCTGTCGCTCGGGGTGAAGCCGATGTTGCACTTCCCCGGGGTGATGATCCCCGGGCAGTTGGGCCCGAGCATCCGAGTGCCCGCGTAGTCACGGCGGAGCTGGTTGTAGAGGCGCGCCTCATCTTGCGCGGGAATGCCCTCGGTGACGCAGACCACGAAGGGCACGCCGGCTGCGGCTGCTTCAAGCACTGCCGCTGCGGCTGCCGGGGCGGGCACGATAATGAAGGCCGCATTGGCGCCCGTGGTGCCGACCGCCTCTTCGACGGTGTCGAACACGGGAATGCCCTCGACGTCGGTGCCGCCCTTGCCCTGACGGACGCCGGCCACCACCTGGGTGCCGTAATCCCGGTTGCGCAAGCCATAAAACTTGCCCTGGCTCCCCGTCAACCCCTGAACAACGACCTTGGTGTTCTCATCCACGAAAACGCTCATATTGCTGCCCGGGCGCTTCGCCCCGACCCGGTGCGGAACGCCCCTCCTCCGGAGCGCCGGGTCCCTCCCCGGCGCCCGGCCGTAGTCAGCAGTGAGATCCACATAGTCAGGCCCTTTCCTTGGCGAGTTCGACTGCTTTTTTGGCGGCTTCGATCATCGTCGGCTTCGAGATGAGCGAATCTGACTCGTGCTTGGCCAGAATGGCCCGGCCCTCCTCGGCGTTGGTCCCGTCGAGGCGGATGACGATCGGCGCGCTGATGTCCACCCGGGACATGGCTTCCACGATCCCGTTGGCCACTTCCTCGCCTCGGGTGACGCCTCCGAAGATGTTGATGAAGATCGACTTGACCCGCGGGTCGGAGTCGATGACCTCCAGCGCGGAGGCCACTACATCGGCTCGCGCTCCCCCGCCGATGTCCAGGAAGTTGGCGGCCTCGCCCCCCACCTGGCTGACAACGTCGAGAGTGCTCATGGCCAGGCCCGCGCCGTTGGCGAGGATGCCGACCGTGCCTTCGAGGCCGATGTACTGCAGGCCCCGCTCTCTGGCCATCTGCTCGCGCTCGTCGAGCTCCTGGGTGGCGCGGTACTCGTCCCACTCGGGGTGGCGGAAGGCCGCGTTGGCGTCGAGGCTCACCTTGGCGTCGAGGGCGTGCACCCGTCCGTCGGTGGTGAGCACGAGGGGGTTGACCTCGGCAAGGTCGCAGTCGCCTTCGGTGAAGCACCGGTAAAGCTTGATGAGCAATTCGGCGGCACCCGCTTGGGCCTCGGGGTTGAGCTGAGCATCGGCCACCAGCTTCGTGGCGGCCTCGTCCGACAGCCCCTCCACCGGATCGATGTGGAGCCTGGCTATGGCGGTGGGATCTTCGTCAGCCACCTGCTCGATGTCGATACCGCCCCGAGCGGAGACCATGGCCAGGTGCTTCTTGGCGGCTCGGTCAAGGGTGAAGCTGGCGTAGTACTCCTCGGCGATATCGGTGGCCTTCTCCACCCAGATGCGCTTCACCGTGTGGCCCTTGATGTCCATGCCGAGGATGTTGCCGGCGTGGGTGCGCACTTCGTCGGTGTTGTCCGCCAGCTTGATTCCCCCGGCCTTACCGCGGCCACCCACCTGCACTTGGGCCTTCACGACGCATGGGTATCCCACCGCTTCTGCGGCGGCCACTGCCTCGTCAACCGTGTCGGCCGGTCGGCCGTCGGATACCGGAATCCCGTAGCGGGCGAAGTACTGCTTGCCTTGGTATTCGAAAAGGTCCATTTATTCTCCCGGGCGGGCACCCCAACCCGCCGTCCTCGGGAGCGTCGGGTACCTCCCCGGCGCCCGGCCGTCTCTCGCCGTGGGGCCGGCGGGACTGGATTGGCGTGCGATCAGCTGCTCGACAGGGACTTCTCTCGGTCGTCGAGGGCATCGGCCAACCAGTCAGTGATCTCCGACAGAGGGGCGGCGCCGGGGGTGAACACTCGGGCCACGCCCATCTCGCTGAGCTTGGCGATGTCGGCGTCGGGGATGATGCCGCCGCCGAAGACGAGCACGTCGTCGACGCCGCGGGCCTTGAGCGCTTCGATCACTTTGGGGAAGAGCGTCATATGCGCCCCGGAGAGCAGCGAGAGGCCGACGGCGTCAGCGTCTTCCTGGATGACGGCCTCAACGACCTGCTCAGGCGTCTGGCGCAGGCCGGTGTAGATCACCTCGAAGCCGGCGTCGCGTAAGGCCCGAGCGATGACCTTGGCACCACGGTCGTGACCGTCGAGACCGGGTTTGGCGACGACGACGCGATAGGCCCGTTCCATGGGGGCCTCATACTACGTGGGTGTCGAGTGAGGCCCGGAGGGTCGGATTGAGCCGAGGGACCACCCTGGTCATCGGAGGCATCGTCGCCTTGGTCGCTGCGATGTTGATGGTGGCCCTGGTACTGCGGTTGGCGAGCGACCCTGAAGTCGCCAAGGCGGTTGGCACCGAGACCTTTCGGGTGGGCGACGCCGAGCGGCTGGCGGCCGCCATCGACCAAGGCGGACCCTTCCTCTTTCAAGACCCGCTCGAACAGGGCGGTGACGGCCGGGGGCGAGACATCTATCTGGAGCACAAGGGGGATGACCCGGCCGAAGGCTGGTCGGCCGTCGAAGTATCTACCCCTGGCACCGGCTGCCGACTGGAACTCGACCGGGGAACGGGCCGCTACCGCAAGCCCTGCCCCGACAACCGCCGCTACCCCGCCGAGGTGCAGGCACAGCAGGCCAGAAATGGCCCTCTCACCCTTCGCCTCGCACTCAGCTCAGGTCAGGGACGACGGCCCGATGACCAGGCCGGTGCGGGCTGCCCCACGAACCAGCCGGGCGTCGGTGCTGAGCACCACCGCCTCCTCGATTCGGGCCAGGGCGAGAAACTCGGCGTCGTAGGTCTTGGCCCAGCCCAGCTCGGTGGCGATCCGGAACGCCTCTCGATGCAAGCCGGCCGGCGAGCGCCGCCGGATTCCCATGGCGCCGAGCCCGTCCAGCAAAGCGGTAGCGCCCTGCTCGGAGAGATCGCCCCGCCACAGTGCGGCGTGCGTGGCCGAGTGCACCTCCGACCACAGGAGAGGCGGAGCCAGTAGCTCGTGGTCGACCAGAACCGCCCGGGCAGGCTTCGAGCTGGCGGCCCGGATTGCGACCGACGAATCCACGACGAGCAACAACTAGTGCGACTCCCGGCCGTCGCGGACTATCTGCTCCCAGTTGGGCATCGGGGTCCCGTCGTCGAAGTGGGTCCACTCGTGAGGAAGGTGGAGCGGCGCGTGATCGGCGAGGGCGTCCAGGTCGGACTCGCTCACAAGATGCTGGGTCCCTACTTTCTGGGAGCGCAGCCTGCCGCTGCGAATCCAGCGCCGGACGGTCTCGGGGTTCTTACCCACCCGTCGCGCCGCCTCCGGAACCGTCAACATAGTTGCATGCTACAACATCGCTCCCAGACGCGCTTTGCTGCTCAGGTGGGGCGGCGGAGGGGGGCCCAGGCGAGGAGTAGACGCTTCTCGCCGAGGCCGGGGAAGTTGACGACGGCCTCGGCCTTGTCGCCCGTGCCGCTCACCTCCAGAATCACGCCCTCGCCCCACTTGTCGTGGACCACGTCGTCGCCGGTGCGCAGAGCCATCGACTCGGCACCCGTACTGGTGGGCTGGGCCCGCTTGATGGCGGTCTCCACCATGGCGTCTCGGCGGAACCCGGGGCCCCACTGATCGCGCTCGAGACGGTCGGTGCCGCGGTCCCGGCCTCGGTCGCGCGAGCTGCTGCGTCGGCCTCGTCGGGTGTCGTCGCCGCCCTGAACCTTCATGAGCTCCTCGGGGATCTCATCGAGGAACCGACTCGGGGGGTTGTAGTTGGAGGTTCCCCACAACGTGCGACACCAGGCGTGGGAGAGGTAGAGGTGCTCCCGGGCCCGAGTGATGCCGACGTAGCAAAGCCGGCGCTCCTCCTCCATCTCCTCGGGGTCGCCCAGCGAGCGCAGGTGAGGGAAGACGCCGTCCTCCAAGCCGACGACAAACACCACCGGAAACTCCAGGCCCTTGGCCGTGTGGAGGGTCATGAGCAGCACGCCGGTGTCGCCCTCTTCCATCTCGTCGACGTCGGCCACCAGGCTGACGGCCTCTAGGAACTCGTCGACCGTTTCGTAATCTCGGGCGTTGCCGATCAGCTCCTGGAGGTTCTCCAGTCGGCCAGCCGCCTCCACGCTCTCGGCAGCTTCCTCCTCGAGCTGATCGATGTAGCCGGTGCGCTTGCCGACCTCCTCGAGGACGCGGGCAGGGCCGATGGGAACCAGGCCCCGCAGGTGGTCGAGCAGGGTCACCAGCTCGCCGAGCCCCCGCTGCGCCGCCTTGGCCACACCCGCCTCGGCGGCGTGGCGGAGGGTGTCGGCGAAGGCCATCCCGTGGCTCTGGGCAAAGGCGTCGAGCCGGGCGATGCTGCTGTCGCCGATCCCCCGCTTGGGGACGTTCACGATTCGCTTGAGAGACACCTCGTCGCTGGGATTGACGATGGCCTTGAGATAGCCGAGCAGATCCTTCACTTCGCGTCGATCGAAGAACTTGGTCCCGCCGATCACCTGGTACGGCACATCTCGCCGAGCCAACTCCTCTTCCACTGCCCGGCTCTGGGCGTTGGTGCGGTAGAAGACGGCGATGTCGCTGTAGCGCCGGCTGTTCTCCCGCCGCTCGCGGCGGATCTCGTCGACCACGAACGATGCTTCGTCGCGCTCGTCTTCGGCGTGGTAGCGGGTGATGAGCTCGCCGCCCGTTTGCTCGGTCCACAGGGACTTCGGCTTGCGCATCATGTTGTTGGCGATGACGGAGTTGGCGGCGTCGAGGATCGTCTGGGTCGACCGGTAGTTCTGCTCCAGCACGATCACCGTGGAGTCGTTAAAGGCCTCCTCGAACTCCAAGATGTTGCGGATGTCCGCCTTGCGAAAGCGATAGATCGACTGGTCGGAGTCGCCCACCACCATGACGTTGCGGTGCTTCTTCGCCAGGGAAAGCACCAGCTCGTTCTGGGCCTTGTTGGTGTCCTGGAACTCGTCGACGAGCAGGTGGCGGAATCGCTCCTGGTAGTGCAAGAGGATGTCGTCGCGCTTGCGAAACAGACGAACGGTCGATCCCAGCAGGTCGTCGAAGTCCATGGCCCCGGCGGCCACCAAGCGCTCCTGATAGATCCGGTAGGCGTCGGCCACCTTCTTCTGCATGAACCCGTCGGCACGGTCGGCGAACTGAGACGGGCTGATCATCTCGTTCTTGGCGGCGCTGACTTCCGCCTGGATCTTGCGGGAGGGAAACTTCTTTGTGTCGAGGCCGAGATCGCGGATGACGTAACCCATGAGCCGCACCGCGTCGGATTGGTCGTAGATGGTGAACGAGGTCGGGTATCCGGCGGCCTCAGCCTCTCGGCGCAGGATCCGCACGCAGGCCGAGTGGAAGGTCGAGACCCACATCTTGAGGGCCACCGGGCCGATCAGCTCGGTCACCCGCCGGCGCATCTCGTCGGCCGCCTTGTTCGTGAAGGTGATGGCCAGCACCTCGAAGGGGTTGACCCCCTGTTCGCGGATCAGCCAGGCGATGCGGTGGGTGAGCACCCGGGTCTTGCCCGAACCGGCCCCGGCCACCACCAGGATCGGCCCCCCGGGGTGCGTGACCGCCTCCCGCTGTACCGGGTTCAGCCCGGTAAGCAGATCACTGTCTTCAGCAGAAGGCACCCCGCTATGGAAGCAGGCCGAACGGTGCCCGGTTACCACTCCGGAGCACCTTTACGGGCGGAAGTCGAATAATGGGTTAGTCGACTAGCTCGGACTGGCGGGGCGGACCAAGTCCGAGGGCACGACCTCTACGGGGAACGGGTCGGTGGCGCGGTACGGCTCGTCCTCGGCGACCACCGATACATCACTGAATCGCCCGTCATCGAGGCGGAAGACGGTGAGGCTCGGGGCGTCGGGGTCGACCACCCAGTACCAGCCGAGCCCGGCCGCTTCGTAGGCCCGCTTCTTGAGTGCAAGATCCCTCTGGCGGCTGGACGGCGAGAGGATCTCGACCGCCAACAGAGGCGGCCGCTCCAGTCGCTTGGCTCCGGACCCCAGATGTGGAACGACGAGCACATCGGGCACGAAGACGTTGAACCGGTTGACCCGCCAATCAAACGGTGCGGCCAGCACCTCGTGTCCCGCGGGGACGGCTGCGGCAAGTATGAGGCTGAGGTTCATTGACACCCGCTGGTGCAGGCCAGCTGGCGATGGGCTCACGAGCAGCTCCCCGTCGATCAGTTCGTAACGGAGGCCGTCGTCGGGGAGCCGAGCGAGGTCTTCCTCGGTCAGCGGTCGATGCGCAGGCGGGACGGCGATTGCCACGAGCCAATTGTAGGGAACGGGTGCGACAAAACCGCTTGGGCCGAGCTCTGCTACTCCCACTCGATGGTGCCGGGGGGCTTGCTGGTGATGTCGTAAGCCACGCGGTTCACACCGGGGACCTCGTTGATGATGCGGCTCGACAGACGCTCCAGAAGCTCGTAGGGCAGGCGGGCCCAGTCGGCGGTCATGGCGTCGTCGGAGGTGACGGCCCGGATGACGAT
>Ga0136612_10000345_pt1 | contig 15833 bp, 11 predicted proteins | sample AntDryUQ224A2306_2_FD_106644 | JGI IMG/M metagenome (GOLD analysis project Ga0136612, IMG submission 106644) | Polar desert sand microbial communities from Dry Valleys, Antarctica - metaG UQ224A (23.06) | ecosystem: Environmental > Terrestrial > Soil > Desert | place: Antarctica: Dry Valley... | reverse complement strand
CGAGTTGCTGCGGTTCGAGCGCGCCCACCTTGTGCCAGACTCTACGCAATGGGCGCCGTCACGCTCGGTCGCACCGACCGCGTCCGGATCGGGATCGTCGGCCTCGGAGCGGTCGCCCAGGCCGTCCATCTGCCGCTACTCTCCCGCCGCTCCGACCTCTTCGCGATCGAGGCAGTGGCCGATCTCTCCCCGGCCGCTGCCACACTCGTGGGCGAGCGCTATGCCGTCGCCCGGCGCTACGGCACGATCACCGCGCTGATCGCCGACGGGGGGGTGGATGCGATCGTCATCCTCACCTCCGGCTCGCACGCCGCGGCCGCAGCCACCGCTCTCGCCGCCGGGATCCCGGCCTTCTGCGAGAAGCCCCTCGCCTACACGGTCGCGGAGGCCGATGCACTCGAATCCGCCGGCGGGCGCCTCGCACTCGGCTACATGAAGCTCTACGACCCAGCCGTCGTCCGCGCGGCGTCTCTCCTCGCCGGCCGGGAACCGATCCGCTCCGTGGAGGTCACCGTCCTCCACCCATCGGCCGCGACACAGCTGGCGCATGCACACGTCGCCCGTCCGGCCGGTGACGTTCCCCCCGAGACCCTCCTCGCGCTTGCGAGCGGCGCCCGAGAGCTCGAGGAACGGGCGCTCGGGGGCGCCTCGGAAGAGCTTCGGCGGCTCTACGTCGACGTCCTCCTCGGCAGCGTCGTGCACGAGCTCGCCGTTGTTCGGGCGCTCGCGGGCGACCCCGTCTCCTTCGAGCATGTCGACGTCTGGCCCGAGGGCCGCTTTCCGCCGTCAGTGGCGATTCACGGCGAGCTCCGGGACGGCGCCCGGGTCGCCATTCGCTGGCACTACCTCGCAGATCATCCTGTCTACCGCGAGGAGGTGCGCCTCCATGACGAGCGGGGGACGGTCAGCCTCACCTTTCCTTCGCCGTATCTCCTGAACGCACCGACCGAGCTCAGGGTGGTCGACGGCGAGCGCCATGAGGACGGTCGAGGCGAGGGCACGCGCGTTTTCCGGTCGACCGTCGAGGCGTTCGAGGAGGAGCTCGTGGCATTTCATCGGTTCGTGACGAAGGGCGAGCCGTTCGCGGCCGGAATCGAAGAAGGACGGACGGACATCGTCAGCTGTCAGCGGATCGTGCAGCGCCTGGCCGAGCAGCGGGGGCTCGAGCTCGGCGGCGAGGCGGCCGGCGCTTGAGCGCTCCGAGAGTCGTCCACGTCGTCCCGCACACCCACTGGGATCGCGAGTGGTACCTGCCGTTCCAGACCTTCCGCCTGCGCCTCGTCGAGCTCGTCGACCGGGTGCTCGACCTGATGGAGGTCGAGCAGGCGTTCGTCTTCACGCTCGACGGCCAGCTCGCGACCGTCGACGACTATCTCGAGCTCCGGCCGGAATCGGAGCCTCGGCTGCGGCGCCTGATCGGCGAGGGGCGGTTGGCGATCGGACCGTGGCAAACGCTCGTGGACGAGTTCCTCGTCTCGGGAGAGTCGATCGTCCGGAACCTCGAGAGCGGTTGGCGCCGCGCCGAGGAACTCGGCCGGCCGATGCTGATCGGCTATCTCCCCGACATGTTCGGTCACATCGCCCAGATGCCGCAGATCCTTTGCCGCGCGGGGATCGAGCAGGCCGTCGTCTGGCGCGGCGTGCCGGCGGCGATCGAGCAGCACGCCTTCCTCTGGGAGTCGCCGGACGGCTCGGTCGTGCGGGCCGAGTACCTGATCGGCGGCTACGGCAACGCGGCTCAGCTGTTCGACGAGCCCGATCTCGCCCGTGCGGTCGCCGCGTTCGACGCATCGATGCGCCCGTTCTTCGGCGAGGACGAGTCGCTCGCGATGAGCGGCACCGATCACATGCTTCCTCCGCTCGACCTCGTCGAGCGCGTGACGCACCTGAACGAGGGGCAGGATCGCTTCCGACTCGAGCTTGCCACGCTCGAGGACTACCTCGGGCGGGCCGCCGCCGACGCGCCTCTGGCCAGGTGGCGTGGAGAGATGCGGTCGGCCGCGCGAGCGAACCTCCTGATGGGAGTCACCTCCGCCCGCATCGACCTGAAGGCTGCGTGCGCCGGGGCCGAGCGCATGCTCGAGCGATACGCCGAGCCGCTTGCGGCGCTGTACACGGCCGAGTGGCCGGCCTCGTTTCTGCGACTCGCATGGAGCCGCGTGCTCGAGAACGCGGCGCACGACTCCATCTGCGGTTGCTCGGTCGACGCCGTCTCGGCGCAGGTCCTCGTCCGCTACGCGGAGGCCGAGCAGATCGCGACCGGTCTCGCACAACGCGCGGCCGCGGCGATAGCTGCCGGCGTTCCGCGGGGCTCGGTTGCGATCGTGAATCCTTCGCCCGCCCGCCGCACCGACGTGGTCGAGCTCGAGCTCGAGATTCCGGAGGACTGGGACGACGTGGAGCTCACGCTGCCGGGCGGGACGGTCGTATCGACCCAGGAGACCGCGCGGCCGGACCGGCTCCTCCTGCGCACGTCGCTCCCGGGCCGAGAGCTCCCGGCCGCCATGTTCCGCCGCCTGCACGGGCGCGAGCTCTTCGGTTGCTGGCTGAATGGCTTCGGCGTCGAGAGCGACCGATCGAGCCGGCGCCTGACGTTCGACGTCGGCCAGGAGCCCGATCCCGAGTGGCTCGACCTGTTGTCTCTCAAGCAGGCGGTCGCTCTCGCTGTCGAGGCTGCTCCGGACGACGACTGGGAGGTGCGGATCCTGGCTCGTCCGCGGAGGCGGATCGCCGCGGCGGTTCCGGCGCCCGCGCTCGGCTTCACCTCCGCACGTCCTACACGAGCGACCGAGCGTGCCCGCGACGGCGTCCGGGTCGACGGCACCTCTCTGCGCAACGGTCTGCTCGACGTGGAGGTCGCCGAGGACGGCACACTTCGGGTCGGGGCGCTCCGTGGCGTCGGGCGACTGGAGGACGGCGGCGACTTCGGCGACAGCTACAACTACGGTCCGCCGCTCCGTGACGAGCTGGTCTCCGAGCCGGAGGCGGTGAGCGTCGAGGTCGTCGCTGCGGGTGCGGTACGCGGCGCGCTCGCCGTCACACGGTCGTATCGCTGGCCGCTCGGCGTCCGGCCTGACGGGGCGTCGCGTGCGGAAGGTACGGCGCTCGTGCCGGTGACGATGGGAGTCGAGCTGCGCATCGGGGAGCCGTTCGTCCGGATCATGCTCTCGCTCGACAACCCGTGCTCCGACCACCGGCTCCGCTTCCACGTTCCGCTCTCCGCGCCCGCCGAGACGGCGTGGGCAGAGGGGCAGCTCGCGGTCGTGGAGCGCGGCCGGCGGCCCGAGGCAGGTCACGGCGAGGTACCCCTCGCCACCGCGCCCGCACGCGGCTTCGTCGCGGCCGGCGGCGTCGCCGTCCTCCTGGACCACGTCCTCGAGTACGAGCTCGTCGACGGACGCGAGCTCGCCCTGACCGTCCTCCGCTCGATCGGCCTGATCAGCCGCTCGGCCAATCCTTACCGGGAGGATCCCGCTGGCCCCGAATTCGCGATCCCGGACGGGCAGTGTCGTGGGCCCTGGCGCGTCGGCTTCGCCCTTTATCCCCACGCGGGCTCCTGGGTCGACGCCGGCGTGCTCGTCCAGATGGAGCGCTACCAGCACCCGTTCCTGGTTGCCCCGGGGGCGGGGGGCGGTGGGGAGGCGACCGGGACCGGGCTCGAGCTCGCGGGCGAGGGAGTCGTCCTCTCGTCGCTGCGCCGCCGAGAGGACTGGCTCGAGCTTCGCCTCGTCTGCCAGCAGCCCGAGCCGCGGACGGCGGTCGTCACGGGCGGCGTCCGCGAGGCGCGGGAGGCCGACCTGCTCGGCCGCCCGGGTGAGTCAATCCCGCTCGACGGCGACAGCCTGCGGCTCGACCTCGGCCCGTGGGAGATCCGGACGGTTCAGCTCAAGCGAGCGTGAGGAGCAGGGCCGCCGCGGGCGCGAGCTCGAGCGTTCCCGTCGCTGGATCGTATCCCGGGCTCGTCTCGTAGGCCACCGTCCACGTGCCGGGCGGCAGCTCGAGCGTCGCCGGCTCGTCGCCGCAGTTCGCGGCTGCGAGCACGGCTCCGCGCCGATAGCCGACGACGGGTCCTTCCTCGGCGAGCCACTCGAGGGGCGCGGATACGTGGCCCAACCCCTGCCGGAGCCGGAGAAGCCGTCGGAACCGGTGCAGGATCGAGCTCGGATCGTCTCGCTGCACGGCCGCGGTGTCGCTTGCGCTGCGGCCGCCGAACGGCAACCACGCGCGCTCGGCGGTCGTGAAGCCCAGGCCGGGCTCGGGCTCCCAGGGCATTGGCGTGCGGCAGCCGTCCCGGCCGAGCCCGTGCTCACCTGCGCGGGTGCTGATCGGATCCCGCGCCTCCTCGGGCCGGACGAGACCGTCCACGAGGCCGAGCTCCTCACCCTGGTAGACGAACGGCACGCCCGGGAGGGCGAGCAGGAGCACGGCGAGCGCGAGCGAGCGCGCTCGCCCCAGATTTCCCCCGCCGAACCTCGTCGCCGCCCGGGGTCGATCGTGGCTCCCCTGCACCCAGGCGAGATGGTCGCTTGTCGCGGTCGCGGCCGAGAGCGACGTGCGCACCCTCGCCGGGCTCCACTCCATCTCCATCGGCTCGAACCAGAAGACGAGATGAAGACCGTCCTGCTCGTTCACGTAGCGGGCCAGGGCCTGCGGGTCGGCGAGCCCGATCTCGCCGACGAGGAGGGCGCCGTACGGCTCGACCAGCGCCCGCCAGCGCCGATGGACGTCCCGCACGCCCGGCTGGCCGACGTCGTAGAGGTGCTCGAGCGAGCCCCAGTCGGAGGCGATCCCGGCGGGTGGTCCCATCCAGGTGCCGCCGGAGACGGGGTTGTCGGGGAGGCGGTGATGCTTGACGAGGCCGTCCGCGACGTCGATCCGGAAGCCGTCTGCGCCGCGGTCGAGCCAGAAGCGCATGATCTCGTCGAACTCGAGGGCGACGCGCTCGTTGCTCCAGTTCAGGTCGGGCTGCTCCGAGAGGAAGAGATGCAGCCAGTACTGGCCGGTTGCCTGATCGAGCGTCCAGGCAGAGCCGCCGAAGACGCTCACCCAGTTGTTCGGCGGCCCGCCCCCCGGGGCCGGATCGCGCCAGAGGTAATAGTCCCGGAACGGGTTGTCGCGAGCCGAGCGCGACTCGCGGAACCACGGGTGCTCGACGGAGGTGTGGTTCGGGATCAGATCGACGAGCACGCGGATTCCGAGCTCGTGCGCTTCCGTCATCAGCGAGTCGAAGTCGGCCAGCGTCCCGTAGGTGGGGTCGACGTCGCGGTAGTCGGCGACGTCGTAGCCCTGGTCGTGCATGGGCGAGGGGAAGAAGGGAGTGACCCAGAGGAGGTCGATGCCGAGCCACGCGAGGTAGCCGAGGCGCTCCCGCAATCCGGCCAGGTCGCCGATCCCGTCGCCGTCGCCGTCACGGAACGAGCGCAGGTACACCTCGTACCCGACCGAGGCGCGCCACCACGGCGTTCCGCTCACGGCCGGAGATACGGCCGTTGCGCCGCGCCGGCTTGCTCGTAGGAGCGGCGCGCCTCGCGCACGGCCTCCGTCTCCGACACTTCGGCCGGCGGGACGTCCCACCAGCTGTCGTAGCCCGGCACCCCCTCGTAGCGGTCGACCGCGATGTAGATCACGACCGTCCGGTCGATCGACCTCGCCTCCTCGAGCGCCGTTCGCAGCTCCCCGATCGTCCCTGGCCTGAGGACGTGCGCGCCGAGCGACGCCGCATTCGCTGCGAGGTCGACCGGGAGCGCGTCGTCTCGTTCCTCGCTGTCGAGGCCGAGCGAGTCGTCGCGGCGATAGCGGTAGCGGGTGCCGAACCCGTCGGTGCCGAGCGAGCGGGAGAGGCTGCCGATCGAGGCGAAGCCTTCGTTGTCGAGCAGGACAATCGTCAGCTTGCAGTCCTCCTGGACGGAGGTGACGATCTCCTGCGCAAGCATCAGATACGAGCCGTCGCCGACGAGTACGTAGACCTCCCGTTCCGGAGCTGCGAGCTTGACCCCGAGGCCGCCCGCGATCTCGTAGCCCATGCAGGAGAAGCCGTACTCGACGTGGTAGCCCTTCGGGTCGCGCGTCCGCCAGAGCTTGTGCAGGTCGCCGGGGAGCGATCCCGCCGCGCTCACGACCACGTCGGTGGGGGCGGAGACAGCGTTGACAACTCCGATCACCTCGCTCTGCGCAGGCAGCGGCGTCTTCGAGCGCGCGTACAGCCGTGTCACCTCCGCGTCCCATTCCTTGGCGAGCCCTGCGGCTTCGGCGCGGTACGGCGCCTCGGCCGACCATCCGTCGAGCAGCTCGGCCAGCCGCTCGAGCGTCGCACGCGCGTCGCCGACCAGCATCGTCGCCGAGTGCTTCGCGGCGTCGAGTTCGGCGATGTTGACGTTGACGAAGCGGACGTGCGGGTTCTGGAACGCTGTGCGCGATCCCGTGGTGAAGTCGCTCCACCGCGTACCGACGCCGATCACGACGTCGGCGGAGGCCGCGAGCCTGTTTGCGGCGAGAGTGCCCGTCGCGCCGATTGCGCCGGCTGCGCAGGGATGATCGAAGGAGAGCGCGCCCTTGCCTGCCTGCGTCTCGCCCACCGGAATCCCGGTCGTGTCGACGAGCGCGCGCAACGCCTCGGTCGCCTCCGAGTAGATGACCCCTCCGCCGGCAACGAGCAACGGCCGCCGCGCTGTCCGGATCAGCTCGGCGGAGCGCGCGAGCGCAGCCGCGTCGGGGAGCGGGCGCGGAACGTGCCAGATCCGGTGCTCGAAGAACTCGGCCGGAAAATCGTGGGCCTCCGTCTGGACGTCCTGGGGCAGCGCGAGCGTCACCGCACCGGTCTCCGCCTGGCTCGTGAGCACGCGCATCGCAGCGAGAACCGCGGAGACGAGCTGTTCAGGCCGCTCGACTCGGTCGAAGTAGCGCGAGACCGGGATGAAGCAGTCGTTGGCGGAGACGTCGCCGCGACCCGGCGACTCGACCTGTTGCAGCACCGGCTCGGCGCGCCGCGCCGCGAACACGTCACCGGGCAGGAGCAGGACCGGCACGCGGTTCACGGTTGCGAGCGCCGCACCCGTGACCATGTTCGTCGCCCCCGGCCCCACCGAGGTCGTGCAGGCGAACGCGGACAGCCGGTTCTTCATCCGCGCGTAGCCAACCGCCGTGTGCACCATCGCCTGCTCGTTGCGCGCCTGGTAGTAGGTCAGGAGGTCGGGCCGCTCGTGCAGCGCCTCGCCGACGCCGGCGACGTTGCCGTGACCGAAGATTCCGAAGCACCCGGCGAAGAACCGTCGCTCGACCCCGTCGCGCTCGACCACCTGACCGGCCAGGAAGCGGACGAGGGCCTGGGCCACGGTCAATCGCGTCGTCTTCATCACGGGATCGTAGGCGTCCGGGCAGCCTCCCGGCAGCGTGTTCGAAGGGTTCGAGCTCGAGCGGATCGACGTCGGCGAAGCGGAGTTGCGGGTCCGGCACGGCGGCTCTGGCCCTCCCGTGCTGCTCCTGCACGGACATCCGCGGACGCACACGACCTGGCACAGAGTCGCGCCGATCCTCGCCCGGGACTTCACGGTGGTCTGCCCGGACCTCCGTGGTTACGGAGAGTCGTCGAAACCCGAGACGACCGGGGATCACGAGCCCTATTCGAAGCGGGCGATGGCGGGCGACTGCGTCCGCCTGATGCACTCGCTCGGCCATCGCCGCTTCGCGGTCGCGGGACACGACCGGGGCTCCTATGTCGCCTACCGGCTCGCGCTCGACCACCCCGGGGCCGTGACGAAACTCGCCGTGCTCGACTGTGTACCGATCGCCGAGGCGCTCCGGCGTGCCGATGCCCGCTTCGCGCAGGCGTGGTACCACTGGTTCTTCTTCGCCCAGCCCGACAAGCCCGAACGCGCGATCCTCGCCGACCCCGAAGCCTGGTACGGCCCGAAGGACCCCGAAGCGCTCGGCCGCGAGAACTGGCAGGACTATCAGCAGGCGATTCACGATCCCGCCACGGTGCACGCGATGCTCGAGGACTACCGTGCGGGGCTCGGCGTGGATCGAGCCAACGATGAAGCCGACCGTGCGGCCGGACGCCGCGTCGCCTGCCCCGTGCTCGTCGCCTGGTCCGAGCACGATGGCCTGGAGGAGCTCTACGGCGACGTCGTCGCGGTGTGGGACGGGTGGGCCGACGACGTCCGCGGCGCCTCGATCGCGAGCGGGCACCACATGGCCGAGGAGGCCCCCGAGCAGCTCGCGGAGACGCTGCGGGCCTTCTTCTCATAGGCTCGCACCGTGAAGCTCGAGGGCAAGACCGCGGTCGTCACCGGCGCGTCGAGCGGGATCGGTGCCGCGGTCACCCGGCAGCTGCGCGAGCAGGGAGTCAGGGTCGCCGGCGGCGCGCGCCGGGTCGAGCGGCTCGACGCCGATCTCCCGCTCGAGCTCGACGTCACCGACGCCTCGAGCTGCGCGGGGTTCGTCCGGGCGGCCGTGGCGGAGCTCGGCGGAATCGACATCCTCTTCAACAGCGCCGGGCTCGCGCTCGGCCGAGTCTCGGTGGACGAGTCGACGGAGGAGGATGAGCATGTCGTCCTCGAGACGAACGTCGCCGGCCTGATGCGGATGACGCGGCTCTGTCTCCCGCACATCCGTGACGGCGGCCACATCGTCAACATGGGCTCGATCGCCGGCCGCCAGGCGTACCCGAACGGCTCGGCCTACATCGCCTCGAAGTTCGCGGTCCGCGGCTACACCTACGCGCTGCGGGAGGACCTGCTCGGGCGACCGCTCCGGATCACGACCGTGGACGCCGGGCTCGTGGAGACGGAGTTCTCGGTCGTCCGGTTCCGTGGCGACGCGGAGGCGGCAAAGGCCGTCTACGCCGGGCTCGAGCCGGTGACGGCCGACGAGGTCGCCGACTGCGTCCTCTTCGCTCTCACGCGCCCGCCGCACGTGAACGTGGACGAGATCGTGGTGAAGGCGCTCGCCCAGTCGAGCGGCGCCCGGATCGTCCGCGACACCTAGGTTGCGCCTGCGGAGCCAGTACGACCGCGAGATCCTACGGCTCGCGATCCCGGCGCTCGGCGCGCTCGCGGCCGAGCCGTCCTACATCCTCGTCGACACCGCGATCGTCGGGCATCTGGGCCGGCCGCAGCTTGCCGCGCTCGGGATTGCGGCGACGGTGCTGACGGCCCTCTTCGCCGTCTTCAACTTCCTCCAGTACGGGACGACTGCGCAGGTCGGTCGCGCGTCCGGCGCCGGCCAGGAGCGGGCCGCGCGGCAGCTCGGAGCGCAGGCGCTCTGGCTCTGCCTCGGGGTCGGGGTCGCGCTGACTGCGCTCGTGATCGCGCTCGCGCCGGCGATCGTTCGCGCGATGGGCGGCGAGGGCGAGACCGCCGACCACGCCGTCACCTACCTCAGGATCGTCTCGCTCGGGCTCCCATTTGCGTTCATCGCGATCGGCGCTCAGGGCTACCTTCGCGGCGTCTCCGACCTGCGCACGCCGCTACGCGTCCTGATCGCGGGCAACGTCGCGAACGCGATCCTCGAGGTGGTCTTCGTCTACGGCTTCGGCTGGGGGATCGAAGGCTCGGCGTGGGGGACTGTGCTCGCGCAGGCAGGGATGGGCGCCGGTTTCGTCGTCCTGATCCTGCGCTCGGCCCGCGCCGAGATCAGGCCCCGGCTGGCGCCGATGCGGCGGCTCGTCAAGGTCGGGCGGCACATCTTCGTCAGGACCGCGGCGCTGATGGCTGCGTTCACGCTCGCGGGAGCGCTCGTGACGCGGTTCGGGGACGCCTCGATCGCCGCGCACCAGATCGCCTTCCAGCTCTGGCTCTTCCTCGCGCTCGTCCTCGACGCGATCGCGATCGCCGGCCAGGTGCTCGTTGGACGTGGCCTCGGCGCCGGCGACACCGAGCGCGCCTACGACGCGAGCGCTCGGATGATCTGGCTCGCCGTCTACGCGGGCGTGATCTTCTCCGCGATCCTCGTCGCGCTCGGGGGCGTCCTCCCACACGCGTTCACGAGCGACGAGCTCGTGCTCGAGCGGGTGGGCGCGATCTGGCTCCTCTTTGCTCTGATGCAGCCCTTGAACGGCGCCGTTTTCGCGCTCGACGGAATCCTGATCGGCGCCGGTGACGGGCCATATCTCGCCTGGTCGATGGTCGTCGCCTTCGTCGCGTCGGCGGCTGTGGCGGTCGCTGCGTACGAGCTCGACTGGGGGATCGTGGGCGTCTGGGCAGCGCTCGTCGTCCTGATCGTCGTCCGGCTCGTGCTGATGTGGACGCGGTTCGCAAGCCGCCGCTGGCTCGTTACGGGCTGGACGTAGCCTCGCGCCGTTCGAGGCGACGCACGTCGCGAACGGCGAAGACGGGCAGAGTCGCCACGAGAACGATCGCGGCCGCGCCCCAGAGCGCCTCTCGCACGCCGACAATGTCGGCCACCGGTCCGGCGACCGCGAGTCCGATCGGCACGAACGCGATCGAGCCGAGCATGTCGTACGAGTAGACGCGCGAGAGCGCCACGGGCGGGATCTCCTGCTGCATCGTCGTGTCCCAGAGGATCCCGAACGTCTCGATCCCGATCCCGGCGAGGAAGCCTGCTGCAAGGATGATCGGCAGGGCGAGTGGGAAACCGAGGACGACGAGGACGACGGGCATCAGCAGAATCGCGCCGGTCGCGACGAGCAGCATTCGCTGCGGCCGGTAGCGGAGGCCGATGAAACCGCCGACGACGAGGCCGATTGCCTGGGCCGTCAAGATCAGGCCGAAGTCGCGGGCACCGCCAAGCTCTTGCTCCGCGACCACCGGCCCGAGCACGCTCAGCGCGCCCGATTCGACCGCGTTCACGAGCGAGAACTGGATCACGATCACCCAGAGCCACGTCCTTAGTCGGAACTCGCGCCAGCCCTCGCCGAGCTCCCGTAGGAAGTGCTGAGCCTCCATCCGGACGCTCGCGGGGAGGCGCATCAGCGCGACGAAGAAGGCGCCGAGTAGATACGTCGCCGCGTCGACCGCGATCGCGGTTCCGGATCCGAACGCGGCGACGATGAAGCCCGCCAGGGCCGCACCGCCGATGAGGGCGCCGTTGATCCCGAGCCGCAGGAGCGCGTTCGCGGGCTGGAGCAACTGGGCCGGAACGGTCTGCGGGATCACGCCCGAGGAGGCCGGAAAGAAGAACGCCGTGGAGCTGCCGTTCAGAGCGGCGAGCGCTGCGAGATGCCAGATCTCGGCGGTTCCCGTGATCAGGAGCGACGCGACGGTCGCCTGGGTCAGTCCGCTGACGATGTTCGCACCGACCATGACGCGATTTCGGGGCAGCCGGTCGGCCCAGATCCCACCGACCAGGATGAAGACGATCAGCGGGATCTCGCGCGCTGCGAGAACGAGGCCGAGGTCCGTCTTCGAGCCGGTGAGATCGAGGACGGCGAAGGCGAGCGCGACCGGCGCGATCGCCGTCCCGATCAGCGACGTCGTCCGCCCGAGGAAGAGGAGTCGGAACTCGCGCTCGCGGAGCGGCGCGAGGCTAGCTCTCACGCCGCTTCTCGGCCCAGCGTGCCAGCCCTGCATACGACTGCCAGAACGGCATCGCCCGGTCGTACTCGTCAGCCTCCGCCGCGGGCAGGTCGGCCTTCGCGGCCGCGACGAACTCGGCCTCGGTTGCGCCTCGCTCGGCGCGCCCGGCCCAGGTGGCGAGGCGCTCGCGCAGCTCGGCGAGGTGGCGTTCGACGTCGTCTGCGAGGCCGAAGTGAATCAGGGCCAGGCGAGCGGGCGCGCGCCGCTCGAACTCGTCGAGCGTACGCCCCCAGCCGGCTACGTCGACGTCGGGCGGCGGGGTCGGCGGCAGGACGCTCCTCGCCGGTTGGATCCGCACGCCCGCCGCGTCGCCGGCGTAGAGCGTCTCGCCGTCGAAGTAGCAGACGTGATGTGAGGCGTGGCCGGGGGCCGGAAAGCAATCGAGCCCGAGCACTCGCTCGCCGACAATCCGGACGTTCGCCTCGGGCACCGGCGCGAGCTCGCCCCAGAGCTCGTCGAACGCATCGCCGTAGAGCCGGCGGGCGCTGCGCTCGAGCCGGCTCGGATCGACGAGATGGGGAGCGCCGACCTCCGAGACCCAGACCGCCAGCCCTGGGTGCTCCCGAACGAGCGTCCCGGCGGCGCCCGCATGGTCGAGGTGGATGTGCGAGAGCAGGAGGTGCGCGACGTCCTCGAGCTCGTAGCCCCGCTCGGCGAGGCCGGCCTTCAGCGCGGGCAGGCACGACGAGGGGCCGCAATCGAACAGGGACAGGCCCTCGGACGTGTCCAGGAGGTACGCCCCGACTGTTCGCTCCGCACCCAGGTGGAGCAGGTCGATCGGCTCGGCGAGGGCAGGCGAAACCACCAACGGTCTGTTATCCGGCGTGCGCGGCGACGGGCACGAGCGCGGCGGCGAGGTCGGCGATCAGGTCGTCGACCGACTCGATCCCCACCGAGAGGCGGACGAGGTTTCGTGGGGCGGCGAACGGTGCGTCCGCCGTCGAGGCGTGGGTCATCCGGGCTGGATGCTCGATCAGGCTCTCGACTCCGCCGAGCGACTCCGCGAGCTGGAAGAGCTTCGTGCGGCCGACGAGCTGCACGGCCTCGTCCTCGGTCTCCGTCAGGAAGGAGATCATCCCGCCGAAGTCGCGCATCTGCCGTTTGGCGAGCTCGTGCCCGGGATGCGACTCGAGCCCGGGATAGAGCACCTCGGTCACTCCGGGCTGCCCCTCGAGCCAGGCGGCTATCGCGCGCGCGTTCTCGCAGTGCTGCCGCATCCTGAGGGCGAGCGTCTTCAGCCCGCGCAGGACGAGCCAGGAGTCGAATGGACCGGGTACGGCGCCGAGGGACTTCTGCAGGAAGAAGAGTCGCTCCGCGATCGTCGGGTCGTTCGTGCCGACGAACCCGCCGACGACGTCCGAGTGGCCGCCGAGGTACTTCGTCGTCGAGTGCAGGACGATGTCGGCCCCGAGGTCGAGCGGGTTCTGGAGGTACGGCGTCGCGAAGGTGTTGTCGACGACGAGGAGTGCGCCGACAGCGTGCGCGGCGTCGGCGGCCGCCCGGATGTCGACCACGTTCAGCAGCGGGTTGGACGGCGACTCGACCCAGACCATCCGCGAATTCCCGTCGAGGTGCTCGCCGAGGTCGGCGAATCCCGCGGCCGGAACGTAGTCGAAGAGGTAGCCCTTCGGCTCGTAGACCTGCGAGGTCATCCGGTAGACGCCGCCGTAGACGTCTGCGATCAGGACGACGCGCTCTCCCGGGTTGACGAGGTGCATCAGCGTCGTCGTCGCGCCGAGACCGGACGAGAACGCGACCCCGTGCTCGGCGTTCTCGAGCGAGGCGAGCGCGGTCTGGAGGGCGCTCCGCGTCGGGTTCGCGACGCGCGCGTAGTCGTAGCCCTTGTTCACGCCGACGGCGTCCTGGACGAACGTCGACGTCTGGTAGATCGGAGTGATGATCGCGCCCGTCGCCGGATCCGGCTCCTGGCCGACGTGGATCGCACGCGTTTCGAAGGCTGCGTCCTCGAAGTCCATCTAGCGGCTGATCCTAGCCGCGCCCAGCCAGGCTGCGAGATCGTCCAACGCCTCGTCGAGGCGGGAGGTGTCCCCCCACGCTCCCAGCACCTTGAGCTCGCCCGTCTTCCGGTCGAACCGCGGCTCGGCCCGCCCGACGACCCGGTCTCCGTCGAGCAGTGGGAGGACGTAATAGCCGTACTGGCGCTTCGCCCGCGGAACGAACATCTCGAGCCGGTAGTGGAAGTTCCACAACGCCTCGGCGCGATCGCGGTCGTAGACGAGCCGGTCGAAGGGCGAGAGCAGGCTCGCGCGCTCCGGCACCGGCCCGTCGCCGGCGTCCGGATGTGCTTCCCACGCGTTCTGCGCCTGGCCTCTCACGAGCCGGACGCCCTGCGAGCGGAAGCGGCGCTCGGCCAGGATCCGCTCCGCCTCGCGCAGCGGCACCGTCTCCGAGGGCGGTAGCCGGCGCTCCGCGAGGTCCCACAGCCGCTGGCCGCCGCTCCGGCCCGCGATCGCGACCTCGCCGTACAGGTGGAGCGACGTGAGCATCAGACCGACCTGGCGTGAGCCGTACCAGCGGTGGTCGCGCGACTCGCCGGCGGAACGGTCCTCGAGCTCTCGCGAGAGAAGCGGCCCGCGGCGCTCGAGCTCGCGCAGGACGTACCGGCGAAACGCGCGGTTCTCTGCGAGGAACCCGTGGATCCACCGCTCCTTCTCGTATCGCTTCGAGCGGCGCCAGTTCTGCATCCGGGCCCGCACGAGCGGGAGATCCTCGATCGGATAGATGAACGCGTTCCACTCGAAGAGGGCGCGCTCCTCCCAGAGCAGCCGGTCGAGCTCGGCCCGGTCGTAGCCCGGGCCGAGCCTGCTGAAGAGCACGAGGTGCTGCGGCGTCGCGACGGGCGAGACGACGTCGATCTGGAGGAAGCCGAGCCGCCGCACGGTCGAGAGCACGTCCGTCGCCGAGCCGTCGAGGAACTGCGCGTGAACAGCGATCCGGCGGGCCTCCTCGGCCGAGACCACTCTCATCGCCGAACCTCCTCGAGCCCGATCGTTCGGGCGAGCCGCGCGAGCGCCCGGTCGAGCGCGTCGTCGAGTCCTGCCGAGGCGCGCACACCCTCCTCGCGGTGGAACGCCTTCAGGACGAGCCGACTCTCGGTGCGCTCGGACTTGAGATCGGCGCGACCGACGATCCGGTCGCCCCGCACGAACGGGAGCACGTAGTACCCGTATCGCCGCTGCGGCGCGGGCTTGTAGACCTCGATCAGGTGGTCGAAGCCGAGGATCCGCCGGGCGAAGGGGCGGTCCCAGAGGAGGTTGTCGAACGGCGAGACGAGGACGGCCCCCGTCGGGGTCGGCCGATCGAGCTCCGTGCCCGCGAGCACGTAGACCGGGGCGCCGCGGTCGTCCACCACGAGCTCGTCGAGCTGCCCCTCGCCGACGAGGCTCTCGAGTGCCGGACGGATCGTCCCCAGGCCGCCCTTCAGCCGCCAGTGCTCGACGATCCCGGCCGCCGTGAGCACGCCGCGGGAGCGAACGGCGCGGAGCGCCAGCTGCCGGTGCCGCTCCGGTTCCTCCGGCTCGGGGGTCGCGAGCACCTCCGGCGGGATCACGCGCTCGGTCAGGTCATACAGCCGCTGGAAGCCCTGGCGCCCTGCGACCGCCAGCCGCCCGTGGTTCCAGAGGCGTTCCAGCGTCGCCTTCGCCGGCTTCCAGTTCCACATCCCGCTTCCCGTCGCACCCTCGAACTGGCGCGACGCGAGCGGCCCTCGCTCCCTGATCTCCGCGAGGATCTCGTCTGCTAGGTGAGGGTGCGTCCGCTCGACGTCGCCGTACCACCGGCGGCCCCCGTTTCGCATCGCCGGGCGGAAGAGCGGCCAGTCCTCGATCGGGAGCAGGCAGGCCTCGTGGGCCCAGTACTCGAAGATCCGGCCCGCGCGAAGCAGCCGCGAGGCCGTGTCTCGCGGGTAGTCGCCGACGCGCGAGGCAAGCGTGATCCGATCGCTGCGCTCGACTGTCGAGATCGAGTCGAGCTGGACGCAGGAGAGGCGCCGGATCGCCGCCTCGACGTCTGCCGGCCGGGCGCGGCTGTACCTCGAGCCGTAGCCCTGCGCGGCGATCGCGAACCGCCGAATCGCGGTCGCGCTCACCGTAGTCTTGGCGGTCATATGCGGCTCCCCCTCCTCGTGCTCGGTCTCACCTCGTTCGTCGCAGTCGCCGGGGCGAGCGTCTTCCTCTTCATCCTCTACGACGACGACGAGGTAACGATGGCCGATGCGGTGGTGGTGCTGGCCGGCAGCAGGTTCCGGCTTCCCGTCGGGCTCCGGCTCTTGGACCGGGG
>Ga0136612_10000344_pt1 | contig 15855 bp, 17 predicted proteins | sample AntDryUQ224A2306_2_FD_106644 | JGI IMG/M metagenome (GOLD analysis project Ga0136612, IMG submission 106644) | Polar desert sand microbial communities from Dry Valleys, Antarctica - metaG UQ224A (23.06) | ecosystem: Environmental > Terrestrial > Soil > Desert | place: Antarctica: Dry Valley... | reverse complement strand
GGGCGTGCTGATGAACAACAGGATGAACGGGTTCACGCTCGAGCCCGGCCACCCAAACACGCTTGGTCCCGGCAAGCGCCCGGCGCACACGCTCAACGCCTACCTCGTGATGCGCGACGGCAAGCCGTGGATCGTGGGCGGCACCCCGGGCGCGGACTACCAGGTTCAGACCAACCTACAGGTAGTCACCCACCTGGTGGACCACGGGCTAAACGTGGCGGAGGCTAACGACGCACCGTGGTGGGCGTCGGAGCAGGGCGCCTCGGTACGGGTCGAGGGCGATATGCCGGCCCCAGCAGTCGAGGGACTGCGGGAGCGAGGGCACGAGATCGAGACGATCGGCGCGTGGCAGGGCGGACGCACAGTACAGCTAATCGAGTTCCAGCCAGGCGGCGAGCTACTCGCCTCCTCCGACCTGCGAGCGGAGGGACACGCAGCCGTGTGGTAGGGGTCGCGACGTTTCGCCGGCGGCGGCCGAGGATGTGCTGAACAGCCCTGGGCGCCGCCGGTTCGCGTTTGCGCGCCGGATGGTTTATGATGCTGCCGCACGGGTCGTAGACAGGCCCGACCAAATAGGAGGACGATCATGGCACAGGAATTCTTTACGCCTGGCACGAGCGTGGCGGTGGTCACACTCGACAACCCACTCGCCACCGACGACGATGAACTGATCGTGCTCGGCTTCGTGGTTGAGCGCGATGCGACCGGCATACTGCTCGACAGCGGCGTACCGGAGGTCGGGATGGTCTACATTCCGTGGACTAACATTGCGCAGATCGCCCCGATCGAGATCTCACCTGACGATCTCAACGGCGACCAGGAAGACCGTATGACCTACTAACCATGGCTGCGGCGGCCCAGGTTCGCCGCAGCGCACACGCTCGGCGACTCGTAAGCCACTGCGTCCCAACTGTGGGCGACGTCCCGACGTAGCCCCGTTAACAAGGAGGATCCGGTGCCCAAGATAACGTTTATCGGCGCGGGGAGCGCTGTCTTCACCCGCAACCTGCTCGGCGACATACTTACCTATCCCGAGCTCGACGGCAGCGAGGTCTGCCTGATGGACATTGACGCCGACAGGCTGGCGCTCGTGGACCGGCTCGCCCGGATGATGATCGAGCAGGAGGGCTCGCTAATAACAGTCGGCTCCACGACGGATCGCCGCGAGGCCCTGCGCGACGCCGATTACGTTATCGTGACCATACAGGTCGGCGGGTTGGAGGCGTACGCGCTGGACATCGAGATACCCCAGCAGTACGGCGTCGAGCAGTGCGTGGGCGACACGCTCGGTCCGGGGGGCGTGTTCCGAGGGCTGCGTCACCTCGCGGTGATAACCGAGATCGCCGCCGAGCTGGAGGACCTGAGCCCGAACGCGCTCATCCTACAGTACACCAACCCGATGTCCATGATCTGCTGGACGCTGAGCAAGGTCTCGCCGATCAAGGTCGTCGGCCTGTGTCACAGCGTACAGGGCACGTCTGAGCAGCTCGCTCGCTACATAGGAGTACCCTACGGCGAAGTTAGCTACCTTGTGGCGGGTATCAACCACATGTCCTGGTTCCTGCGTTTCGAGCGCGACGGCGAGGACCTGTATCCCCGCCTCTTCGAGAAGCTCGACGACCCTGGGGTGTACGGCCAGGACCCCATCCGCTTCGACCTGATGCGCCACTTCGGCTACTTCGTTACCGAGTCGAGCGGACACGCCACGGAGTACTACCCGTACTTCCGCAAGCGGCCCGACCTGCTGGAGGAGACGGTTGCGAAGTTCACGAATCCGAACAGCGGTTGGTTCGACCACGGTCGGACGGGCGGCTACCTGCGCACGTGCCAACAGGGACTGAAGAGTTACTACGCGGACATCGAGAGTCACCTCTCAGGTCAGGAGCCGGTGAAGATTCGGCGCTCACACGAGTACGGCTCGGGCATCATGAGCTCGATCGAGACTGGCAAGCTGCGCCGCGTGAACGGCAACGTACCGAACACCGGGCTTGTCACGAATCTGCCTCACGGGGCGAGCGTCGAGGTACCGTGCCTAGTGGACGACACCGGGCTGAACCCGTGTCACGTGGGCGACCTGCCGCCGATGCTCGCGGCGCTCATCCGCACGAACACGAACGTGCAGGAGCTGGCGGTGCTGGGTCACATCGAGGGCGACCGCGACCTGATCCGGCAGTCGCTTGCTCTCGACCCGCTGACCGCCGCAGTATGCTCGCTCGACGAGATTGAGGCGATGACGAAGGAACTCTTCGAGGCGCAGGCCCAGTGGCTCCCCCAGTTCGCCCGCTAGCCCGGCGCACGGGCGGCGTCGTTTAGGTCGTGTCGGAAAAGGCGGCGCCAGTCGCTCTCGCGAGATCGTCGAGCCCACCCCACACCGCAGATCCTTGTGAGCGGGCGCCTCGGCTAACCGTCTGCGGCGGGCGGGGGCTCGGGCTCGTCGGGGTCTCCGGCGAGTTTGTCGAGCGCGTGGGGCAGGGCGGCGAGTACGGCGCCTAGCGACTCGCGTACACCTCGCGGGCTGCCGGGTAGGTTGATGATGAGCGTGCGGTTCGCGACCCCCGCGACGGCCCGGGAGAGCATCGCCATCGGCGTGTGCTTCACTCCCTCCAGCCGCATCGCCTCGGCAATCCCTGGGACCACGTACTCTATCACCCGCAACGTTGCGTCGGGCGTTGTGTCCCGGGGCGCGAGGCCGGTCCCGCCCGTGGTGAGCACCAGCCCCACGTCCTCCCTCGCGCAGAGTCTTCGCAGCGCGGCCTCGATCGTCGGCGCGTCGTCCGGTTCGACGACGTACTCCACGAGGTCGAGCGGCAGATCGGCGATCAGCTCGCGAATCGCGGCGGCGCTTCCGTCGTGCTCGCGCTCTCCCGAGTGTTGCCGGTCGGAGAGGGTGAGTATTGCGGCGCCGTGCCTCATAGCTTGGCCGCCTGGGATGCGGGCTGATCCTCGGACGTGGTGGGCGTGGGCTGCTCACCGTACTCGCCGCGAGCGGAGGGCGGCAGCATCCTGGCTATCCGGCGCATAATGATCTCCGTTGCCTCGGCGGGGCCGCCGGCTTGCTTGAGTTCCTCGGCGGTGAGGAGTGGACCGATGGACATGGAGGACCGATGTCTGAAGTGCGGTCGGTCGCCCTCGAATATCTTATCAGTGCCGTAGAAGGCTATGGGCAGCACGGGCGCGCCGCTGCGCAGGGCGAGTAGTCCGGCGCCCGGCTGGGCCTTGAGCAACCGGCCCGTCTTGGAGCGCGTGCCCTCGGGGAAGATGCCGAAAGCGTCGCCGTCCGCGAGCACCTCGGCGGCGGTTCGCAGCGCCGCTCGGTCGAAGCCGTTTCGTTTCACAGGTATGGCGCGCACCCACCGGCCGAGCGGTCCGATAAACAGCGAATTCATCACCTCGAGCTTCGCCATTGTGCGGGGCCGCCGTGGGAGCACCGCGAAAAAAATCGGCACCTCCGTCATACTGAAGTGATTGCAGGCCATGATGAACGGACCGGTCTTCGGCACGTGCTCCAGACCCGTGACGCGCAGGTCGGTGAAGATCGGTATCACCAGCCGTCGGACGAGTACCTGGGCGATGCGAAACGACAACTGTACCTGGCTCACTCCGGCCCCATCCTCTCCTCGATCTCGGCAAGCACTGCCTCGACGCTCTTGCCGTCCGTTTCGACAACGAGCGCGTCGTCCGGAACGCGCAGCGGCGAGGTCGCCCGCCCGGAGTCGGTCCTATCCCTGTTGCGCAGATCCTGGAGCACGGCCTGGAGGGTAGTCTCCCTGCCCGCCGTCGTGAGCTCGAGACAGCGGCGGCGCGCCCGTTCCTCCAGGGCGGCATCGAGAAACACCTTCAGGTCGGCGTCGGGCAGCACCACCGTGCCGATGTCGCGCCCGACCAACACGCTGTGGTCGGAGCGGGCGATCTCGCGCTGTCGAGAGAGGAGGGCGGCACGCACGCCCGGGTGCGCCGCGACCTGTGAGACTATCCGCTCGACCTCGGGCGTTCGAAGCGCGTCGGTCACGTCCTTGTCGCCCAGGCATACCATGTACATCCGCCCGGAGCCGGGGTCTGCGCGCAGGATGCGCACGTCGAGGCCGCGAGCGACCGCCTCCAGCGAGGCTGGATCGGTAGTGCTCGTCCCACCCAGCAGGGCGGCGAGGCTCACGGCGCGATAGAGGACGCCGGTATCGAGAAACACGTAGCTGTGTCGGTCGGCGAGCAGCTTGCCGACGGTGCTCTTGCCCACTCCCGCCGGGCCGTCAATGGCGATGGTACGTGGTCGGCTCACCGGCGGACTCCGCTTGCTTCGAGCCCAATTGCCCTTCTCAACTCCATCGCTTCCGGCGTCGTCAGCTCCCTGTGCCGTCGCGCGCCCAGGTCTTCGAGCCGGAGAGGGCCGAGTGCGACCCGAACTAGGCGCAGCACGTTCTTGTCCAGCGCCTCGAACATGCGGCGTATCTGTCGGTTGCGTCCCTCGCCGAGGACGATTTCCACCGTCGAGCGGACCCGACCGCCCTTGATGTACTCGGCGTGGAGCGGCTTGCTTAGCCCGTCCTCGAGCATCACCCCGGCGCTCAGACGTGCGAGGTCTGCCGCTGAGTACGGTCCTTCGAGCTCGACCGTGTAGCGCTTGTGCACGCCGTGGCGAGGGTGCGTCATCCGGGCCGCCAGCTCGCCGTCGTTGGTCAGCAGCATGAGACCCTCGGACTCGCGGTCGAGCCTGCCGACGGGATACAGCCGGTCCGTGAGGGGCACGAGGTCGAGCACCGTGCGGCGACCCATCTCGTCGTGCGCGGTGCTCAGCACTCCAACGGGCTTGTTGAGCAGAACGTAGCGCAGGGGCGCCGAGCCCGAGAGCAGGACGCCGTCCACACGTATCTCGTCGCTTGGAGTCGCCGAGGCGCCGGGCGTGGTCGCCGGCACGCCGTTGACGGTCACTCGACCCTCCGCGATCAGCCGCTCGCTCGCCCGGAGGGACGCGGCGCCGCTGCGGGCAAGCAGCTTATGAAGGCGAATCTGCTCGGTCACGGCGTGCGCTCCGGCGACGGCGGTGCGGAGTGCCAGGTTGCAGCCCGACGAACAAGCGCGCTCGCCGACCACGCGGGGACGGACGGCGCTGTGTTCGTGCGCTGGACGGCGGCGGCGGGGCTGAGCCTCTCGATCACGGTGGGCACGAATGGGCCGAAGAGCCGGGCCGAGAGCGGCAGCCACTCGTAGGTTGCAAATCCCCAGTCGAACATCGCGCGCGTGTCGCTGAAGCGGTCCGTGGAGCCGATCACCACGCCGATCATCGCCGAGTCGCCGCGCCGGACGGAGGCGACGAACACCTGTCCCGCCGAGGGAGTCGTGCCGGTCTTCACTCCGTCAGCGCCCCGGTATGAGCCGAGCAGCTCGTTCGTCGTCTCGACCGGGTGGGAGACCGACTTACGCCCTCCTCCCGAGGGGGAGTATCCGACCACCGTGTGGCGGGTCGAGCCAACTATCTCGGCGAGCAGTGGCTCGCTCATCACCGCGCGCCCGAGTCTGGCGAGGTCGAGCGCTGTGGAGTAGTGCCCCGGCTCGTCGAAGCCGTTGGGGTTTACGAAGTTGGTGTCTTGCAGCCCCAGCCGACGCGCGTGCACGTTCATCTCCTCGACGAACGCGGGAACGCCGCCGTCGCCCACGCCGCCCAGATACGTGCGTCCGACGTAGTCGGCGAGCACCCACGCCGCGTCATTGCCTGAGGGTATGAGCGCGCCGTAGAGCAGCTCCTCGATCGTGATTCGCTCGCCCGCCCGCAAGTTGGCTGTCGAGCCTCCGACCAGGTCGCGCGGGTAGACGGTCGCCGTCTCGTTGGGCTGGGCGTAGCGGAGGACGACGAGCGCGGTCATCATCTTCGTGGTGCTGGCCATAGAGAGTCTGCGTCCGGCGTTCGTTCCCCACAGCACCCGACCGGTGTCCGTGTCCACGAGCACAGCCGCACGCGCAGTGACCGACGGCGTCTCGCTCGCTCGAACCGCCCGTGCAAGTCGGTCCGAATCGAGCGGTACGGCGCCCACGCTCGGAGCGGCAAAGCCGGTGACTATCAGACACAGCAGCACGGCCAGGGCCGTCGGCAGCGCCCTGCGAAGGACGAGCACGAACGGTGCTGCGAGCTGGAGGTTGGGAGTGCTATAGTTGTGTGACGACATACGGGAAAATTATAGCACGCCGCGCTCGCGCCGCCCGCAAACGGACGCGCGACGCGTTGGGTGATTGGGATCGGCGGAAGGTGAATACGAGGACGGGAACCAAATCGGTAGTAGTAAACCGCAAAGCGTTGCACGACTACTTCGTCGAGGATACGTACGAAGCTGGCATCGTGCTCACGGGCACGGAGATCAAGTCCATCCGTGCGGGCAAGGTGCAACTGCGGGACAGCTATGCCCGAACCGAAGGGGGAGAGGTGTGGCTGCACAACATGCACATCTCGCCCTATGAGCAGAGCGGCGAGTTCTTCAATCACGAGCCGACCCGTTCGCGCAAGCTGCTGCTGCACCGCAACGAGATCGCAGGCCTGATAGGCAAGGCGCAGACGAAGGGGCTGACGCTCATCCCGCTGCGCTTGTATTTCAAGGGCGGTCGTGCTAAAATAGAGTTAGCGCTGGCAAGGGGCAAACGGTCCTACGACAAGCGCGAAGCACTGGCTGAGCGGGACGCCCAACGAGAGATTGAGCGTGCTCTGAGGGAAAGGTCTCGCTAAGCGCCTGGCACATCTGGGGATGCCTGGATTCGACAGGGGTGTAGGATACGAAACTGCAGGCCGGGGCGCCTCGTCCTCGTTAACAAGGGGCACAGCCATAACTGGCAACCACAATTACGCTCTAGCCGCCTAATTTAGTGTGGCTACGTCTGTCCAGTCCTTTCTCCGGTGGGATTGGAACGGGCGTTGTATTATCGGAGTGCGGTGCTAGCGCCCGTCGAAGCGCGAATACCAAAGGCTAATTCGACTGGTCCGCGAGGTCCCCGCCGGTTGGGGCTGATCGGATAAGAAATAAACACCGGCTAAGCCTGTAGGATGTTTCGGTCTGAATCTTCTGGACGGGGGTTCGATTCCCCCCATCTCCACCCAACGGGGAGCGGCGACGCTCCCCTTTTTCGCGCCCTGCGTCGGACGCTGGGGTTGGGCTGTACGCTCCTCGCAGGTGTCTGGAGTTGAGAGCGGCTGCGGCGCCTGCGCGTCCGGCTATCGGCGGCAGTAGCCTCATTCCGCGAACAGCTCCTCGATCGATCTCATTGGTATGAAGAGGCGACGGCCGCTCTGTTCCGTCGAGAGGAGCTGGAAGCCGTATCGCTCGTAGAAGGACTGCGCGGCGTCGTGCTTGGCGTCCGTCAAGACTGCGACGGAGGCGACCTGCCGTGAGGCGCCGAGGGCGCGCGCGAGGGCGTCGAGCAGGAGCCTGGCGCCGAGCCGTCGTCCCTGGTAATCGCGATCAACGGCTAGTCGGCCCAGCAGCGTCGCAGGGTAGACCTCGTAGTGCGCCCAACGGTGCGTGAGGGAGGGCGGTAGCTCCGCCCGCTCGACGGCTACCGCGCTCAGCGTATAGTAGCCTGCGATCCGGTCGTGGTGGGTATCATGGAGGATCCAAACCGCCGCGACGCGCTGTTCCATCTCCTTGCGCGCCCGCTCTCGCAGGTGCCGGTCCAGTACCTCCTCCCCACAGGAGAACACCCCTCGGAGAGGTAAGTGCGGCTCACCGAGCGACAGGCGCTGGTATCGCTCAGTCAAAGGCTACTCGCCGACGACCGGGCCGAACTCCCGACGAAGCGCGCGCAGGTGTTCGTTCGGCGCGGGGGGATTGATGAGCGCCTCAACGAACGCTCGGCTACCCTCCGACGTCAGCCGGACGGTCTCGTGTGTGCGGATGGCTTCCATCGCGGCGGCGAGCGCAGCGCCTCGGACGAAGTCCGTCGTGTTGCTGCCGGTTAGCGCCGCCGCCCGGTCAATGATCTCCTTGTCGTCCGGCGCGATCCGGACCTCTAACCTGCTACTGCGCGCTCCTGCGGCCATAACCTTGCCTCCTTCTTGCTTCCCCCCGATTGTACGGTAGGCAGCCGTACGTGTCAAGTTCGCGAATCCCCCACGCCCTGTGAGCAGACATTCAGCGGGCCGTTGTGATACGCTGGAATCCGACGATGCAACAGGGACACAGCGGGGGTATGAGAGATTGACGGTGGAAGGCGCAACGACCGCACAGGCAGCCGAGCCCTCGGCGAGCGACGAGGCGGCGCGAGAGGCGTACGTCCTGCGCCACTTTCGTCGAAACTTCAGGCTCATGCTGCTCGACGCCGTGTCGTTCCCGTTCGGGATCAGCTTCATCGCGGTCGTCACGATTCTGCCGCTCTTCGTGCGGGAGATCACTCCCTCGACGCTGGCGGTCGGGCTTGTGCCGGCGATCTCCTACCTGGGCACGCTGCTGCCGCCTCTGTTTATCGCCAACCTGGTGGAGCGAATGCCGATCCAGAAGTGGTATCTGTTCTGGCTAGCCGTCGTCGAGCGGCTGCCGTTGCTCGCGCTCGCTGCGGCTACACCGTGGCTGGGCCGAAACAACTCCGCACTGCTGCTCCTGATGTTCTTTCTCGCGCTGACGATACACAGCGGCGCGATGGGCTTGAACATGCCCTCCTACTTCAACCTGTACGCAAAGGTGATCCCCGCCAACCGTCGCGGCGGGATGTGGGGTCTGGGCGGCGCGATAAGCGGCGTGCTCGCGCTCGGGGGCACGTGGCTCTCGGGCAGGCTGCTGAACTCGTACGGTTTCCCGGACGCATACGCGCTCAGCTTTCTGTTCGCGTTCATCGCGCTGATGCTCGGCATAATCGGCTTCCCATTCATCCGCGAACTGCCGACGAACGACGCGCCGCCGCCCATCGGCACGATCTCGTACATCAGGAACACGCCCGCGCTGCTGCGGACGGACACCCGCTTCGGGTACTTTGTGGCTGCCCAGGTGGTGTACAGCTTCTCGTACATGGCGCCCGCGTTCTACACCGTGTACGCCATTGACAGGTTCAAGGCGGGCGCGGCGGAGGTGGCGCTCTTCACCACGGTTCTGATGGCGACGAACACTGTGGCCAACCTGCTGCTCGGCATCCTTGCCGACAGGCGAGGCAATAAGCCTGTCCTGCAGATCTCCATGGCGACGGCGATTGCTGCGGCGCTGCTTGCGCTGGTCGCCCCCTCGCTGTGGTGGATGTACCCAGTGTTCGCGCTCAACAGCGTCGTGTACGCGGGTGCGAACATGGGGGGCTACAATATGCCGCTTGAGTTCGCCCCCCGCACGCAGGTACCGACGTACGTCGCCGTGAGCATGACGGCCATCGCGCCGTTCCGCGCGGTCGTGCCGCTCATCGGCGGGGTCGTGGCAGGGGTGGGATACGGGGGCGTCTTCGTGATCTCGCTCGTCGCCGCCGCGCTCGGCCTGGCGATCCTCACGCTCAAGGTGTCGGACCCCCGCCACGACCCTCTCCCCGAGCTCGCAGCCGAGGCAGGGGCATGACGGTCGGTGGGCCATATCCGACGTACGTGGTCTTTTATCGGTGTTATACTGTTCCTGAGATCAGGTGGGAGCCGCCGATCATTGGGAGGTCGTTGAATGGCGAATAACACGTCGCACAAACCCAGGAGGCCGACTTGGCGGGAGTTCATCATCTTTGGGGGACCGTCAATGTGGGTAGGATATCAGCACGGTGGTTTCTCCTGGCGGAGGGTGGTTTCTTTCTAGGGTGGTCTTCGATCATTCCATTGTTCGTTCACCGATGCTTGCACCACTCCTGGCCGCTTCTGATAATGTCCATAGGCATTACCGGCTTTGCGCTGTCCCTGTTTCTGCGACCTCGCACCAAGCCGATGGCCGTGCGGATGCGTGTCGCCGGCGCCGCCCTACTTGTAGGGACTCTGCTGTACACCGCCGTCGAAGTTATCTACGCAAGTATCCAACTGTATCAGGAGTTTACGCGATGACTGTACGCGCCCGAGCGCCGCGACAGGTCACATTGCTACAAGCGCTCGTCGGGGGCCTCATGTTCTCGGGTATGGTGATGCTGCTGTTTGCGGTTCTGAGCCGGTGGGGCGTATATGTGTTCGTGCCGGTGAGCATCACAGCCGTCGGCTCGTTTGTTGTTCCCACATTTCTGAGAGTCTCGATTTCTGAGAGTCTCGCCAGGGATTGCGGAAGTCGGGCGTAGACTGGCATTGGTTGTTTTTGCGGTTGCATCAGGGATGCTTACAACTGAGTGGGGAGTACCGATGTGGATTCACGTGGTGTTCATGGGCGCCGTCATTATCGTCGTCTACCTGGCGTCAAGCGGCTACTCTCGGCGACCGTAAGCGGCATGGAAAGTTTATAGTCAGCACTGGAGCTAACGGAGCCTCGTGCGTCGTCCTCACGGACCACAGCCGGCGCATCGAACGAAGTGTGGCAGATTGGGAAACGAAGTACGTCTCGATAGATTGACTCGACATAGGTATAGCGGCGATGTGCATCAACGAGCGTAGTAGTCTGTGCCATGTGCTTTGATGTGCTCCTACTGTTCCCACTGTGGATCTGTGCGTTCCATCTTTAGTGGAGTGCGTTGGGTACTGACAGTCACATCACTTGTCACGCGGTAGTAGGTTGGAGCCGACGACGGCTCAGTGTGATGCTGAGAGTGCAACTGCGAGGAGACGACGATGCTCCAAGAAGTGAAACAATGGTTCGAGTGCCTACCTCCGCAGGTTGCCGAAATGAGCATAACGAGTCCGCATGAGAACTACCAATCCCTCGTGCATATCCGACCTCTCAGTCCGGCGGCGCCCCGTTCACCGTAGGGGTGATCCAGGATAGGTTCGACGTGCATGCCGGCCGTTTCTTCAGTGCAACGAAGCTCCTTCGCCTGATGGAGTCCCCGCTGGACTACTGCAATGCCGTCGTGTCCGGCGGCTTGAGCGAGGTTGTCTGCAATGAGTCCGGAGTGATAGTAGACTGGCAAACAGAGCTGCAGATGCAGGGAAGGAAAATACGGCGCCGCTCGTCGTCGCAATCGCCGCCGGCCAGAGCTTGGGACAGGATTCTAGGAGGATTACGCACCAGGCGCCGTAAACACAGGGTAGGCTACACCCCTTACTACGAGCTCGTACCGAACCTAATCGAGCCGTTCGGTTCGGTCGCCGTCATTCCCCCAATCTTCGCAGTCTCGATGGGCGACGTGGAGTTGTACTCATCTGTGAAATGGGCGGAACTGGACACCGAACCTTGGGAAACCTTGAGTAGTCCCTACGACTTGATCCTCGATTCTCAAGGACGAATGCTACAGGCTGTCGTCCCAGAGGGTAAGATTGAGAACTGGACTGTGATCGGCAGCGTTGGTCCTGAGACTGATCACCAGGCGGACTTGCGCCGGCTTGTGCTAGAAAGTCGAGCACAAGCCGGCACGCCCCAAGAGGATGTCGTAGACGAGTCGCTCACGCAGTTGCTTGCAAGAGCAGTAGAGAATGTAACGGAGTGGACGTAGCCCGGTTTGGTGGCCGCCTTGAGACTGGGTATAGTATCAGTGAGGGGTTTGCACGATGTAACCAGAATCAAGCCGCCGCACCCGGCGGAGTTCACGGAGGCAGCGGATGTATCATCCTATTACGATTGTGAGCGAGGCGCTGGATGCTCTGAGCAGGGGCGATATCGAACGGCATCTGATGTACATTGCGGACGACGTTGTGCTTCAGGAAGTGGTCGCGGGCGACGTAGAAACGGCTATCCGAGGTCGAGACGCTTACACGGAATTCGTGACGGAGTTGAAGGAGGCCGGTGTGCTGACCGGCTTCGAGATCGGTGGTGGTGGGCCCACAGGCGATTCCTGGGTTCGTGCCGTTATGCACGCGCGCGAAGTCCTGGAGTACGAGGACGGAACCGTCGAGCCGCCGTCCATTGTTAGCTCCGACGAGTTCGTCGAGGTTCGGCAGGGACTGATTCACTCCATGATGATATTCGGTCGGGGCGGCAGCGAGCCTGGGTACGCGTTTAGTGTGAGTCAGCCCAATGAGTAAGGGGTCGGCTTCGAGGATCGGGGATGTTGGACTTGACCCGACACGGCGGACGCTACGCACCTCAGGGACCTGAACGCCTCGCTGCTGAACCGGAGCCCAGGCGGGTACGCGACGAACGCCGGCACGAACCACATCCTTGAAGATTACCCAGTTGTGACGGGCTCCGGCCTGCGGGGCTCGGAGAAGAAGGAGCGCGTGTACAGCCGGTAGTACAGCCCTTCGAGGTCGAGTAGCTTGCGATGGGCGCCCTGCTCGATGATCCTGCCGCCGTCGAGCACGACGATCCGGTCGGCGCCCTCGACGGTCGAGAGCCGGTGCGCGATCACCAGCGTGGTGCGGTCGCGCATCAGCCGGTCGAGCGCGTCCTGCACGAGCGCCTCCGACTCGTTGTCCAGGGCGGACGTGGCCTCGTCGAGGATCAGCAGCCTTGCGTCCTTTAGGAGAGCCCTCGCGATGGCCACCCGCTGTCGCTGGCCCGCCGAGAGCTTCACGCCCCGCTCGCCGACGAGCGTGTCGTAGCCTTCGGGCAGCAGAGAGATGAACTCGTGAGCGTTGGCCGTTCGGGCCGCGTGCTCGATCTCGTCGCGCCCGGCGTCGAGCCGTCCGTACCGTATGTTCTCCGCGACCGTCGCGCCGAAGAGCAGCGTTTCCTGCGGCACGAGGCTGATTTGCGACCGGAGCGAGTCGAGCGTTACGTTGTGCGTCGGGCGGCCGTCGAGCAGTATCACCCCCCGCTGCGGCTCGTAGAACCGGGGCAGCAGGTTGACCAGCGTGGTCTTGCCCGCGCCCGAGGGGCCGACGAGCGCCACCACCTCGCCCGGCTCGACGTGCAGGTTTACGTCGGTGAGCACGTCGCGGCCCTCGACGTACGAGAACCCGACCCCCCGATACTCCACGTGCCCGCGCAGTCTGGGGAGCGCAGGGGCGCCTCTCGGACGCAGCGGCTCGGGCTCGGCGTCGAGCACCTCGAAGATGCGCTCCCCCGCGCCGACCGCCTCGGAGAGCTGGCCATAGAGTGTGGCGAGGCTGCCGATGGGGGCGATGATGAGCAACATGTACATCAGCATGCTCGTGAGCTCGCCTATTGTCAGCGCGCCCCTGATGATCTGACTGCCGCCGTACCACATCACCACGACCACCGCCGTGAAGCCGAACATCGTGACGACGGGCACGAACACCGCGCGCGCGCGCACCCGCTCCAGCGAGATCGCGAACGTGCGCTCTATCGAGGCGCCGAACCTGGCCGACTCGAACTCCTCGCGCCCGAACGCCTTGACCACGCGGACGCCCGAGAGCGCTTCCTCCAGTACGGCGTTTGCCTCGCCAAGCTCGTCCTGCGCACGTCGGCTGATCCGGCGCAGCTTGCCGCCGTAGTGGTGGGCGAAGACGGCAATCGGCGGGAGCACGCCCACAATCACCAGGCTCAGCCGCCAGTCCGTAGCGAGCATGGCCGCCACGCCGCCGATCAGCGCGACCGACTGGCCGAGCAGGTTGAGCACGTTGTTCGTGACGCTCGTTTGAATCAGCGTCGCATCGTTGGCGACCCTCGACATAAGCTCGCCGGTCTTGCGCTCGTTGTAGTATCCGAGCGGCAGCCGGGCGAGGCGTTCGAAGAGCTGCGTCCGCACGTCCGCGACGACGCGCTCGCCGACGTAGGAGACAAGGTAAGTCGAGAAGTAGCTGAACACGGACTGCACGAGGAGCACGACCACAAGCCCGACCGCGACGGTGTTCAGCAGGCGGAGGTCGGCGCGCAGCACGACGGCGTCTATGAGGTAGCGCACGCCCCACGGCAGCGCGAGGAAGACGAGGCTGCCCAGGGCTGTGAAGAGGCCGGCGAGCGCGAGCCGCGACCTGTAGGGCCGCACGAAGCCGAACAGCCGCCGTAGCCCGGTTCGGGTCACCGGGGCGCCTGCTACGCCCCGGAGTCGCGTTCGTCGCATCATCATCTAGCCCACGCCTCGCTTTGTCGGAGAATCTCTCTGTATCCTCCATCATTCTACACGGTGCGCCGCGCACACGTTCAGCACCCAGCCGAAGCTCGAGTCTCGATGGGTCGGCGTGGCGCGTGCGGGCGAGTCAGGGGCCGGCAAGCGGTCGGATCGCCGCGTAAAACAGACCCTGAAAGCGCCGAATGTAAGCAATACCCGCGCCGGCGGTTTTGCTGAGGCAGCTCGTTGTCGCCTATCGCACTCCCATGACGATCTCCGCGAGTAGCTGGTCCAGCTCCTCGTAGCGTCGGCCTCGGGCGGCGAGCGCGGCCGTGTCGAACTCGCGCGCCTTGAGGTCCTCGGCCGCCTGCGCCGAGTAGCCGCCGCTCGCGCCGGGGCCGTCGTAGGCGTCGTCGCCCTGGCGCAGCTCCGAGAGCACACCCTGTATCTCCGAGTCCTCCTCGAAGCGGCGGGCCTTGTCCTTGAGGATCATATACGTGCGCATGCAGCCGCGCGCAAAGGCCCACACCCCCTCCTCGTCCTCCGTGCGGTAGGCGTGGGCGTCGAAGTGACGGGGGCCGTCGTAGCCCGCACGCTCGAGCATCTGGACGAGCAGGAATGCGCGCTTGAGGTTTTCCGAGCCGAAGCGGAAGTCCTGGTCGTAGCGCCCCATCACCTGGTCGTTGCAGTCTATGTGGAAGAGCTTGCCCATATCCAGCGCCTGCGCGACGCCGTGTATGAAGTTGAGCCCAGCCATAGTCTCGTGAGCGAACTCGGGGTTGACCCCCACCATGTCGGGATGGTCGAGCGTGGTGATGAACGCGAGCGCGTGCCCGACCGTGGCGAGGTAGATGTCGCCGCGCGGCTCGTTGGGCTTCGGCTCCAGCGCGAACCGCATGCCGTAGCCCTGCTCCTCGACGTACTCGCACAGGAAGTTGATCGCGTCGCGGAAGTACTTGAGCGCGTCCCGGCCGTCGCGATACGAGTCGGACTCCGTCCCCTCGCGCCCGCCCCAGAAGACGTAGATGCCTGCGCCAAGCTCTGCGCCGAGGTCTATCGCCCGCATAGTCTTCTGCAGTGCGAAGGCCCGCACGGTCGAATCGGATGAGGTGAACGCGCCGTCCTTGAAGATCGGGTGTGTGAACAGGTTCGTCGTCGCCATCGGCACGACCATGCCCGCGTCCTCGACCGCCCGCTTGAACGACTGGACTATCTGATCGCGCTGCTGCGGGGTCGCGTCGAACGGCACGAGGTCGTTGTCGTGCAGGTTCACGCCCCAGGCGCCGACCTCGCCGAGCTTCGCGACCGCACGGTTCGGGTCCATCACGGGGCGGACGGGATCGCCGAACGGGTCGCGGCCCACGTTGCCGACGGTCCAGAGTCCGAAACTGAACTTGTCGCTTTTCTGGGGAGTGTACTGATCCGCCATTCTCACGCTCCTTGTTGCTATACTCCGGGCGCCGGCTGCGACGCATCCGTATACTGCCGTTTGTCCAGGCCGTCCACGCCCATCAAGATACGCGCTGGACGGAATCGCTGTCAAGCCGACAAGTCGGGGTAGGGCATGCAGGAGGGCGGCGTCGCCGACAACGTATAGTTAGTGTGGAGGTGATAGTACGACGGGCCAACGTGATAAGAGTCGCATCGGGCAGACGGCGGGGCCGCGAGCCAGACGGTGTAGGTCGTGAGTCGCACCAATAAGCAGAGAGGTGGAGGAGTGACGCAAGTGGATCAATCACGTGCAGCGGCTCGGGTGTCGGGCGGCGGCGTGGACTGGGCGGAGAACTGGCGGCGTACCGTCGAGGAGCGGCGCGTCGTGATCGAGGGGCTGGCTAACCAGGGACCGCAGGACGACTTCTGGAAACGGCGAGCGCCCGACTTCGTGCGGCTCAACCG
>Ga0136612_10000343_pt1 | contig 15858 bp, 18 predicted proteins | sample AntDryUQ224A2306_2_FD_106644 | JGI IMG/M metagenome (GOLD analysis project Ga0136612, IMG submission 106644) | Polar desert sand microbial communities from Dry Valleys, Antarctica - metaG UQ224A (23.06) | ecosystem: Environmental > Terrestrial > Soil > Desert | place: Antarctica: Dry Valley... | reverse complement strand
GGGTCAGGCCTTCGCCAAACATGCCGTCGCTTCAGAGTGCGATGCTGTACCCCGGACTGGTTGCGTTCGAGGGCTCGAACCTTTCGGTGGGCCGAGGAACCCCAACCGCATTCCAGCTCATCGGTGCCCCGTGGCTCAAGGCGGGCCAGACAATCGCGCTCCTGCGCGACAGGGAAGTGCGGGGGGTGAGGTTCATCGAAGAGACTTTCACTCCCAGAAGTCCAACCGACGGCAAGTACGCGGGAAAGACTATTCCCGGTATCCGCATCGTCGTAACCAACCGGACGTCTCTGCAGTCCGCCCGCGTCGGTGCCATGCTTCTCTGGGCCATCGCAAAAACGTCGCGCGACAGCCTCAAGATCAACGAGCGAACGTTCGACCTTCGTTTCGGAGCGCCGCGGGTCCGCGAAGCGCTTATGCGGGGGGAAGATCCTGATGCGGTGATCGACCGCGAGTACAGGGAGGCTTTCGAGTTTCGGGAGAGAACGCGGCGCTACCTGCTGTATAGGTAGGCGGGGTGCTCGACTGAAGGAAGATCAAACGAGAGGGACATAGGTTGCGAGCGAACAGATGCGCAGCCGGTAGGTTCGAGGGAAGGCGCACACGTCTTGCAAGGTCACTTGCACTATTACGAATCAGTGCCATTAGGGGGTTAGCCATGAGGGTTTTCATCGTGTCGCTCGTGTTCGTGCTTGCCGCGACGACTTCTGCATGCGCGGGTCGTCAAGTAGAGGTGACCACCGGGCCCGAGCCGGCAGCGGATGTCTCGGTGAGGTTCACGAACAACCTTAGCCAGGCGGTGAACCTTTACGTCACGACGGGGGGCACGGACGTGTTCCTGAAACAGGTGTCGGCGAGCAGCGTCGAGGTTGTGCCTGTTCGGGGACTGAGCGCAGGCTCCACCGTAACTCTCAAGGCGCGCACGGTCGACGGAACGCGCACCTACACGCGCGACAATGTCTACCTTGGCTCAAATTACGAGTGGCGGGTGCCGTAGGGGACCAGCTACCAGTTGCCCGCTGCCCGGAACGCGCTGCCCGCTACCCGGCACTCGCAGCCCGGTACCCGCTGTCCGACAACCGTTGCCCGTTACGCACCGTCGTCCGCTGGCAATGGGAACTCCGTCGAAATAGCTTTACGCGTCGAATCGAGAGCGAGTTCGGCCCATTTTGCTTCCCATTCCAGCGTTCCGTCGAATGGGACTGTTTTTATTTTCGCGCCACTGATGGATGGAGATAACAGGAATTGCCGTCGCAAACCGAACCACGTACCTCTGCCTCTCCCGCCGCAGGCAGGCTGGGCATCCTCACCCCTGGCCTCGGCGCCGTCGCGACCACCTTCATGGCGGGAGTGGAGAGCGTGCGCCGCGGTCACTCGAAGCCGATCGGATCGCTTACGCAGATGGCCACCATACGTCTCGGCAAGCGCACCGAAAACCGCTCGCCGCTCATTCGCGATTTCGTCCCTCTTGCCGATCTGAATGACATAGTGTTCGGCGCGTGGGATCCGATCCCCGACGACGCCTGGACGGCCGCCAAGAAAGCCGGTGTACTCGAGGACCGGCACCTGGACCAGGTCGCCGACTTTCTGAAGGCGATCAAGCCGATGCCCGCCGTCTTCGACAACAGGTATGTAACCAGAATTCGAGGCACCAACGTCAAACAGGGGAAGACGAAGCGCGACCTCGCCGAGCAGCTTCGGCAGGACATCCGCGATTTCAAGACCAGAAACAAACTGGATCGAGTCGTCATAGTCTGGTGCGCGTCCACCGAAATCTTCATTCGCCCCGGCGCACAGCACGCAACGATCGAACAATTCGAGAAGGCCATGGAGCGGAACGACGATGCGATTGCGCCATCGATGCTGTATGCGTACGCCGCAATCAAGGAAGGCGTTCCGTTCTGCAACGGCGCGCCGAACCTCTGCGTGGACACGCAGGCACTCACGCAGCTGGCAATAGACCGCTGCGTTCCGATATCCGGAAAGGACTTCAAGACAGGCCAGACCTGGCTCAAGACTGTCATCGCGCCGGGCCTCAAGGCGCGAATGCTTGGTCTGGCGGGCTGGTACAGCACGAACATCCTCGGCAATCGGGATGGAGAAGTTCTCGACGATCCTCAGTCATTCAAGACGAAAGAGGAGTCAAAACTGTCGGTGCTGCACAGCATACTGCAGCCCGAGCTGTATCCGGAGCTGTACAAGGACTTCTGCCACGTCGTGCGCATCAACTACTACCCGCCGCGCGGTGACAACAAGGAAGGCTGGGACAACATCGACATCGTGGGCTGGATGAACTACCCGATGCAGATAAAGGTGAATTTTCTTTGTCGCGATTCGATACTCGCAGCGCCCATCGTGCTGGATCTCGCGCTATTCTCGGATTTCGCGCAGCGCGCCGGAATGAAGGGAATTCAGGAGTGGCTGTCGTTCTACTACAAGAGCCCGATGGCGGCTCAGGGTCTCCAACCCGAACACGATCTCTTCATTCAGCAGACGAAGCTGAAAAACACTCTGCGGCACCTCATGGGCGAAGATCAGATCACCCACCTCGGCCTGGAGTACTACGCGTGAGGCTGCCAGCCCGGCGCATATCGGGTGTCGCCGCTGCATGCGTTTTGCTTGTGTTCGCGGGGTGCGGCGGCGGGCGGAATGACCGCGCGCTCGAGAACCGGCAGTGGTCGGACAGCTTTGCGTTCCGCATCACCGTCGAGCCAACGCCGCCAAGGGCCATCGAGGACGCCACTTACAGGATCGTGATCCAGGACAAGAAAACCGGGGAGCCCATCGAGACAGGCGAAGGACGGATTTTCGCCTCCAGCAAGGATGGGGCGAACACCGACGATGGCTTCGCGAAGGCCAAGGAAGTCGGTGCGTACTCCGCACGTATGTTCTTTCCGACCTCCGGGGACTGGGCGATCGCGATTCAGTTCCGGCGAAGTCCGGCCCACCGGCTGGAGCGCGTCGACTGGGTCCAGACGGTGCGGAACGCCTCGGGGACGCAATAGGACCGTGCGCCACTTTTTCCGTACGCAGCTGACACCAGTTGCCATCCTCGAGATCGCGGACGTGTTCTTTCCCGCCCTTCCGCTGGAGCGCTCGGCGCACACCTCGCGGACCCGAACCTACTCCGGCGCGCTCGGCAACCTGCAGCTCTCGGTGAAGATGGAAGGCGGACACTACGCCTTTGTGGAAGTGCACACCGACCAGATCGGCGAGAGCCGTCTCGATCGCAATACAAAGAGGTTCTTCGTCGAGCTGCACCGCACCGCCCATCCCTCACACAAGCTGCGAGCGGCTTACTGACTGGTTTGACGAAAAACCTCCGCACAGCTGCGGCGCGGGTTCGCGATGTTGGCGGCGCGGGCGCCGGCGCGGCACCACTCGCCCGAGAGCAGAAGATCGAGCTGTACTACTACATGAGGCTGACGAGGACGCTCGAGGAGCGACTCGTCAATCTTTACCGCCAGACAAAGGTGGTAGGAGGGCTGTTCCGCTCCCTCGGGCAGGAGGCCGACGCCGTCGGCAGCGCTTACGCTCTCGACAGAAAGAAGGGCGACATCCTGTCGCCGCTCATTCGCAATCTGGGATCGATGCTGGTACAGGGCGCGCAACCGCTGGAGATCCTCAGGCAGTACATGGCGAAGGGAGATTCGCCGACGCGTGGGCGCGAGCTCAACATCCACTACGGTGACCTCGTTCGCGGATTCATCGGGCAGATCTCGCAGCTCGGCGACATGGTGCCTGTGATGGCGGGTGTAACGCTATCCTTCAAGATGCGGGGAGAAGATCGCGTCGGGCTTGTCTATGTCGGCGACGGTGCGACATCCACAGGCGCGTTCCATGAGGGAATAAACTTCGCCGCCGTGCAGCGGTGCCCGCTCGTGGTAGTCGTCGAGAACAACGGTTACGCGTATTCGACGCCAATTGCAAAGCAGACCGCAGCGAAGCAATTCAAGGATAAGGCCATTGGTTACGGTATCGCGGCGGAGCAGGCGGACGGCAACGATGTAATCGCCGCGTACGAAGCCACCAGGCGCGCCGTCGACCGCGCGCGCGATGGCGGAGGCGTCACTCTGGTCGAGCTCGTCACGTATCGGCGGAAGGGCCACGCCGAGCACGACAACCAGTCGTACGTTCCGGAAGGTGAGATAGACCGATGGTCATCATCGAATGATCCAATCGACCGCTTCGTGAAGGTGCTGACCGGGTCTGAGGAGGGCGTAAGCGCGGCCGAGCTCGAAGCCGTCGACCGTCGTGTGACGGAGGAGATTGACCGGGCGACCGACGAAGCTGACGCGTCGCCGATGCCCGAACCGGCGGACGCGCTGGTGGGTATCTACGCCGACCCGCCGGCGGAACAGCCGCTCTGGTTCAGAGAGGGCATTCGCGCGGCCGTCGAAGTGAACGAGCGCCCCGCAGGATGGGGAACGCACGATGCCTGAGATCACGTATCTCGAAGCGATTCGCGAAGCTCTCTTCGAGGAGATGGAGCGCGACAGGAACGTATTTTGTCTCGGCGAGGACATCGGCGCGTATGGCGGCGCGTTCAAGGTCACCGAGGGGCTGCAGTCGCGGTTCGGAGAGTCGCGAGTCATCGATACGCCCATCTCCGAGATCGCAATAATCGGCGCCGCCGCCGGCGCCGCGCACATGGGGATGCGTCCGGTCTGCGAGATGCAGTTCATCGATTTCATTTCGTGCGGCTACGACATGCTCACCAACTACGTGGCAACTGCGCGATACCGCGCGATGCTGCCGTGCCCAATGGTCGTCCGCGGTCCGAGTGGGGGTTATGTGCGGGGGGGGCCGTTTCACTCGCAGAATCCGGAAGCGGCGTTTCTGCATACTCCGGGACTCAAGATTGTGTATCCAGCCACTGCGAGTGACGCAAAGGGCCTCATGAAGGCAGCGATCCGCGACGAGGACTGCGTTCTCTACTTCGAGCACAAGTATCTCTATCGCCGGATCAAGGAGGAAATGCCGTCGGGTGATCACATCGTTCCGATAGGCAAGGCGCGGACGGCGCGCGAGGGCACGGATGTATCGATCATCACTTACGCCGCAACAGTGTGGAAATCGCTGGACGCGGCCGCCGAGCTCGAGCGCGAGGACGGGCTGTCGGTGGAAGTGATCGATCTGCGTTCTCTCGCCCCGATGGATGATGACGCGATCGTCGCCACGGTTAAGAAAACCAATCGTGTTCTGGTGGTTCACGAGGACACGCGCACGGGCGGTGTCGCCGGAGAGATAACGGCGCGAATCAACGAGCTTGCGTTCGAGTGGCTCGACGCGCCCATCCTCCGGGTGACAGCGGCAGACGTTCCGCTGCCCTATTCGCCGCCGTTGGAGGATTACGTTCTCCCCCAGACGGCTGACATCGTTAAGGCGGTACGCAGGCTCGCGTCGTACTGAATGGAGCCGGACCAGGGCGGCCGGGGGGCGGGGGGGTCCAACGCGGCCCGATACATCGGAGTCGGCTGCGTGACCGCTGTGGCGGGGTTTTTCAGCGGAGGCATGATAGGCGTCTTCATCGCCAAGGTCGTTGGCAGCGCACGCAACTGCAATCCCGGGCTGGAGCTGCCGGCATGCGATTGGCACGTGTATGCCGGGGTTGGTATGTTGATTGGAGTATTGACGCTGCCGGTGCTCGCGCTCAATCGCCTGCGACGACACGACGCGGCAGCTAACGAACCGGATTGAGGAAATCACGGTGGCCCTTGTAGACATTATCATGCCGCAGATGGGTGAATCCATCGCCGAAGGCACTCTCTCGAAGTGGCTGAAGAAAGTCGGCGACGAGGTCAGGCGTGATGAGCCTATCTTCGAGATTTCAACCGACAAGGTGGATGCGGAGATCCCTTCAGCGTCCGCGGGCGTAGTTGCGGAGATCATCGTGAAGGAGGGGGAGACGGTCGCGGTGCAGACCGTTGTTGCACGGCTCGAGACAGAGAAGGGAGCGGCGACGGTCGTCTCTGCACCTGCGCGGAAAGAAGGGGATGTTTCTGCAGGCGGGGCGATGTCGACCGCAGGTGCGGCATCGGCGAGCGGGGGGCCCCCCCTAAAAAACAATCTGGCACCACGGACGCCGCGGCGTCGCACCAGAAGCCCGCAGTGCAAACCGATCCGTCCCCCGGCGGAAACGGCGACTCGTTCGAGCACCGCATCCGCACCCGCTCGTCTCCGCTGGTTCGCAAGATCGCAGCGGAACACGGCCTTGATCTCGCCGCGCTCCGCGGCAGCGGCATCTCGGGCCGCGTAACGCGAAAGGACATCCTCGCGATTATCGAGTCCGGCCCACAAAGCCCGGCCGGCCTGCCATCGATGCACGCGCCCGGTGGTGCGGTTCCCCCTGGAATGCATGACGCGCCGCTGCCGCAGCCATGGCCAGGCGACCGGGTGGAAGCCATGTCCAAGATGCGCGGCCTCATCAGCGACCATATGGTTGCTTCGCGCCGCACTTCTGCGCACGTCACTTCGTTCATGGAAGTCGACTTCACGCGAGTCGCGCGCATTCGTGCCCGCAGGCGCGCTGACTTCGAGGCCGCGAACGGCCAGAAGCTCACCTACATGCCGTTCATCATCGCCAGCGTGGTGAAGGGAATTCAGGCGTTCCCGATCATGAATTCGTCGGTCGCCGGAAAGACCGTCATCTACCGCAAGCCGGTCAATATCGGAGTTGCCGTCGCGCTGGAATGGGGGCTCATCGTCCCCGTGATCAGGAATGCCGAAGATCTGTCGCTCGCTGGCATCACGCGTGCGCTCAACGATCTCGCGGCCCGCGCCCGCGCGAAGAAGCTCTCACCCGAAGAAGTACAGGACGGGACGTTCACGATCACTAACCCGGGAGTGTTCGGATCACTCATGGGAACGCCGATCATCAACCAGCCCCAGGTGGCCATCATGGGCGTTGGAACAATTGAAAAGCGACCCAGAGTGATCACCAGCGCCGACGGTGAGGACACCATCGCGATCCGCACCTGCGCGTATTTCTCGATCTCCTTCGATCATCGGGTGGTGGATGGAGCGGTGGCGGACCAGTTCCTCGCGTTCGTCAAGAAGGCGATAGAGGAATATCCCGATAGCGGAGTATAGATGGCTCGCTCACTTACGGTTCAGCGCACGACGGTCCCGGCCTCCGAGAGAGAGAAATATTTCGAGCGGCTGAGAGCGCGCAAGGCGCATTACGGAGCCGCGAATTGCCGTTTCTGGGTGTTCGAGGAAAGCGCACTGCCGGGGGCATTCATCGAATTCACCGAGGCCGACAACGAGACGGCATTGTCGGTGGCTCACGCCAATGCTCCAGTGAAGGTGCTGGACCCCGCGCGCATTTACAACGAAACGGAGATTGGCTGAGTGCCGGCAAGGGCGATCGCGATCGGCGAGGTTGAATGGAAGGTCTTTCCATCCGGATTCATTACGCAGTACGATCAGGATGAATTCGGTCTGTTCTTTACGCGGGGATTCGGCGATGATTGCGAAGTTCGCGTGACGCGCTATTCTCCGCAGGGATCGCGTTCGCGCGAACGATCTTTCGCCGAGCTGAGTGATGCGCAGCTGCGCGCGCTCTTCGAGCAGTCCCAGCCCAGCTTCACGTCGCCAGAGGCCGGCTACACGCAGTGATCAGCGCCGGGGCGGCTGCCCGGCGGCCGGGCAAGGTTGACCTGCACATGCACTCGACCGCCTCAGACGGTGCGCTGGCGCCGGCGAGCGTAGTGGGGGCGGCTCACGCGGCAGGACTCGCCGCCATCGCGCTCACCGATCACGACTCACTTGCGGGCCTTGGCGAAGCTTCCGAGGCAGGAGCGATGCTTGGCATGCGCGTTGTTCCGGGAGTAGAGCTAAGTGCCCACGATGGCGCGCGCGAGATCCACATCCTTGCGCTGCATGTGTCCAGGCCGGAGTACATGGAGTTGCATCTCTCGAATTTTCGGGAAGCCCGTGTGACCCGCGCAGCGCTGATCGTCGAGCGGCTGCGCGCGCTCGGAATCGCGATTACCCCCGATACCGTGATGGAAATAGCGTCGGGAGGATCGGTCGGCCGGCCGCATGTGGCTCGCGCAATGATCCGTGGCGGCTTCGTGCGCGACTCCCGCGAAGCATTCGAACGGTTCCTCGGCGCAGGGCGTCCCGCTTTTGTGGATAAGGAGAGACTGGATGTAGGCGAGGCGATCAAGATCGCCCATGCCGCGGGAGCGCTGGCGATCTGGGCCCATCCGGGAGGGGAAGGACGCCGGGAGCGACTCGAGCCGCTCGTGCACCTGGGCCTCGACGGCGTGGAAGTGCGACATCCAAGCCACGGCGGCGAGGATACGCTGCGTCTTGGGGCCCTGTCGGATTTTTTTGGGTTGGTGGCGAGTGGCGGGTCCGACTGGCATGGTTCGGCGGATGGTCCACGAGCCATCGGGTGCATGGACATCCCGTTTGCGTGGCTGGCCCGTCAGGATGAAGCTGTTTCTCGTAGAGGTGCGCAGGCGGAGGTCACGTGAAGCTCGAGCTTAAAGCCGCTCTTGTCACAGGTGCGGGCCACCGCGTCGGCCGCGCGCTTGCGGTCGCTCTCGGCAACGAGCGGATGAGGGTCGCTGTGCACTACCACGATGCCGAAGAAGGGGCCCATGAGACCGTCGCGATGATTCAGCGCGCGGGGGGCCAGGCGATCGCTCTGAAGGGCGACCTCTCCACTGGTGCGGGACCCGATGAGCTGATCGGCGCGGCCATGTCCCGGTTGGGTGCGCTCGACGTTGTCGTGAACTCCGCCGCCGTGATGATGAGAACGCCGATGGGGAAAGTTACGGTGGAGGATTGGGACTTCATGTTTGCGCTCAATCTCCGCGCACCGTTCTTTATCGCGCAGGCTGCGGCGAAGGTGATGACATCCGGCGGGTCGATAGTGAACATCGCGGATCTTGCCGCATACGAAACCTGGCCGGAATTCGTGCCTCACGCGATCTCGAAAGCCGGCGTCGTCAAGATGACGTCGGCGCTGGCCCGGCTCTTGGCGCCCGCGGTGCGGGTAAACGCCGTGGCGCCAGGAGCTGTTCTTCTTCCGCCCGGCACGACCGACGCGGTGGCCGGCCATTTTGCCGACACCACACCACTCGGCCGGCTGGGATCACCCGAGGATGTCGCCGAGGCGATGCTCTATCTGCTACGCGCCGACTATGTCACCGGAGAGACCCTGATCGTGGACGGTGGACGCCATGTCAGGAAATGAGCGTGTCGTCGCCAGGGCAGGTATTTGACCTTCCGGATCCCGCGCCCCCAGAAGCCGGGTGCGTTTTGCAATACGGGACGATCATCATCGTAGGAGGAGGTTGCTACGGCAGGTATTACGTTCGCCAGCTGCAGCGCGCGAACCGGGCCGGTGCGCTGCGGTGGGACCGCCTCATCGTCGTGGATCGTGACCCGCGATGCGCGCTGGCAGTGTCAGGAGTGCCTCTGTCGGCGGCATTGCGGCCGGGACACGGCGCACTGCCTGACTCTGCGGCGCTGAAGCTGGGCCAGGGCGCATCGCCTGACTCTGCGGCGCTTAAGCTGGGACACGGCGCGTCACCTGGCCCGGTCGTCAACATCGCCGAGTGGGAGGAGTTCTTTTCTGGCTACCTGTCGCGATGGGCAGTGGCGTCGGAATCGCAGCCGACGGACGCTATCGTTCCGTCGCCGCTGATGCCCCATCTCATGTTTGGATGGATCCGGAATCGCGCGGCTGACCGATGGCCTCAGCGTCGAGTGGCGGTTCGTCCACTCCCAGTCGCCCCGTCCGTTCCCTGGGAGCGCGCAGCGCCCGACGGAACGCACTACGTCAGCTTCGCCACCTGGACCTGCCCGGTAAACTGCATCGAGCCCGCTCGCTGCCCCCACACGCGCGGGCTGCGAACATGGACAATGCCGCGGGCGATCTCCGAATACGTCGACGCGGAGCGCCAACGGGGGCGTACCATTGAAGATCCGCTCGTCTTCCAGTGTACGCACCGCGCTTATGGTGTCGGAATGATCGATGTGGCCGCCGTGGTGGCGGCGGACGACTCGGTGCGTGAGATCGGAGAAAGGGGCGCCGCCGACTTTCTCGTCGGCACCGTTTCGCATTGCCACGGTGCGCTGAGTCTGTTGTCGGTCTCGTGAGTGGCGGCGCTGACAGGTCTTCCCTCCTGCGTTAGGATTCAGTCAGATGTCACTGTCCCCCGAATCCGGGCCCGAATTGCCCGAAAGCCGTGATTGCGATGTGATCATTGTCGGCGCCGGTCCGGCCGGCATGACAGCGGCCATGTACGCCGGACGATCGATGCTGAAGACAATCGTGCTCGAGCGCGGAGCGTCGGGCGGCGAGCTGCTCAACACCGAGATCATCGAAGACTATCCCGGATTCGAGCACATCGAGGGATGGGACCTGGCGCAGAAATTCGAGAGTCATGCAAAGAAATTCGGCGCCGAGTTCGTGCAGGAGACGGTGATCACCCTCGAAAAACTTCCCGAAGGACTGTTCCAGGCTACTACCGAGAGCGGCAAGGTTTTCCGTGCGCCAACGGCAATCGTCACGTCGGGCGGCACGCCGGTCAAGCTGGGCGTTCCCGGAGAAATCGCGTACGCAGGGAAGGGCGTCAGCTACTGTGCTATCTGCGACGGCGCATTCTTCAAGGGCCACACGATCGCCGTTGTTGGCGGAGGCGATGCGGCTGTCGAAGAAAGCTCCTTTCTCACGCGGTACGCTGCCAAGGTCTATTTGATTCACCGTCGCGGCGAGCTGCGTGCGTCGAAGATTCTTCAAAAACGACTGTTTGACAATCCCAAAGTCGAGGTGATCTGGAATTCGCTGGTCGAGCGAATCGACGCCGATAACCAGGGTCTCGTAAACAACATCGTCCTGCAGAACGTCGACACGCACGAAAGGAGCAATCTGGGCGTCACCGGCGTTTTCGTCTTCATCGGCTTCAGCCCCAACACCGGTATCATCCAGGGTCATGTGGATCACGACGAAATGGGCTACGTTCGCACCGACATGAACATGGAGACAACGATCAAAGGCCTCTTTGCCGCGGGAGATGTTCGGGTTCAGCTCACGCGCCAGGTGACCACCGCTGCCGGTGATGGCACTACCGCGGCCATCGCGGCCGAGAAATATCTGGCCGCGATGAAGGGCCCTACCGACGAGCCGCAGATCGTGGCTACTGGCGGATACGCGGTTTGATCGTCACCGTGATCGCTGTCGGCGCGTTTCAGGAGAACTGCTTTATCGTCTCCGGAACGAACGGCGATTCGGCTGTCATCGTCGATCCGGGAAGCGAGGGCGACAGGATCATCGCGGAGGTCGAGCAGCTCGGAAAGACCCCTGAAGCTATCTGGATCACCCACGCCCACGTCGACCACATCGGTGCTGTCGCCGCGGTAAAGCGGAGGTGGGACGTACCGGTCTATCTTCACCCGCTCGATGCGCCGTTGTACCGCGTCGGCGGGCGCCAGGCGCAATTGTATGGGGTCCCTTACGAAGAGCCGCCGCCTCCCGACCGTGCCTTCGCCGATGGCGACACCCTGACGCTGGATGACCTCACACTTTCCGTCATGCACGCGCCCGGACACGCCCCGGGACACGTAGTCATCCACGGACACGGGAACGCGCTCGTCGGTGATTGCCTTTTCGCCGGCTCGATCGGACGCACCGATCTGCCCTTCTCGAATCCTGCGCACCTCGACGCTTCGTTGAAGAAAATTGCGGCGCTGCCGGCTAACACGGTCGTCCACCCGGGTCACGGACCCAGCACGACAATCGGGGAAGAGCGCGTTTCGAACCCCTTCCTCAACGGGTCGGCACGCATTGTCCGGACTTCCTGACCATCATCACATCATGACAGATTCCACCCGCATCGAGAAGGATCCGCTGGGCGAGATTGCAGTGCCGTCGTCCGCGCTTTATGGCGTGCAGACGCTCCGCGCGGTGCAGAATTTCCCCATCAGCGGACTCAAGCCGCTGGCGCCCTTCGTCGATGCCACCGTGCGCATCAAGAGAGCGGCGGCAATGACGCACAGGGAGACGGGCCGGCTCGACTCGCGGCTCGCCGGCGCGATAGTATCAGCCGCCGACGAAGTGCTCGCCGGGAAGCACCGCGATCAGTTCGTCGTCGATGTCTATCAGGCCGGGGCCGGGACGTCGCACAACATGAACGCGAACGAGGTGCTGGCCAACCGGGCCAACGAGTTGCTCGGGGGCGCCCGGGGCGAATATAGCCCGGTCCATCCGAACGATCACGTCAACATGGCACAGTCGACCAATGACGTGATACCAACCGCAATTCGCCTCGCCTGCGTGACAGAGCTTCCAAAGCTGGTGGCCGCATACAACTCACTCATTTCGGCGCTGGAACAGAAGGGGCTCGAGTTCGATGACGTGATCAAGTCCGGACGCACGCATTTGCAGGACGCGATGCCGATCCGCCTCGGGCAGGAATTCAAAGCCTACGCCGGCTCGCTCAGGCGGTGCATCCGGCGAGTCGAAGAGTCCGCGGATTATCTGCGCGATCTTGGAATTGGAGGGAGCGCGGTGGGCACCGGTGTAAACGTCGAGCCGGAGTATCCCGCTCTGATGGTACGCGCTCTGTCTGAAATGACAGGTGTGGATCTGCGCGAGGGCGATGACAGAGTTCAGCTCATGCAGAGCATGGGCGATGCGGCCGCCTTCAGCTCCCAGTTGAAAGTTCTGGCGATCGATCTGAGCAAGATCGCCAGCGACCTGCGTATTCTCGCCAGCGGGCCGCGCACCGGCTTCGACGAGATACGGCTGCCTGCGGTCCAGCCGGGCTCGTCGATCATGCCCGGCAAGGTGAATCCGTCCATTCCGGAAATGGTCAATCAGGTCTGCTTTCAGGTGATCGGCAATGACGCCTGTGTTGCTGCTGCCGCGGAGCACGGCCAGCTCGAGCTCAACGTGATGATGCCGGTGATCGCGTATAACCTGCTCCTCTCAATGCAGATTCTCACCGCCACCGCGACAACGCTGGCCGAACGCTGCGTGAACGGAATCGAGGCGAACGAAGAACAGTGCGCTTACTGGGTCGAGCGTTCGGCTGCGCTAGCGACTGCGCTCGCTCCACAGGTCGGATATGCGAGGGCGGCGGAGCTGAGCAAACAGTCGGTGAAGGAAAACGTTCTCATCCGGGACCTCGTGAAACGCGAACACGTTCTGCCAGACTCGGAGATTGACGACGTGCTCGATCTCAGAAAGATGACAGAGATTGGAGTTCCGGGGGGGGGCGGCCGCCGCGGCGGCGTTTCGTCTGGATAAAGGGGGTGTCGGCGCCAAGCGTGGGTAGCGGGTAGCGGGTAGCGGGTAATGGTAACGGGTGCTTCTTTGTGGAATGCCGCGGCCCTTGTCCGACGTGCCGTATACACGTATCGTCAGGCAATGCGGATCACGACCTGGGCTGAATACGGCGTCATCTGCGCGCTGCATCTGGCGCGCCGCACCGCGCTGGGACCGGTAACCGGCCGCGAGATCGCGGCGCGGGAGCGCCTACCCGCCGACTACGTCGAGCAGATACTGCTGCGCTTGAGACGTGCCGGGGTGATCAGCAGCACTCGCGGGGCGCGGGGCGGATACGCTCTTGCGCGGCCCGCCCGGGATATCTCCATTCGCGCAGTTATTCACGCTTCCGAGCTCGAGACGTTCGACCTTCATTGCGTCAGCCATCCGGTGGAGACCGATCGATGCTCGGCGTCCCACAACTGCAGCATCAGACCCGTGTGGGTGATGCTCCAGACGAGGATCGACGATGTGCTCGAGAGCGTCTGTCTCGCCGATCTTCTCGAGGACGAGCCGGCAGTGCGCGCGAAGGTGGGCCTTCCGATTCTGGAGCACGTCTAGCCGAAGCAGGTTATCCGCTATTGAGGCTCCCCAGCCTGCGTCCGAATCGGGTTCCGGAAGTGCATAAACGCGGAGAACGCGAAGAACGCGGAGCGGGAAAAGGGAACGGCAGCAGCAGGATTGGACAGAATGTGGCGTAACACCTTCGCTGGAATTCATCGCTGCCATCAAACAGGTCCCGCTGGAAGTCGAGCAGCAGATCTATCACCAACCACGAGCTCATCGTAGCGCTGAAGCCCGTCAAACCCACCCGCTTATTACTCTCCGCGTTCTCCGCGTTGAAGCTTCCAAACGCCGCCACGCCGGATCTGGCCGCCTGCTGAAACTCTTGGATCCATTCCCAAAACTCCGCCCCACGCAAATCGACGAAAACCGCTTTTATATTAACCTATATATCGTCGCTTGCGACAATGCCGAAGGGGGGACTCGAACCCCCACGGGCTTGCACCCACTGGCTCCTGAAGCCAGCGCGTCTACCAGTTCCACCACTTCGGCGGTGATGATTTCAACTTAGGTTCGGCACAAAGTGAAGTCAACGCAGCTGGCCCTTTCTCAACTTCTGTCATCATCCTAAGTTGCGCACTACGCACCATGGCCGAGACAGAGGAAAAACCGGAGAGGGAATCGATCGCGCGGAACAGACGCGCCAAACACGATTATCAGATCCTCGACACGTGGGAAGCAGGAATAGTGCTGACGGGAAGTGAGGTCAAATCGTTGCGTGAAGGTAAGGCGAACATCTCCGATGCATACGGCATCGTAAAAGACGGCGAGGTTCACCTGCTGAACCTGCATATCTCCCCCTATGAGAAGGCGAGCTTCTTCAATCACGAGCCCACTCGCACTCGGAAGCTGCTGCTCCACAGACGCGAAATCAGAAAGATGATCGGCGCGGTCGAGCGGCAGGGACTCACGCTCGTCGCCATGGAGATCTATTTCCGGAGGGGCAAGGCGAAGGTCGCTCTTGGCCTCGGCCGCGGAAAGAAACTTTACGACAAGCGCGCGGACGAAAAAAAGCGCGACGATGAGCGCGACATGCAACGGGCGGTCCGCGTAAGGTGATCGTTGCCGTCTCGCTTTTTCTTCAGTTGGCCGGGGTGACTCCGCCAAACCTCGTCGTCAAGCAGGGCGACATCATCAAGGTCGTGCCCGTAACCGGGACCGCCAGTGGCTTGTACGTTCGAGCCGACCTCCTCGCGGTGGCGCTCGGTGGTTCGGTGTCCGCCGCACCGGACAACCACTATCGGATTGTTCTCGGCGAAACACGGCTCGAGGTAATCGAGGGTGTGCCGTTCGTTCGCGCCGATTCAGTCGTCATACCGATCGGAATTCCGCCGCTTCGATCCGGCAAGACATTTCTGCTGCCCTACCAGGTCGTCACGAGTGTCATCCCGCGTGTCGCCAGTGGATACAATTTTGATCTTGCCACAGGTCAACTGCTGATGTTCTCGGCCGTCGCCCGCAAGGCTCCCGAGCAGGTGCCGGCCCGACAGCCGGGGAGCGTTCCGGCGACTGGCGCGGTCATCGAGCCACCGCGTGCGCGAACACCGCGAGCGGGCCAGCGCAGGCTGGTAGTTGTCGACGCGGGTCATGGAGGTCCCGACAATGGAATGACGGGGCCGATTGGCGGCGGCCCGCGGCTGGTGGAAAAGGAAATTACGCTCGCTGTTTCCCGGCTTCTCGCACAGGAGCTGCGCGATGCGGGCGTTGAGGTGCTGATGACCCGCACCACTGATACGCTGATCGCGCTCTCCGACCGCGGTCGCATCGCCAATCGAAACAAGGCCGACCTTTTCGTGTCGATACATGTCAACGCCACGGGCGGCCGTGGCGCTGCTGCAGCCCGCGAGCGGGGGTACGAGACCTATTTTCTTGCTGAAGCAAAGAGTGAGGATGCCCGGCGCGTAGAACAGATGGAGAATGAATCGGTAAAGTTTGAGACTGGAGCAAACGCTCCAAAGGGCGACCCGCTCAGCTTCATCATCAACGACATGGCGCAGAACGAGCAT
>Ga0136612_10000342_pt1 | contig 15863 bp, 21 predicted proteins | sample AntDryUQ224A2306_2_FD_106644 | JGI IMG/M metagenome (GOLD analysis project Ga0136612, IMG submission 106644) | Polar desert sand microbial communities from Dry Valleys, Antarctica - metaG UQ224A (23.06) | ecosystem: Environmental > Terrestrial > Soil > Desert | place: Antarctica: Dry Valley... | reverse complement strand
GTCGCCGCACCGTCGCCAGTGGCCATCACCACTCGAACGCCGGCGGCGTTTAGCGCAGCGATAGCGGACGGAGTGGTCGGTTTTATTGGATCAGCAATCGCGAGCAGGCCGAGCAATCGGTTCTCAACGCCGACGAAAACGACCGTGTTGCCTTCACTGCGAAGTCCATCCGCCTGCACACTGAGTGCAGCGAGCTCGATGCCCGCTTCGCTCAGGAAGCGCGCGCTGCCCAATCGCGCACGGCCTGCGGGTGCCATGCCTTGCACGCCACGACCCGTGACCGATTCGAATGCGCTGATTGCGGTCGGCACCACGTCGCGCTCTTTTGCGGCCGCGAGAATCGCTTGCGCGAGTGGATGCTCGCTTGATACTTCGAGGCCCGCCGCCGCCGCGAGCACTTCGCTTTCGCTTGCCCCTTCAGCAGCAGTGACACCGACTACGCGTGGCTTGCCTTCGGTCAAGGTGCCGGTCTTGTCGACCACCAGCGTGTCGACCTTCTCCATCAGCTCGAGCGCTTCAGCATCACGTATCAGCACGCCCATCTGCGCGCCGCGACCGACGCCGACCATGATCGACATCGGCGTCGCCAGCCCGAGCGCACACGGGCACGCGATGATCAACACGCTCACTGCCACAACCAGCGCGTTGACAAAGCGCGGCTCGGGGCCCACCGCAATCCAGACCACTGCCGCGAGCAGCGCGATCAGCACCACCGCCGGCACGAACCAGCTGGCGACGATATCTGCGAGTTTCTGCACCGGCGCACGTGTGCGACCCGCTTCCGACACCATCTGAACAATCTGCGCCAGCAATGTATCGGCGCCGACGCGCTCGGCGCGCATCACGAAACTGCCGGTCTGATTGACCGTCGCACCCGTTACCTTTGCGCCTGATTCCTTGGTCACGGGCAAAGGCTCGCCGGTCATCATCGATTCGTCGATGTTCGACCGGCCTTCGAGCACGACGCCATCGACCGGCACCTTGTCGCCCGGTCGCACGCGCAACCGATCGCCCGCATGCACCTGATCGAGCGCGACTTCACGCTCTTGGCCATCGGCGTCGATGCGCAACGCGGTCGGCGGCGCGAGCTCGAGCAGCGCGCGCACTGCAGACGAGGTTTGCGAGCGAGCGCGCAACTCGAGTACCTGACCCAGGATCACAAGCGTCGTGATGATCGCAGCGGCTTCGAAGTACAGCGGCGGCGCGCCGTTCATCATGAAGGCGGCCGGCAGCAGCTGTGGAAACAACAGCGCAAAGACACTGAAGCCGTAGGCCGCAGCGACGCCGATCGCGATCAACGTGAACATGTTCGGCGAGCGATTGACGATCGACCGCCAACCTAGCTTGAAGAAGAAAGCTCCGCACCACAGCACGACCGGCGTCGCGAGCACGAACTGCGTCCAGCCGAACCACGGTCCCATCGCGTTGACCAACTGCTGATGCAACGCGGGCGCGAACTCGCTCATCGCCATCAGCGCGATCGGCAGCGATAGCGCCGCAGAGATCCACAGCCGACGCGTCATCGTTCTCAATTCGGTGTCGTCGGTGGCGACCGATGCGTCGACCGGTTCGAGCGCCATGCCGCAGAGCGGACAGTTGCCCGGCCCAACCTGGCGAATCTGCGGATGCATCGGGCAGGTGTAGATGGCGCCGCGCTGCGTAGCCTCGACCGCGGGCGCCGGGCGCGGTTTCAAATACTTGGCGGGGTCTGCCGAAAACTTGGCAGCGCATCCGGCGCTGCAGAAGAAGTAATTGGTGCCTGCGTGCGCTACGTGGTGCTTCGACTGCCGCGTGACCTTCATGCCACACACCGGATCGATTAAACCCTCTTCGGTAGCGCTCTCAGACTCATGGCTGCAGCATGAGTGATCGGCGTGCGCCGCTGTTACAGGGTCGTCGTGTTTCATGCTTTCGATACCTTCCGATTATCGTTATGCGACGTACAGGATAGACTCTGTAGTCAACCCCAGAGTCAAGGAGTTTCTCATGTTCGATGGCCATTTGACGATCGGCCGGCTCGCCAAGGCGGCCAATGTGGGCATCGAGACAGTGCGCTATTACCAGCAAAGAAAGCTGCTGCCAGTGCCATCGGCGCGCGGCGCCTTTCGCCATTACGACCCCGCACTCGCGGACCGCATCCGCTTCATCAAGCGTGCGCAGGAGCTCGGCTTTTCGCTCGACGAGATTGCGCAGCTGCTGCGCTTGCAGGACGGTATCGACCGACGCACCATTCGCCGTATCTCGTCGCAACGTCTGTCGCAGATCGAAGCCAAGCTGGCCGATTTGAAGCGCATGCAGCGCGTGCTGAAGCATCTGGTAACGGCATGCGAAAAGGCGTCAACCAATCATCCCTGCCCGATCATCGAAACATTGTCGGCGCGTGACTGAACCGAGGCGCAACGCCGGCAAATCTGCCAGCGCCGTGACTAAGAATCGCGATAGAAAAAGAACCCAGCGCAGCGCCAGCTCGTTGCATGCGTGCGTTGCCGCGCCTCCCAAGCTGACGCCAACGAACACGATCAAGTAGTTCATCACTACTGCCCAGGATGACTGCTCATCGCTGCAGGGTGCGCAGCGCAGGCTGCTCGGGGCGAGCCGCCATCCAGCACAGCATCGCGGCGATTACGACCACCGGTAGCAACGTGCCGAGGTTCAGCCAGGTCCAGCCCCGCGTCGTGATCAACGCGCCTGAGCCGAACGATGTAAGCGCCATCGTCGTGTAGACGCAAAAGTCCATCGCTGCCTGCGCAGTCGTCTTTTCCTCCGGCTCGTAAGCCTGCGTGAATAAGGTCGTGCCGCCGATGTAGAGGAAATTCCATCCAACGCCCAGCATAAAAAGCGCGACGAAAAACTGCATCAGGTCGACCCCCGACAGCGCAACTGCGATGCACGCGGTGTAGAGAAGCACGCCAATGCCCATGATCGGCACCGTGCCGAATCGCTTGATAAGTGATCCCGTGAAAAAGCTCGGCACGAACATTCCAAGCACGTGCCACTCCAGCACGAGCGCAGTGCTGGTGAAAGAATGCGTGTGTTGCGCCATTGCGATCGGGGTCGCGGCCATCAGCAGATTCATCACGCCATAGCCAAGCGCGCACGCGGTCACTGCGGTGATGAAAAGCGGGTTGCGCGCGATCTCTTTCAGCGCACGATGCGGGCGATCCGCGCTCGGTCGCGGCAGTGGCGGAAAGTTGATGAACGAGACGACGATCATCGACATCAGCGCAACAACGACGAGGGATAGGTAGGCGCCGGCGAACGGCACCGGCAAAACGGTGCGCGTGGCGTTCGCGAGGTTGGGGCCGGCAACTGCGCCCAGGATGCCTCCCGCCAGCACCCACGAGATCGCTCTCTCCTTGAACGCCGGTGTAACGAGCTCCGTTGCGGCGAACCTATACAAAGCAGCATTTGCGTTGTAGTAACCAGCAACCAGCGTTGCAAAAACCAGTAACCAAAATTGGCCATTCAATACGGCGTAGGCGCACAAGGCAGTCGATACGGACGCAACCACAAGGCCCACCTGAAACGCGCGCTTGCGGCCCCATGCGCGATGGTGGCGTCCGACAAAGACGGTAGATAACGCACCACCGACCACGTACCCCATCAGCGGTAACGTAGCCATCCACGGAGCCGGCGCCAGGCTCAAGCCAACCAGTCCGTTGATCGCGATAAACGTGACGTTGTTGACGAGGAACAGTCCCTGGCAGAGAGTAAGAAGGGCGAGTTGAAAATTCATTGAGGTCGCATCAGAGACGTACCACGCACGCTGCATTACAGGAAACGTCGCGCGAAGCCCTGACCGCGCCTAGATGAAACGATAATCCAAGCCATGGCTACACGCCCGCGAGGCCCGGTGCGCTGCGTTCTGCGCTCAAGTCTTGGGCGGTTGAGGGCCCGAGCGAAGATATTTCACGCCGGCCGCAATAGCCACAACCAGCAACACGATGATCAAAATTCCAATCACGGCGCCGCCGCCCATCATCCAACCCATGCCTTCCATGTTCATCATGCAACACCTCATGTCACGCTTGTCGCTCGCTCTTCGGAATTAAAGACCAAGCCTGGCCGGTGTCACTATCGGCAACACGACTCCTGCGCTTGGATCGGCGGGCATTTCACCGAGCCATATGAGCAAAAGACGCAGCAATCACCGGCCCGTGGTCGGAGCAACGCGTTGCAGCCCTCGCACTCGTAGAAGAACTGGCAGGCATCGGTCGGCATCGTTTCATGCTTGACGTGTCCGCACAGCGGGCAAGTCAGCACGGAGTCGAGCGTCTCAGGCACGGTGAGCATCTATTGCTTTTTCAGAGTGGACGGGAAGCCTGCCGCGGCAGTCGCTTTGAGCAAAACCTCCACGTTGGTCTTCGCGTCGTCGAAGATCACCTCTGCTTCGGCTTTCTTGAGGCTCACGTCCGCCTTGGTCACGCCGTCAATCTTGGTTAAGGATCTCTGCACGGAGATCACACACGAACCTCAAGTCATCCCTGACACTGCAAGCGTGGCGGTCCTGACCGCGGCCAGGGCCGTAGCAGAAATGAGGGCGAAGATGGAAAAAATGGCTGCAGTGATAACTTTTTTCACGCGGACCTCCTCAAGCTAGATAAATCACGTACCACGGAAACGCGACCAACGCGGCGGTCACGATTACCGCGCCGATAAATAGCAATCGCTGATTACGCAACGTCCTCGGCTCAGCGCACGCCGTTCCCGGCGCGCACACCGCGGGCACGTAAAACAGCCGATACGCGGCGAAGCCTAGGAACACGAGCGCGAGCCCGATGAAGATCGGGCGCAAGGGCGTAAAAAACGCGATCAACCCGGCGGCGGCTCCTCCGAGGCCAAGTGCGACGAGCACCAAGGGTCCGACGCAGCAGATGGAAGCGCCAATGCCCGCAATGACACCGCCAGCCAACGGAGATTTCGCCGACACCGGTTTTACTTCATCTGCGCTCGCACCGGCGGCGAGCGAGCTATTGACGTTAGGTGATGCCATCACTATCCCGAACGATTCGCAATGCATGCAGTCTAGATTCCGTACCGTGGTACGGAGTCAAGGGTGTGAGCATGGATTCGAATTTGCCGATAGGCCGCCTGGCGGCGAAGGCTGGCGTCAACGTGGAAACGATTCGCTACTACCAGCGGCGAGGTCTGCTCTCGGAGCCAGCGAAGCCGCTGAACGGGCACCGCCGCTATCCGGCCGACTGGGCGAAGCGCGTGCGCTTCATCAAGCGAGCGCAGGTCCTCGGCTTCACGTTGGAGGAAATTACCGGGTTACTGCGGCTCGATGCGGCGCACGCCTGCGCAGAGACGCGCGGCCGGGCGGCGCGCAAGCTCCAGATCATCGAACAGAAGCTGGCCGATCTGACCGCGATGCGCAGGGCACTGGCCAAACTGATGCGCCAATGTGATTCGCTCGACGGTACTGGTGCCTGTCCGATCATCGCCGCGTTGGCGACCGATTGAGTTCCGCTTCAGTGATCACCAAGCCGCCGGGGGGAACACTGCGCAGAGCGAGCATGCGTCGCCCGAACACGCACGCCATTCATGGCGACATCAAAACGTCCGCGGGTCGCGGACGTTTTTGCATAAGCAGAGCGTGCTGTTAGGCAGCCGGCCGCGTGCCGGTCACGCGAATCGGTTCACGCTTGTCCATGCCGCGGTAGATCAGGGCCAAGACCACCCCGTAGACCGCGTGCGATACGAATGCAATCCAGCCGCGACTTTCAGCGAACCACGGGAACATCGCGGTGAAGCCGTAAAAATTGATGTAGTAAAGCGCGATGCCGAACAGCAGACCGACCCACCACGCCATACTGCTTCGCAAGGCCAGCAATATCGTCGCCAGAATGAACGCATAAACGACCGACAGCAGCATGTGAATGCTGATCGCAACCATCGCGACTCCGATGTCGAAAGCTGGGGGCGGAGGCAATACACGGGGCCCCATTCCGATCGCTGCAATCATATGCAGCGGCCCATACCACGGCTGGCCCAACACGACCGCCCCCAGAATCATCTCCATCATCGCGACCACTAGGCCAGCGACGATCGCCGCAACGAGCGCCGGTCCCACGCGTGGAAACAGCATTCCTTCAGTGCGCCGATCGACGGCGGATTTATTTTCACGATCAGCGGGCGTCATGTTTACTCCCGTAAGTTAAATGAACGAGTCCAAGCTTGCGTATCGGCCACACAAGCCAAGCAATTCTATACCTCGAGGCGATTTGCATTGCGCGATTCAGCGAGCGACAAAGATCTCGGCCGTCGGATAAAACGCGGACCACGCAAACCAGAACGCCACAAACGCCGGAAGTTCACGTCCCGAGCTGTCAAACGCCTGCGCGGTTCGGTGGTCGCGATCGAAGCGGATGGAGAGCGCGCTGCCCCCGAGTCGATCGTCGATCGTGCCGCTAGGGCGGTTGCCCAAGGCTTTGGCGAGCTCGCCAAAGGCATAGGCCTTGCGTGCGCCGTTCAACTCGACTCCCAACACCAGCTCCTTGGGAGGGAAGCGGTCGTTCGAATTTGTGGTGGGAAACATGATGCGGCTGCTCGATGCGTAGCCGGCGTGGCTGTAGTCACGTTGGAAGCCGGTGTCCGTGGAGAGTACGAGCGTGTTGGGATGGCGCGTCTTCCAGTCCGCCCATGTGGTGTGGGTCAACGCGACTGGCGTGAGCTTGTTGCCCTTGAGCGGGCCGGTAACTGCGAACGCTGGCGTCAACGTGGAAACGATTCGCTACTACCAGCGGCGCGGGTTGTTATCGGAGCCGGACAAACCGCTGAACGGGCATCGCCGATATCCGGCGGAGTTGGTGAAGCGGGTGCGCTTTATCAAGCGAGCGCAGGTCCTCGGCTTCACGCTGGAGGAGATTGCCGGATTACTGCAACTCGACCTCACTCACGCTTGCGCAGAGACGCGCGACCTAGCGGCGCGCAAGCTGCAGATCATCGAGCAAAAAGCTGGCCGATTTGACCGTGATGCGCAAGGCTCTGGCCAAACTGATGCGCCAATGCGATTCGCTCGACGGCAATGGCGCCTGCCCTATCATCGATGCACTGGCGACCGATTGAGCTTGCGGATGGCGCTCGCTGACAAGAGCAAATAGTTTTCAATCGCGGCAGCTCGAAGCGCCGTGCAAATCAAATCGGCCGAGGCGACTCGCTTCCAGCGATCAGCATCACCGGATTGCGCTCGAAGTCGCCGGGCTCGCGCGCGACGTGCTCGCGCGTCTTTCGGTCTGTGGCCCGACGTAGAGCCAGCCCGCTTCACCGCCGACCCACTTCCAGCCACCGGTCGCCACTGGATTGTGCTCGGAGCCCTTGCGCTCACGCTGGACCGGTTCGCGCGTTGTGTCGCTCCTCGTCGCGCCGGAGTACCCCCAGACGGCTTCGCCGTCGACGAAGCGCCAGCCGTCCGCATAGGCCGGTGCGGCCAGCGCGCCCAGTAACGCTGCACAAAACACTGTACTTTTTTTCATATTGATCCCTTTCATCATTCCGGGAGACTCGCTCTCTCGGTCGACCATTGGCACAGGCGCGACGCCCGGAATCGCACGCAACATGATGGGATGGCGTCGCCGCGTGCCGTTGCGGCAAAATCATTGCGTGTGTAGATAGTTCGATGGCGCACGCGCTGCGGTTACTCAGCGGCGACATCACAAAGGCGTGATGTGAATGACGTAATAAAGCACGGCACCTATGCGACTCATAGGACGCGGTTCCGACAGCGGACAGTGACTCGCAAGCGATCCTCGTAACCGAACGACTTGATGCAACGTACTGCGTTGGAAGCGGCCGGGCGCGCCGAGAGCCGATTGCGCGATCTGATGGTGCGCGCGCAGGAGGGCGACGCGGCCGCGTACGCGAACTTCCTGCGGGATTTGACCGCGCACTTGCGCGCCTTCCTCAGAAAACGGCTGTATCAGCACCTCGATGACGTCGAGGACATCACGCAGGAAGTGCTGCTGGCGGTTCACAAGCAGCGTCATACCTACCGGCCCGGCGAGCCGTTGACGCCATGGGTGCACGCGATCGCGCGCTACAAAGTGGTCGACCTGTTGCGGGCACGTTCCAGCCGTGAAGCACTGCATGACGCGATTGACGATGAGATGCAGTTGTTCGCGCAATCAGATCAGGAGGCGGGCGAGGCCCGGCGGGATATCGCCAAATTGCTGAAAGATTTGCCCGACCGTCATCGACTACCGATTTTGCATGTGAAGCTGGATGGATTGTCGGTGGCCGAGGCGGCTCAGCGGACCGGTATGTCCGAGTCTGCGGTCAAGGTCGGCATACATCGCGGCATCAAAAGCATGGCAACGAAGATCGAAGGACCACAATGAAGACCGAAAGCATGATCGATGTCCTGTCGGCGCACGCGGGGCCGGTCCCGCGCCACGTGACCGAGCGCCGCTTCGCGATCGCGGCGATGATCGGCGTTACTCTCGCGGCAGTGCTGATGCTGATGACGTCCGGCGTTCGGGCCGACATTGAGTCCGCCGCGCGCTTGCCGATGTTCTGGTTCAAGCTGCTGTTTCCGGCGGCCGTTGCTGTGGCGGCGATGTGGATGACTGCACGCCTTTCGCGCCCCGGCGTCAGTGTGGGCGTTGCTTCAATCGCTGTCGCGGCGCCCTTCGTGGTGTTGTGGCTAATGGCGGTGGTGGCGCTGTTAAATGCCGAGTCCGCGGCACGCATCGATTTGGTTCTCGGCAGCACATGGCGGACCTGCGTGCCCGACATCGCGCTGCTGGCGCTGCCCGCGTTTGTAGCGACTTTCTGGGCGATGCGCGGACTGGCGCCCACGCGCCTGGCATTGGCCGGAGCAGCGGGTGGGCTGATGGCCGGCGCCATCGGCGCGATGGTCTACGCGCTGCGCTGCCCTGAAATGGAATCGCCGTTCCTGGCGGTCTGGTACGCCACGGGGATTGGTGTCACCGCCGCGGCCGGCGCGCTGCTCGGACCTCGATTGTTACGTTGGTAACCGCGCCGACTGCAGGCGACAAAGCTATCGTGCAACTCGATCGACGCGCGCAGCCGCGAGCGCGTGCGGAACATCATCACGTTGCAGTTCGAACGCGATATCGACAAAGCGGCACAGACTTCATCGGTGTTGTATTCGAACCATGCACGCATCACAAACGCCCGTGCCCAGGTTGCGGGCAAGCGGTCAATGCAACACTGCATCAGGTGAAGGAACTGGCGCTGGGCAACCAGCGACTCGGGATCGCTCGCCTCCACTGGGGCGCCAAGTTGTATTCGGTCGCGTTGGACCAGGCCGTCGAAATCGTCAAGCTCGTCGGTTTCGATTTGCGCTTCTATCGATACCTCGCGTTGCTGCCGGCGCTGCATGTCGATGATCTTGTGCTTCAGGATACCGATCACCCATGTTTGAAACTGAGAGCGCGCCTCGAAGCTGGTTGACCGCTCCAATGCCGCGACCGTGGTTTCAGAGACCACATCCTCGGCCCACGCCTCGTTGCGCAAGCGCGTCCGCGCGAATTTCATAAGCACGGGACGCATTTGCCCAAGCGCCACGTCCGGCGCCGCCAATGTTTCCATGGTGTCCTCGATACTCCGATGCGCGGCCGGTTTCGCACCCGAAACACGGTCCGACACAAGGAAGTTCGTCCGCCGTGCTGAATTGGTTACAAGGGTTGTTGCGGAGGCGCGCTCGGATCTTCGATGTAACGTACCGCTACATGGCCGCGACCAATGCGCAGATCGCGCGAATTTGCGGCCCGCTTCGGCCGGACGCGTCGGTCGCTATATGAACTTCAACTTATGAGCTTCAACTAAAGGGATACTCGAATGAACCGTCAATCAATCGTTACCGCACTGGCCGTGGCTGCTCTGGCTTCCGGCGTGGCGCTCGCGCAAACGCAAGAACAGAAAGCGATGGACGACAAAGCCAAGATGGCCGATAAGGAAAAGTGTTATGGGGTTGCCAAGGCCGGCAAGAACGACTGCGCGGCCGGGCCGGGCACCACCTGTGCCGGCACGTCAAAAGTCGACTTCCAGGGCAATGCATGGTCGCTGGTCGCCAAGGGCAGCTGCACCACCATAAAAACAGCGAAAGGCACGGGCTCGTTGACCGAAGTCAAGGCCAAGCCCTAATCGTCACGGCCGATGACGACCACGCTGTACGCGGGGCTCAGCTTGAAGCCCGAGTATTACGAGGAGGCGAACGCCTGCTCCGCGGACGGCCTCTGGTTTGAAGTTCATCCCGAAAACTACATGGTGGCCGGCGGGCCGCGTCTGGCGTGGCTCGAAACGATCCGCGCGCGCCATCCGATTTCGCTGCACGGTGTTGCGCTTTCTCTCGCCGCCGATGCGGATCCCGACGCCAGCCATCTACAGCGGTTGGCTCAACTGGTCGAACGCTTCGAACCCACGCTCGTTTCCGAACACCTCGCATGGTCTACGTGGCGTGGCGCGTACCACCCCGATTTGTTGCCGTTTCCGCGCACGACGCAGGCATTGATACGAATCGCTGCCAACATCGGACGTGCGCAGGACATCTTGCGCCGACCGATCGCGATCGAGAATCCGTCGCACTACCTGCATATCGAAGGCCACGAATTCGGCGAGATCGAATTTCTGACCGAGCTCGCGCGCCGCACCGGCTGCAGTCTGCTGCTCGATGTCAACAACGTTTACGTCAGCGCGAACAATATGGGGTTTGACGCCCAAAGTTATCTCGCAGCATTTCCAGCAGCACTGATCACCGAAATCCATCTGGCTGGGCACACGGCCGATCCGGCACTCGGCGCGGCGCTGCTGATCGATTCGCACGATGCACCGGTCGACGCTGCCGTGTGGGCACTTTACGAAAGCGTGATCGCGCGCATCGGGCCACGGCCGACGCTGATCGAGCGCGACGGCAATCTGCCCGCATTCGGCGAACTGCTGAGCGAGCGCGAGCGGGCCAATTCAACATTGACCGTGCCCGCGTTGCTCGCTGCCTGAAATGCAGCCCCCGAGCGCAACGCCGGCTTTACGTGCCTTTCAGGACGGTTTCGCGCAAGCGCTGATCGCGCCCGATGCGAGGGCCCGCGTGACACCGGAGCTTGCCGCGCTGCGCGATCAACCGGGCTTCGCCGTGTATCGCAACACGGTGATGAAGGGCTGCATCGATGCATTGCAAGCCAACTACCCGGCGGTCGAGCGGCTGGTCGGTGCCCAGTGGCTGCGCGCGGCGGCGGCGCTTTACGTGCGCGCCGAGCTGCCGTCGCATCCGACCTTGTTCGATTACGGCGCCGGCTTCGCGCAGTTCTTGCGCACGTTCGCACCCGCTGCTGAATTGCCCTACCTGGCGGGGGTTGCGCGCCTCGATCGCTTCTGGACCGAAGCGCACATCGCCCGCGACGAGCCGCCGTTGCCGCCGGCGGCCCTTGCGCAGCAGGATCTCGAGCAGGCGGTGCTGCAGCCACATGCCGCTGCGCGCTGGGCGTGGTTCGACGAGTTGCCAATCTTCACGATCTGGCAGCGCAATCGCGACGCGACTTTCGACCACAATGCTGCGCCCGAGATCGTCTGGCGCGGCGAAGGCGCGCTGATCACACGTCCAGGTGGAGCGGTGCAGTCGGTCGGGCTCGATGCCGGCGGCTGCGCACTGCTCGATGCATGCGCCGCCGGACGCTCTTTGGCAGACGCCGCACAAGCGGCGTTGTCGGCCAACGCCAGGGTCGACTTGGCGCAGTTGATGGCAACATTGCTGAACGCCGGCGCGTTTGCCGACCTTCAACGAGACGCCAATGAATAGCGCAGCACGCGTATCGCGCGCGAGCTCCCCGTCGGGTGGATTGCGCGGCGCCTGGAACCGCGTGGCCGACGCGCTGGATCGGTTAATCATTCACGACGTGCTGGCACTTATCGTGCGCGTCGCGATCGCGGCGGTGTTCTGGCTTTCGGGCCGTACCAAGGTCGATGGCTTTCTCACCGTCAACCAGACCGCGTTCGACCTGTTTCGTGACGAATACAAGGTGCCGCTGGTGCCGCCCGATATCGCCGCTTACATGGCGACCTACGCCGAAACTTTCTTTCCGATCCTGTTAGTGCTCGGCTTGTTCACGCGCTTGTCCGCGTTCTCGCTTCTGATCATGACTGCGGTGATTGAAATATTCGTCTACCCGCTCGCGTGGCCGACGCATCTGATGTGGGCCGCGCTGATGCTGTATTTGATAGGACGCGGCGCCGGAAAGTGGTCGCTCGATCGAGCGTTCGGATTGCGTTGAACGGTTGATCGCGGCTGCGCCACTCCTCATGCACTTGCGCAGACGCGGCGCGCGATTCAGCCAGGGTTGATTCGTGTTCGATACGTTGTGGGGTTTCTTCCTTGTGCCCATCGGGCTCGGCCTGCTCGGTTTCATCGAGCCGTGCTCGATCGGTGCCAGCCTATTGTTCCTGAAATCGGTCGAAGGCAATCCGCCAGCGGTCAAGACCCTGCAGGCGATCGTGTTCACGATTACGCGGGCGCTTTTTATCGGTGCACTGGGCGCCGCGGCAGCGCTGGTCGGCACCGCGTTTCTTCAGTTTCAGCGCGGCGGCTACTTGCTGCTTGGCACTCTGTACGTTGCGCTCGGATTGATTTACCTGGTTGGCAAAGCGGGCTGGCTGATGCGAACGGTCGGCCCCAGCCTTTCGCGGCTGTCAACGGTGCGCGGCTCTGCAGCGCTCGCGATTTTCTTTGGCTTGAATATTCCCGCATGCTCGCTGCCGCTGCTCGCGGCCGTACTGGGAACGGCGGCAGTAGCCGGCGCCGCGCAGGTATGGCAAGGTTTTTTCATGTTGGCGCTGTTCGGACTTGCGTTGTCGTTGCCGCTGCTGGTTGCGCTGGCGTTCAGTTCGGCGCAGCGCCTGCTTGAGCGACTTGCCAGATATTCAGAAAGAGTGCCGGTCGTGATCGGACTGCTCTTTATCGTCCTTGGCGCATGGTCGATCTATTTCGGTTGGTCCGCACCTTGGACTCGCGAACTCGTATCGTCAACATGACGATGCGGGGAAGCCGCCGATTGTCTGCGCACGAACTACGCTTCTGCGCGTTCCCCCTCGGTCGCACGTAGATCGCTGAGCAATCCACCGAGATATTCTGCGATGACACCCATCGCGCCCTTGCCGGCGACCCGCTCCGCCTCGGCGTTGTAGTTCGTGTTGGTGTTGACGTCATAGACTACGCGCTCGCCGTTGGGACGTACGACGAACTCGATGCCGGCGATTCCGATCCCATTGCGGCGAAGGAAGCGTTCATAGCGCGTGATCTGGTCCGATGTGATGACGCCATCGACAATCTCAAATTTCTTTCCCCCCGGCACAGATGGGCAAAACGAATCGAGCTCACAAACATCCGCCGGGCACAGTTCGAAGCCGCCGGTGGCGTCGATCTTCACGAGGTAGAGAAAGCGACCGCCGACAAACTCGGCCCTAAGGATATGACCCGTCTTCCCGGAAATGTATTCCTGAATCAGCAGCGTGCCGTCGATGGCTTCCGGTAGCTCACCGCGCTCAGCTGCGCGCAGGATTTGCTCTGGCATTTCGTACAGCCGCACGCCAAGGCCTTTTCCGCCCCGATTCGGCTTGACAATCAAAGGGCCCGACGCAAACGCCGATAACGCATCGGAAAGCGCACGCTCGCCAACGACCGCCACAGTCTTTGGTACCGCTATACCATCGCGCGATAGCTGCATGTACTGACGCGTCTTGCTGATCTCTAGATCAAGAGCGCGGCTGTCGTTAACGACGACTCGGCCATGGCGCTCTAGCCAGGCAAGCACCGTTGCGGTGAGTTCTGCCGAATATCGATGATCGCGCGTATGCGATGACGCGCTCATGCGGTTGTAGAACACGCCCCGCGGTGGCAACCCGCTGAGATCAACCGCCCACTGGTCGAGGTACCACTCGGCGTAAGGGACACGACGCTCGGAAAAGGCGTCGCGTAGTGGGACAACCCAGTCGTTGTTTTCGTGAATAACGTAGATCTTCATCATGTCAGGCTTAGCTACAAAAGCCGAGTATGTCGACGGGCGACCTCCGCCACGAAACGATCGGGCATTTGATTAGACACGCGAGTCATGAGCAATCGACTTGACCCGATCCCACTGTACGGAGGTCACTACATAGGATGCGCGGAGGACGCCAGTTGCCTGCGCACGAACCATACCGTCAGCGGCGGTAATACGAGCCACTGAGCGAGCGGCGACAATCCAACTCCGATGCCGGGTATGACCGGCATCAGCGGCGAGTAATCCCAGCTGCCGAACCACCATCCGCGCAGCGCAAGATGCTCGATGAGTACGGTGATCGTTACTCCGACGGCAACGAACATCGTCAGTTGCAAGGCCGTCGGCGCGGCGAACCAGAATCGACTCCGCGCAATCACCGCCACCAACCAGTAAGCGATCAGCATGATGACGATGTCGCCCAGCGTTGCCATCGCACATTTCCGAATGGCGTCCCAATGGGGCGCGTCCGCCATGCCGGCAAACAACGGCACCTGCGAGAACTCCCACGGATAGTTGAGCAGTAACGCGAAGACAGCCATGTTGAACTCGGGCAGCTCGGTAAAAGCGAGCCAACGCCGCGTTCGTGACATCAGTGCTTCGCCGCGACATCAGGCGCGTCGATCACCGCGACGCTCTCTCGTTCATGCTGCTGTGTCGTGCCTGAATCTTCTCCGGCCACCGGCTTTTGATGAAGGCCAGCACGGCCCATATCTGTTCGTCGGTCAGCACGGGGCCGAACGCCGGCATGTCGCTTTGATATCCGGCCGGCGCCAGCGGCGGTTTCAGACCCTGCTTGGTCAGACCGAACAGGGTCTCGTCCGGGTGATGCCAGGTGTGGCCGGTCTCGTCGTGCGGGGGCGCCGGAAAGCGGCCGTCGGGCTTGCGCGACATCCAATTTGGCTGGCCTTCCAGATTCGCGCCGTGACAGCTCGCGCAATGGTCGCGGTAAACGATGGCGCCCAGCGCGACCTGGCGCGCATCAGTGGCGTCGGCGCGTCCGGTCGAAGCCGACGGCCAGAACATCCATCCGGCGGCAATCACTGCGGCGACGGCGGCCGCACCCAGAAGCAGGCCGGTTGACTTTCGCATGTCGTGTTCCTACGAATTCGAGAACAGGCAGTTGCGCATCATGCCGCCGTCCTCGTGTTCGAGGTTGTGGCAGTGATACATGTAGAGACCGGCGATTTGCGGCGCGATCAGAACGCGCACGCGCTCACCGGCAAAGATGCCGAATGTGTCCTTAAATCCGGTGCTGAGCACGCCTGCGCGCAGATCCGCCGGGATGCCGCCCGCGCTGCGCTCGATGATCCGGAACTGCACGCCGTGGATGTGCATCGGGTGCGCCATCGGCATGCCGCCGCCGTCGTTCGAAAACGTCCAGATAGATGCTTTGCCAACGGGCAGCTGCTCGTCTTCCGCCACCGCGGTCATATCGTCGCTATCGAAGCGGCGGCCGTTGAGAAAGCCGCGCATGTGGCGGAATGCGAGCCGCGTGCGCAGCTCGTATGTGCTTTCGCCGATGCGAGCTTCCTCCGCGGGCAGCGCGAGCGCCTGCGCGCGCGCCCGCGGTCCGGGCGCGACGGTGAAGCGCGCAATGTGAAGCTCGTCGCCCTGCGACGGCCCCATCATTCCACCCATCATGCCGCCGCCCATCATCCCGCCGCCGCGAGTTCCTGCTTCGCTCGGCCCCATCATGCCGCCCGAAAAGCCGCGGCTCACGAGTGCGATTTCCGCGCCGTCCGGCCGCGCGCCGAAGTCCTCGAGAATCTCGACGCGCTCGAAAGGAAACAGCGTCACGTAAGGCAGCTGCTGCACGCCTTCGGCGCGATTGAACAGACCGCCGTCGGAGGCGATGACGCGCAGCGGCCGGCC
>Ga0136612_10000341_pt1 | contig 15905 bp, 13 predicted proteins | sample AntDryUQ224A2306_2_FD_106644 | JGI IMG/M metagenome (GOLD analysis project Ga0136612, IMG submission 106644) | Polar desert sand microbial communities from Dry Valleys, Antarctica - metaG UQ224A (23.06) | ecosystem: Environmental > Terrestrial > Soil > Desert | place: Antarctica: Dry Valley... | reverse complement strand
GGGGGGTGCGGGCTCGCCGTGGCGCCAGGAACTGATTACCCGGATTCCGTATCATTCTCATGCCGCTGGCGAATGCGGGAATCAGAAGGAGGAGAGCGGGGTGTGAATGCCGGGGCCGCGGCGAAAGCTTTCGGGAGGACGGTTCCAGCCGAAATGCTCGATCTCATCCCCCTTCGCCGCCAGGAACGCCGATTGGGTCTCGGGGAAGACGGCATAGACCGCTTCTACCGGGATCCACATTTCTTCGTTCGCGCCGTAGAGGCCGCTGGCGTAGAGGAGCCCCCGCCGCGTCTTGCCATACTCGGATTCGGCTGGTAGCTTCGCGACAACCTTGGCCAGCGGACCGTTGCGGGCATAGAGCGTGTAACCGGTCTGGATGTCTTCCCAGGCGCCCTGAGGGCCGCGTCGCGTCGCTTCTTCGTCCGTTGGTGGCGGCGCGAGTGGTGTGAACATCGACTTCTCGCCAATGACGATCGACTCGTCAAGGACGCCCTCCGCCGTGCGCGGCCGGGCGATGACTGCGCCCACGACAAGAACCAGCAGGGTAAGAATGAACGCGGCCAGAAGGTCCGGGCGTACGAACTCCGTGGACATGGTCTGGAGATCGGGAACGTGAACCTCCAGCGCTTCGCCCTCGTGAACAGGGTGGAGCCGCAAGAGCAACGTGCCGATGCCGACGATGAGGAACGCAACCAGCGCCAACACGAGCAGAAACACAAACGCGGGCCGCAGGATCGCCCGTGCAAACCCACCCATTCCGCCGTACCCCCCACATGCTATCCACGCCATGCGATCAGGCGCGAACCGGCTCCCGCCGGACTGAAGAAGTATAGGCGCTGCGCCCCGGTTGTGAATTGTCCTGCCTATCGCGTTTGCTCGACTATTGGCGCGAAGTCCTGGTCTTCGATCATCCATTCCGAGCGGCGCAACGCGTCCCGTCGCGCACGGACCTTGCGCAAGCGGTAGTAGAACGCGAGTGGTCCAGCTGCCAGCAACAGCAACGGCGGGAACCAGTACCAGAGTGTGGCCCCCAGGATGATGCCACTCTCCCAGGTGCGCATGTACCAGAAGATTACCGCAACGGTGACCAGTTTGAAGACGAACAGAGCAATGAGAAATCCCCAAACCGCGGCGGAGGCATCAGATTCATCGCCGTCGTCATGCTGGCTTGGGATGGGGATCATCGAAGCCTCGCGTGCCGTCGCCGATTACGTGGCCGGACGATGGCGCTTGATGCCGGTGGGAACGTGTCACGAACAGGGAGAGTATAGGTACGGGTGGCCTGGGTGACGCGCACGGCTGTTGCCAAAGTCATCATCCAACAGTATCACCGCTACATTCAGGAATGTGCTCATCGGGATTCGGCAGCGCGGCGGTGTTGCATGACGCAGGTTGGGAAAACAGGATCGAAGGCGCCGGAGAGGCTCCGTGGGCCAAATGTCCCAGCCTTGCACAGATGCAGGGCCGGGACCGTGGGGCTCAGCCGCCGATAAAAGGTTTATAGGAATTGACGGTCCAGAACATGGCCAACATGGCCAGGAACACCCCCAGGCTGAGGACAAGCCCGGCAATGAACATGATGCGGAAGACCTGGCTGTCGTACTTCAGGTGCATGAAATACCCGACGACCGTGATGAACTTCGCCACGGAAAGCACAATCAGGACGGGTACCAATAGGGGCCGAAAACTCGGAATGTAGTAAATGATGACTTCCACGATGGTAATAATGGCCAGGATGATGGCGATCCGGATGTAGGTTTGATCCGAGGCATGCGCTTCCTCATGCTCGGCTCCATGATGGTCGTGAGCGACCGGTTTGCTGACCATGAGTAGCCTCTCCACTCCTCGCTTCGGGCGCGCTGCCTGCTAAAAGGGCAGTGTCGCCAGCAGCCTCTGTCCAAGGGTCATCAATTGAATCATCGCTTCCGGCGCGGCCTCGGCGCCGCCTTCGGGTGGGTTTGCATACGGCACCAGGTAAACGAGGGTGAAGATGACGATCCAGACGATATCGACGAAGTGCCAATAGAGCCCGGCCAGTTCGACATCCATCGCCTTTTCGGACGACAGGCCGCCGCGCAACGACACAAAGAGGAGTGAGAGGAGCCAGATGACGCCGATCGTCACGTGAGCACCGTGAAAGCCAGTCAGGACGTAGAACGACGAGCCAAAGATATTGCTGGAGAGCGTCAGGCCATCGCGGGCAAAGGTGGTGAACTCAAAGAACTGACCGCCGACGAAAATCGCGCCCAGCAGCGCCGTGGCGCTGATCCAGACGCGCAATCCACGGTGGTCATTCCGTTTGATCGCGGACAAGGCCAGGACCATGGTGAGCGACGACATCAGGAGGACAAAGGCGCTGACCGAGGTGTAGGGAATGTCGAAGATCTCGTTGGGATAGGGGGGCATCTGCAGTTCGATGCTGCGATTGCGATACGTCATGTACGTCGCAATCAGCGTTCCGAAAAACATGCAGTCCGAGGCCAGGAAGAGCCACATCAGCATCTTTCGGCTGTTGACGCCGGCGCTGGGAGGGGGATGATCGGAGTGGTCATCCCCGCCGTGGCTATCTGCCCCCGCGCCGTGCGCGGTCACCACCTCGATTGCGGTCGCCAACGTCGCGCTCCTTCAGAACCCTACTGTCTCACGGGCGCCGCTGGCGCCCACGGAGAAAATCTGGCGGGGCTCCCGGATAGGCCCCGCCCGTGTGCCGTCGCTATCCGGCCGGCTCGAACGACCAGCCGTAGATTGCTGTCACGAGAATGAGGAACCCAAGTGCGCTCAAGATCGGTATCCCGAACATTCCGACCTGAATGTGCGGATTGTTGATGAGGATGCCAAACGGCAAGAAGAAAAGGCCTATGCCGCAGAGGAGTGGATAGTACGACGGATTCGGCAGATGGATATTCCCAGCCTCTGTCTGCGCCTCGGTCAGGGCGACGCCGGCAGGAGAGTTCTCCGGGAGTTGATCGACCTCGACGATGGAGTCAGCAACGCGGTCGGGCCCTTCGGCAACCTGATCGTACTTGTCATGCCAGAGTTGATCGCGATGGGTTACCAGCGGAATGACGCGGAAGTTGTAGACGGGAGGAGGTGAGGGAATTGCCCATTCCAGCGTTGCGCCGTCCCATGGGTTTGCCGGCACGGTTTGTTTGGCGGCCGCGGTGCGCTGCACATTGATCAGAAAGACCATGATCGAGGCGGCGATCAACAGGGCGCCGATGGTCGATATCGCGTTCCAGAACCACCAACCGCTTTCAAAGCTGTACGTTTGATAGCGGCGAGGCATCCCGGCCAGGCCAAGAAAGTGCATCGGGAAGAAGGTGAGATTGAATCCGGCAAAGGTGAGCCAGAAGTGCAGCTTGCCAAGCTTCTCATCAAGCAGCTTGCCGAATACCTTCGGCCAGTAGAAGTAGAGCCCGCCAAGTAGGGCAAAGATGCTGCCGCCAAAGAGCACATAGTGGAAGTGGGCGACCACGAAGTAGCTGTCGTTGTGCTGCGTATCGACCGGAACGATAGCGTGCATGACGCCCGAGAGTCCGCCGATCACGAACTGAGAGACAAGACCGACCACGAAGAGCATCGCGGTGGGGAAGGAGAGCGAGCCGCCCCACATGGTGGCCGTCCAGTTGAGAATCTTTACCCCGGTGGGAATGGCGATCAGCATTGTCGCCGCCGAGAACGCGGCCGTCGGCGTGGCGCCAAGCCCGGTGGTGAACATGTGGTGCACCCAGACACCGAAGCCGAGGAACGCAATTGCCGCGAGGGCGTACACCATGACCGCATAGCCGAAGAGGGGCTTGCGGGAGAAAACGGGGATGATTTCGGAAACCAGGCCAAAGGCTGGCAAAATCAGGATGTAAACCTCGGGGTGGCCGAAGATCCAGAAAAGATGCTGCCAGAGCATCGGGTCGCCCCCGGCCGAGATCAGGGTGCCATCGACGATGTTGAAGGCACTGTAGAAATGGGTGCCGCCGAGGCGATCGAAGGTCAGAAAGAAGAGGGCGATGGTGATGGCCGGGAAGGCCATGATGATCAGCACAGAGGTAATCAGCGTGGCCCATGAGAAGATCGGCACCCGCATCATGGTCATGCCAGGAGCGCGCAGATTGAGAATGGTGACGATGAAATTGAAGGCGCCAGCTAACGATGCGATGCCGAGCACCTGGATGCCGAGTGCCCAGAAGTCGATCTCTTTCCCGGAGAAGAGCTGCTGGGTTAGAGGCGAGTATCCATACCAGCCCTGATCGGGGACGTTCATCGCGAAGGGAAGATTGGCATCGAGCCAGGGTTGCAGGCCGTTCAGCGCCGGTGTGCCAAGGAGATTCGTCCATGCCGTGGCCGCCATGCCGGCGAAAACGCCGGGGAGGGCGAAGAGGACAGGGATATTGAGAATGAAGGCTCCAGCCAGAAAGGTCCAATAGGAGAACCCGTTCAGACGAGGAAAGGCGACATCGCGGGCGCCAATCTGGAGCGGCACCACGAGATTGAAGAAGGCGACGCTCAATGGCATGACGACGAGGAAGATCATCGTCGTGCCATGCATCGTGAAGAGTTCGTTGTAACGCTGCGCGTCAACGACATCGTTCTGGGGCCGGGCCAACTGCACGCGCAGCAAGAGCGCCTCCAGGCCGCCGATCAGAAAGAAGATGAACGCGGTCACGCCATAGAGCTTGGCGATGCGCTTGTGATCGACGGTCGTCAGCCAGCTCCAGAGACCGGTCGCTTCTACCCGCGGCTTGGGAAGCGTGGGCGCTTGAATGTGTGGCTGAGCTATCGATGCCATGGACTGACTCCTGATCTCCTGATCGAGCTCGAGTTCTGGATCGGGCGCTCGCGCGCCCCGTTGACTCCCGCGTAACGATTACGGCTGTGCTTGAGGCGTCCCTTCAACTCGCGCGGGGGGGAGCTCGCTCCCCACCGGAAGATTCGCATCGGGGCACCCTTCAGCCGGCTTCAAGCTGTCCAGGTAGGTCACCAGCTCCGCCACCTGTTCATCGGTCAATCCCTGTTTGTAATAGTTCGGCATGTACACGCCCTCTTTGACCTCGTCTGTATGTTTGAGCCAGGTGTCCATGTTCTCCGGCGTGTTTTCCAGGATGCCGGCGCCGATGGTGTCGCGGCACGCCAGGAGGGTCAGGTTCGGACCTGGACCGGGAACGATTGTGCCATCGGCATCCCGATAGCCGGAAATCGCCGAGAGACCCTGACCGGCGACCTGCGCGTTCGTGCCATTGACGCGGTGGCAGGCGAGGCAGGCGCCGAACGACGCGGGCACTTCAACCACGTCGCCGGTTTCCGGGTTGGTATCGCCCGGGGGCGTACGCCAGGCCATGACCCAGGCGTCGAACTGCTCCTGGGGGACAACCTTCACCTTGAAGCGCATCCAGGCGTGGGAACCGCCGCAGAACTCCGCGCACTCGCCGAAATAGTCGCCGACCTTGTCGGCCGTGAACTGCAGTTTGTTGTCGTGCCCTGGCATGACATCCGTCTTGCCACTGAGCTGGGGCACCCAAAACGAGTGGATCACGTTGTTGCTTTGCAGGTTGAAAACCACGTTGGCGCCCAGAGGAAGCACCACCTCGTTCGCGGTAATCAGCGGGCCTTGCTCGGCGTCCATCTCGCTGGCCGGGATGTCTGGATAGCTGATCTCCCACCACCACTGCTTGCCAATGACATTGACGTTGAATCCGTCAGTGGCGTTTGCCGCGTCGGCGTGATCGAAAATGACCCTCACGGTGGGAATGAAGAGGGCGAGCAGAATGAGCGCGGGGACCACCGTCCAGGCGATCTCCAGCACCTTGGAGCCATGCACCTGCTCCGGGCGATTGGCGTTGCGTCGTCGAAAGCGAATCGCCGTATAGACGATGGCGAGCTGCACGCCGATGAAGACGATGAGGGCCGCCCAGAAGGTGATCTGATAGAGCCACTGGATGTCCTGGGTCTTGCTATTCTGCGGGGAAATCGTCGTATACGGCTGGTTGACCTCTGGTCCACACCCCGCGAGGAGCACGACCGCCGCCACCAGTGTCAGCATCGGTATGAGGCGCGACCAACGCCCCCGGTGCGGCGTCGATGTTGCGGCATCCTGGCGCGGCCCGAACCTGCTCATTCCCGCTCCCTATATCACCGAGACGACCAGCCGCCAGCCTTCCCTGTCCCATCGCGGAACAGGATGCGCTGACTGACTCCACGGAACACTAGCCAAGCCCGGCATGTGGGTCAAGACCGGGCCCGATTTTCAGGGCTGAAGCATCTGCTCCACCGTGACAAATGCGTAGCCGTTGTCACGAAAGAACTGGATCAACCCTGGCAGCGCTTCAAAATCTCCCGCGGCGGCGGCGCCGACGTGCAGGAGCAGGATCTCATCCTCGACGATATTGGTGGTGCAGTAATCGATGATCTCTTGCGCCCCCCAACCCGCCCAGCCGTGCGAATCGCACGTCCACCAGATGCTGAGATAATAGCCATTATCGTAGAGGTAGCCAAGGGTTGCGGCATCATAGTCGCCGTAAGGAGGACGGAAGTAGGGGCGCACCTCGTATCCGCCCGTCAGGTCTCGCACAAGTGCTTCGGTGTCGGCGAGCTGTGTGGCAACTTCTTCCGGGGTCTGTGCCGGGAGGCCGGTGTTCGCGCCGGTAAGGGACCCATGATCCCAGGTGTGATTGATCAATTGGTGACCTTCGGCGGCCATGCGCTGCACGAGTTCGCCATTATTCTGCGCCCAGACGCCAGTCATGCCGAACGTTGCTGGAATGCCTTCGTCACGCAGGTAGTCGAGGATCTGGGCACCGTACCCGGTATCCGCGCCAGCGTCGAAGGTCAGCGCGACCTCGAGTCGGCCATTTGCGCCACCTTCGATGATGGCGCTCATCCCTATGCCCGGGTCGGCTGGCAGCGCGGGCCGCGTTGAGGAATCGGCGGGAACCCCGGCGGTGTCACTCTCCGGCGCCACCACGGCCTCATCGACCAGCACCACGTCTGGTACTGGCGCGGCGGGATCCGTTGCGCTCACGTCCTCGGTGCTTGGTGGTTCGTCCGTCAGGGGAACGTCTTGCGCGAAGGCAGCTGAACCGGTTGTTCCCGAGGAGGCAGACGGCGCCGGCATGGCCGATTCCGGGGCGGCGGCGATTGTTTCGACCTCGGTCACGCCCACCTGGTTCTGATCTGGTTCCGCGGCAACGTCTGGCGCGGTGGCGCCGTTCGTGGTCGCCGTTGGGGCATCCGGACTCTGCGCGGTGGTGGTATCGGGCGCGGCAGGAACGACCACAGCCGGTGAACCGGCGGCACAGCCTGCCAACAGCAAAATGCCACACAGCAGGGCGCCTATCGCCATGGAACGCGGCCTTTTGATCATGTTGGAAACTCTGAACGTACAGTCATACCGTGGCGAGTGTAGCACTGGGCCTTCGCGACCACGAGCACGGACATCACCCGCCAGCCTTGTGCTGAAAGGCTGGTATGCACGGATGCGCTAGCGCAATCCAAACCGCTTTTCACCATCCCTCAACCCCGGATTCTGGAGCTGACGACACACCTACCAGATTCCCAGCTCGTCGCGTGCATCCTCGCTCATCATGTCCGGCGACCAGGCTGGGCTCCAGACGAGCTTGACATCGACCTCGCCCAGATTGGGAAGATCGCTCATGGCGCCGGTGACTTCCTGCACGATGACGGGGCCCAGCGGGCAGCCGAGCGAGGTGAGGGTCATCGTCACCAGGACATCGTTGGCCTCGGAAACATCGACATCATAGACCAGACCCAGATCGACGATATTGATGCCGATCTCGGGATCGAACACGTTCTTCAAATTATCGCGCGCCTGTTCGGCGGTGAAAGCTGCCATGGGGTTCCCTTCATTCGAAGAGGCCGCCTCCGCCGCCCGGCGGAGAGAAGCCTTTCTCGGCAAGTGTACCTAAAGGAGTCGGGGAGTCGGGGAGTCGAGTCGTACGTCCTGAGTCGTTAGTCGGGGAGCGTGATGGTGCCCAACGATATCCATTCCATGCTGAATGCCACGGAGGTGGCTCGGGTCGTCCGGCCGGAGTCCGTGGCGGCAGTGCAGGAGGCCGTGCGGTCGGCTATTCGCGAAGGGCGCTCCCTGGCAATTGCCGGGGGCCGGCATGCCATGGGCGGGCAGCAGTTCGCGGCAGGGGCGGATTTGCTCGATATGACCGGGCTCAACCGGGTGGTGGAGTTCGATGCAGAGCGGGGTGAGATCGAGGCAGAGGCGGGCATCCTCTGGCCCGATCTGATCGCCTGGTTGCACAGCGCGCAAGAGGACCACGCGCATCCCTGGGGCATCGTCCAGAAGCAGACCGGCGCCGATCGCCTCTCCCTGGGCGGGGCGCTTTCCGCCAATGTGCATGGGCGGGTTCTGGGCCGCGCCCCTATTGTCGCCGATGTGGCGGCGTTCACCCTCGTCGACGCCGATGGGAAACTCCGGCGCTGCTCCCGCCTGGAACATGCCGATTTGTTCCGGCTGGCCATCGGCGGGTACGGCCTCTTTGGGCCGATCGTGTCGGTCCGGCTGCGGTTGACCCCGCGCACCAAGGTGCGGCGCGAGGTGACGGTGCAGTCGGTCGATAGCGTCGTGGCCAGGCTGGAAGCGCATGCCGACGCGGGCCGCGGCTACGGCGATTTTCAGTTCGCCATCGATCCCGCGGGTAACGATTTTCTGCGCGAAGGGATCTGCTCCTGCTACGTGCGAGTTCCGGACGACGACGCGATTCCGGAAGGCCAGCGGGCGCTGTCACGCGCGGAGTGGGAGGAGCTCTACGTGCTGACCCACGCCGATCCCCGACGTGCCACCGATGCCTATACCCGCCACTACCTGGCCACGGATGGACAGCTCCACTGGTCGGATCTGCACCAGTTGGCCGACTACCACGATGGCTATCACGCCGCGGTCGATGTTCGCCTGGGAGCACAGGCGCCCGGTTCCGAAATGATCTCGGAGCTGTACGTGCCGCGCGGCGATCTGGCCGCGTTCATGGCCGACGTGGCCGCGGATTTCCGGAAACATGGCACACCGGTGATCTATGGCACCGTGCGCCTGATCGAGCGGGACGACGAGTCGTTTCTGGCCTGGGCGCGCGAGCCGTGGGCGTGCATCATCTTCAATCTGCACATCGATCACACGCCGGAAGGGATTGCGCTGGCGGAAGACGCCTTTCGCCGGTTGATCGATCGCGCGCTGGCCTATGGCGGCAGCTATTACCTGACCTACCATCGCTGGGCGACGCGCGCCCAGGTCGTGGCGGCCTATCCGAATTTCATCGAGTTTCTGCGGGAGAAGTTGCGGCGCGATCCGGCTGAGGTCTTCACGTCAGACTGGTACCGGCACTATCGCGCGATGTTCGCGGACGCAATGTTTCTCCCGGAACCAGGGTGAGCAAGCAACGTGATTGCCGGTTTTCACGATGTTGAGTAACGGTCTACGCTGGGCACGTCTCAATCACCGGTCATCAACTCGGCGTCGTTGACCCGCGCGTCATACGCGGCGCGCGCGGCGGCTAGCTCCGGCAGATGCATGAGTGTCCATGACACGATGCCCTGAACCGCCTCGCCCAGCGTCACTCCCAGCGGGGTGAGCCGGTATTCCACGCGGGGCGGCACAACAGGGTAGACCGTGCGGTGCACGAGGCCCTCACGCTCCAGTTGCCGCAGCGTCAGCGTCAACATGCGATGGCTGATCGAGCCGATCTCCCGCCTGAGCTCGGTGAAGCGGCGGGGGCCAGACCCCAGCAAGGCGATCACCAGCAGCGACCACTTGTCGCCGACCAGATCGAGGACGCGCCGCACCTCACCCGCCGCCGCGGTATTGCAGATGTGACTCAGGGACTTTTCTGTGCCGTCTTCCATAGCGGCCGATAGTACCATATCATGCTATCAGTAACATAAAGGAACCAACTTACCCGTTGTATCCGGGGTTTGGCTCCATAGAGAAAGGAGTTCAAGGACATCACGGAAGCAACAGACGTCGGAGTCACGCACGAACTGGGGCTGAGCCCTGGCGCATGGATCGTCGATCACGCGCACTCGGCGGTGCTCTTTTCGATACGTCACCTGGGGTTGGCCAAGGTCCGCAGCCGCTTCGACCGTTTCGACGCGGCGATCACGGTGGGTCCGTCGCTGGCCGAGTCACAGGTCGAGGCGATCATCGACCTGGCCGCGATCAACACCAACAATGCCGACCGTGATGCTCACCTGCGCTCGACCGAATTTTTCAGCACCGACGCGCATCCCGAGATGCACTTCGTCTCGACCGGCCTGACGGGGGCGGGAGAAGCGTGGGAGCTAGCCGGCGAGCTGACGCTGAACGGACGGACACGGCCGCTGACGCTGCAGGTTGAGTTCAACGGGATTCAGGAATTTCCGGGTCAGAACACGTGCCACGCCGGGTTCAGCGCGACCGGCTCGCTGCGCCGGAGCGAGTTTGGCATCGAGTTCGGCCTCCTCCCGATTGGAATGGACACGCTGGCGCTAGGGGACGAGGTCAAGCTCGAGCTCGATCTGGAGTTCGTGGAACCGCGGGATACCGGCTCGAATGCGGTGGCAAATCGTGCTGATGACATCCGCGACGGGGATTAGAGAGCCGGCCTTGTTCCCATTCCCACTGCCTGATCACGCTTGAAGAATTCGTCCGTGCCGATGTTCGAATCGGGCGTGCCCGTGAAAAAAGGCGTTCCTGATGCGCGGCCGGTCATGGTGGCCGCGAACGTTGCGATGAGGACGAGGCCACAGCCGAAGAGAGCAGAGGAGAGGAGAACGTTTCGGATCCCGCGCGTTCGGGGGCGCAGCACAGCGGTCTCTTCGCCGACGCTTGCAGATTTCGGCGGCTGTCTTGCCGCGCACTGATCCTGCCGCGTCGGGCGTCAGGACTCCGTCCGTGCTAACATGTGCGCCATGGCGCACATGATGAGCACAGCCCCGACAATCGAACGGCAGAGCGACGACTGCGAGGTCGTCCTTATTCATCCCCCGGCAGTGTTTGCTGCCCGCGCGGCGCTGGCGGCGATGCCGCCAACGCCGGATGTCTCGGCGTTGTTCGCGCTGCTAGCCGACCCGACGCGATTGCGGATGCTTGCCGCGCTCGCGGCCGGCGAGCTCTGCGTCTGCGATCTGGCCGCTGCCACTGGCATCAATCGCACGCGGGTTTCTCATCAGTTGCGGATTCTGCGCGAAGGGCGGCTGGTGCGGGCCCAGCGCGAGGGACGCATCATCTTCTACGCGCTCGACGACGATCATGTGGAGGAGCTGCTGGCCATGGGCATCGCCCACGCGGGTGAACGCATGCCGGAGGATCTCGCATGACCTCCCTCGCGCCTGTTGATCTGGCTGAAAGTGCGATCACCCTACCGATCCGCGGCATGGATTGCGCCGTCTGCGCCGAAACCTTAGCGGCCGGTTTGCGCTCCACGCCCGGCGTCAGAGCGGCGGCGGTCAGCTTCGGGGCGGCGAACGCGCGCATCGAGATCGATCCGGCAATTCTCGACCGGGACGCGGTCGTCGCCCGTATCGAGGCGCTGGGATACATGGCTAGCACTCCAACCCCGTCCTCAACACTACGCTTTCGTGTCAGTGGCATGGACTGCGCCGACTGCGCGATCAGCATCGAGCGCGCCGTTGCGGCGCTGCCGGGTGTTGGCTCCGCACGGATCAATTTCGGCGCTGCCACGCTTACGGTCGTCCCCGGTCAGGGAGCGACCCTGCCGGCTGGTGATATTGCGGCGAGCGTGGCCCTCGCCGGATACCACGCGACGCTCGATGAAGGGGCTATCGCCGAAAAGGCGGCATGGTGGCGGGACAGGCGGCTGCAATGGGTGCTCCTGGCGGCCGCACTCTGGCTGCTGGCGAGTGCGCTGGCGTTCACTGGTGCTGCCGATGCCGTGGTGACCCCCCTGTTCGCCGGGGCCATCATCGCTGGCGGCTGGCCCTTTGCCCGTGCAGCCCTGCAATCGATCAAGGCGCACCGCCTCGATATGAATGTGCTGATGACGATCTCGGCCACCGGCGCGGCGCTCCTTGGCGAGTGGGGAGAAGGGGCGGCGGTCGTCGTCCTCTTCGCGCTCGGCGGAGCGCTACAGGCGCGGACGTTGGAGCGGACCCGCGGCGCGATCCGGGATCTGATGGCGCTTTCCCCCGCCACCGCCGCGCGCGTCGATGCGTCTGGCGTCGAATCTCGCATTGCCGTCGAGGCGGTGGCGATCGGCGATCTGGTGCGGGTGCGGCCCGGCGAGCGGATTCCGGTCGATGGCGTCGTGGTCGAAGGCGTCTCGGCGGTCGATCAGAGCCCGATCACCGGCGAATCGATGCCGGCGGACAAAGCCGAGGGCGATGATTGCTTTGCCGGGACGGTGAATGGCCCGGGGGCACTCCTGCTCAGGGTGACGCGCGCGTCGGGCGATTCCACCCTGGCCCGGGTCATCCACCTGGTCGAGGAGGCTCAAGGCAGCAAGGCGCCGGCCGAGCAGACTGTCGACCGCTTCGCCTCGATCTATACCCCGGTGGTGATCGTTGGGGCCGTGCTGCTCGCCCTGGGCGGCGCGCTGCTCACGGACGATCCGCGGATGTGGATCTACCGGGCGCTGGCGCTGCTGGTGATTGCCTGCCCCTGCGCGCTCGTGATCTCCACGCCGGTCTCGATCGTCGCCGCCATCGGCGCGGCCTCGAAGCGAGGCATTCTGATCAAGGGCGGCGCCGCGCTGGAAGCGGCTGGATCGGCGAGGGTCGTGGCCCTCGACAAGACCGGCACCCTGACGATCGGCCGCCCCGATGTTGTTGCTATCATTCCCCTGAAACAGAGCGGGCTCGACCGCAGAGGTTTGCTCCAGATCGCGGCGGCAGTGGAGGCGATGTCGGAGCACCCGCTGGCCCGGGCCATCACGCAACGGGCGCGAGAAGAGAAGATTCAGGCGCCCCCCGCGGAGGGGTTTCAGGCGGCGCCGGGCAAGGGCGCTTCGGCGCGCGTGAACGGCCGCCACGTTGTCGTCGGCAGCACTCGCCTCGCCCGCGAACTCGATCTCGCCGGCACGGCGGAACGGCCGAGCGTGCTGATGCGGGAAATGAAGCGCCTGGCGGCTGAAGGAAGCACGCCGCTCTTCGTGGCATCGTCCGCCAAACCCGGCTCGCCCCCACGTCCGCTTGGCGTGATCGCGGTAGCCGATCGAGTGCGCCCGCACGCGGCGGAGGCGATTGAGCGGATGCGGCAGGCGGGTATCAAGCACATCGCCATTCTCACTGGCGACACGTGGGCCACCGGCGAGGCGGTGGCACGGGCGGTTGGGGCAGACAGTGTGTTCGCCGAGCTGCTCCCGGAAGAGAAAGCTGTCGCCGTGAAGGCCTTACGGCAGCTTTACGGCCCGGTGGTGATGGTCGGCGACGGCATCAATGATGCCCCGGCGCTGGCCACCGCCGACACGGGCATTGCCATGGGCGCGGCCGGGACCGATGTGGCGCTGGAAACGGCGGACATTGCGTTGATGGGCGACGACCTCCTTGGCGTGGCGGAGGCCTTGCGGCTGTCGCGCCGCACGACCTCAATCATCAGGCAGAACATCGTAGTCTCGTTTTTGACCAAGCTGGCGGCGTTGGTGTTGGCTGCATTCGGATTCGTGAATCTCTGGGTCGCGGTCGCCGCCGACCTGGGCGCCTCGCTGGCGGTGACGCTCAATGGCATGCGCCTGGCGCTGAGGCGGCGCAGCCGCTAGGAGCCCGCTGGCGTGGCCGCGAGTGGCGCCGGAGTCGCCGCGGGAATCGGCGGAGCCGGGGTAGCGGGTGGCACGATGCCGACCGGGGCGTCAAAATTGCTGTAGCCATAGGTCATGTAGTGGCTCGTGGAAACCATCACTTCTCGCCTCACCTCGCCCCTGGCGAGGCCAATCCACCAGGCGAACCAGGCCGGAGCCCGCGATGGATTGCGGCCGGGCGGTTGCCAGAAGGTGACGATCTGGCAGAGCTCGCCGTCAAGCTCCTCGCGCGGACCGAACTGGAATCTGGTCGCCTCGAGGTAGGCATCTCCCCACTCGGCCGGGCTGGGGATCGGAAGGGGCGCGGCTGCAATCCAGCCTTCTTCGCGCACCAGGATCCAGCGCCGATCGCCAATGATCCGTTGTTGCGAGAACAGCTCGCCTGTGGCGCCGAGCACGGCATCCGCGTATCTTGCCGGCTCTCCACCTTCGGCCACGCTGACGGACGATTGCGAACGATAGAGCGTGCCGCGCCCGTCGTTGAGGCGCTGGGTAAACCGAACGGAGCGCAACGAGGTGAGTGACTGAAGGCCCCGTTGGTAGAGGGCTTGCGCTTCCGGGTCGATGCCGGGTTCCGGACCGCGCCCAGTGACATTGGGATCGGGCAGCACCAGCCAGAAGCGCGCTCGGGTGGCGATGCCTCCCGGTGGCGTGATCATGACATCCGCTTGCCACCAGGCGCCCGCGGAGAGGCTAATCGAGCCGGTAAAGAGTGATGCCGAGGGGTCCGGTTGCAGAACGGTCAACGATTCTGACGCTTCGGCGCCTTCGAGCGGAGTCAAGCTCACCTGCACCTCGGGCGTCGGATTCGCCGCCAGGGTCGATCCGTCCGTGTTCGTCAGCCGCACGACGAGCGTCTGAGCGCCGGTGCTGCCGGGTTGCGTGAGCAGGTGCACAATCCCTTGCTCGACACCGAACGAGCCGGCGTCGAGCGGGACGACATCGAGGAGCTCAACCCCCGCCAGGATCGCCGGGGCGACAGTGCCTGGGGCGGCCATGAGCGCCAGCAAGGCGGCGATGAAGGCGGCTCCTACGGCGAAGAGCCCCTGCGCCCCAAGGGAGCCACTGGCGCGGATGGCGGTCGAGTGGCGGGGGATGACCAACGCCAGCACGGCGATTGCCAGGATCACGACGACGATCGCGCCTTTGGCGGCGAGGAGCTGTCCGTAGCGCGAGGTGACAAGCGCCCAGGGTGAAGGAACGAGTTGCCACGCCCTGGCGATGCCGGTGAGCACGGAGATGCCGAAGAGGACGCCGCCAATCCAGCGCACCGTGCGAAAGCGAGCGACGTCCGTGCCGAGTCCGCGCCAGCCAGCAACGAGGTAGAGCAGCCCGGAGATCCAGAGCGCGGTCGACCAGAGATGCACAATCTCCAGAAGCAGCGCCAATCCGATGTGGTCCAGGGCCATTGCCGCGTGGCTGCTCAGGCCCAGTCCCGCGAGCGCGGTCAGCCCCATGCCAAGCCCCGACCAATCGAGCGCCGCACGCGATCGTGATGATGTTTTGCTGGCGAGCGCGGTCAGACAGAGAAGGGTGAGGACGAACAACGCGACGAGCTGGATCCACCAGCCGATGGGCACGACGCCTAATGCCTCCTCGATGGTCGATCTGGAGTCAGGTTGGGAACCTGGCTGATGGGCAAGGAGGGGAGGTAAAAGCGTGGCCATCAGGGCGACGAGGCCGCCGCCGGTCATCACCAGTGCATGGGAGCGTTGGCTCCGGGGACGCGGACCGGCGCTCGACCGCACGATCCTCGACCAACCGAATCCACCGGCGGCGAGCGATGTTCCCAGAAAGACGAGCCAACGCAGCATCACCGACCAGGGTTGGGGCCATTCGCTATCGAGCCGGGCCGAGCCAGGGTTCGCGACGACCCCCGTGCGGAAGGGATACGCTCCTGCCAGGCTTGCTCCGTCCCTGGCCGCGCGGGCGGTCCAGACGACCGTGTAGTCTCCCGGGCGCAGAACATCAGCGGGCAAGGCAATGATGCGGCTGGGATCAGTGGGATCGATCTGGGCCTGATCGAGCGTGATTTCTTCGGCTCCGGCGCCAAGGAGCCGTACGAAGGCGCTTCCCGGCTCGACCGGCTCGATGAATGTCAGGGCGATGCGATCCGGGACATCGGCGAGAAGGGCAATTGGCGGCGGGTCGGCAGCGAGG
>Ga0136612_10000340_pt1 | contig 15963 bp, 15 predicted proteins | sample AntDryUQ224A2306_2_FD_106644 | JGI IMG/M metagenome (GOLD analysis project Ga0136612, IMG submission 106644) | Polar desert sand microbial communities from Dry Valleys, Antarctica - metaG UQ224A (23.06) | ecosystem: Environmental > Terrestrial > Soil > Desert | place: Antarctica: Dry Valley... | reverse complement strand
CTTCCGACCGTTACCTCGGCATCGCCCCCCGGCGCGGCGGCGGCCTCCGCGGGCAGCAGCAAGGCGCCTGTTGCAAGACAACTGATCAGTACCGTTCGACGTGACCTCATAGCGCCTCCTGGCGACTGGAACAAACACAGCACCATTACAGGCGCGCAAGAGCAATCTGCCTCCATTTGGTCACAAGCGCAAGCATCGAGGGCATTACCGACCGACTACCTGCCTGTGCAGAGTCCGGACATACTGGAGACGGGATCGCACTGGTCGAGCAAAGGAGCTCCTGGCGTGCAGCTGATGCCCTCGGCACACGTGGACACGTTCGCGCGGGACAACCTGCCGCCGGCCGATCAGTGGCCGGAGTTGCTCTTCGATCTGCCCGAGCTTGCCTATCCCGAGCGGCTCAACGCGGCCAGCGCTCTGCTGGAGCGCGGCCTCGCCGCCGGTGGACCTGACCGTCCGTGCCTGCTCACCCCGGACGGTACGAGCTGGACGTACGGCGACGTGCTCGCCCGGTCGGCCCAGGTCGCCCACGTGCTGACCGTCGATCTCGGCGTCGTGCCGGGCAATCGCGTCCTGTTGCGCGGCCCGAACAACCCCTGGCTGGTGATCAGTTGGCTCGGTGCCCTTCAGGCGGGTGCGGTCGTGGTGAGCACGATGTCGCTGTTGCGGGCCGGTGAGCTGGCGGTCGTGGGCGAGATCGCCCGCGCGCAGTTCGCGATCTGCGATCACCGCTTCGTCGAGGATCTCGAAGCTGCCGGCCTCCCCGATGTGCTCATAGTCCCGTACGGCGGTGCCGGGCCCGACGACCTGATCCAGCGGGCCTCGTCCAAGCCGACCACGTACGACGCCGTACCGACATCGGCCGACGATGTGGCCATCCTGGCCTTCACCTCCGGGACCACCGGTCGCCCGAAGGCGACCATGCATCTGCATCGCGACCTGCTGGCCACCTGCGACACATTCGGTACGCACGTCCTCAAGCCCCTGGCCGACGACGTCTTCACCGGCACGCCGCCACTGGCCTTTACCTACGGGCTCGGCGCGACCGTGCTGTTCCCGATGTCGGTGGGAGCCTCGATCCTGCTCGTCGAGCGGGCGACGCCTGACGAACTGGCCGGGCACATCGCGACGCACGCAGTGACGGTGCTGTTCACCGCGCCGACGGCCTTCCGGGCGCTGGCCGCGCTTCCCGAGCCGAGTCAGCTGGCCAGCCTCCGACGGTGTGTGTCGGCTGGAGAAACCTTGCCCAAGGCGGTCTTCGATGCTTTCCAGGCCGCGACCGGGCTGCAGATCATCGACGGCATCGGGTCGACTGAGATGTTGCACATCTTCATCGCGAGCGCGGACGAGAGCATCCGGCCGGGCTCCACCGGCCTGGCCGTGCACGGGTACGTCGGGGCGGTGCTCGATGACGACGGGAACGAGGTAGGTGTCGGGGAACTCGGCCGGCTCGCGGTCAAGGGGCCCACCGGGTGCCGGTACCTCGCTGACGACCGACAGACCGTCTACGTCCAGAACGGCTGGAACATCACCGGGGACACCTACACCCGGGATGCCGACGGCTACTTCTGGTACCAGGCCAGGTCCGACGACATGATCATCTCCTCCGGGTACAACATCGCCGGGCCCGAGGTGGAGGCCGCGCTGCTGGGTCACGCCGACGTGCTCGAGTGCGGCGTGGTCGGGCTTCCTGACGCGGAACGCAACATGCTGGTCACTGCCTATGTCGTGCTCCGCGACGGGGTGGTCGGCGATGACGTCAAGGCCAAGGAGCTCCAGGACCACGCAAAGGCGACGATCGCGCCGTACAAGTACCCGCGCCGGATCGAGTTCGTCGCCGAGTTGCCGCGGACCAACACCGGCAAGCTGCAGCGCTTCCGGCTGCGTGACGACGCACCTCCCGCTGGCGCGGGTGCGAACGATGACGCCTCCGAGAAGGCTTGAGCTGCATGAGGATCGCAGTCATCGGAGGCGGGCCGGGCGGGCTGTACTTTTCCGCGCTTGCCAAGCAACTCGACCCTGCGCACGAGATCACCGTCTGGGAGCGCAACGCCCATGACGACACTTTCGGCTTCGGCGTGGTGTTCTCCGACGAGACCCTCGGTGGAATCGAGCACGCCGACCCGGCGGTTTTCGCGGCGATGCAACGTGAGTTCGCCCGCTGGGACGACATCGACGTGCACTTCGCCGGGCAGACCTTCACCTCCGGCGGGCACAGCTTCGCGGCCCTCGCCCGGGTTCGGCTGCTCCAGATCCTGCAGCAGCGATGCGCAGATTTGGGGGTGGTGACTCAGTTCCGTGCCGAGGCACCCCCGTTGGATGAGCTCACGGCGACGTACGACCTCGTGGTGGCCAGCGACGGGGTCAACTCCCCGGTTCGGGCGCGGTACGCCGAGGAGTTCGGCACGACCCTTGACGTACGCCGTTGCAAGTACATGTGGCTGGGCACCGACCTGGTCTTCGAGGCCTTCAAGTTCTACATCGAGCAGACGCCTCACGGCGTGATGCAGATTCACGGATACCCTTACGGCGCAACTGGTTCCACGTTCATCGTGGAGATGGCCGACGATGTCTGGTGGGCGGCCGGCTTCGACGCTGTCGATGCCAGCACGTTGGCGCCGGGCCAGAACGACGAGGCCGCGATCGTCAAGGTCACAGAACTGTTCGCCGACGTCCTCAATGGGCACAAGGTCGTCGGCAACGGGTCCAAGTGGATCAGCTTCACGACCGTACGAAATGCCAAGTGGCGCAAGGACAATCTCGTCCTGATCGGCGATGCTGCACACACGGCGCATTTCTCGATCGGCTCCGGGACGAAGCTCGCCATGGAGGACGCGCTGGCGCTGGCTGCGTGCCTGCACGAGGAGGGCTCGGTCGACGCAGGGCTGACCGCGTACGAGGTGGAACGCCGACCGGTCGTCCAGTCCACCCAGCGGGCCGCGCAGGCGAGCCTGGAATGGTTTGAGAACCTGGGCCAGTACACGCATCAGGATCCGGCGCTGTTCGCCTTCAACATCCTCACCCGCAGTCGTCGGGTCACGCACGACAATCTGCGCGTACGCGATCCGGAGTTCGTCGCGGAGATGGACAAGGCGTACGCGAGAGACATCGGCGCGCAAGAGGTTCGTCCGCCGATGTTCCAGCCGTTCACCTTGCGCGGACTGACGCTGCACAACCGGATCGTGATCTCCCCCATGGACATGTACGTCTCGGTCGACGGGTTCCCGACCGACTTCCACCTGCTCCACCTCGGCGGCAAGGCACTCGGCGGTGCAGGTCTGGTGATGACCGAGATGGTCTGTGTCAGTGCCCCCGGCCGGATCACGCCCGGCTGCACCGGCATGTATGAGCAGGGGCACGAGGTTGCCTGGCAGCGGATCGTCGACGCCGTACATGAGCAGTCGAGCGCGGCGATCGGGATCCAACTCGGGCACTCGGGTCGAAAGGGCTCGACGCGCCTGATGTGGGAAGGCATCGACGAGCCGCTGGAGGACGCCGACGCGAACTGGCCGTTGGTCGCGCCGTCGGCTCTGCCGTACAAGGCCGGCGTGAACCAGATCCCACGCGAGCTGACGGTCGAGGAGATGGCCGAGATTCGCAAGCAGTTCGTGGCTTCCGCGATGGCCGCGGACCGGGCCGGGTTCGACCTGCTCGAACTGCACTGCGCGCACGGCTACCTGCTGAGCTCGTTCATCTCGCCGATCACCAATCAGCGGACCGATGACTACGGCGGGTCGCTGGAGAATCGGCTGCGCTATCCGCTCGAGGTGTTCACGGCGATCCGAGAGGTGTGGCCGGACGACAAGCCGATGACCGTACGGATCTCGGCGACGGACTGGATCGAGGGCGGGATCACCGGCGCGGACTCGGTGCAAATCGCGCAGGCCTTCGCCGATGCTGGGGCGGATGCGATCGACGTCTCGACCGGGCAGATCGCGCCGGAGGAGAAGCCGGACTTCGGCCGCTCGTACCAGACGCCGTTCGCCGACGCGATCCGGAACAAGGTCGGGATCGCGACGATCGCCGTCGGGGTGATCTCGTCGTGGGACGACGTCAACTCGCTGCTGCTGGCCGGTCGGGCGGACCTCTGCGCGGTGGGGCGGGCGCACCTGTACGACCCGAACTGGACGCTGCACGCTGCGATCGAGCAGGGCTACGACGGGCCCGGTGCACCCTGGCCGCTGCCCTGGAAGGCCGGAGCGCGGGCGCCGCAGACGGGCCGCAGCGACGGCCCCAAACCGCGGCTACAACTGGCCCGCGAAGGCAGCCCGGAGACCGGCCACGCCCGCTGGCGCCCCAATCGAAACGACACTGCTGCTTTCGACTGAAGCATCACTGACGCCCCGAATCCCTCGCTCGGCGAATTCACCTTTGCCGGTCTGGCGCGCCGACACGCCGGCAAACGCGTCGGCGTGGCGCCGCACCCGGTAGGCAAAGCGCGTTTCGAGTGGGGACGAGCAGCCTATCTGCCGGTCAGGTGAGCAGGGCTCGGGCGATTTCACCGAGCGCCGAGGGGGTCAGCTTGCCGGCGCCGAGGCCGAGTTCGACCAGGTCATCGAAGGTCCCCGGGCTCCGATCCGCCGCCCGGACTGCGGCCGTCACGATCGCGGGCGAGCGGGCCAGCATCGCGGCGGCATCGGTGTGCCGAAGGTGCCGGCCCAAAGCCCGGCGCAGTGCCGCTCGATACTCACGCCCGGGGTCACCGTCCGGGCCTGCGGATCGCATGGTCGCGCGCCCGGCAAGAACACCCGAGGCCACCGCGTAGAAGATGCCCTCACCGGTGAACGGATTGATCAGGTTCATCGCATCGCCGACGAACAGGATCCGGCCGTCCGGTTGCCTGGGCCGGCCGGTCGAGAGCGGCAGCAGGTGTGCCCGCCAGGATTGCGCGTCCGCGCTGGCACCAGGCAGCAGCTCGTCGAGGCGGTCGAGCAGATGCTGGCGGGTCAGCGGTTGGCCCGGCCCGAGGAGTTCGCCGTACCCGATATTGGCCCTTCCGTCGCCGATCGGGAAGGACCAGGCGTACGCAGGCCAGCTCGTCCGGCCGCTACCGACGGGCGAGGCAAAGACGATTTCCTGCTTGCCAGCGCCCCCAGTGCGAACCGGCGCGTACCCACGGATGGCCACAGCCGTCGTAGGGCTCGTTGACCTTGCCCGCGGCGGTCCCGGCCCCCAAGGCCGAGGCGCGGAGGGCCGCCAGGTCGTAGCGCGGACCAGCGGTGGCGCGACCTGGCGCCGGATCACCGAGGAAGCGCCGTCCGCGGCGATGACGACGCGCGCTCGAATTGTGCCGTCCAGGACCAGTGGCGAGTCCTCGACTGGGACTGCGACCGTACGAACTCTGTGTTGGCGCAGCTCAGCGCCACGCTCCACCGCCACCCGCACAAGACGTTCGTCGAAGACCTCTCGCGGGATCACAAACGCGGGTCTGGCCATCACCCGGTTCGTCGACGGACCGGCGGCGAAGCCGATCTGCAGCCGCTCGACGCCGGCGTACCCCGCCCCGATCCCCTCGACACCGATCGAGGCCAGGACGTCGAGAGTGTGGGGAGCGATGCCGTCGCCGCATGCCTTGTCCCGGGGGAAGTCGCTGCGGTCGAGCAGAAGGACTTGCGCGTGCGGGCGTACGTACAGGGCGGACAGGGCCGCACTCGCTCCAGCCGGGCCAGCGCCGACGATCGCCAGATCCCAGATCGGTTCCATCAGTTGCGTACCCATCGACTCAGGGGTCCCCTGACTCGAACCTATCGACGCAGGGGCGCCCTGAGTCGCATCTCGCCGTGTTGGGTGCAGCGCTCCGCCCGCTGGTTAGGCTTCGACGCGTGACCACGGTGCAAACGGACGAGTTCGTCGAGCCCGGACGCGGCGCCGGCCTGCTCGATGTCCTGCGGCGGCGGTACCTGGTCAAGCTCCTGGTCCGCAAAGAGCTACGCGTGCGCTATCAGGGTTCGGTCCTGGGCCTGTTCTGGTCCTATCTCAAGCCCGCAGTCCAGTTCGTTGTCTTCTACTTCGCCATTGGCGTCTTTCTCGGACTGAGCCGCAACATCGATGACTTCGCGGTGTACCTGTTCTCCGGCATCGTCGCGATCAACTACTTCAGCGAGGCATTCGGGAACGCGACCCGATCGATCGTGGGCAACGGTGCGCTGGTCAAGAAGATCTACCTGCCGCGGGAGCTGTTCCCGGTCTCCTCGCTGTGGGTGGCGATGGTGCACCTCTTCCCGCAGGTGTTGGTGCTGATCGCAGGCGCCCTCATCGCCGGATGGCGCCCCTCGATCGTCCAGCTGGGAGCCGGCGTACTCGGGTTCCTGGTCGTGACCGTCTTCTCACTTGGCCTCGGGCTGCTGTTCGGCGCGATTAATGTGGTCTTCCGGGACGCGGAGAACTTCGTCGACCTGATCCTCATGATCGCCACGTGGATCTCACCGGTCCTCTACTTCTGGACCATGGTCACCGAGGCGATCGGCACCGGACCGCTGTGGTGGCTGTATCAGGCAAACCCCCTCACTGCAGCCGTCGAGTTGTTCCACTACTGCTTCTGGTTCCCGGCCACTGACGAGACGGCGCCCGTACTACCGCACTTGGGCTGGATCGGGCTTGGCGCGCTGGGTCTTTCGGCACTCGTGATGGTTCTGGGCCAGGCGACGTTCCGCCACTTCGACGGCCAGTTCGCACAGGAACTGTGACGACACAGTGACCGACACAGTGACCGCCCCATGACCGACGTGACCGACGCCGAGGCCGGTTCCGTGACCGTACCGGGCCCCGACACCCGCATCATCGTCGACAACGTGACCAAGCGGTTCACGTTGCGGCACAGCAGGTCCCTCAAGGAACTCGTGGTCTGGACGCTCCGCCGTCGCAGGGAGTCGCTGACCAATCAGTTCGTCGCTTTGCACGATGTGTCTTTCCATATCAACGACGGCGAGACTGTCGCCCTGCTGGGACTCAACGGATCCGGCAAGAGCACCCTGCTCAAGTTGATCTCGGGAGTGATGCGCACAGACGACGGAAAGGTGTTGGTACGCGGCAACGTTGCCGGCCTGATCGAGGTGGGTGCTGGCTTTCATCCTGACCTGACCGGCCGCGAGAACGTGTACCTCAACGGCGCGATACTCGGAATGACCGAGCAACAGATCAACGACCGCTTCGATGACATCGTCGCGTTTAGCGAGATCTCGGAGTTCATCGACACGGAGGTGAAGTTCTACTCCTCAGGCATGTTCCTGCGGTTGGCGTTCTCGGTCGCCGTGCACACCGAGCCGGACATCTTCCTGGTCGACGAGATCCTGGCCGTGGGTGACGAGCCGTTCCAGAAGAAGTGCCTCGCACGGATCAGGGAACTCAAGGCGGCCGGCCACGCGCTCGTCATCGTCAGCCACGACCTGAACATGGTGGCCGACCTGTGCGAACGCGGCATCCTGCTCGAACAGGGCAAGGTCATCGTCGACGGACCCGTCGACACCGCCGTCGCCGAAATGCGCTCCCGCTTTTAGCCGTTCCCGACGGACTCAGGGACCCCTGCGACGAAACCGAGGTTGCAACCTTCCATCGTTGTCGGCAAATTCGGCCCGTATGAGGTGAAAGGTCAGCCTCTTGCAAAGGTCAAGTGAGCAGATCGCGGCCCCATACGAGCAGGAGGACGCCGGCGATTACCCACTTGCTCATCGCCAGGCTGAGCACGACTTGATTCAGCCGGGCGCTGCGATCCGGTGCCAAGGGGACCAACCGGGTGCCACCGCGAAAGTAGCGGGCGCTGATGGCAGCAATGAGGATCAGTACGGGCAGAATGGTGACGATCCCCGCCCAGGTGTCAAACCGGCCGGTGGCCGCGATGCCGCCCAGTACGACAAAGACGACCACCCCAACGATCACCCACCACAGACGGATGGCCACGGCAAGGGCCCCGCCGTAGACGCCAGGTAGGTCAGAGCGAAGCCCCAGGACCAATCAGCGACCAAGTCGCCTTGTCTTGCTGCCTGCCGCAGCCCGTTGATCGCGAATAGCAAGCACAACCCCGCACAGATCAGCAGAACGTGTCGCGGTCGACCGGCGCCCCGGCGGGCGCGCATCTTCTGCACAGCCCAGGCCAGCGTCATGCCCGCGGCCACTGTGAATCCAAGCCCGGCCACCAAGGCGGGACTGAGCCAGGCCGGTGGCGTGACGAACTCAACCGAGGCCCGGGTTAGCTCGCCGAGCCGGCGAGCGTCGTCGAAGAGAGGCAGCATCCAGCTGAGCACGATCAGCACCACCGCGATGCCCAGCGCGAGGCTGCGGTTGACCGGAACGAATGGGACGTACGTCGGAATGGACTGTTCGGCAGGATCTTTGGACCGCCCTCGGTCGACCAGAACGGTCGTCACAGAGGTCGTCACGGGGGGGATCGGCGTGGACTGCATGTCGAACCGGGCAACCGGATCGGTGACCGCCGATTCCACGTCCCTGAAGATCTGCCGAAAGACGACCGGCATCCGCGCGGTTCCCACGTGGAGCACAAGGAAAACCGCGAGCAGGCCAATCACAAGCGCGGTCTCGCCCGGGCCACCGATCCGGACGCCTCCGCTGGCCAGTCCGGCGAGGACGGAGGACGGGCCGAAAACGAGCAGTGACTCTGCGAGGATCAGCGGACCAACGGCGGCATAAGCGCTGAACCGGAAAGCTCCCACCGTGGCCCTGGCGCCGGTGGCCTGGTCGAGGCTGACCCCCTGGTCGCGCAGGGCGATGAGGACCTCGCGGTAACCGGACCTGCCCAGCCCTTGATACCGCCTCGCCCATGACCCGGCCGAAGCGATCGGGGGGCCGGATTCGTTCTCAAAGTCCAGGATCAACTTCCCGGACAATTCCGGGGCGTAGATGGTCAGTGTCGCGACCCTGCTGATGACTGCCCTTGTCGGGCGGGCCGTGAAGACCTCGCCGTCTCGCGCGGTGAGGACCAGCCCGCGCGAGTCGACCTCCACCCCGACCAACTCCGAGCTGCTCCCGCCGCGGCTTCGACTCCGACTCTGGCTGCGGCCGAATGGCGACGGTGCGCCCAACGCCTGCGCTGCTGGCTGCTGCGTCAGGCTGATCCCGTCACCGCCGTCCATGCCGGTCAGACGCTCCCCCGCCTCTTCTGGTTTCCGAGCCCCGAGAGGGACCCGCATGACCGCTTTCCTTGTCTTCGGTTGTCGATCAGCGCAAGGGCTGGCCGCTCAAGTGTCGAGGGAGCCGTCGAGGCGGGTGCCGGCGGTGAAGTACGGCGCGATCTTGTTGTCATACGTCGACAGGGCCGCGCCGATCGCCATGTGCATGTCGAGGTACCGGTAGGTGCCCAGCCGACCGCCGAAGATCACGTTGTTCGCGACTGCCTCTTTGCGCGCGAGCTCTCGGTAGCGCTCGAGCATGGCCCGGTCCTCGGCAGTGTTGATCGGGTAGTACGGCTCATCACCGGTCTCGGCGAAGCGGGAGTACTCGTGGAAGATCACGGTCTTGTCGGTCGGATACTTCCGCTCCGGGTGGAAGTGCCGGAACTCGTGGATCCGGGTGTACGGCACGTCTTCTGCCGCATAGTTCATGACCGACGTACCCTGGAAATCGCCCACCGGCAGGACCTCCTGGGTGAAGTCCAGTGTGCGCCAGCCTAGTTCGCCGGCCTCGAAGTCGAAGTACCGATCCAACGGGCCTGTGTAGACAGTCGGCATCCCTTCGGGGACAGAAGTCCGTACGTCGAAGTAGTCGGTGTCGAGTGAGACCGAGATGTTCTCGTGCGCAGCCATTTTCGTCAGCCACGCGGTGTACCCGTCGACCGGAAGACCCTCGTAGGTGTCGCTGAAGTACCGGTTGTCGAAGTTGTATCGAACCGGCAGCCGCTTGATGATCGAGGCCGGCAGCTCGGTCGGGTCGGTCTGCCACTGCTTCTTGGTGTAGCCGCGGATGAACGCCTCGTACAGCGGCCGCCCGATCAGCGAGATGGCCTGCTCCTCGAGGTTCGAGACATCCTCCGACGCGACCTCGGAGGCTTGCTCGATGACCAGCGCGCGAGCCTCGTCGGGAGTCATGTACCGACCGGCGTATTCGCAGATCGTCGCCAGGTTGATCGGCATCGGGTAGACGCGGTCCTGATAGATGGTGAAGACCCGGTGGGTGTAGTCGGTGAAGTCGGTGAACTGGTTGACGTAGTCCCAGACCCGCTTGTTCGAGGTATGGAACAGATGCGCGCCGTACTTGTGCACCTCGATTCCGGTCTCCGGCTCCGCCTCGGAGTACGCGTTCCCGCCGATGTGCGAACGGCGGTCGAGGATGACCACCTTCTTGTCCAGTTGCGTCGCGACCCGCTCGGCGATGGTCAGCCCGAAGAACCCTGACCCGACGATGAGCAGATCGGCGTCGGCGAGCTTGGCGCGGAGGTCGGGCGCGGAGGAAGTCGTCACGAGCGGGCAGCCTCGGTGAGGATCGCAGCGAGCGCCAGCGAGCGAGGACCGGAGCAGAGGGTGCCCGCGGGGGAAGTCGTCACGAGCACAAGCGACCAGAGCAGATGCTGCCCGGAGGGTAGGGGGTCACGGGTGGCAAGGGTACTGACCGCGGGTCCGCTCCCCGGCCAAAGCCTGCGGTCCACCGCAAGGGCGAGGAAGGCAGTGTCACCCCAGACGTGGATGATGGGCGAGTGTCAGTGATCGGCTTGTTGGCCTTCCTCGCGTTGGTTCTGGCCGTTCTGGGGCTGATGAACTACTACATCTGGCGCAGGGCAGTGCGCGCGACCACACGCACGGGTTCGCGGGGACGCCGGATCGGGACCTGGCTCGTCATCGCCGCCTTCTTCTCCACCGCGATCGCCCAGATGGGGGTCAGGCTGTTCCCCCCGGACGTGGCCACACCGCTGGCTTGGGTGGGGTTCAGCTGGCTCGGCTTCGCCTTCTACTTCGTCCTCTTCCTGCTCCTCGGCGAGCTGATCCGGCTGGGTATCCGGGTCTTCGGCGCGGGTCGGTCAACGCCGTTGGCCGCCGACGCGTCGAAACTCGCAACGGTCCCGGCCCCCGCGGTGGCGCCGCTGGGGGCGGCAGAGTCTCGAGTCGCTATCCAAGAACGACCAAGCCGTACGAGCGAGCCGCAGGCAGCCGACGAGCGAGAGGTCAACCGCCGGCTGTTCCTGTCCCGCTCCGTCGCGCTCGGTGCTGGGGTAGCGGCCGCCGGTGTCGGTGGGTACGGAATCACCCGGGCGATGGGGGACCCGGTTGTGCGTCAGGTTCGGGTACAGATCGCCACGCTGGATCCCGCTCTGGCCGGTTTCCGGATCGCGCTGTTCGCCGATGCCCACCTCGGTTCGATCCGGCGCAAGGCAGCGATGGAGAAACTGGTCGACGCGGTCAACGGCACCGAGCCCGACCTGGTGGCCGTTGTCGGCGATCTCATCGACGGCTCCGTGGCAAACCTCGGTGGCGACGTCGCGCCGATGGCCGGACTGCAATCGCGGCACGGAACCTACTTCGTCACCGGAAATCACGAGTACTACAGCGGCGCCCAACAGTGGATCGACTACCTACCCGACCTCGGGGTCCGGGTGCTGCGCAACGAACGGCTGACCATCGAGCGCGACGGAGCGGCCTTCGACCTCGCCGGGATCAACGACATCAACGGCGCGGACTTCGATGACCCCCCGGACTACGAGCAGGCCCTCGGCGGACGTCGCAACGACCGGCCCGTCGTGTTGCTCGTGCATCAGCCAGTCGACGTCGACAAGTCAGTCGACTACGGCGTGGATCTTCAACTCTCCGGGCACACCCACGGAGGGCAGCTCTGGCCATTCGACGTCATCATCAATGCGCAGCAGGGCGCGGTCAGTGGGCTGTCCCGGATTGAGGACACGCAGCTGTACGTGACCGCCGGGGCAGGGTTCTGGGGTCCGCCGATGCGGGTGGGTGCCGACCCGGAAGTCGTGGTGATCGAACTCGTCAGCCGCGCCGCGCCCGACTAGGTTCCGGTACGTACCGGGCACGCGGACCAGCGACCTCGGCAGGAGTTTCCCCCGTTCTGCGCATAACCGTCACCAAGCCGGCCGTTTCACGGCCCGTATGCGCATGAGGGTCAGGTCAGCTCTGTGGGCTGGCTGGCTGTGACCGGCCGAGGAACGCACTCAGGGTTCTCCCAGTTCGGCGTCGTACCGTGTTCGCATGGTCGCTCCCACAACGACTCCGTCGCCGACGCCGACGCCGGCCTCGCATGCTGTCGGCCTACGCATCGCCATCGTGGCGACCATCCTGCTTGCTTTCCTGATCACTGCCGCCACGTCTCGCTCCGGTTTGTGGTGGCGGTTCAGCACGTTCACCTATGAGGTCAACCTGTTGGCAGCGGCGTATTTCCTCTGGGCGTTGCTGCAACCGGCGGCGGCCAGGCGGCTGCCCGGTATGCGCGGTGCCGTCGTCCTGTACGTCGTGGTCGCCGGGGTCATCTGGAACCTCTATCTCACCGAGATGAGCATGGGGTACACGCCGCAGAACATCATGTTGCACGTCATCAGTCCCCTGCTCGTCGGTCTGGACTGGCTGCTCATCGGCCGCAGTCAGGCGCGCCTGACCTGGTGGCACCCGCTGGCCTGGCTGGGTTACCCGCTGCTCTCCCTGATCGCGATCCTGGTCTATCTCAACTCAGAGCGTGGCCGGTTCCTCTACTACTTCCTCGACGTGGACCAGATCGGCCTGAGCGGACTGGCCCGAAACGTTGTGCTGCTCGCGATCGGCTTCGCCGCGCTGGGCTACCTGGTGCTCGGAATCGGCCGGTTGGCCGTCGCCGCCCGACGTAGCCCCGCCTGACCACGAACTCGCCCACTCGCCGACTTTCTCCGGATAAGAGCAGTCAAGCGGCCCCATAGAGACTGACATTCTCCGGGGAAGTCCACCGGCGGGTGCGGTCGGCTCAGAAGCCAGGGGTGTAGTCCCCTCCGGGGCCCAGGTGGCCACCCGGGGGCCGCATTGCCACGTTCAGGTCTCCTCTGACGTCCTGAATGGTGCCCGGGGTCTGCCCCTGCAGCGCGATCCGGCGAGCCCTGTTTCTGTGATCGGTCCGCCAGGCCAGGAAGAGGGCGCCGACCAGCGCGACTCCTACGATGATCCAGAAAACGGTCATGATCAAGTGTCCCACGATTCGGCGCTAGCCAGTTCTGAGCCAGATTCGCAAGCGGAGTTGCGCCCGGCCCATTCCAAAGCCAACGCCTGCTCGTCCGCCGGTTCGCTACACAACCTCCCCATTGCTCGCCTCGAAAGCTGCCGTTGTGTAGCGAACCAGCCACGTGAGCGAGAAAGCCCACCCCGTGGCAGACAGCGCTACCGTCGTCTCCGTGAGTTTCGCGCACGACCGACCCGGCCACCGACAAGCCACCGCCGGTGTCAACACCGCGACCGTGGCCACCGGGACCCCCGAGCAGGCGTCGCCCGAGAGCCAACTGCTCGAACGCATCCGCGAGGCGGTCATCGGCGATGACCAGGTGATGCCTGGCCCGTACGGTCCGCGACGCGTCACCTACGCCGACTACACCGCGTCCGGCCGGGCGTTGAGTTTCCTCGAGGACTTCATCCGCGACGAGGTACTGCCGCGCTACGCGAACACGCACACCGAGTCGTCCGGAACCGGCCTGCAGACCACCCGACTCCGCGAGGACTCCCGGCGGCTGATCCGCGACTCGCTCGGCGGTACGGACGAGCACGTCGTTCTCTTCACCGGTTCCGGTACGACGGGTGCGATCGACCGGCTGATCGGCGTCCTCAACCTGCGCATCCCGTCCGACCTCGACGACCGCTTCCAGCTCAGCGCACAGATCCCGGCCGAACAGCGCCCCGTGGTGTTCATCGGACCCTTCGAACACCACTCCAACGAGGTGTCCTGGCGGGAGACGATCGCCGATGTCGTGGTCATCCCCGAAGACGCCGACGGCCATATCGACATCGACCAGCTCGAGGCCCGACTCGTTGCCTATCAAAGCCGCCCGCTGAAGATCGGCTCGTTCTCCGCCGCCTCCAACGTGACCGGCATCGTCACCAACACCTGCCGGATCGCCGACACCCTGCACCGGTACGGCGCCCTGTCCTTCTGGGATTTCGCGGCGGCGGCACCCTACGTCGACATCGCGATGAACCCGCACTGTCCCGAGCATCCCGCCGCGTACAAGGACGCGATCTTCCTCTCGCCGCACAAGTTCATCGGCGGGGTCGGCACGCCTGGAGTTCTCGTCGGGCGACGGGAGCTCTTCACCAACCGCGTCCCAGTCGTACCCGGCGGCGGCACGGTCGCCTACGTCAATCCCAGCGAGCACAGCTACCTCACCGACATCGAGCATCGTGAAGAGGGTGGCACTCCGGCCATCGTCGAGTCGATCCGTGCCGGGCTGGTCTTCCAGCTCAAGGCAGCGGTCGGTACGGACATCATCCGCGCGTACGAGGAACGCCATCTCGCCCGCGTCGTACGGTCGTGGCGGCAGAACCCGAACATCGAGATCCTCGGAAACCTTGCCGCCGAACGTCTTTCGATCGTGTCGTTCGTCGTACGGCGTCCGGCCGGTCGCTACCTGCATCACAATTACGTCGTCGCGCTGCTCAATGACCTGTTCGGCATCCAGGCGCGTGGCGGTTGTTCGTGTGCGGGTCCGTACGGGCATCGGCTGCTCGGTATCGACATCGAACGATCCCGGGAGTTCGAACGCGAGATCTCGTCCGGCTGCGAGGGGATCAAGCCGGGCTGGGTGCGGGTGAACTTCAATTACTTCATCAGCGAGCCGGTCCTCGACTACATCGTGGCCGCGGTACATCTGGTCGCCGCGCACGGCTGGCGGCTGTTGCCTGACTACCGATTCGACCCCGCGACCGGACTGTGGCGTCATCGTGACGGCCCGGTCGAGCCCCCGATGCGGCTGCACCAGGTCTCCTATGACGCGCTCGGCTCGATGCGTTATCCCGATCACCAGGAGCGCGCCGACGAGAGCGTGCTGCCGCGCTACCTCGACGAGGCTCGGGACCTGTTCGCCCAGCACGAGGAGTGCGACACGGCATGCGACGACCCGGCGCAACGGGTCTCCGCGGACTTCGAGGCATTGCGCTGGTTCGAACTCCCTGAGTCCTGCCTGCACTGATCGCCGTCAACTTGAGTTGATCATCGGCAAATCGCCAATTATTCGCGCAGAAAACCCCCGTTTTCCGATGATCAACACTCGATTACCGTGCGCGAGGTCAACTCGGCCGGGATGGTTGGACCAGATCCCAACGGTTGCCGTACAGGTCCTCGAAGACGGCGACGGTGCCGTACGGCTCGTGCCTTGGCCCCTCGACGAAGCGCACTCCCCCGTCGATGTAGCGCGCATGGTCGGCAGCGAAGTCGTCGGTGTGCAGGAACAGGAAGACCCGCCCCCCGGTTTGATCACCGATCCGCGCGTGCTGCTGCGGACCGCTGGCCTGCGCGAGCAGCAGTGCGCTGCCGTACTGCGTCGAGGGCGCGACCAACACCCAGCGCTTGCCGCCGTCGAGCTCGCTGTCCTCGACCAACTCGAACCCCAACACTCCGCAGTAGTACGCAATCGCTTCGTTGTAGTCACGTACGACCAGCGCGATGGCGTGTAGGCGACGTGACATGCAGGCACCCTACGAGAGCCGCAGTCCGAGGAAGGGGAGGGCTCAGCCGACCAGAACCGCGAGCAGCATTGCCAGGCCGAGCCCGATCAGCGCCGTGATCCCCAGGGCCGGCCAGAAGGAGATGTCGAAGAGCGCCGCCAGTCCGATCGCGACGAGCACGGCAGCGATCAGCGCGACCAGGCCGCTGTAGAGGATCTTCGACCGCACCGGGTCACGGTCCGCGGATCCGTCTGGGCTCGTACGGTCTGATCTGCCTCGCAACACGCGCTTCGTCGGATGGCGCCCCATGGGGCGCTGATCCTCACCGTCGCCGTAACTCACCACTTAAGTATGCCGAAGTCTTGTGCGGCACCCCAATGAGTCCTGCGCATTT
>Ga0136612_10000339_pt1 | contig 15965 bp, 20 predicted proteins | sample AntDryUQ224A2306_2_FD_106644 | JGI IMG/M metagenome (GOLD analysis project Ga0136612, IMG submission 106644) | Polar desert sand microbial communities from Dry Valleys, Antarctica - metaG UQ224A (23.06) | ecosystem: Environmental > Terrestrial > Soil > Desert | place: Antarctica: Dry Valley... | reverse complement strand
TTCAATGATTACAGGAGCGATACTTATAGTGGTCTGGAGATTTATCATAAAAACTGCAAGTGAGATAGAGAACGAAAAAAAGTAAAAGACTATACTAAGTTATTGTATTGACATACACATACGTTTGACATACAATAGCTATATTATGAGTAGCGTACAACTAAGTATAAAAACAGACGAAAACACTAAGCGAGAGCTAAAGACCTTTGCTACGGAGCTAGGCGTATCAAGCACCGCTCTTGTAAATATGGTCGTAAAACAGGCTTTACGAGACCGCCGTGTAGTCTTGAGCACCGACCTAGAGCCTACGCCTTACCTAGAACAGATTATGAGGGACGCCGACGCCGACTATAAAGCAGACCGTGATATTACGCATACTAAAGGTTCAAAAGGGGCACTAGCCCACCTAGACAGCTTGATGAAAAAGTAGCTTATGGACGTTGATTTTACAAAGGCGTTCAATAAACAATTTGATAAGTTACCCCGCAAAAAGCAGGAGCAAGCTAGGGACGCTGTAGCTATCTTTGTACAGGACATAGCCACCCCGTCACTCCGCAATCACGGGCTAAAAGGGGAGTGGCTAGGCTTTCGCTCTATCAGTGCGGGAGGCGATTTACGCCTGCACTATCAAGCTATTGCCGAGGATAAAGTACTATTTGTCGCTGTTGGCTCACATAGTCAGTTATACAAATAACGTGTAAACAATGTTTACTATGTTTACGTTGTAAACAGGTAACTAAGATATTGCTCGTGCAGACACCTTGTCGCATAATAACCTTACTTGTTAGGTCTCACATATTGCCGCTTATAGCGAGCAACAAGGAGTAAGTCTCTCCTGTGGCATTGACACGAACCTTAAAATATGATAGTATGTAGTCTGTTAGACACAAAAAAATAAAAAACGTAACGCTACAATTACACTATGCAAACGCCAGGAAGCTCATTTTTACACGAACGTAACCCCAACTTTCATACTACGCCAGAGGTTGAGGTTGTTACTGATTACCTCCGTAACAACGGCGAGGCTATCCCTAATGAGCCAGCAGATAAGATTTCGGCGTACTTAGGCTTTTTAGCTAATCGAGAGTATGCCAATGACGGTATTCTGACTGGCGACCAAAGTAGTATTGACCGACAAATTGACGCTCACGTAATAGACGCAAAAGACGTCCCAGACGGCTACTTTGAGTTACAGCGACGTATTGCCCGTGAGCAAGGGCACGGAGATGTTCAGATAACGTCTGAAATGCGGCGACAAATGACCGAGGCAGTCCAAGTTGACCAAAGAGTTGGACTTGGTAAGTGGGTTGAGTATCTTGGAGGTAATGACGGGGGCTATCCTAACTGGTTCAAAACCTACACGTGGACATCTGTTACTAAACTAGGTATATACGACAAAGATAAAAGCGAGTTTCAAAAGCGTAGTCGTGGCACTACAGCCCCATATCCTGAACTAAACCGTGAGGCATTAGCTTACGTCTATGATGTGCTCAATAAATCACGAGTACAGGGCGAGCAAGTAAACGGTGGAGCAAATGACGCCCAACTACAAAAACTACTTAAAGGCGGTAACTTTGGTAAGTTGTACGCCCACGCTGTACTAGAGGTAACACCTGATACACCCGAGTTACGCAACGAAATTAGAGGCTCGTGGACTAAGTTCAACCAAACTGACGACCCAAGAACGGCACGTCGTTTGTCTGGCTCTTTACAGGGGCACGGCACGGGCTGGTGTACGGCTGGCGAAAGCACGGCTACTATGCAGTTACGAGGTGGCGATTTCTTTGTGTACTATACCCGTGATGAGGACGGCAAAGACAGCGTGCCACGAGTTGCTATACGTATGGAGCAGGGTAATGTTGCCGAGGTGCGAGGCGTAAATGCCGCTCAAGAACTTGAGCACGAAATGGCTGACATTACAGCTGAACAGCTCAAGGATTTGCCAGGGGGCGAGGAGTATATCCGTAAAGCACACGATATGAAACGATTGACTGCTATTGAAAAGAAAACTGCCACCAACCCAGACGTAAGCCTAACAGGGGAGGAGCTACGTTTTCTGTACGAATTAGACCACGAAATACAAGGCTTTGGCTACGAGACAGACCCACGTATTAGCGAGATTGGAGCAAAGCGAGGCGACGCTGACAAGCCCGAATTAGCCCGTATACTGCCTGAAAGTATCCGTGAGCAGGTAAAGAGTGCTTTCGGGGCTTACAAGACCGTAGCAGAGCAGTTAGGCGGTAATAAGCAACGGTTATTCCGCAAGGGCGAGGCTACGCTCTCACCAAATGAACTAGAGCGACTGTTTGCTGTAAAAGATAAAGAGTGGCAAGCAAACGGTACATACGACTATTTGGTAGAGCAACTGATAGAAAACGGTGCACGCTTTAGTCTTATAGCAACGCCTAACATTGAGGCGAGTGAGGCTCAAATCGTAGCCTTAGCTGAAAACTTTGGCAAAGACCAGCCGTATACAACCTACGTATATGACGAACTCTACCGTAAAGGACGCTATAACGGTCGTGAATGGTCGGGAAATACAGGTAACGCACCTGTCCGTCTAAGCCTGATACCAAGCCGTCCTGATAGCCAAATAAGCTATAAGCGAGCCGAGGAGCAGGTACGTCTATTACGTGAACGTCAAGCGAGCCGACCAGAGCTACAGGCGAGAGTACCTAGTCTATTAGACGCCGTAACGTATTGGTACAGCTTACGTGCACAAGGCGAAAAACTAGATGACAGTAGTGCGTATGATAAAACCTTTATACGCCACTTTGACCTTGAGCCAAAGACGGTTGGCGGGTGGACGGTTGTTCCGTATTCCTGCGTGAGCAGCGGCGGCGGGCCTTACCTGAACATCTCGGACGTTGGCGTTGAGGGCGACGCTCGTCTGGCGGTGGGGTAAAACCTTTAGCCTTGTCCCTCATATTTTCCCTTTATTCTTGTCTAACAACTACCTACGAACTATGTTCGGGGTAAGTAGTCCAAAGGCTCGTTTTCCTATCGGTGCCCTGAATAGACAGTTGCTTACATTTGTCTAAAAAGACTTTTCTAACAGAGGAGCCGCTACTTTTTAGAGCAGTAAGCACGTCAAGAACCCTTAACACCCCACGTGTCTTTAGTGGTAGTGCCAATATGGTGCTGAAACAATAGCGGTCTTTCAACCACGAGTGGTTGTTACGAACAGGAGGCTACTAGAGGCTAACGGTTGACAGGTGGACGGTTGTTCCGTATTCCTACGTGAACAACGACGGCAAGCCTAACCTGAACAACTCGGACGTTGACGATGAGGACGACGCTCGTCTGGCGGAGAGGTGTAAAGGGGACAGTCTAATGCACGCTTTTGAGCCAGCCGCCTATCATACGGCGTGCCTCGCTCAAGCGTGCTTGGACTTTAAGGACATTTGTTTCGTTTGCGAGGTTGAGTTCAAGTATCGCCCGCAAATGGAGCGAGGTCATTTCGGCGAGTGCGTTTGCTTTGAGCAAATAACTTGCCTTATTTGGCTTTGGGGCGTGCTTGGCTAACAGTAGTTGCTCTAGTGTGTCAGACCAGCATTTAGCCGCTTGCTCCCCGAGGGAATATCGGTATTTTCTATCCAATGTAGTGTTTAGTTCCAATAACTTTTTGTAAATCTCAAAGGCGACGGTAATGACAGGCAACTCTTCCATTGACATAAGTGTAGCAAACATATGGCGTTCCTACAGAGCGTTTCGTAGAGGTAAAAAGCTAAGTCCAGCGATTAAGGAGTTTGAGTACCAGCTCTTAGATAACATTTTGCATTTAGCAAGCAGTATCCAACAGGGTAAATACAAGCACGGCTCATACACTCATATGATAGTGAACGATAATAAAAGGCGTGATATTGCCGTCGCTACGGTGCGTGATAGAGCGGTACACCGCCTACTTTATGATTACCTCGTGCCGATATGGGACAGAACTTTCATTTACGACGCTTGGTCGTGCAGGCAGGGCAAAGGGTTACACTCTGCTATCGAGCGAGCACAGTTATTTATGCGACGATACCCCGACGCTTGGTTGTGGCGTGCGGATATTACAAAGCTATTTGATAGCGTTGATAAACCCACCCTCAAGCGTCTAATAAGGAGGCGTGTTCAAGACCCCGTAGCCTTGAGACTGCTAGATGAGGTGGTTGATAGTTATAGCAGTTTTAGTGAGGAGCGAGGCATACCCATAGGCAACCTAACCAGCCAAATACTGGCAAATGTTTACCTAAATGAGTTCGACAGGTTTATAAAGCACCAACTAAAGCCGTATGCCTATTTACGTTACGGAGATGACTGGCTATGCTTTGCAAAAAATAAGCAAGAGCTTGAGAGTATACGTAAACAAGCGGTTGAGTTTTTAGCTACCGAACTTAGACTAACCGTACACAAAGACATTGACACTATAGCCCCTGTAAAAAGGGGAGTTTCTTACTTGGGTGTTGATATGTGGTCAACTGGACGACGGCTGGATAAAGACGCACAAAATAAGATTAAGAAAAACCTGAACATACGTAACGTGAGTAGTTATAAGTCGCTTACGAGACATCATCAACCGAACAAGTATCTTAAACGGTTTGAGTGGACTGTGCGGAGCATAATCGACCAAGAGTAAGGAGTAGTCTTAGTTTTTGGTGGTGTCGGATACGTTATCCGCACCCCTTATTTTTTCAGCGTCTATTTTTATACGATACTGCTTGCCCTTTACGGGGTCGGTCTCTAGCTTGTGGTCTTTTACAGCTCCGATAGCCTTAGTCTGGTCGAGGGCTTTATTGATACGCTCCTCGGCTCGCTTATAACGTCGGGGAGAGCTACGTCCGCCCTCTACTGCTTTGTTTTGTCCGCTTTGGGCTATCATAGTGTGATAATCTCGGACGACTGTATCGTTATCGTTGTGAGCCTCAAGACTAAGCATATTTACGACGTTTAGAACTGTTGTAGTGAGGCGTTGGCTACTGTCTTTTAGGTAAGTTCGTAGCTCGGTAACTAGGTGTCGTGGATAGCGTATAAACGGTCGAGTATAAAAGATTTTGCTAGGTAAGATACGGATATACTTAGCCCCGAGAGCAACGCTTGTATCCCCGCTCACAAGCTCCTTGTAGGTCTTTTCGGTTACGTCATAGTATTGCTCGGACACTTGAGAGACAAGCCCGCCATAAGTCCGTTCCGCATATCCGTAACGCTTGCCCTTTTTTAGCCCCCACACTTGCATAACAGGCTTTGTAAGCCCCTTTAGCCCTAGCAACGCCTCTTGTACCTCCGAGCGGGGATAATCGAGCTTATTTCGTCCTGTGATAACTCGCTCCGCTCCGTACGCCTTGAGATAGTCTTGGAGCGGTACGACTATCTCCTCGGGGGCAATGCTAGCCCCTTGCTCTAATAGCTCGTCGGCTCGTCGATAAGCACCCGTATTATGTAATAACTCTAGTGTTGCCCCGAGTGCTCGCTGTTCGGGTACAGATAGCTCGGCTCCGATTTTGTCTAGGTTATTCTCTATAATTACACGACGTAACGCTTGCTCTTGGTTGAGCACGTCAAAGATAGACACCTGTTTATTGAGGGCTTTAGGCAGGGTGTTATAGGCGAGGGCGGTACTCATACGAGCACCCCTGTTAGAGACAGGCTCTTGGTCGGCTTTTAGTCGTTGTGTAGCTTGCGGGAGTGTCGGCTCGGCGGCTTTGTCTAGCATTTGCCCGATAACGTCATACTGTGCGGATACAGATATATCAGAGGAGGCTATAATACGAGCCTTGCCCGTGATAGTAACCTTGTGTAGCTTACCCGAGGGCTTAGGTCTTTTACCTTGAGACATAGCCCGCCGTCCTCTCAATTATCTTTGCCTCGGTCTCTAAGAGCTTATCTGTAACCGCCTCGTAAACACTGCTTATTGTCTCAAGCGTCATATCGCCTATACGGACAAAACACTCTGCGACAATCATATCCTCTACTAGCCACCGCTCCGTAAGCTCGTAAGGGTCTTTGAGCTGGTTATAGCCCAAAACTCCGTCGATACTTGGTAGCCAGTCTCGTTTTGCGTAGTTCTCTTTGATTTTGTCGCTAAAAAGGTTTAGCTTTTCCTCTTTTGATAGAGCCTCGTAAGCCTCCATATCTAGGAGCGGAGCGATAGCCTCTCGTAACAATTCAAGATACTTTAGGTAGTCGGGGTTAGTTACGTTCTCCCCGTTGAACGCCCCGAGGTACATATCCCGATAATTGTTATAGTCTGCAAAAATAACCCTCGGAGATACCCGTCCGCTTTGTGCTTGAAAACGGTCGCCCTTGTCGATACCAAGTAGCTTACCCGCCTTTAGCCTCCATAAATGCAAGACAAAGAGTACCTTTAGCCCCTCTATAAGCTCGGCTCGCTTTTGTTTTATAAACTCAAGAGCGGTGTCGTTTTCTATGCCTCGCTCCTCTGATAGCTCCTTGAGTGCTCCATAACCCATACGGGCTTTAGTCCACATATCAAAGTCTTGGAAATAAATATCGTCTGTTACGTCGAGCACCCCATTTTTTAGCTCTCGCTTGTATAGGTCAGGACGTGATATAACAGCGTACTTTTGGGTGTAAAGCTCGTAAATTGCTCGGTCTGATAGGTCGTTATCCCGTTCTTTAGTCTTAGTGTCGCTTGGGTCGTCGTACTCGTCGAGCGTGTTGTTACGGCTCTCGGGGAGGTTTAGGTTATCTACTAACATTTTTATACCTGTCATACCAGCAAGCTCCGAGCCTTTGAGAGGCGTCTTATGCCACTTGTCGAGCGGGATACTCTCGGGGTCAATAGAGAGCTGTTTAGTCTTGTGTAACCCCTTTATTACGTCCATAGCTAAGGCGTGGTACTCGGGTAAGTCGTTAGCAAGGTCGGCTAAAGTAAAGTCCTGTCCGTGGTGGTAGGCTGTCCACCCCGTCCATATCTCGTAACCCTGTTCGATTAGGTCTAAGCCGTAAAGCATACCGACCTCGGCGTCCTTAGGGTTAGTTTCTTTACGGAGCTGTTCGACGGCTTGCTCTTGAGCTTTGCCCTCGGGGTTTTTTACAATGTTCTCGGCTACTATCCGATACAAGGTCATAAGAGTGTAAGTACGCTTGAGGCGTCGCTCCCGTTTTTCTTTACCTAGTCGCTCGTATGCCTCGGGAGTAACTATCCTAACGGGAGGCTCTTGATAGAGTGTTCGCACCGTATAGCGTATCTCTGATAAAGCCCACGCTATCCTAGTCGTAGTAAGCCTAGCGTCTGTCATTAGACCCGCAACCGTATTATCAAGGCGTCCGACTAGGTTTACGCCGTCCATAAAAGCATTGTAGCGTCGAGGGTCTTTAGCGGTCTCTCGGAGTGCTCGTATGTCGCTCTCTTTGAGCATACCGCTATTTTCGTACACCTCTAGGGCGACAAGCTGTCCCGCTTTATCAGTGGTTATTTTGCCCTCTTTTATCATTTGGCGTATGTCTAGCTTAGGTTTTGTCATTGCTGTATAGCCCTCTGTAACTTACTTATTTTCTCCTCTAACTCGCTGGTCTCATACGTTCGCATAAGCCCCGTAAGTACAACTAGCTCGCTTGAGGCTTGCTCTTTATTAGTCTCTCCGTTGCGTACACGCTGGTATAAGTTATCAAGACGGGCAAGTATAGCTTTAGTGTCCAGTTTTTGCCCGATAATGTCCTCCGTTGCAAGGGGAATATACTCCTCGGTAAGAGCCGAGGTATAACGGAGCTTATAATCTAGGAGCTTATCGGTTGCTACGTCGGACAAGTCCCGTTTGCCTAGTTCTTTGTCTATGTTCTGTAACGCCGTCCCTAGAGCCTTTATACGAGCCTCTTTTACTAGCCCGTACTGCGTATATACGTCTTGGAGGCGTTCCGCCCTGTGTCGGGCAATATCAAGCCGTAACTCTTGCTCCCATAATGAGAGGGTGCTCTTAGCAACGTGTAGCTCCTCGGCAATAGCTCGGAGGCTCTGTCCATTAGCCCGTAGCTCGACGAACGTAGCCCGCTTGTCGAGTTTTGTCATAACCTCCGATTTAGTGCTTATTGTGCTCTCCATAATTCTATGTCCGCTATCTATACTTTACAGTCATACACTTATGTAAACATTGTGTACATTGTAAACATACAATTAGCTTATCTCCTCTTTATTTTGCGAGCTGTCTTTTCTTGGCTCGCCTTTTTCTATGTACTCCCTAAGAGCCTCCTCGGAGACGTGATACGCCCCGCCGATTTTCTTAGCCTTGAGTTTACCCTCATTTATATAACGTCGGAGCGTAACCTCCGTAACGTCTAGGAGCTTTGATAGCTCTAGCACTGTGTAAAGGGTCATATCCCCGATAACTTTAGGCATTTATTTGTCCCCCTCGGCTTTATTGTTAGCTAGATAGTAGTCGAGAGCCTCCGTAACTAGGTCTTTGAGCTTTTTACGGTCTTGGTAGGCTCGTTCCTTGAGGCGGTCGAGCGTATCCTCTCCTATAATAAAGGTCGCCCGTGTAAGACCCTCTCGTAGTCCGCTCTGTGAGGTTTTAGTAACAACTCGGGTTATCTCCTTTGGTCGCCCCCGCTTTGGTTTAGCCGACGCTGGTGTCTCCCGTACGTTTAGGTCTCGGGTTGCGTCTGTAGTCGAGCCGATAAGCATATCAAGCCCGCCGAGGGACTTGTTAGCAAAAGGGTCGTCCCCTAACCGTTTTTTCTTAGTAGCCATTATTTGCCCTCCATAGCGATTATCTCTTTTGATAGTGCTTTATAGTCCACCGCTCCGAGGCTGTCGCTTTTATATGTAAATATGTCTTGTCCAAAACTAGGAGCCTCGGCAAGCGAGACGTTGGAGCGTATAAGGGTCTTGAATAGCTTATCGCCAAAGTGTTGCTTAACGCTTGCGACTATCTCGCCCGAGAGGTTTTTACGCCCGTCGTACATTGTCCCGATAATGCCCGTAACCTCAATGTCGTGGTTTAGCCGTTGTTTGACGAGTGCGAGGGTCTCTAAGAGCTTACTCATACCTTGCATAGCTAAAAACTCTGTCTGTAACGGGATAAATACCTCCCGAGAGGCTACTAGGGCGTTTAGTGTCAGTATGCCGAGACTTGGAGCACAGTCTATAAGTATGTAGTCGTAGTCGTGTAGGACAGGTCGTAAAGCCTCTTTGAGGATAAGCTCTCGCCCTGCTTGAGAGGTTAGCTCTAGCTCGCTTGCTGATAGGTTGATATGTGAGGGAGCGAGGTATACACCGTTATCGTGGCGTAGGATAACCTCCTTGAGTGTCGCTGTCCCCTTGAGCACCTCGTACAACGTCTTGAGCGTCTCGTCATTTTCGGGGCGTATCCCGAGGCTATAAGTAAGGTTGGCTTGAGGGTCTAGGTCGATAAGCAACACCCGCTTGCCCTCTCGGACTAGCCCTGCCCCGAGGTTTTTAGTCGTAGTAGTTTTACCTACTCCGCCTTTTTGATTTACCAGTGATATAACTCTCATTGTATTGTTGCTCCTGTAAATATCTTTTTTATGCTATGTATGTCTTGTTTTGTTTTGTCGTCTAGGTCTTTGAGTTTGGCTTGCTCGGCTTTTGTGTAGGTCGCCCGCTATCAAAGAGGAGTAAGCCGTTGGCAAGTATGCCGTAGTTCTCCCCGAGGGTCTCGGAGTAGTGCCTCCGCTTTGTACGGTCGTGCTCCTCTCGTTTTATGAGGTAGTCAGTCATAACCGCAAGCCTGTTTATAGGTTTTGCCATAGTTAGGGTACTCATTTCTCCCCCTCTCGGAGTGTGAGCGTCGGACTGTCAAAGGTAAGGGACGTATAGACGTTTGTAGCTCCCGAGCGGTTCTTTAGTATCTTTATGTCGATAGTAGTAACGGGGTCGCTGGTCTGCTCGCTGTCGGGGTTAGTGTCATAATCGCCCCTGTTGTGGTTGTACAAGCCGAGTACAAGGTGTGCGTCCTGTTCTATATCCCCGCTCTCTCGGAGCTGGTCGAGGGATATGTTCTTAGCCTCGGCTCGCTCTGCTCCTCTGTTGAGCTGTGCTCCGAGGACAAGAGCAACGCCCGAGCGTTTAGCGGTATCAAGTAGCTCGCCCGAGATTTTCTGTATCTCCACTTGTCGGGTTTGGACGTTGAACTTACTCTTTATCTTTTGTATATAGTCGATAAAGACTACTCCTACTTTGTATGAGCTACTCGCTAGGGTCTCTATTGTGGTCGTAAGGTCAGTTACTTGGAGAGGCTCGTCAATTATCCAAAGTCGCCCGCTAGTAACAAGCTGGTCGTACTCTGTTTTAGCCTTATTGAGACGCTCCTTAGCTTGTTTTTCTGATAAGCCTTTAGCGTAGCTGGCGTCCAGCCGTCCAGTCTTGAAATACTCCTCTATCCTGTGAGTGTTTTTATACTGGTCGAGCTGTACACCCGAGATTATAGTTATCAGTTTTAGGGCTAGCTGTGAGCGTGTCTCCTCGTAGCTGAAAAAGTAAAAGCTCTCGTCGGGGTTTGCTGTTACGAGGTTATAAAGCATATTGAGCATAACGGACGTTTTACCGTGAGAGGGTCGCCCCGCTATTATCGTCATTGCCTCGGACGGGATAAGAGCGTACTCGTCTAGCTTGCTCCACCCTGTCGGATACCCCTCTCGCCTCCGTTGTAAGTCTGCTATAAAGTGCTCGCTAGTGTACGGTTCAATTATCGTGTTTACATTTTTAGCCCGTAGGCTTGGGAGGGTCTCTTGATAAAGCTCCTCTAGGTCGTCGTACTTACCCGCTTGTGTAAGCTGTCCCGCCTTGATTTGTAAGCTCTGATAGCCCCGCACCCGCTCGGCTTGAGCTTTGCTTGCTCGGTTTTCTTGTAGTGCTTGTCTGATTATCTCGGGAGCAAGTCCGAGGGTCTCGGTAAGGTGCGTCGTGATAGCTTTGGAGGCTAGGTCGTCGTTGAGTTTAGCGTCTAGTTCTATAAGAGCGTCGAGTAGTCCCCTCTGCTCCCTCTCTGTTATCTTTTCGTGTTTACAATGTTTATCGTGTAAACATTTTATTAAATATGAGTAGCCCGCTTGGGTTTGGTCGATAAGCTCTTGTACCTTGTCCGCCCCGTTCTTTTGGATAGCCTCGTCAAGGTCTTTTATGCCGTCGGGATAGGTTAGAACGTAGCCCCGTATCCCCCGCTCGGCAAGGGCGTACAGCGTCTCCCCTGTTCCCTTTTGCCCCGCCTCGTCGCTATCAAGAGCAAGCGTAGCACTGATAACACCGAGAGCCTTTAGGTCGTCGAGCTGTTTAGTAGTCGGCTTATTACGTCCGCAAGCAACTACTCCCGATATGCCCCGAGCGGTTGCTATAAGTGCGTCAAGTGGAGCCTCTACGATAATAAGGTGCTTTAGTCCTCTCGCTTGGTCTAAGTTATGTAGTTCCGAGCCTGTCTCCATACCTTGCGAGTATTTATATTTAGGCTCTGTCCCGCTTATAGAACGGACGCTCCACCCGACTAGCTGTCCCCTTTTATTGCGATACGGTATAGACAGTGTATGAGTAGCTCCGTACCCTGTTACGGCTAGTTCGCTTATTTTCGTGTTTACAATGTTTACATTGTTTACAAAAGCGTCTGCTAGCTGGGCGTCGAGTGCTGTTTTAGGAGGGATAGCTCCTAGCCCCATAGTTCGTATGTCGTCGTCGTCGTATCCCCTTTTGCGTAGGTACTCACGTTCTTTTTTGCCGTCGTCAGTAAACATACGAGAGGTAAGCAAGGCTTGAGCGGTCTCTAGCCGAGTTTGCTGTAACTGTGAGCGTTTTAGAGCCTCTAGGGCGTCCGTTGATAACGACGAGGGTAAAGCGTAACCCGTAAGCCGAGCAAGGGCTTGTAGCGTCTCCTGTGAGCCTGTGAGCTTATCTCTGGTAGCTATATAGTCCCAAAGAGTAGAGGAGTATCCGCACTCATTACGACGGTTACAGGTTATGACGTGTCCACCCTCGTAAATAAAGGCTCGCTTTTTATCACATAGGGGACACTTGAGCGTAAATGCTAACCCTGTTCGCTTAGGCTCAAGTTCGGGGAGTGCCGACGGTACGTCAAACTGCTCGTATATGGTGTCGAGTAGGAGAGCTGTGTCGCCTTTTACGGGGGTCATTATGCTACTCCCATTTTCGTGTTTACGTTGTTTAGGTTACGAGTATCTCCGAGGAGAGCGTCTATCTTTAGCTCGGGGGCTTTTGTGATACGGTCTAGGTTGTGAGCATAAATTAGGGTCGTGTTTATATCCGAGTGGCGGGCAAGTGTTTGAGCCTCTTGTATGGTCGCTCCGCCGATAAGAGAAAAGGTTACGGCAGTGTGTCGTAGCGAGTGAGCAGTTAGCCGTCGGTCGTTTAGTCCGCTAGAGGTTAGCTTATCCTTGACGATACGGGATATAGAGCGGGTTGTCAGTCGCCCACTATAATTACGGTCGCTGTGAGAGATAAACAGGGGAGAGCTGTCTTTTACGCCTCGCCCCCGCATAGCAATATAGGCTCTGATAGGTTCTAGGGTTTCGTCGGTCAGTATAACTAGGTCGTCTTTACTGTCTCGCCCTTTGCCCTGTATGTAGAGAACGGCTTGCTCCCCTTGTTGGCGTATGTCCTCGACGTTTGCCCGCTCCGCCTCTATTGTTCGTAAGCCCGTTCGGACTAGGAGGTTTACAAGGGCGTAATCTCTCGCCCCTGTTAGTGTGTCGGTGTCCATATCTGTTAGGAGCTTGCGAGCTTGCTTTACTGATAAGGCGTCTTTTTTGAACCCTTTGGGCTTTTTTGCCCCTTGATAGAGGAGGCGATATTAGCGTATAGGTGCTCGCTCTCTGTCCACTGAAATAGTTTACGGAGGGCAATTATGTAAGCGGAGACGGTGTAGGGAGATAGTTTTTTGTCGATTAGGTACGCTTTGTAAGCGATAAGCGTCTGTCGGGTAGGCTGTTGTAAGCCGATAATCTCTAGGTAGACAAAGAACTGGCGGAGTGCTCGGCGGTACGTCTCTTTACTCTTTGGTTTTATGTCGTGAGACGCCAAAAAGCTGTCGATAATAGCCGAGTGGTCAAGCGTCGTAGTCATAGCTTGCTCGTCAGAGCGGGGAGCTGTTATTGCTAGTTCGTTAGTCATTACCGTGCTTACCCTCATTATGCCTTTTTGATACCCATAACCTCGTACACGGGCTCGCCGTCGGCTTGTTCGGTGCTCTCGCTACGTTCTAGCTTTAGCTCCGTCCCGTCGGGTAGCAAGAACTTTAGCTTGCTTGGGTCGTCGTCTTTGGTCTTATCGACTGAAATTGTTACATAAACCGTGGTGTCGTCGTAAAACTCGGTCTCTATTCGTGCGTTCATATCGTTCATATTGTTATTACCCTCCTTGTTTCTATTGTATGTTTACATTATATCACAAGCTATATAAACGATACTACGACGTATTATGAACAGTCAAGACCAACTATATGCAAAAAAAGCCTTTAGTGATAGTATTTAGGTATGAAATTACAGACTAGCAGTCGCTTTTTTCAAGCAAAAAGACTGCAAAAGCTCGTCCAAAAGCTACCTAAAAGCCTCCCAATAATTCCCGTTATGGTGGCTATATCGTTTATGCTCCTAGCTTTTTCGGGCGTCGTCTATCATCAAGCGTCAGTAGCCCGACAACAAAAGGCACTAGACACAAGTACCGCAAGCAAAGAGCGAGCAACCGCTAACTTACAACAGGGGAGTACGATAAACCCCGTCTCGGGAACAACTACTACACCCCCGCCGACAAGTAGCGGTAACGGCTCTCCGACTAGCTCTAGCCCGAGTTATAAACCGAGCACTCCTAGCTCATCAAGTAAGCCCTATACCCCTTACAATTGCGTAAAGACGGCTTTACCCTATAAAACAAACTATAAATTAGCGTCCTATCTCGGGTCTGGGTCTACTAACGTAATCGGCGGTAAAGAGGGTTATACCTCTGTTTGTACGTCTGATAGTAACGGTCAAAAGCCTAACGACGCTAATATACCGCCAGTAGATAGAACAATTTATGTCGGAGACGGTGGCGGTTCTTTATCCGTTAGCCCACACCCACAATCAGAGCCTTACGACGTTGTATATGCACGGGCTATACCCGCTTGCGACGAGTTATTACAAATAACGGGGAACGACCCTACCGCTAAACAGTGGTGTATCAATAACGTAGTCGCTGGTATTTTGCACTACTACGGTTACTAAGTAGTCTTAGCTATTACAAAGGCGGGAGTGGGTAAAATTGCTACGTAATTCTACTATATGGGTTTGTTTTCCTTTTTCGTGTTTACAAACAATTCAAAAAGAGAGCGAGACGCCTTAGCGGTCTCGGCTCTCTATGTTACTTTAGGTAACTTTATATTGACGTAATTTACCTCTGTTGCGTGTGCCATATAATGTCGGACTTGTGCCACTTAATGTCGGACGTGTGCCATATAATGTCGGACTTTTTGCGTAAGCATAACAGATATAGCCGTGTAAACATTGTAACCTCTGTAAACATTGTATACGTTGTAAACACGATAATGCTTACAAACGGTGTTTTCTGACATTTTCTGACATAGTAATTCTGTTATTTTCTGTTAGCTTTACATACCGCTAATAGGTGTAAGGCTCGGCTTTAGAGCTTTTAGCTTGCCGTAGTTTTACTCTGTATTGCCAAGCCGTCAGTATTTTGTCGGGCAGGGGGACGTACTCTAGCTCTACATACTCTCGTTTAGGAGCTGGTCGCTTATGATTATGAGTATCTCTAAAGCAGTCGTACATACGTCTAGTATATAAAAAGAGAGGCTGATAAAGCCTCTCTAATTGTTTTAGCAGGTTTTTACTGCAAGGTTACTTTTACGCCTCTACTGAACGGACTATCGTGTAGCTCCGCCGTAACGGGGGTTTTATCTTTAGGTACATCAAAGACTAAAATACCGCTCACACTATTTCCTGGGTTGATTTGGTTCAAGAACGTGCTCCCTTGCGGGTTTGCGTATAGAGAGGCTGTGCCGTCGGCGGAGAACTTAGAATTAGCGGCGTCATAGAGGTACTGACTTGAACTATCAAAGGTTTGTGCCTCACTACCGATATTCTTGGCGGTTACATTTACGAGGCAAAACTGCCCCTGTGCTTGTTTAGTCAGATACTCGTTAGTGCCAACAGAGGGCTTACCGCACTCGACGCTTGCAACGGTAAACTCGAACTTACCGTCTCGGGCTACCTCGTTTAGTTTAGCCGTAGTCGCTTTATTTTCGGTCTTAGCGGTATCGGGCTTACCGCTACCAGTGCTCGTTTTTGTTTTATTGCCACCACCAACCGCTCCACCGATAATTACCAGTAAGATAATAACGCCTATTACAGTTAGTATCTTGTGTCGCTTGAAAAAGCTAGATTTTTGGTCGCTCATAAACCCCCTATTCCTTATATTGTTATATGATGTGTGCTTGCATTATGCGACAAGCTGTCTGTAGATACAACCTTTACTCTGCTACAAACTGTCTGTATGAATGGAGAGCAAGAGTTTATAAGCAATTTCGGCAAGCGTTTGTCTGTTGCTCGTAAGCAAAAAAAGATAACTCAAGAGCAGTTAGCGGAGCTGGTCGAAGTTCATAGAACATATATAGGCTTTATAGAGCAGGGCAAGCGTAACCCGAGTATCGGCAATGTTTATAAGATAGCTAAAGCCCTAAAAATGCCTGTAAAGAACCTTTTTTGATTAGGTGCTAACATAACTGTATGTCGAAAAAAGAAAGCAATGGGGTTAAAGCTGTCATAGCAATTACCTACATTTTTATCTCGTTCTTTGTCGGTGCAACTTTTATCTTAGCAGTAGAGGGATTAGGGGAGTGGTATGACAGTAGCCTAAAACAGCAACCTCTTTGGCACTGGTGGCTTTATTCAATGATTACAGGAGCGATACTTATAGTGGTCTGGAGATTTATCATAAAAACTGCAAGTGAGATAGAGAACGAAAAAAAGTAAAAGACTATACTAAGTTATTGTATTGACATACACATACG
>Ga0136612_10000337_pt1 | contig 15997 bp, 10 predicted proteins | sample AntDryUQ224A2306_2_FD_106644 | JGI IMG/M metagenome (GOLD analysis project Ga0136612, IMG submission 106644) | Polar desert sand microbial communities from Dry Valleys, Antarctica - metaG UQ224A (23.06) | ecosystem: Environmental > Terrestrial > Soil > Desert | place: Antarctica: Dry Valley... | reverse complement strand
GTATCCCACCACTCCGATGTGCTTCGGCCCGCCCGTGACGGGCAGCACGGCCCGTGCTTTCTCGGATTGGGCTTGGGCCTCGGCATTGCATTCAATGATTCCTCGAACAGTCCGGTGCAGCGCCCGGTTTTCACTGGACGCTCCAGATGAATGCCCCCGGAGTAGGTTCCTGACTATGCGGGTCCCGCGCGAATGAGACGCAGGCCATCGGCTCCTTTCGTACCAGCGGAGCTGATGGCACCTTCGATACGCTCGGGTAGACGGTGAAGAGCAGCGGCCAGCGTGGGACTGTGCTGCGCGCGCGGCAATAGCGTCGCAGCATTCAGCTTCCGCGCCAGCACTAGGTGTTCAACAAAGGTGAAGCGATCCGACTGACGCCTGTTGCCGTCTTCATGCTAAGTCTGTCACAAATCCCCGTCGCTGCGTCCGACCTGCGTGCGCAGTCCAACGATCGCGCGATCGACTCTCTGCTGAAGTCTTACGCGGACAACGGCGCCGGCGCCGCGGTCCTCGTTGTACGAAATGGCCGAGTGGTCGTGCGGAAGACGTATGGCCTGGCTGACGTCGATAGTCAGAAGCGCATCACGCCCCAGACGAACTTCCGGCTCGCGTCGCTCTCCAAGCAGTTCACCGCAACCGCGGCGATGCTGCTGGTAAAGGATCGCACGCTCCGTTACGACGACTCGGTCTCCAAAATTCTTCCGAACCTCCCTGCGTATGCCGCGGGCGTCACGGTTCGACACCTCCTCAACCACACGTCAGGTCTTCCGGACTACGAGGACTTCGTTCCCGACACGCAAACGCAACAAGTGCACGACGCAGACGTACCCGCGCTCCTCGCGCACGCGACCGCGCTGAAGTTTGCTCCAGGCTCAAAGTACGACTACAGCAACACCGGCTACGCGCTGCTCGCACACATCGTCGAGCGCGCATCGGGAGAGCGATATGCGGACTTCCTTGGCCACAGGATCTTCCGTCCACTCAGCATGAGGGGCACACTCGCCTTCGAAGACGGACGCTCCGTCGTTTCCAACCGCGCGTACGGACATCGCGTCGACTCCACCGGTCGCGTCCGTCGAACCGACCAGAGCAACACGAGCGCCGTACTCGGCGACGGCGGCATCTACTCCAGCATTGTTGATCTCGCGAAGTGGCACCGCGCGATGGACCGCCATACGCTGGTCAGCGCGAAGGAGCAGCGGTTGGCGTGGACGACGCCGACGCTCGCGAATGTCCGGAAGATCGGCTACGGGTTCGGATGGTTTGTCGACGAGGACCGCGGCATGCTGCGCGCGCGTCATCACGGCGAGTCGCGCGGCTTCACGAATGGTGTCGTTAAATATCCTGACAGCAAGCTCACCGTCGTCGTGCTGACGAACCGGAGTGGCGGGCGCCCTTGGGACTTCGCGCAGAAAATCGCCGAGCTGTATCTGGGCTCGGCAGTGCAGGGTGCGTCGCCGAGCTGGCGTCCGTAGCCTCGTACGGAACTCGCGCGCGCGGAGGTCCTGCTCGACGCTCTTCGAGAGGCCTGGCGTGAATCGCGTTGTGTACGACGTCAGCTCGAAGCCCCCGGCGACCATCGAGTGGGAATAGGTTGCGTGCTGCTGACTGCGGGGTAGCGGTTGAACGCTCATCCCGCAGGAGCCGCCCCCCGTCCACCGAGAATGCTTGACATTTGCTGGGCCGGGGCGGATAGTGGGCTACCACACGACTTCCCTCCCTCCGCCTCTGAAGAGAGAGAGGCCCTGCGTCATACTCCCCGACCAGTGGAGGGCTCGGCTTATGATAGTTGTCCGTCGCCTGTGTCTCGTGTTTGGCTGTGCCATCCTGTGGGCATCAGCAGCTCCTCTCGCCGCGCAGCAACCCACCGGCACCATCACCGGACAGGTCGTGGACAGCCTTACGCGAGAGCCGCTTGCCGACGTCACCATTCTTGTCGAGGGGACGCAGCTCGGTGCGCTCACTCGTGACGACGGCACCTTCGCCATCATCAACGTCCTCGCGGGAACGCACAACGTCCGTGCGCGCCGAATCGGCTACGGGACGCTGACGGCCATCGTCAACGTGCCGGGTGGGTCGACGGTCACGGTGACGTTCGCGCTTCCTCGGCGGGTGGCCATTCTCGGGGAAATGGTGGTGGTAGGATACACCACCCAGGGAAAAGCGACCATCACCGGTGCCGTCTCGACGGTGAACATGACCGACCTGGAATCGCGAAGGGTTCCGGACGTGGCGCAGGCTCTACAAGGGCAGGTTGCCGGTGTTCAGGTCACGCAAAGCACCGGTGCCCCGGGAGATGAAATCAGTATTCGCATCCGTGGCGAAGGCACGATCGGTAACAACAGTCCGCTCTTTATCGTCGACGGAATACCGTCCCGCGATATCTCGTTTGTGAATTCGGCAGACATTCAGTCGATGACCGTGCTGAAGGATGCTTCTGCCGCGTCGATTTATGGTTCCCGGGCTTCTGCCGGCGTGATCGTCGTTGTCACCAAGAGCGGAAAAGCAGGGAAGCCGAGGGTGGATTGGAACTACTACAGTGGTGTTCAACGGGCGGTGAACCTTCCGAAGATGTTGAATGCCTCTCAATACCTGACCGTGTCAGAGCTGGCCTTCAACAACTCCGGGTATCCCGTCGGTACTCCAAACCCGTATACGGCGGCCAGGGCCCGGACCGATCTGGCCAATACCAACTGGCTGAATGCACTCTTCGAAACGGGGCATTCCCGGAATGTGCAGCTGACCACGAGTGGAGGAAGTGAACGGGTTCAGTATCTCATGTCCGCCGGATACTTCAAACAGGATGGCATCGTTGTCTTCAACAATGACCAGTATCAACGTCTGAGCTTCAGAACCAACGTGAATGCCGGGTTGACGGAGCGCCTTCGGATTGGAACCAACCTCCAGCTTACATACGCTGCTCAGGACAAGCTTTCGTCAAAGGGCGACGCGCCCGGAATCATCCGTCATGCCCTGATCCGGCCTCCAATTATCGCGGTGAAGAAGGACCCGCGCGATCCCACGTATTCGGCGAGGGACCCATATACCGACTTGCCGCTCTATGCGACGCCATGGGACAACAACAGTAACCGTTTCGAGTTCAGCGCCAACCCCGTTGCCCTGGCGTATTTCACCAACGACACGAGAAACAACTTCAAGACCTTCGGGAACGTGTTTGCAGAATACGCATTCCTGAAGGACACATCGGTGAAATTCAGGAGCAACCTCGGGGTCGATCTGAACCTGACGCACAACAAGGCGTTCAATCAGAACTTTGGGGACAATGGTGGGGGAGGAAATGCTGTCGACGGATTCGGCCGGCAGAATCGACCGACGTCGTTGAACGAAGACCGGGGTCAGGCAACGACGGTCACCTGGAACAACACCCTGAATTACGCCAACACCTCCGAGCAGCATGCGATCAGTGTCCTTGGAGGCACCGAGTACATCACCAACTATTCGTCGTCAGTTGGTGGATCCCGACAGAGATTCGATTTTGCCAGCGCGCCCTTCCAGTATCTGAATTACGGCCAGACTTCGAATCAGAATACCGGCGGTGGTGCCTCCGAGTGGGGGCTGTTCTCCCTGTTCAGCTCGGCGACCTACATGTTCGATTCCCGGTACATGATTACCGGCAACCTCAGAGCGGATGCGTCGTCCCGGTTCGCACCAAGGAATCAGTGGGGGTACTTCCCGTCGGTTTCAGCAGGCTGGAAGGTTTCGAACGAGAAGTTCATGGCGAACGTTCCCTGGGTTTCCGATCTGAAATTGAGAGCCAGCAGGGGAACCCTGGGAAACCAGGAGATCAGCGATTACACGTACCTGACCCTGCTGCGCAGAACGGGAGACCAGTACGTGATTTCACGCTACGGCAATCCCGATCTCAAGTGGGAGACAACCACCCAGAACAACCTCGGGGTTGATTTCGGAGTGCTCGGTAACAGGCTCGATATGTCGGTCGATTACTTCTATAAGCTGACATCGGATATCCTCCTGCCCATTTCTCTGCCGTCCATTGTGGGGAGTGTTTCTCCCTCGATCGTGAATGCCGGCGCAGTGGAGAACGAGGGGACTGAATTCGTCATCAACTATCGCGAACGGCGCAAGCCGTTCAAGTACAAGGTTAGTGCGAACATGTCCACGGTACGGAATTCGGTCCTGAAGCTGCACCCGAACCTGCCGAATATCGTCGGCGACGTATACCGGACACAGACCGGACATCCGCTTGGCGCATTCTACGGCTACGTGTTCGACGGCATCTATCAGAACCAGGCCGAGATCACCAGCCATCTATCGGGAACGGTGAATCCTCCGGATCAACCGGGCGACATCCGATTCAGGGATCTGAATGGCGATGGAAAGATCAACGACGACGACCGGACCTTCATCGGAAATCCGATTCCGAAACTCTCCTATGGTTTCAATTTCTCCTCGGATTATCGTGGCTTTGATTTCTCGATGTTCTTCCAGGGAGTAAAGGGAGTCGACAAGTACAACGACGCCAAACAAATCACGGACTACGACAGCCGTCCCTTCAATCACACGACTGCAGTATTGAACGCGTGGAGTCCGACAAATCCCAGCAACACGATTCCCCGCACGACGTTCAGCGACAATGGCAGCAGCAAGAAATCGAGCATTTTCGTGGAGGACGCTTCGTATCTGCGCCTGAAGAACATCGAGCTCGGATACGCGCTGGGAGCATTGCGTTCAAGGCTGGGCGTCCAGAACGTCAGGGTGTATGTGTCGGGTCAGAATCTGTGGACGAAAACCAAGTACACTGGCCTGGATCCCGAATCCACCGATCCCCTGGACAGGGGCACGTATCCGCACTCGAGAGCATTCCTGTTTGGAACCAACGCGTCATTCTGATTCGGTTACGAAGAAGGCATGAATCGTCAGGAGCAGTCATGAATACGAAATACGTGGTGCGTGCGCTGGTCCCGATCATTGCAGTCCTGAGCTGCACGGATCTGCACAAGGAGCCGATCGGCCTGCTGACCCCGGACCAGATCAGCACCGACCCGACCCTCAATACGGTCACCTCGTCAGTGACATCATCGTACCAAATGCTCTCCAGTACGCTCAACATTCTGAATGAATGGAAATGGGAATTAGGGACTGTATTCCGGAACGATTTCATCGTCCAGGACATTGCGTCGGATGACGTGAAAAAGAAGTGGAACCCCGACGGCGACCAGGCGTGGATGGATCAGGTGCAGAGCTTCAACTTCACGGCCTCCAACCAGGCGTTCAATGGTCAGTGGACGTACGACTACGAAGGGATCTCTCGTGCGAACCTGGCCATCAGCCACCTGACCGATGCGGCGGTCACGTCCAAGATCGGCGTCTCACCGGCGTTGCGAGACAGGCTGTTGGGCGAGGCGCGTTTCCTCAGGGCTTTCTACTACTTCGATCTGGTCAACAACTTCGGCGATGTACCGTTGCTGCTGACCCCGCTCAAGACGTTCAACGACGCCTACGGCGTGGCCAAGCGAGAAACCAAGGCGAAAGTGTACGAACAGATCAGCTCGGACCTGGCGCAGGCAAAGACACTGTTGCCGTCGACCAAATACTCTGATCCGACGGAAAAGTGGAGAGTGTCCAAGGGCGCTGTGCTGGCGATGCAGGCGAAAGTGGCCTTGTACAACCAGAAATGGGCGGATGTCATCACTATCGTCACTGAGCTGGAGGGCCTGGGGTACTACAACCTGAACCCCAACTATTTCGACAGTTTCAATGTCACCAAGGAATTCGCCGAGAGCGAAGTCATTTTTGCCTTCGATCATCAGCAGGGTAAGACTCCGAGAAGGGGCAACGGATTGAGTGCCCCCCTGGACTGGGGATTTATTGCTCCGACCGATAATTTTCTCGCTGAATTCGAGCCCAATGACCCGAGATTGCTGTACACGGTCAACGTCGCCGACAAGGCTGTCTATAAGTTGCTGGGCGCGACGAATACATCGTACAAGGGGAATGACGACGCGCCGGGGAACAAGATCTATATTCGCTTCGCCGACGTCCTGCTCTGGAAAGCCGAGGCATACAACGAAACGGGTGCGTATTCCCAGGCGATCGGGATCATCAATCAGGTCAGAGCGCGGGCCCGGACGAGTGTAACCGTTGGCGGCACGCTCCCGCCCGGCGGAACCCTGCCTGCCAGGAGTACCTCCTCCACCGACAAGAACCAGATCAAAGCCTGGTTGATCCATGAACGGCGAGTGGAGCTCGGTTTCGAATCACAGCGATTCAACGACCTGAAGCGGTGGGGGATCGCTCAGCTGGTCCTGACTCCTGCTATCGGGAAGAATTTCCAACTCCGCCACTACTTGTATCCGATCCCGCAGGGCGAGATCGACAAGTCAGGCGGCAGCATCACGCAAAATCCCGGCTACTAGCGCACTGCCGGGATAGCCCGGCGCCGGAGTCAGGTCGAGCGCGAGAACGCTTGTCCGTCGGCGCCAAACAGGTGCACGTGCTGTGGCGGCACGTGCACCGCGATCGTCTCTCCCACGTCGGGGAGGCGATCGTTCGTCACCGAGGCCATCAGACGGTGGGGGCGACTCCCGACGTCGAAGTGAACGTGGCTGGTGCCTCCGAGCCGCTCGACCAGCACCACGAGCCCGCGCAGGCCGCCGGCCGCTGAATCGCCCGCGGGATCGACGCGCAGGTCCTCGGGACGGATGCCCAACGTCACCTTCTCCGATCGGCCATCGGTGGACATGTTCCCCGACAGCGCCACGCTCACGCCTTCGGCCGCGAAGGTCAACTGGCCGTTTTCCCGCTGGAGGGAGCCTTCCACGAAGTTCATCGTCGGTGTGCCGATGAACCCGGCGACGAAGCGGTTGACGGGAGTGCGGTAGAGCGCGATCGGGTGGCCCACCTGCTGGATGCGCCCGTCCGCGAGCACGACGATCCGGTCGCCCAGGGTCATCGCCTCCACCTGGTCGTGCGTGACGTAGATGGTCGTGGTCTTCAACCGCCGCTGGAGGCCGCCGATCTCGATGCGCATCTGCGCGCGCAAGCCGGCGTCGAGGTTGGACAAGGGCTCATCGAACAGAAACACCTTGGGCTCACGGACCATCGCTCGGCCCATCGCGACCCGCTGGCGCTGTCCTCCCGAGAGCGCCTTCGGCTTGCGATCGAGCAGCGGTGCGAGGCCCAGCATCCCCCCGGCCCACGTGACACGCCGGTCGATCTCCTTCGGGTCGATTTTCCTGATCCGAAGGCCCAGCGAAAGATTCTCGCGCACGGTCATGTGCGGGTAGAGGCCGTAGTCCTGGAACACCATGGCCACATCCCGCGCGCGTGGAGCCAGCGCGGTAACGTCGCGCTCGTCAATGCGTATCGTTCCGGACGTGACTTCCTCGAGGCCAGCGACCATGCGGAGAATGGTCGACTTGCCCGAGCCGGAGCCGCCGACCAGCACCAGGAGCTCACCATCGGCAACGCTGAGATTGAAGTCCTCGACGACGGTCATCTCGCCGAAGGTCTTGCGGACGTGATCGAATGAGACGGAAGGCATCAGCCCTTGATCCCCGCTCCGGCCATACTCTCGATGAAATTCCTCTGCAGGAACATGTACGCGATGACAACCGGCACCACCAGAACCATCGCGGAAGCAAGCGAGACTCCCACCGAGCCCGCTCCTCCTCCGAGCGCAAAGACCGTCAGCAGCTGCGGCAGGGTCATCAACTGCTCGTCGCGCACGACGAGCAGAGGCCAGAGCACCTCGTTCCAGGAGCCCATGAAGGTAAAGATCGCGACGATGGAAAGCACCGGTTTCGACAGGGGCCAGAAAATCGTGAAGAGAATCCGCAGCTCACTCATCCCGTCCATACGGGCAGCGTCGATGAGCGACTGCGGGATCTGGAGAAAGAACTGTCGCATCATCAGGATGGCGGTCGCGTTGAAGAGGTACGGCAGGATCAGCGCCGGATACGTGTCGATCAATCCGAGCTGCACGATGAGTGTGTAGAGGGGAATCAGCGTCAACTGACCGGGAACGAGCAGCACCCCCAGCGTCGCGGCGTTGAGCGCGGGACGTCCCCGAAAGCGAAGGCGCGCCATCGCGTAGGCAGTCATCGAGCCGAAGACGAGAACCGAGAGTGTGATCGTCGTGGCTACCAGCGTGCTGTTCAGCAGTGCGCGTCCGAACGGCGCGCGCGCCCACATCGTGCGGTAGTTGTCGAGCGTGAAATGGTCCGGGATCAATGCCAGGCTTCCGAACTCCTCGCGTGGCTTGAATGTGCTGGAGGCCATCCAGAGGAACGGATAGATGAACGTCAGTGCCGCGAGGCCGAGCGCCACATACAAGCCGATCCGGCGGAGCGTCCTCACAGCGCCTCGGCCCGGCCGATCACGCGACGCTGGATGAGGACCACCGCACCGATGATCAACGCCAGCGCGACGCCGATGGTGGCGGCATACCCCATCTTCTGATAGGCAAAGGCGTTGTTGTACAGGTAGAGAACGACCGAGTATGTGCGCCGGAGCGGACCACCTCCAGTCATTACGTACGGCTCGATGAAGAGCTGAAAGCCGTTGATCGTCGAGAGCGTGATGACGAGGATCGTTTGCGGCAGAAGGGACGGCAGCGTCAGGAATCGGAAGCGTTGCCAGGCCGATGCGCCTTCGATCTCGATCGCCTCCTGGCAGCTGCGCGGGATGTACTGAAGACCAGCCAGATAGATGATCACGTAGAAACCGACGTTCTTCCACGTGACCATGACGGCAATCGCAGGCATTGCCGTGTTCGGATCCGTGAGCCAGGACACCGGCGACAATCCAATGCGGACGAGCAGCTTGTTGATCAATCCGACGTCGGTGGCGTAGAGATTACTCCAGAGGATGGCGACCACCGCGCCCGAGATCACGACGGGAAGGAAGAACGCCGCCCGCCAGAAGCCACGCAGGACCAGTTTGCGATTGAGTGCCAGTGCGAGGCCGAGCGCGGTCACGATTTGCAGCGGCACGTGGATGCTGAGGAAGACGAAGGTGTTCGCGACGGCACGCCAGAAGCGCCCATCGTTCGCCAGGAGCCTGATGTTGTCGAAGCCGGCAATGGACGGGGCAGTCACGAGATCCCAGCGGAGAAAGACGAGCACCAGCGCGAACACGATCGGGTACGCCGCGAACGCGAGCAGGAAGACGGCATACGGCGCCGCCATCAAGGCGCCCGATCGCTGCTCAGCGCGCATTCACAATGTTCCTGGCTTCGGCGGCCGCCCGCGCGAGCGCCTGCCGCACCGGGACCTTGCGGTAGATTGCGGCCTCCTCGTACGCCTCCGAGATGAGGTCGAACATCTCGACCACGTCGGGATCGATGTCGATGTCGCGCGTCCGCTCGACATACTTCGCATAGGTCGAGAGCGTCGGCCAGCTCCGGAGCGAAGCCGTGAAGCGAGGATCGGCCGCAAGTCCGCGGCGGTAGGGCAGCTGGCTGGCCTCCTCGATCAGCAGTCGATCGGCTTCCGGCGACGTGAGATACGCGACGAAGCGCGCCGCCGCCTCAGGGTGCCTGGTCGTCGAGAAAATGGCGATGCTGCGCAGATCAGCGAAGGCGTACTGCTTGTCAGGGTCGGTCGAATCCGCCGCCGGGATGGGTACGACGTCGAAACGCAGGCCACGAACCTTGAGCTCGTTCAGCTCCTTCAGGAACCAGGGCCCGATGATCTTCATCGCGACGGTTCCATCAATGAAGGGATCGCGCCCAATCGCGAAGTTCGAGCTGGGCAACCCTCCTTCCGCGAATCCGCGCCGGAACAGCTCGAGCGCCGCGACCGCCGCATCGTTCTCGAAAACCACCTTCCCGTCCACGACCAGCGTCTCGCCCCCGGAGCTGGCGAGATATAGCGGGTAGAAATCGTAAAAGCGCTCGTACCACGTCGTCTTGAGCGTCGCCCAGAGCCCCCATTTATCGGCACGGCCATCGCCATCGGTATCGTGCGTGAGCCGCCGGAAGGCACCGAGAAGCTCGCTGTGCGTGCGCGGAGGTTCGACCCCGGCCGCTGCCAGCAGATCGACGTTGTACATCAACATCTCGGGATTCGTCTTCCAGGGGAAAGCATAAATGCCGCCGTCGGGCAGGCGGAGCGAGGCGAGCATCGCCGAATTCGTGCGCTCCCGAAGGCGCGCCGCCGTCGCGACGCGATTGTCCAGACGCACGACGCCTTTCGCCCGGACCAGTCGCGCCAGCAGCGCGGACGAGACGTTCGAGCTGACATCGGGCGTTGCCTTCGCGACGATAGCCGCGAGCAACACCTCTTCGGAGGAACGACCGGCCGGCAAGGGCTGCACGCGCACCTGTACACCGGGGTTCTCCTTGTTCCACTGCCTGGCGAGGCGAATCGCGAGCCGCGTCTCGGGCGGATTCGCCGCGGGCCAGTAGGTCAGCGTGATCGGCGACGCGGCCGTGCCGGAGCCGTCCAGGACGACGGAGCCGTCGCCGCTCCGTCGCACCACGAGCCGATCGCCGCCTGGACCAGCGAACTCACGGTAATCGGGAATGATGACGAGCGATGACGCCGGCGCAACGACCGCGCGATAGTTGATGGACCCGGCCGCATCGGGATTGCTGACGACCCGCTGGAGCGCCAGCAGGGCCTCGATCGTGGACTCGGCGCCGGCATTCAGGTTCACCTTCACTGGATTGGGACCATCGATCCCATCGAACGTTCGGCCGGTCTGCGCGTCGTACATGTTTACGCGCGCGGGATTGGCGCCGACGAACCAACTCCCGACCAGCCCCGCGAAGACCGAATAGCGACGCTCACCGGTCGCGTCCGCCAATGCGAGATAGCCCTCGACGATGGGCCCGATGGCATACGCGATCTGCGGAAACCATTGGGTCTCCCCATTCGATGAGATCGCGGATGCGACCTGTCCGGCGAGGAGGAATCGCCCCCAGAGCGCGTCAGCCTCGCGTTTGGCGGCGGCAGTGAGATCAGGACGGTTCAACACGACCGCGGCTTCCGCGAGCGCGACGGTCGATCGTGATCCCCACGCATGCCACGGTGCGCCGGGGCCATCAACGCGCGCGCCCCAGGGAGCGGTCTCCATGGACCCCGTCGAAAGCGGAACGAGTAGCTCGGCGGTGCGGGCAGCGAGCCCCCCGATCCGCGATGTGGGCTCGACACGCTGCCACGCGAGCAGTCCGAGCAGCGCTTCCGCGGTCGCCGTTGCCGACCCGCCGATGAGCCGGCCGGCGTCGATCTCGCGCGCCATGCGGTTCACGGCGCGGTCGAGCACGGGGCGAACACTCTCCAGCGCCGCCGAATCGCGCGGACCCAGCACCCGTACCGCTTCGCCGAGCGCCCAGATGCTGCGAGCCGCCCAGTAGGACATGCTCTTCCTGCTGCTCGGCGCGATCAGATTTTGCCGGCCCGCGGTATCGATGAAGTTGACGAATTCGCCGTCCCCCTGTTCCATCGCGACGACGAAGGCGAGCAGCCCCAGCGCCTCGTCGCGGAGCTTCGTGTCGCCGGTCGCTTCGTACGCGCGCAGATAGACGACCGCTGCCCGCGCCGCATCATCGACGCACGCGATTCCCTCGAATCCGTCGCGCGCCGGAGAGCCAGTCGGCCGATAGTCAGGCGCTTCGGCATAGAGTGCGACGACGCGAACAGGTTGTCCCTTCACCACCGCATCGAGGCCGAGCCGTTGGAGGTGATCGAGGCGGATGGTCAGCGGCGCGGGACCCGGGGGCACGGCGACCGGCTCATTGTCGCCGCAGCCGGCGCCGAGCGCGGCCAGGGTGAGCAGTCCGGCAACGCTCCGAAGCGCAATCACAGGGGCACTCCGCCTTTCCTGTTGGCGATGGCCTGTTCCAGCGAGTCAACCAACTCGCGGCTGTCGACGCGCGCGCCAGCCACCGACACATCAGCGGCGCCGTAATAGATCAGAAAGTCGCTTCCTTGCTCGACGAATCCCTGCGGAAAAACGACCCGGATGCCGGTTCTGAAGTTGGCGGGATCCACCTGTGGAATCTTGCCCATCTCGATCTCGTAGGCGGCTTCGGGAGTCAGCGCGGGCGCATCCGACACGTAGAGAACCGTCTCGGGATGCTTCAGGTCGAGCACGCACCACCCCATGGAATAGACGTTGCCTTCCTCGATCGCGGTAGCGCCGTGAAAGGGCAGGAGCCAACCGATCCTCGTGCGAATCGGTGGCGCGCCGGCGCCGACCCGGGAACTCCGCCAGGTGCCGGGGCGTGGCCCGATCAGCGGTACTCCACTCGCGGGCCACTCCGCTTCGAGCGACGACACCCGACAGCACACGATCCGTGGCATCGGCCGGTGGAGAATGACATAGTCGCCGCCGATCTTTTCCGGGAATACGACGCAGTTCTTGTTCTCGCCGGCGATGCGCGGACCGTGACGCTGGTAACGGTCCGGGGACAGCAGGTCATCGGTGGTGATCAGGCAAACGCGCGGGCCGGCCGGTGAGTAGCCGGTATAGGTGATGGCGTACCGACGCTCATCCTCGAGCCAGGTGACGCGGGCATCTTCCGCTCCCCACTCCTCGTAAGGCGCCTCGCGTGCGATGGCGGGGCGATCCCAGATCTCATCAATCCGATGGCCGTCCGAGGAGAGCGCCCACGTCAAACAGGAGCGGCGTGTGTCCTCCTCGAACACCCGAACGAGGATGGCGATTTTTCCGCTCTTCCGATCGATCGTTGCTCCCGGATTGAACGAGCCGCTTGCTCGAGCAAACGTAATCCGCGATGGTGTGACGAGCGGATTGGTGGCGAGGCGCTCGAGTGGCGCGATCACGATTCGGCCCCTGACAGCCACGTCCTGTAGAGTCGCTCGAAGTTCGCTCTGGGCGCGCGATAGTACTCATCGGCGCTCACGTCGAGCACTCGGGGGACTCCCCCCGCTCCCGGCCCGGCAAGTGCGCCGGCATCGCGACGCTTCCGGAAATTCCGGAACACCGCGGCGACGGGCTTCTCGCTTCCGTCCGCTCTCACCAGGCCGAACGTGCGCTCACGCACCGCGGTAGAGATGGGTGGTCGATCAAAGAGCCGGGAGTCGTAGTCGCCGTAGCACCACGCATAAGCTCCCGCGGCACCAATGTTCACCAGCCTCTCCAGCACCGCCTGGTAATACTCGGCTCCCTCTTCCTCGGACGCCAGGTACTGCCGGAGCGGCTGTCCCAGGAAATCATCGGTGATCGTGTGGCCGGCGACGCCAGGTGGAGCGGTGCACAACCCGAACTCCTGCATCAGTGGTGGCCGTCCGGTTCCAGCCAGGCCAGCCGTCAGCGCGCACGAGAAGGGCACCAGCTCCGGGTCGAGGAACGAGCGCGCCATGTCGCAGTAGAGCGGATACGCATGCATCAGGTCCTCGTCGGCCACCTCGGCGACATCGTCGACGCGCATGTATTTCTCCGTCGTCAGCGATGGAAGGTGCATCCCGATCTGGATGGGCGTGCCCGGTGCGACGCGCCGTACCGTGTTCGCCAGCAGTGCCGCCCAGAGCCAGCCGGCATCTCTCGTCCGCGGCCGCTGCGAATCGTCGATCTCGTTCGACAGGTCGAACGCTCGGATCGCGTCGTCTCCCGCCAGCGCGCGTGCACACGTCTCGACCAGCATCGACTGTGAGCGCAGGATCGTCGGGTCCGAGAACAGGTCGCCGGGCCGGCCCTGCGCATCGAGCATCCAGGCCGGCCACCAGAACTTGCCGCTCATGTTGATGACGATGAGCGTGGGCACGATTCTCAGTCCCGCATCCTTCGCTGCCCGGACCACCTCCACGAGGTGATCGACCATGTCGCCCGCGACGGTGAGAGGCTGCGGGAGGAAGTCCTGCGTCAGCGCGAACAGGCGCACCACATCGAAGCCGAGGTCCGCGATCTGGGCCATTTCGTCGTGCACCTGCACGATGTCGAGCTCACGCCACATGTACATCGCGCTGCGCCGTGGCCAGTAGTTGACGCCCAGCTCGAAGGTCACGGTTCCGACAGTCCCGCCAGAATCTCCGCGAGCGACAGGTCGGCGACGGCGACGGTGTCATCGGCCGCGCCGTAGTAGATGCGCACCCGATCGCCTTCAGCCAGCAGGCCGCAGGTGAACACGACCTCTCCGAAGAAGCCCTCGCGCTCGTACGGCGCCTCGGGGCTGAGGATCGGCTCATGCGACCGCGCCAGTACGCGCGAGGGGTCGTGCAGATCCAGCAACAGGGCGCCGAGAGCGTACGTGTTCGGGGAACCGGTCACGCCGTGATAGACCGCGAGCCATGCGTCCTGATTGCCCGCCCGCACGCGGAACGGGACGGCGCCACCGCCGACCTTCACATCGTCCCACTTGCCGTCGCGCGCGGTGGCGACGATGCGATGGTCACCCCACGAGAGCAGGTCGGCGGACGTTGCAGACCAGATGGAGGGGTGACCAAGTCCCTGCGGCATCGGGCGGTGCAGCGCGGCATAGCGACCGTCGATCTTCTCCGGAAAGATCGTCACGTCGCGGTTGGGAGGGGGAAAGATGATGCCGTGCCTTTCGAACGTCCGGAAATCGCGGGTGGACGCGAGCGCAGTGGCGATGCCGAGTGACGACACTGCCGTGTAGTTGATCCAGTACGTCCCATCGAGGAGCGTGATGCGAGGGTCTTCGAGTCCGAAGGCTTCATATTGATCGACGGGCCGCATCGCGGGCGCGCGTTCCACCTCGAAGTGGATACCGTCGCTCGATCGGGCGACGCGCAAATGCGAAATCGAAGTGAGCCAGATACGGCCGTCGACGACCACCTCTCGTGGGTCGCTCGCGTCCACACCTTCGGCGTCCTTCTTCCATCGCTTGATCTCGATGCGCTGGCTTTCCGCGCTGTACACGCACGCGGCGACCTCCCCGGCAGGCAACTCTCGCGGAGCCTCCGATACCCGCAACAGGAGGATCACCCCACTCTCATGCCGAATGGCGGCGGGGTTGAAGACGCCCTTCACCTCCATGTCCGGCCTCGACGGCGGAACCATGGCGGGCGTTATGATCGGATTTTCGGGAGCCCGGAGGGCGTTCACGGAGACAAGCGTAGCCCAGCGGCAGCCATGGGGGCAAGCGCGCACGCGGAACGACAAGGACGCGCTCCTGCAGCGCGGTGTCGTCGCGGGTCATGGTCCTGCTCCTTCCGGCACCATAGAATGAGAAGCCCGGGAGGCGATTGTGACGGCGGAGCCTCGCCACAGTCGAGGCTCTCCGCCGGCAACTTCACTGGAGAGGGTGACTTGGGGATGTGCGTCACGAGGCGCGCGAGGAACTCCAGCGGATCCACCGTCTCGGTACCCGCGGTCGGGCCGTCGCGCTTGTCCGAGCGATACTGCACCGGGTCCGTCGTACTGCAGACGGTCGAGCGCCACAGGATGGCGCGCGCAATACCGCGCGAGCCGCTTGGCGAAGTCCAGGTCGCCATCGGCCACCCACACGCCGTCAGGCACGTGAAACCCCGAGGGCGGCCACGCGAGCATGCCCTCGGCGTCATCGGCCTCGAAGATCCCGCGTCGTACAAAGAGCCGGAGCACCGCGCGGCGGAACGCTTCGGTGAGGGCCGCGGTGTCGTGCGCGGGCCGCGGGAGGAACGTGCCGTCGGCGCGAAAGCCGCCATCGGTCACGATCATGTGGATGTGCGGATGCCAATTCGCGAGTGAGCCGTGCGTCTGGATGCACGCGATCACCCCGACGGCGAGGTCGGGCTCGCGCGTGAGGCTGCGGATGGCGGCCGTCACCGTCCGCGCGGCGACGCGCGCCAGGTCGCCGAGGAGCGCGCGGCGATACAGGCACCACGTGCGCAGGCGCTTGGGGATCGTGAGCAGCACCTGGCGGTGCGGGACGGCCGCGAGGAGCGTCTCCTCCACCCAGAGTGTCCAGAGCGCCAGGCGCTTGCCGTGACAACTGGGGCAGAAGGAGCGCCTTGCACGAAAAGGCGAGCAGGGACTCGTACGCACATGCGTCGCAGCGAACGCGGCACACGCTTTTCGGCCGAGACTCAGGACTTCGGAATCATCT
>Ga0136612_10000336_pt1 | contig 16017 bp, 13 predicted proteins | sample AntDryUQ224A2306_2_FD_106644 | JGI IMG/M metagenome (GOLD analysis project Ga0136612, IMG submission 106644) | Polar desert sand microbial communities from Dry Valleys, Antarctica - metaG UQ224A (23.06) | ecosystem: Environmental > Terrestrial > Soil > Desert | place: Antarctica: Dry Valley... | reverse complement strand
CCGCTGCGCTGCGATCACGGATCGAGGCGCTCCCACGGTTGCGGACGGCAAAGGGAGCGGACCAGGTGTACGCCGAGGTCCGCAAGATGCTCAACCGGCAGAACGTGCGACTGCGGCTGCTGCCGTTGGTCGAGGCCTACCGCGCCCGTAAACGCTCGGCCGGTGTCATCGACTACTCCGACCAGGTCTCGCTGGCAGCTCGGATCGCCGCCGCGTCCCCGGTGGTGGGGGCGATGGAGCGACAGCGGTACGGCGCGGTTCTGCTGGACGAGTTCCAGGACACCAGCTACGGCCAACTCGAACTCATGTCGAGGCTGTTCGGTGGAGGTCATCCCGTGACTGCCGTCGGCGATCCCTCCCAGGCGATCTACGGCTGGCGCGGAGCATCCACCGGGAACATGCGCGAGTTCACTCGCCGCTTCGACACCGGCGGCTCTGCACGCGAAGCCCACGCCGTCGTGTTCCCGCTGTCGGTGAGCTGGCGCAACGGCGCGGGCATCCTCGGCATCGCCAACGACATCGCGAAGGTCTGTGCCGACCAGCATCTCCCGGTCGTCACCTTGACGCCGGCCCCCTCGCGGACGCATCCGGGTGAGATCGGTTGCGCTCTGCTGAACACCCAGATCGAGGAGGTGACGTGGCTGGCCGACGAGATCGCGAAGCGGTGGGCGGCGCGGACCCCGGGTGACACCTTCGCCGTGCTGTCCCGGGCCCGGTCGTTGCTCCGTCCGGTTGCCGCAGCACTACGCGAGCGCGATGTTCCGGTCGAAGTGCTGGGCCTCGGCGGTCTGATCGACGAGCCCGAGGTCACCGACGTCGTGGCGACCCTGCGAGTGATCTCCGATCCCAGCTCGGGCGATGCCATCGGCCGCCTGCTGGTCGGCCCACGCTGGCGGATCGGCCCTCGCGACCTGATGGCCCTGGGCCGCCGCGCCCGGTGGCTGACCCGACAGCAGCTGGCTGGTCATGACTCGGAGCCCTCGGCCACCCCGGTCGAAAGGCCGACATTCGCGCCGTCGTCGAGCCAGTCGGAGGAAACGGGCAGCCTGATCGAGGCTCTTGACGCCCTGGGCCCGGCCTCGGCCTACTCGGCAGAGGGGCACCGGCGGCTGACTGTTCTGAGCCAAGAGCTGTCGTGGCTGCGCCGACGCAGCGGTGTGTCGTTGGCCGACCTGATCGACGATGTGGTCGCCACGCTCGGACTGGGTATCGAAGTCGCCGTACGACCTGACGTGACACACGCGCGAGCCCAAGCCCACCTGCAGGCCCTGCACGAGGTGGCCGAGGAGTTCACCCGGATCGCGGAGGTCCCCTCACTGTCGGCATTCCTCAGCTACCTGGCTGCGGCCGAGGACGAGGAGCGCGGCCTGGAACCCGGGGAGGTCCAGACCTCCGAGGAGGCGGTCTCGCTGCTGACCGTGCATGCCGCGAAGGGTCTGGAGTGGGATGTCGTGGCTGTGCCCGGGTTGACCAAGGACGTCTTCCCGCAGAACGTCACCGTGCGGACCGAGCACTGGCTGACCGACCCGGGACATCTTCCCGTCTCGCTGTGCGGTGACCGGGACTACCTGCCCGATCTCGACCTGACCGGCGTTTGCGACCAGAAAGCGGCAGAGACCGCCTACCTCGAGGCCAAGCAGGCCTACCAGGAGGCCGCGGGCATCGAGGAGTGGCGGTTGGCCTATGTGGCGGTGACCAGGGCGCGGAGCACGTTGCTGTGTTCGGGGAGTTGGTGGACCGGCGATGCGAAGAAGCCGCGCGGGGCTTCACCTATCCTGGAACTTGTTCGGGAGCAAGCACTTTCGGGCGGAGCCAACGGAAGCCAGGTCTCGATCTGGGCCCAGCCGCCCGAGGACGACACGACCAATCCGATGTCGGACGACTTCCCGGAACTCGCCTGGCCGGTCGACCCGCTGCCACCGGCTCGCCGGATCGCTCGGGAGGCTGCCGCAGCACTGGTGGCGGATCCGCCGGAGGATCCGATGACGCTGGACTCGCTGGCCTGGGATGCCGAGGTCGACCTGTTACTGGCCGAGCGGGACCACGCGCGCGCGACGACGATCGACGTCGCCCTACCAGCGCAGCTCTCGGTGTCCGAACTCGTCGCGCTGCGCCGAAGTCCCGGCCAACTCGCCCGTTGGATCCGTCGGCCGCTGCCATCGGCGCCAGCGCCACTGGCCCGCCGCGGAACCGCCTTCCATGCCTGGCTCGAGCGACGCTTCGGGGCGACCCGCTTGGTCGACCTGGACGAACTGCCTGGTTCGGCCGACGACGGTGCGGCCCCGGACGAGGACCTGGACGAACTCAAGGCCGCCTTCCTGGCCAGCGAGTGGGCCGATCGGGAACCCACCGAGGTGGAGGTCCCCTTCCATGTGCGGGTCGGCGACGGGCTTGCCCTGCGCGGTCGGATGGATGCCGTCTTCGGCGACAGCAGTACCGGATTCGAGGTCGTCGACTGGAAGACCGGAGCGGTACCCGACGGGATCGAGAAGCAGGCGGCAGCCATCCAGTTGGCCGCCTATCGCCTGGCCTGGGCCGCGTTGGCCGGTGTGGGCGTGAACAAGGTCAGAGCCGCCTTCGTCTACGTGCGGCACAACGAGACGGTACGTCCGGCCGACCTGGCCACCGCGGAGGAACTCGTCTTGCTGGTGAACGCTCTGCCGGCTGCGTGACTCAACGGCGCACGCGCCCGGCAATCTCACCCAGGAGCCGGATCGAATGCTCAGTGATCGGGCTCACGACCAGGATGACCTCGTCGGCCCCGGCCTCGGTCAGCTCACGCAGATGATCTTCCAGGCGCTCGGGGGCGATCCCAGGGGCTTCCGGGGTGGACCGACGCTCGCCGGCCGCGGGGTCCACCACGACCAGGACGCAGGCGCTGCGAGCGATGTCCCGGGGCGCGCGGCCGGCCGCGACAGCAGCGTCGGTGATGCGCTCGTTGAGCGCCGCGAACCCATCCACTGAATTTCCGTACGAGTCGTACCAGGTGTTCCACGCGTGGACGTGCGGCAAAGTGAGGGCCAGCATCCGCGGACCGTTGGAGCCGATCATCAGCGGTATGAACCGGTGCGGGGGCGGAAGCAGGACGGCGTCCTGGGCTTGGAAGAATTTCCCGTCCAGGCTGGCGCGTTTCCCGGCCAGTAGTTCGCGGATGATCGCGAACGATTCGGCGAAACGCGCCACGCGGTGGTCGTAGGCGATGCCGAACGCGCGGAACTCGGTCGCGTTCCAGCCCGCGCCGAGGCCGAGCACGAAGCGGCCGCAGCTGACCTCGTCGAGCGTCGCAGCCATCTTGGCGAGCAGCCCGGGCGGGTGGAAGCCGGCACAGGCCACCAACGGGCCGAGCGTGATGCGCTCGGTCGCCGCAGCCAGCGCAGCGAGCAGCGTCCAGGCCTCCCAGGGCCCGCGCTCGGGCCGCCCGTCGCCGCGAAAGAGCAGATGGTCACCGAGCCAGATCGAGTCGAAGCCCGCCTCCTCGGCAGCCCGCGCCATAGCGAGGTACTCGGGCCAGCGCACGTCCCGCTCGACCTCCGGAAGCTGGATCCCCACGCGCAGCGGCACCGGACGAGCCTACGACCGCCGGCAAGCCGCCGCAGTGCTACGAGTGAACCGTCCGCAGCTCACATCAGGTTGATCCGACTGCGGACGGTTCACTCGACGGTGAGATCTGGCGCCGCTCGGGCAAGCAGACGTGCTATTTCGCGGCGAGTACGTCGGCTTTCAGGATCTCCGGCGGACTCGCCAGCAGCCGCTCAGCGTTCTCCATGAGCGCAGCGGCGATCGGACCGTCGAGATGGGCCTGACGCTCCGTGTCGCCCGGGAAGGCGTCGACGATCCAGAAGGTCGAGTCGTCAGTACGCAGCGCCATCCAGATGACCGTGCCAGCCTCCTGGTTGGCCAAGTCGAGGGCCCCGGTCAGGAACTGAGCCACCTCGTCCCGGGTGTCATCCTTGGCGACCATCTTGACCACGAGTGCCTTGCTGACCATGAACTGCCTCCGGTACGTCGGGACGGCCTTCGATAGACCGCCTTCCTCAGGCTAATCGACGCGCGGCGACCCCTGGACCGCCGCCAGGGCGGCGGCCACCGGATCGGTGCCGGGCGGCGGGGCATCTTCGGTGCTGCCAGCAGCGCGATCAAGCCGACGCAGTGCCCCAAGCACGACCTCGCGGTCGGTGGTCGACCAGAAGGCGGGCATCGAGGCGCGCAGGAAGCTGGCGTAGCGAGCACTGGCCAGCCGGGAGTCGAGGACCGCGACCACGCCGCGGTCGGTGGCCGTGCGGATCAGGCGTCCGGATCCCTGCGCCAGCAGGAGGCCGGCATGACTGGCCGAGACCGACATGAACCCGTTTCCGCCGGCGCGGGTCACCGCCGTTGCGCGAGCCGACATCAGCGGGTCATCCGGGCGCGGGAACGGGATCCGGTCGATGAGGACGAGCTGACAGGTGGGCCCCGGCACGTCCACCCCCTGCCATAGGGACAGCGTCCCGAACAGGCACGTTCGCGGGTCCGCGGCGAAGGCGGCCATCAACGTCGGGGTGGCGTCGTCGCCCTGACAGAGCACCGGTACGTCGAGGCGCTCGCGCATCTCCTGCGCTGCGGCTTCGGCGGCTCGGCGCGAGGAGAACAGGCCGAGGGTACGTCCACCCGCCGCCTGGACCAGGGCCGCGATCTCGTCCATCCCGGCGGCGCCGAGACCGTCCCGGCCGGGCGGCGGCAAGTGCTTGGCGACGTACAGGATGCCCTGCTTCGGGTAATCGAAGGGACTGCCGACGTCCTGCCCCCGCCAGGCGGGGGCGTCGTTCCCGGCCAGCCCGAGTGCTTCGGCCGTCGCGTCGAAGCTGCCGCCGACGGTGAGCGTGGCCGAGGTGAGGATCACCGTCCGCTCGGCGAACAGCCGCTCGCGGAGCAGCTCTGCGACCGAGAGCGGCGCGACCTGCAGCACGCGTCGGGGCGCTCCCGGCCCGTAGTCGGACACCGACAGCCAGGAGACGTCCTGATCGGATTCCTTGGTCAGCCGCTCCGCGACGTCGAAGATCTCCGACAGGGCACCCCGCGCGAGCTGCTGGGCTCCCTGGGTGCCGGCGGTCTCCAGGAGCGCAACGGCGGCCGGAAGAGAGGTCAAAGCGCCGCGGGCGGCATCCCGCACCGCGGCCACAGCGCGGTGCAATGCCTCAGGCAGCACGTCGGGAAAGCGTCCACTCTCCAGTTCATCGAGTGCTGCCGACAGCTCGGCTGCTGCATCTGTCAGCCGATCGGAGTCCACCTCCGCATGCCGGGCGGCGGCACCGGCCGCGGCCGAGACCGAGACCGCGCTGAGCTGATCGGAGATGACGCCGGTGACCCGATCGGCCAGTTCGTGGGCTTCGTCGATGATCACCACCTGGTGCTCGGGCAGCATCGCGCGGCCCTCGAAGGCATCGATGGCGAGGAAGGCGTGGTTGGTCACGACGATGTCGGACTCTCGGGCCTTGGCCCGGGACAGTTCACTGAAGCAGCTTGCGGCCTGTGGGCAGCGTTGTCCGCCAAGGCATTCATGAGCGGTGACCGAGACTTGCCGCCACGCCCGGTCGGGAACGCCCGGCACCAACTCCGACCGATCGCCAGTCTTCGAGGACTCGACCCAGTCGCGAAGCCGTACGACCGCCGCCCCCCACGATGAGGTCGGGCCGCTGTCCGCGGCTGGGTCGAAGAGGGTCGGCTCCTCCGCGGGATAACCTCCGGCCAGCTTGTGCCGGCAGGCGTAGTGCGCACGGCCCTTGACCAGTGCTATCTCCGGTCTCCGACCGAGCAGCCGTTCCAGGGCATCGACGAGCACCGGCAGATCGTGGTCCACGATCTGAGCCTGCAGAGCCAGCGTTGCCGTCGATACGACGACCGGCTCGCCGTTCTCGACCGCGTGCCGTAGCGCCGGCACCAGGTAGGCCAACGACTTCCCGGTTCCGGTGCCGGCTTGGACGAGCAGGTGCTCGTCGGTGTGCATCGCCGTGTCGACCGCGGCTGCCATTTGCTGCTGGCCCGCGCGGGGAGTCCCGTCGATCGCTCTCACGCCGACCGCCAGCAGATCGGCTACCGGCGGAATCGCCGGAAGGCGGGATCGTCCGGGCACTGGTCGAGGGTAGTGATCTCCGCGGACCGCTGCGTCGAGCGATCCCTTGGGGTGGACAACGGTGGGTCAGCGTGGGGCGTACGGATCTGCGGTCCGACCGGCTCCGGCGCTCTCGTCCCATGCGTAGACCTCGCGGCCGCCGATATAGACCGTCAGCGCCCGCGACATCACGTCCAGCGGATCGCCGGACCAGATCACGACGTCGGCGTCAAGCCCCGCGGTCAGGGAGCCGACCCGGTCGTCGAGTCCGAGCATCCGCGCGGGATTGATGGTCAGCGAGCGCAGCGCCTCCTCTCGGTCGAGCCCTTCCTTGACGGCCAGCGTCGCCTGGTGCACCAGGAAGTGAATCGGAACCACGGGATGGTCGGTCGTGATGGCGATCTGCACGCCGGCCCGAGCGAGCAGGCCCGGGTTGCGCAGCGATCGCTGCCGGAGTTCAACCTTGCTGCGGCTGGTGAACAGCGGGCCGATGATGACCGGGATGTTCTTGGCCGCGATGAGATCGGCGATCAGGTATCCCTCGGTCCCGTGGTTGATCACCAGCCGGTACCCGAACTCGTCGGCCAGCCGGATTGCGGTGGCGACGTCGTCAGCGCGGTGCACGTGCTGGCACCACGGCAATTCGCCGTCCAGCACCCGGACCAGGATCTCGCACGTGGGGTCGCGGTCGAAGGGCTCCTTCTTCTGCTGTGCGGTCGCTCGTTTCGCCCGATAGTCCTCCGCCTTGGTGAAAGCGTCCCGGATCACCGCAGCGACCCCAAGCCTGGTCGAAGGCAGCTTCTGCTGCTCGCCGTACACCCGCTTGGGGTTTTCACCGAGCGCGCTCTTCACGCTGACCGGTTCCTTGAGCAACATCTCGTCCACGATCCGGCCCCAGCACTTCAGCGCCACCGTCTGCCCGCCGATCGGATTGCCCGACCCCGGTTTGATGACCGCGGTGGTCACCCCACCGGACAACGCATCGCGGAAGCCCTCGTCATCCGGATTGATCGCATCGAGGGCGCGCAGGCGGGCACCGTTCGGGTCGGTCATCTCGTTGGTGTCCTGGCCGGCCCAGCCCTCGGCCTCCTCGTGTACGCCGAGATGGGCGTGCGCTTCGACGAAACCTGGCAGGACCCATCTCCCGGTGGCGTCCAAGACCCGGGTCCGGCGGGGAATCTTCACCTTCGCTCCGACGGCTTCGATCTTGCCGCCCCGCAACAGCACCGTCGCGTTCTGGATCGGGTCTGCGGATACCGGTACGACGTACCCCCCGGTGATCGCGATGATCTCGTCGGTGCGTTGCGCCATCAAGAATCTCCCATCAAATGACATGTGGACTGGAAAGCGCTGTCAACTGCCTGACTGGGGTGGACGGCTCTGCGGTAGCGCACTTCGCCGACGGCGCGGTCATGCAGCCGCTATCTGATCGAGGATGGCGGCGGTCAGTTGGTCCGGCGCGTGCTCTGGAATCCAATGCGAGACTCCATCGAGAATGACGAAACGGTATGTGGCATCGACGAATTCGCCACACTTCTGCGCAGCCGCCTGACCCACTGCGAGATCCGCGGTACTCCACACATACGTCGTCGGCACCGCGACCGGCGGCAGGTCGGCGACCTCCTGGCGTCTCATCGCGCGGTACCAGTTCAGCGTCGCGGTCAGAGCGCCGGGCTCGGACTGCACCGCCACGTAATGCTCGATCGCATCGGCGGGCAGGCCGGTCAGCATCCTGCGCAGCCTTCGGGCGCCGTCCTCGAGCAGCACCTGCTCGGCCTTGCCCTCCTGCCAGAACAGCACAATGTAGGAGGAACGCTCCTGTTGGTCGCTGTCGTTGCGAAAGGCCCAGGAAAAGGCCAGCGGATGCGGTACGGAGACTGCGGTCAGCGAGCGGACCCGATCCGGATGCCAGGTCGCGAGGCACCAGGCCGCGTTCGCGCCCCAGTCGTGCCCCACGATGTCCACAGTGGAGAGGTCCAGGGCATCGAGGATGCCGATGGCGTCCGCGACGATGGGGCGCATGCCGTAGGCAGCAACCCCGTCGGGCCGAGCACCGGGAGAATAGCCACGCTGATCGGGCACGATCACCCGATGCCCGGCCCGCACCAGATTCTCGCGTACGGCATCCCAGCTGCGCCCGGTTTCCGGGAACCCGTGTAGCAACAGCACGGGTCGACCGTCCTCTGGCCCGTCCACGGTGACGTCGAAGACCAGTTCGGCTACCGATATCTGCATGCCCCCGAGACTGCCAGACGCGGTTCTACGGCGACCCCGCCCACTGGGCGACCGCCTCAGGATCCGGCGGCGCCGCGAAACACGGGCTACACGCGAGCCCGACTAGCCTGGGCGGGTCCCTGGCCGGTGACCGCGCGAATGGAGTGTGGTCGTGGATCGGAGTCCTGTGCAGCAGTTCGGTCCGTACCGGATCGAGGGCGTGCTCGGCCGTGGCGGCATGGGCGAGGTCTATCGGGCCTATGACGAGACCCATGACCGGGTAGTTGCCCTCAAGCTGCTCACCGAAAGCCTGGCCGACGATGCCGGTTATCGGGAGCGGTTCCGGCGCGAGTCCCACTGGCTGCTCGGCTGTGCGATCCGCATGTCATCCCGATCCACTCCTACGGCGAGATCGACGGTCGGCTGTTCCTCGACATGCGCCTGGTCGAGGGGGAGGACCTCGGTGAGGCACTCGACCGCGATGGTGCGATGTCATCCGAGCGGGCTGTCAGCATCATCGGTCAGATCGCCCGGGCGCTGGACGCGGCGCACGACGACGGGCTGATCCACCGCGACGTCAAGCCGTCCAACGTGCTGATCAGCGATCCGGGCAGCGACGAGGACTTCATCTATCTCGTCGACTTCGGTATCGCGCGAACGGTCGGCTCCGGCGCAGCGGCTGCGCTCACTCACACCGGCGCAGCCCTGGGCAGCTTCGACTACATGGCTCCCGAGCGTTTCCTGGACACCGCGGTCGATCGGCGGACCGACGTGTATTCGTTGGCCTGCCTGCTCTATGAGTGCCTGATCGGGAGCCGACCGTTCAACGGCGACGGTCTGCCGACCCTGATGTATGCCCACCTCAACCTGGCGCCGCCGCGGCCTTCGGCGAAGCGCTCGGGGATTCCGTACGCCTTGGACGAGGTGATCGCAACCGGGATGGCGAAGAGCCCCGATCAACGCTTCGCGCGAGCCGGCGACCTCGGGGCGGCTGCACGTGCTGCTCTCGCCGGTCCCCGTTCGCATTCCTTCCCAGCAGGCGGACACGGCTCGGCCGCGGGATGGGCAGCGCCGATAATCACCACGCAGTGCCTCCCAGTCCTCACCCAACTCGCTCGCACCACCCGGACCCTCCGGTTACTTCGCCCCCCGTCCCGGCTCGGCCCCCGGTGGTCCACCTTCCTACCCGGGACTTTCCGGCATGCCCGGCTCGGTGCGTCCGTCACATCCTGGGCCTCCGGGCGTCCCGGAGCGGGGAAGTCCCTCGCATCCGGGTCCTCCTGGCTTGCCACATCGCACCGGACCAGACCCGAGATCGGCGCCTGGAGTTCCGCCAGAGCCGCCGTCCCGGCGCAACCTTTGGCTGGTTGCTGCCGCCGTCGCGGCGCTGGTCATGGTCATGGCCGTCACTTTGGTCGTGGTGCTCAACACCAGCGGCGATCGGTCTTCGTCGGCTGACCCGACCACGACGACCCTGGGCAGCCCGGCCACGACCGCGGAACTACCGGCTGGCGGCATCCTGGACGGTGCCGGCGGCTCCGGATCCCAAGATCAGGCTGGACCTGCGGCGGCAGCTGACGAGGCGGCGCTGCGTAACCTCATCCCGCTTGATTTCAGTGCCAGCAGCTGCACTGCCACTGGACGGCCTGCCGACGACGGTTCACTGGCCGCCTTGAGCTGTGGAGCAAGCATCACCACACCCGGCGCCAACGCGAGCGACTTCTTCCTCTACGAGTCCGAAGACGACTTGGCTGCGGCCTTCGAGGCGTACGTACAGGATCGGTCCCTTTCCGAATTCCCGTCCAGTGACGCAGCGCAGTGTGCCGGGGAAGAGGGCTTCGGCGAATACGCCCAGGGCGGGCCAGCACTTGGTGCACTTGCCTGTTTCATCGACTCGGAGGACACCGCCCACATGGTCTGGACCAACACCGACCTGAAGGTTTTCGCGATCACCTCGGCGGCCACCGGGAACGCGGCCGGGCTGCGCGCGCTCTATGACTGGTGGGTGGCGCGCGGGCAGATCATCCGCCGCTGATCCCTTCCCTTGCCCGAGCCAGCTCGGTCAGGCGATGGGCGAGCTCAGCCGCCGTGAAGATCCGTTGATCGGCTGGGTCCAGGCAGGTTTGCAAGATTGCCGCGATGTCCGGGGGTAAATGTGGCGCCACCGTGGGCTTGGTCGACATCATCTTGCGGATCGCCGCTAGAGGTTCGTCGTCGGACAGCTCGCCGTAGATCCCCACACCCGCTACCGCCCGGTGCAGGGTCGCAGCCAGTGCCCAGACCTCGCTCGACCGCGATGGCGAGGCCCCGCGGAGCACCGATGGATCCACGTATTCCACTGCACCAGGGGTGGCCGCGCCGGTCAGGGTGAGTCCGGGGCGCGCAGGTACCGACCAAGCCCGATATCGGACAGCAGCGCGCACCGAGTGCCGATCAGAACGTTCTGCGGCTTGATGGCGGCATGAGCGATTCCGGCCTCGTGCAGTGCGTGCGCGGCGCTGGCCGCATGCGAAACCGCGAGCAATACCTCGGTCTGACTCAACCGCCGCCCAGGCGCGGCCAATGAACCGAGCACGATGTGATCCATCGAGTAGAAGAAAGAGCCCCCAGCCAAGCCAGCCTCGAAAACCCTTGGCAAATAAGGCGAGCGGAGGGCCGAGACGGCACGCTCCTCGACCGCACGATCGTAGGCAGAATCCAGGCAGGGACCGTTGAACTGCTTGACTGCTACGAACTGCTCGGCCCGCTCCAGCCGATTCGGAGGGCGGGCGAGGTAGACGCGGCCGCTGTCGCCGTGGCCCAGAACTTGCTGCACCTCGTAGTCGGCGACGCTCGCCGGAACCCCTTGCCCCGTCGGCGGGCTGCGACCGATCAGCTGGCCCTCGGTCTCGGTCATGGCGCACCGTGCAAGGACTCGAACACGAAACTTCGCTCGCCGATGCGTACCTGCATGCTGGGCAGCATCCGGACCGGCTGACCCGGTACCAGGGCTGACCAGACGGTGGCCCCGCGCTCGGCGACCAGAGTGCCGTTCGCCGATCCGCAGTCGACCAGCAGGACGTCCCAGTCCTCGAGCCGGATCTCCGCGTGTCGACGCGAGATCACCCCGCTGGTGTCGAACAGGACCAGCGGTCGGAGCCGGCCGGTGCGTACCCGTTCGTCGATGTCTGGCTCGCGGCCGAGGAGGTAGTTGTCGTTGAGGGAGAAACTGGCCCCGTTGTCGAAGACCAGCAGACCCAGCGGTGGACGCGGTCCTTCGACGAAGACGCCCGTACTCTCGGCCATTCGGATCCCACAGATCGCGCAGAACAACGCCCTCGGGTCATTGAGGTGGGCGTCCCTGCAACGGTAGCCACGTACCCGGGTCCCGGAGCCAGACTCCGCGCAGTCCTGGCCGGTAACGGGCAACGGCAGCGCTGGGCGTGCCCCGCCCAGCGGATCGACCCCCAGGATCTGGTCGCAGCGGCTCGGCGGGGTTGGGCTTGCCAGCAACATGTCGACCGTCTCCCGCGGAGCGGAGGGCTGCAGGCCGGCTCCCAGCTCAGGGGTCGCGGTCGGGGATGGCCGAGAAGCCAGGATGGCACCGTTGCCCGGGACCACCCCTTCGCGTAGATCGAAAGGTCTGGCCGGACGCGGCTCCGGCGTCCCCTGGCCAGACTCCGCGGCGGGACGGGCCAGATCCAGCAGCAGCGGAGCGGGGGGCCAGTCGATCTCCCGGACCTGGACGCGTCCGCTCACGCAGGCCAGCCGCCAGCCGCGCTCGGATACCGCTATCGCCCCCGCACCGGCCAGCACGACGGCCAAGCCGTCGTCGGTAGCGGCCACCAGCGCCAGATCAGCCGGAGCGGCGCCGTGCTCGATCAGCGTGCGCAGTGCTCGACCCAACCGATACCCCGGTGCCCGGATGCCGCCCTGGGCGCTGGTCGCCAACAAGTCCAGCACCACGCGCAGCGCTCGGTCCCCCCTCCTCCGTCTCGGCCGGCCTGGTCACGAGCAGGACACCTGACATCCGGGCCACGACGTCCGAGCCCGGCCGCACGGTGACCGTCATCTGGTCAAAGGCGGGCACGATCGCAGCCGCCACCCGTGGTCTGGTGCCTGGTGCCGTGCCCTCGCTCACCCGGACAGCTCGCTCACCCGAACAGCCTCCCCCCGCGCCAGCGTCGCCGGACCAGCAGGACCCGGATCGGCCCGGACAGTACGACCCAGACCACAAACCAGACGGAGCCGAACAGCAACCAGTATCCGCGGGCGGTCACCGGTAGGTCCCAGAGCCAGGTGCCGGTGCCGAGCAGCAGCCAGATCAACGTGCCCTCTGGTACCCCGGCCAGCAGCGACAACGCGGTCGGCCAGTCCTTGTCCCACCGGTACTGCTGAAGCAGGTGATAGAGCAACTCCCACAACAGGCCCAAGACGATGATCAGGGCGAGGACCGTGAACGACAGCTCGTAGGACCTGCCAAGAGGCAGCCGGGTCGGCAGGATCGGCGTGACCAGGGCTGTCCAGATCCCGCCGATCACCGCGAACAGCAGGACCCGGGTCTGCATCCGGCCGGCCAGCGAAGCGGTCACCTAGACCTCAGATGACCGTGTTGGTGGCCCAGCGAAACCACTCCCGCGCCGACCGTACTAGGTTCAACCGTCGGCAGAAGCCCTCGGCGGCAAGATCGTCGGCGATCTCCTGCGCGGCGATCTGCAAGCCGAGGAAGGTGTCCACTCCGGGAAGGTAGCCGCCGTGGGTCGCCGCACCTGAGGCATAGAGCCGCCCTCTGCCGCTACGGGTTCCTCGTACCTCGAAGGATGGTTCGACATCCAGGCGGCCCAACGGGTTACGCCGTGCACCCGTGTGTTGCAGGAGGTCGGCCAGGATCCGCTGCTCGCCGATGTCGGACTCCAGACCGGTGCAGTCGATGACAAAAGACGCCTCGGCCATCAGCACGCTGTCCCGGCTCTGGATCCGGGCTGTGATCAGATCGTCAGCACCTGCGTCGAGTGCTTCCACCTCGCCGACGACGGTGGAGTACCAGCCTTGCGCCCGTGCTGTGCCCAGCAGGGTCTGCCAGTGCTGCCGGTAGGGCGTCGAGGTCCCCCCGAGCGAGTCGTAGAAGAGGGTCCGCTCGGCGCCTTCGGTGTTGCGCGCCTGATCACGTAACTGACCGCCCCACACCGACTTCGGATCGTCGAAGGCTTGGTAGGCGAAGCCATCTCCACCGCGCCGCCGCAGAAATCTGGGGCCTTGCGATCCGGAGACGTAGGTCCCGAAGATGTGCACCACGCGGGTCTGCAGCCCATGGGTGTTGCGTTCGTCGATCAGCCGCTGCAGCACCCGCGAGGCAACGATTCCCGAACCTCGGACCATCACCGTTCCCGGCCGTCGGCGCAGTTGGTCGTAGACGTGTTCGTGCGGTTCGTAGGCGTTGACCACCCGACTGGAGTTCCGGGTCGATTCGCGATAGGCCTGCAGCTCGGGAAGGAACTTCAGACCGGCGTATCCCACGGCCAGATGAACGTAGGCCGACCTGAACGCGATCCGTTTGGCCGCCGACGCCCATACCGGGGTGGTCAGGATCGTGAAGTAGCCACCGGCCTCGCGGCGGCGGACCATCCGGACCTGTCCGGTGGCCACCATCTCGGGGTAACGGATGCGGCGGGATTCTCGGGCCATCGCGTCGAGCACCTGACCCACCCGCGGTGTGTAGTGCTCGCCGAGCAGCGGTTCGGTCAGCACCTGCCATAGCGGAGCCAGGAGTCCACGCACGGACTCGGCCCCGACAGCCTCGCGTATCGCGTAGGAAGGGAAGCCCCAGATGTTGTCCGGACAGGCCGAGGAGTCCGAGCGCAGGCGTGCTCCGATCGGCACCTGGGACACCCGGGTGAGGTAGGCGAAACTCTCCCACGGAGTACTGAGCGGTGTCAGCACCCGCAGCGACTCGGTTCCGACCCCGCAGATCCGCAGGTGGTCGACGAGTGCGAAGGAGCCGATCCCGCCGCCGACGGAGATCATCGGTGCGTCGGCGATCGGGATCCCGGCATCGAAGAGGTGTTGTTCTGACCAGATGTCGGTGTCCACGAGCGCCTGGGTCAGGTCCCCGGTAGGCACAACGGAGGGCCCAGCGTCGGTCATGGTGCTGGTAACGATAGTGCTCGACCACGATCCAGCCGGGGACCGCAGCACTCACTCGCCGTACCCTTCATGGCGTGACGGACACGTCCACGGCGGGGTGGTATCCCGACCCTGAGAGCCGCCCAGGCCTCGAGCGCTGGTGGAACGGCGTGGGCTGGAGCGAGTCCGTCCGGCCCACCTCGAGTTCCGGGACGATCCTGACCGCACAAGGCCGCAACAGCGTGATCACGAAGTACGGGACGAGCTACGACACGGCCATGGGAGTGGGGGCGAACTACTGGGAACAACCGGCACCGTCGCAAGCGCCCTGGCAGGGCGCTCCTGCGCAACCGGAGCCTGCTGACCCGGCCAGGCAAGGACGGGTCCGGAGCAGTCCGGCGGCGTGGGGCTGGCTGGCCGGTGCTGTCGTGTTGGCTCTTGTGCTGGCCGTGGTCGTGTTCGTCGGTGGTTCCGACCGGCCGGGCCCTCCGATCGCCACCGGCGGGGTGCCGGATAGCCCGACCCGGCCGCCGGGGCAGACGCGGATCGTCGACGAGGAAGCCGGTGTGGCCTACCCCTATCTCGGCGCCTATTGGCTGGAGTTCGTCAACGAGGTGGAGGAGACCACGTCGACGGCGGGGCAGTACATCGTGACCCAGGAGCAGACCCCCGAGGGTCAATTCATCGCACAGGTGACTTCTGGTCCGTTGCAAGCACTGTTCGGGTACGCCGGGCCGAGTTCGTTCGCCGGCACCATCGCGGCCGTGCAGGGCAGTGTCCGTACCAACTACTACCCCGCCCCCAATCAGATCGAGACCCAGCGCGACGAGGCGGTCACCGTTGACGGCGCTGAGGCATATCTGCTCGAGTTCAACCTGTCCTGGGACGTGGCCGGCTACGACTCGACGGGGGAGCGGGCGGCCCTGATCCTGATCGAGACCGGACGGCCGGCTCCAGCCTTGGTGTACATCTCGATTCCGAACACGCACGCAGAGCTCTACGGCATCGTCGACCGGGTCATCGCGGAGATCGACGTCCTGAACTGAGCCGCCGCAGTGCACCGACATGCCGGCGGTCGAGGCAACGGCTATCGTCGCGCGGGTGCCCGTCCGCGCCCCGACCTTGCCGGCCCATCCGCTGCACCGTTTGACTCTGGACAACGGACTGCGAGTCGTACTGGCTCCGGACTCCACTGCTCCGGTGGTCGCCGTGGCCGTCTACTACGACGTCGGGATGCGCAGCGAACCGATGGGCCGCACCGGCTTTGCCCATCTCTTCGAGCACGTCATGTTCCAGGGCTCGGCGCACCTGCCCAAGCTCGAACACGCCCGCCAGGTGCAGGGCAGCGGCGGCGTCTTCAACGGCAGCACGCATCTGGACTACACGAACTACTTCGAGGTGTTGCCGGCCGGGGCGCTGGAGCGGGCGCTGTTCTGCGAGGCCGACCGGATGGCGGCGCCGCTGCTGACCCAGGAAACCATCGACAACCAGATCGACGTGGTCAAGGAGGAGATCCGGGTCAACGTCCTCAACCGCCCGTACGGTGCCTTCCCCTGGCTGCAGTTACCCGAGGTGCTCTACGACACCTTCGCCAACACGCACAACGGGTATGG
>Ga0136612_10000335_pt1 | contig 16017 bp, 15 predicted proteins | sample AntDryUQ224A2306_2_FD_106644 | JGI IMG/M metagenome (GOLD analysis project Ga0136612, IMG submission 106644) | Polar desert sand microbial communities from Dry Valleys, Antarctica - metaG UQ224A (23.06) | ecosystem: Environmental > Terrestrial > Soil > Desert | place: Antarctica: Dry Valley... | reverse complement strand
ATCCTCGATCGGGAGCGTGGGGGCTACTGGCGCATCGCGCCGGCCGGAGAGAGCTGGACCGTGCGCCAGCTCTACTTCCCCGACACGAACGTCCTGATCACGCGCTTCCTGAGCCCCGAGGGCGTGGGTGAGTTGATCGACTTCATGCCGATCGCGAAGGACACGGGCGGGCAGCACCGCCTCGTGCGGCGCGTGCTCGCGATCCGAGGCGAGCTGCGCTTCCGATGCGAGATCGAGCCGCGCTTCGACTACGGGCGGGCCGAGCACCGGGTCGAGCTGGAGGAGGCGGGCGCCGTCTTCGAGGCGGGCGAGCACACGCTCTCGCTCTCGAGCGGCGTTCCACTTCGGCCAACGGAGCGAGGCGTGGAGGCCGAGTTCACGCTCACCGCCGATGAGACCGCATCGTTCGTGCTCGAGCGCGGGGAGCACCGCCCCTACTCGGAGGGCGAGGTACGCGAGCTCTTCACCGAGACGGTCGCCTACTGGCTCGAGTGGCTCGCGCAGTCGCGCTACCGCGGCCGCTGGCGCGAGACCGTCCAGCGCTCGGCGCTCATCCTCAAGCTTCTGACCTACCGTCCGACCGGCGCCATCGTCGCCGCGCCGACGACGAGCCTGCCCGAGCAGCTCGGCGGCTCGCGCAACTGGGACTACCGCTACACGTGGATTCGCGACGCCGCCTTCTCCCTGTACGCCCTGCTCCGGCTCGGCTTCACCGAGGAGGCCACCGCCTTCATGGAGTGGCTGACGGAGCGGTTCCGCCAGTCGCCCGGCAACGGCCCGTCCGGCCCGCTCAAGGTGATCTACGGCATCGATGGCCGGGCAGACCTCGAGGAGGAGGTGCTCGAGCACCTCGAGGGCTACCGCGGCTCGCGGCCGGTACGGATCGGGAACGGGGCGGCCGATCAGCTCCAGCTCGACATCTACGGCGAGCTGATCGACTCCGTCTACCTCTACGACAAGTACGGGACGCCGCTCTACCACGATGCCTGGGGCGACGTCTGCCGCATCGTGGAGTGGGTCTGCGACAACTGGGATCAGGCCGACGAGGGGATCTGGGAGGTGCGCGGCGGCCGCAGCCACTTCACCTACTCGCGGCTCATGTGCTGGGTGGCGGTCGAGAGGGCGATCCGCATCGCGCGCCGGCGCGGGCTGCCGGGCGACATGGTGCGGTGGCTCGGCGTCCGCGACGCGATCTACAAGCAGATCAACGAGCGCGCCTGGCATCCAGGCCGTAACGCCTTCGTCCAGCACTACGACACCGACGTGCTCGACGCCTCGGTGCTGCTCATGCCCCTCGTGAAGTTCGTCTCGCCCACCGACCCGCGCTGGCTCTCCACGCTTGCTGCGATCACCGACGAGCTCGTCTCGGACAGCCTCGTCTACCGCTACAACATCGAGGGAGCGCCCGACGGGGTCGAGGGCGACGAGGGCACCTTCTCCATGTGCTCCTTCTGGTACGTGGAGGCGCTCGCCCGCGCCGGCCGGCTGGACGAGGCGCGGCTCGCCTTTGAGAAGATGCTCACCTACGCAAACCACGTCGGGCTCTACTCCGAGGAGATCGGCCCCACCGGCGAGCTGCTCGGGAACTTTCCCCAGGCGTTCACGCACCTCGCGCTGATCAGCGCCGCGTACAACCTCGACCAGCAGCTCGGCTGAGCGGAGCTCGGATGAGATCACCGCGCAGGTGTTCGATCCGGAGACCTGACCCCGCCTGATTGCACGATCGCGGTTGACGCGCAATCGGAGATTGCGCGTCCAACGTCAGAGCTCAGAGGCAGCCGGAGGCCGACCGCCGCGCGTAGCCCGGCGGCAGGCACGACCTGGACGTGCGCTTCGGGTGCTCTGCCTCGAGCAGCTGCTCCTGGCCGGAGCCCGGCTTTGTCAGGGCGGGAGGCCACGCCGCAGATCGAACAAGCGCTCTGTCAGCGAAGGGGGCCCGTGTGGGGAAACGGCACGTTTCCCCACACGCCGTCAGGTGAGCCTGTTGAACCAGAGGGCTGAGAGGGCTGCGCCGACGAGCATGAGCAGGGCGCCCGCGCCGGCGAAGGCGACGGTTAGCTCGCGCTCCTCCTCGACCTGGGTGACCTGTCGACCAATGTCCTCGTACACGCTGCTCAGCTCCTCCTCGGTCGGCGCCGTGAAGGCCTCGCCGCCCGTCCGCTCGGCGATCTGCTCGAGCGTCCGGAAGTCGGGCGGCACCGGGATCTGTTGCGTGAAGCCGTTCTCGTCGGTCACCTGCACGATGCCGTCCGGAGTACCGAGCGCGATCGTGTACACGGGGACGCCGAGCCGCTGCGCGCGCGCCGCCGCGGGCAGCGGCTCGACCGCGCCCTGCGTGTTGGCGCCGTCCGAGAGCAGGAGGACGGCGAAGGGTGCTCCGTCCTCGTCCCCGGGGCCAGGGTCGGGAGCCGACTCCTCAGGACTCTCCCCGGGCTCGCGGGCGGCTGCGAGACCGGACTCGAGTGAGCGCACGATGGCGTCCCCGAGCGCTGTCCCCCCGCCGGGGGCGAGCGACTCGATCGCGTTTCGGATGGCGGCGCGGTTCGCGGTCGGCGGCGCCAGCAGCTGCGCCTCGCTCGAGAAGGTGACGAGTCCGACGCGCGAGCTGTCGGGCAGGCCGTCGACGAAGGTGCGCGCCGCCTCGCGCGCGGCTGCCATGCGCGTCGGCATCACGTCCCTTGCCTCCATCGAGCCGGAGACGTCGATCGCGAGGACGACGGTCGCCTCCTCCTTCGGCACCGCGATCACGGCCTGCGGCCGTGCGAGCCCGACGAGGAGCGCCGAGAGCGCGAGCAGGAGCAGCGCCGCCGGTACGTGGCGCCGCCAGCCGGGCGAGCGCTCGACCAGGTTCGCGAGCAGATCGAGGTTCGTGAAGCGAGCGGCGTAGCGCATGCGCCGCCGCTGGAGCAGCAGGTAGCCCGCGAGCGCAAGGGGCACGAGCAGCAGCCCGAGCAGCGCGAGCGGCCAGGTGAAGGTCATCGAGGAGCCCGTCTGCCGGTGCGCCGGCGCAGGGCAGCCGCCAGCGGCCGCAGCCAGTCGCCGGCGGTGGAGAGGACGATGTGGTCGGCGCCGAGCGAGCGCAGCGCCCGGCCGAGGGCAGCCCGCTCCTCGGCGGCCTCGGCGGCGAAGCGCTCGCGCAGCGTCCTCCGGCTGGTGTCGACGCGCAGCTGGCGGCCGGTCTCGGGGTCGACGAGCCAGACCTCGCCGATGTCCGGCAGCTCCTGCTCGCGCGGGTCGCGCACCTCGACGGCGACGACATCGTGGCGCCCGCCGAGCTCGAGCATCGGCAGCCGCCAGTCGCGCAGGCCGCGGAAGTCGGAGACGCAGACGACGAGCGCGCGCTGGCGCGCGTAGCGGGCGGTGCGAGTGAGCGCCTCGCCCAGCGACGTCGCGCCCACGCGCTCGCCGTCCGGCTCGGCACGCAGCGCGAGCAGGACGCCGAGGAGGCCGGTTCGGCCCTGTCGGGGAGGCAAGACGCGGGGCCGCCCGTCGCCGAAGGTGACGAGACCGAGCCGGTTGCCGCGCCGGCTCGCGACATGACCGACCGCGAGGGCCACTCCCTCGGCCACGTCGGCCTTGCGGCGGTCGGCCGTGCCGAAGGTCATCGACGCCGAGGTGTCGAGCACGAGCCAGGTGGCGAGCGCCCGCTCGGCGATGTGGACGCGCACGTGCGGCTCGACCATGCGGGCCGTCACGTTCCAGTCGATCTGGCGCACGTCGTCGCCCGGCTGGTAGGGGCGCACCTGGGCGAGCTCGGTGCCCTCGCCGAGGGTGCTCGAGCGGTAGTCGCCGGCGAGGAGCCCCTCCACGCGTCGGCGCACGGTCAGGTCGAGCGCCCGCAGGAGCGCGTCCGGCATCGGGCCCGGGCCCGGCCGGGACGGGCTGCGAGCGGCTGTGAGCGTGTGGACGCCGCTCACGCAGACACCTCGCGCGCGAGCTCGAGGTGCGGCATCTCCACCCGCTCGAGCACGGCGTTCAGGATCGCGTCCGGGCCGACGTCCTCCGCAAGGGCGGCGTAGCTCAGCACGAGTCTGTGGCGCAGGACGTCCTTGGCCAGCTCGCGCACATCCTGGGCGAGCACGTAGGCGCGGCCGCGCAGGAGCGCGAGCGCCCGCGCACCGTGCACGAGATTGATCGGCCCGCGCGGGCTCGCCCCGAAGGAGACGTAGTCGGCCAGTTCGGGCAGTCCGATCTCACCCGGAGCGCGGGTCGCCTTCGCGAGCGTGACGGCGTAGCGCGAGACGACTGGGTCGACGTACACCGCCGCCGTTGCAGCCTGGAGCGCCGAGAGCTCCTGCAGCGAGATGAGCCGCCGCACGTCGACGGCATCCTCGAGCGAGCGCTCAACCACGGTTAGCTCCTCCTCGAAGGGCGGGTAGTCGACGAGCACCTTGAGCATGAAGCGGTCGACCTGCGCCTCCGGCAGCGGGTACGTGCCCTCCGACTCGATCGGGTTCTGCGTCGCCATCACGAGGAAGGGGGCCGGCACCGGATAGGTCGTGCCGCCGATCGTGACCTGGCGCTCCTGCATCACCTCGAGCAGGGCCGACTGCACCTTGGCGGGCGCGCGGTTGATCTCGTCCGCGAGCAGGAAGTTGCAGAAGACGGGGCCAAGCTCGGTCTCGAACACGGCGTCGGCGGGGCGGAAGACGCGTGTGCCGACGAGGTCGGCCGGCACGAGGTCCGGCGTGAACTGCACGCGCTGAAAGGAGCCGCCGAGCACCTGCGCCACCGTCTTCACTGTGAGCGTCTTGGCGAGTCCGGGAACGCCCTCGATCAGCAGGTGGCCACCTGCCAGCAGGCAGACGAACACGCGCTCGAGCATCGCGTCCTGCCCCGCGATCACACGCTTGAGCTCGAAGAGCGCCCCCTCGAGCTGGGCCTGCATGCGGCCCGGATCGTCGACCGCCACGAGGCGGGGCTGAGGCTGGTGCTCGGTCATGTCTCCTCCTTCGCCTTGGCCTGTCACGACGGCCGCTCGCCGAGCGTGACGGTGATGTTCTCGGTCGAGCCGTCGCGCCGTACGCGCAGCGTCAGCGTGTCACCCGGCTTCTTGGCGGCGACGGCCGAGCCCAGCTCCTCCACGGTCGCGATCGCCTGCCCGTCGGCAGACAGAACCACCTGACCGATCTCGACGCCGGCGCGCTCGGCCGGGCTCGAGTCCCGCACCTGGGTCACCCGTGCGCCACCGCCGGCGGTCTCCATACGGATACCGAGGTATGCGCGCTCGAACTTGCCGTCGGCCTTCAGCTCCCTGACCACCTCGCGCACGGTGTTCACTGGGACGGCATAGCCGATGCCGACGTTGCCCCCATTCTCGCTTGCGATCTGGGAGTTGACGCCGATGACGCGGGCGTTCGCGTCGAGCAGCGGCCCGCCCGAGTTGCCGCTGTTGAGCGCGGCGTCGGTCTGAATCGCGTCCTCGATGCCGAACTCGTCCGGTGCCTGGATGCGGCGCCCGAGCGCGCTCACGATGCCCGCCGTGACCGTGCGCTCGAGTCCGAAGGGGTTGCCGATCGCCACCACGTCGTCGCCCACCGTGAGCGCATCCGAGTCGCCGAGCGGCAGGGCGGTCAGCGGCTGCTCGGGCTCCACCTTCAGAAGCGCGAGATCGGTGGACCGATCCGTCCCCACCACGGTGGCGCTCAGCTCCGAGTCGTCGTCGAAGCCCACGGTCACGGTGCTCGCGTCCTGGACGACGTGGTAGTTGGTGACGATGTAGCCGTCCGCATCGGTCACGAAGCCGGAGCCGAGGCCCCCGCCCGAACCCGGCGAGCCGGCGGTGATCTTCACCACCCCCGCGGCGGAGCGCCGGTAAATCTCCTGTACCGAGAGCGAGCCCGAGCGGGCCAGCGTGCTGCCGCCGCCGCTCGGCGCCGCCTCGCGCACGACGGTCGTCGTGCCGCCGTCCTCGCCGGTCGCGGCGACGACCCCGAACGCGGTTGCGCCGCCGACGGCCGCCGCCGCCAGCAGCGGCACCACCCATCGGAGTCCACCGCGCCCGCGGCGCCGCGGCTCCGACTCCTCGATCACCGGCTGCACCCGTGTCTGCTGCTGGAAGTAGTCGCTCATCCCTCGCTCCTCTGTCGCTGCTCTTGCTCCCGAAGAGGAGCACGCACACGGTAAAGCGCGGATAAAGGTGGCGGCGCTCTGCCTACGATGACCGTCGATGCGCTTACTGGTGGTGGAGGACGAGCCCGACCTCGCAGCCGCGCTCGCGCGCGGCCTGCGGCAGGAGGGCTACGCGGTCGACGTGGCCCTCGACGGTGACGATGCGCTCGTGAAAGCTCGCGTCTACCCCTACGACCTCATCCTGCTCGACCTCAACCTGCCGGGGCTCGACGGACGGCAGATCGCCCGCATCCTGCGCGACGAGGAGCGCCGTGACGGCGCGCCACCGCCGCGCGTGCTGATGCTGACCGCACGTGACGGCATCGAGGACCGGATCGGCGGTCTGGACGACGGCGCCGACGACTACCTCGTGAAGCCGGTCGAGCTTGCGGAGCTGACCGCGCGCGTGCGGGCGCTCCTGCGGCGCAGCGTGGCCGGCTCGGGCGCCGTCCTCCGCGCGGGGGCGCTCACGCTCGACACGGCGAGGCACGAGGTGCACAGCGGCGAGGCTCCCCTCGCCCTGACGCCGAAGGAGTTCGCGCTGCTGCGCTACCTCATGTCCCGGCCGGGTGAGGTGCTGTCGGAGGGGCACCTGCTCACGCACGTCTGGGACGAGAACGCGAACCCCTGGTCGAAGACCGTGCGCGTGACCGTGATGACGCTCCGGCGCAAGCTGGCCGAGGCGGGCAGCGGCCAGCAGCCGATCGAGACCGTCGTCGGCGCCGGCTATCGACTGCGTGACGAGCGGTGAGCATGCGGCGTCCCGAGTGGACGCGCTCCATCCGCTTCCGCATGACGCTCCTCTACTCGAGCGTGCTCTTCGCGCTCGCCGCGCTTCTCGTCGGCTCCCTCTACCTGGGGCTCTCCCTCTCGCTTCGGAACGAGCCGCTCTCGCGTGAGCAGGCGGCGCAGGTCTTTCCCGGCGAGCCGCTCCCGGCGCTCGCGGATCGGCGTGCATTCGAGCGCACGGTCAACGAGCGCACGCTCCGCAACCTCCGCACCTTCTCCTTCGGCGCGCTCGGAGCGCTCTTCGTCGCAAGTCTCGGCGTCGGCTGGGTGATCGCGGGGCGCGTGCTCGCGCCGATCGAGCGCATCAGCGGCGTCGCAAGACAGATCCAGGCCACGAACCTCTCCCGCCGCATCGAGCTGACGGGACCCGACGACGAGCTGCGCCGCCTCGCCGACACGTTCGACGCCATGCTCGCACGCCTGGACGCCGCCTTCGAGGCGCAGCGGCGTTTCGTGGCGGATGCGTCGCACGAGCTGCGCAACCCGCTCGCCACGATCCAGGCGAACCTCGACGTCGCGCTCGCCGACCCGCACCCCTCGACGAGCGGCCTGCGCGAGACCGCCGTCGTCGTCCGCCGCGCGAGCACCCGCATGGCGCGCCTCGTCGACGATCTGCTCGCGCTTGCGCGCCTCGAGGCGCCCACGACCCGACGCGAGCCCGTCGAGCTCGGGGAGCTCGTGCGCGAGGCCGCCGACGAGTTCCGCGCGGCGGCGGGCCGGCGCCGGCTCACGCTCGAGGCTGCGGCGGCCGGAGCGCCGACCGTCGAGGGCGATCGCGAGGGGCTGAAGCGAGCCCTCGCCAACCTCGTCGACAACGCCGTCCGCGCCACGCCCTCGGGCTCGACCGTTCGGCTCGCGGCAGGCAGCGACGATGGCCGCGCCTGGATGGCGGTCGCCGACGAGGGGCCCGGCATCGCGCCCGACCAGCAGGGACGGATCTTCGACCGCTTCGCCCGTCTCGACGGCGGCCGCTCGCGGGCCGAGGGCGGCAGCGGCCTCGGGCTCGCGATCGTGCGCGAGCTCGCCGAGGCGCACGGCGGCAGCGTCGAGGTCTCGTCGCGGCCCGGTCATGGCGCGACGTTCACGATCTGGCTCTAGGGATGCCGCCGGAGCCCGCGGATGACCGCGTCGGCGACCCGGTGCGGCGCACGCAGCGCCACCCCGACCAGGTCGAGGTCCGCGGTCGCGACAGCTCGTACGGCGGCGCGGTTGTCGTCGTCGTGTCCCGTCGCGAACAGCTCGGAGGTGTAGATCGCCAGGGGCGCATCCCGTTCGAGCGCTCGGCGGTGGACGGTCTTGAGCTTGTCTGCCCCGGCCTCAAAGACGAGCATGGGTTGCCGAGCATTGGGAGGTACTGCACGCCATCGGCGTCCTCGTACGGCAGGCCCACGACGGACTCGTCCGCGCTCGCGATGATGCCGCTGAACAGGAACGCGGTGACGTTGAGGCGCTGCCATACGACGAGGTCGTCGCGCACGACGACGACGACCCTGGTCGGAAAGTCGGTCACAGCCATCGACGGCAGCATGCTCGACGCCGTCGCGCCGGTCTTGCATGTTCTTGCGCTTGTTAGCGCGCGGCGCGCGCGTACTGCGCAGGCGTCACACCCACGGCGCGGCGGAACGTCCGCGTCAAGTGAGCCTGGTCGTGAAAGCCGCACGCCGCAGCCACCGCCGCCGAGGGTTCGCCACGCACGAGCAGCGCCCGAGCGCGCGCGACGCGCAGGTTCACCTGGAAGGCGTGCGGCGGCTGCCCGATCTGCTTGCCGAATCGCCGCACCAGCTCGAAGCGGCTGAGCCTTGCAGCAGTGGCGAGCTCGGCGAGTGGCACGGGCTGAATCCAGCGTTCCTCCAGATACGCCAGCGCCCGGCCGACGGCTGCGTGCTCGACACGTCGACCGGCCCGCGGTGACGCGGGACGGAGATGTGGGCGCAGCGCGTCGACCGCGTGCAGCACCGCCTCGTCACGGCCAGATCGTCGGTCTCCTCAGCCAGGGCGCGGTGGGCGGCGCCGAGCGCCCTGCGCAGCCGTCCGTCGCGGAAGACGACCCAACGCGCGGCCCGGGGCGCCGGAGCGTCGCGCTCCTCCCAGCTACGCAGGACCTCGGGCTCGAGGTACAGCACCTTGTACGCCCAGCCCTCCGGCCCCGCCGGAATCCCCGTGTGGACCGCGTCAGGCTCGAGGACGAAGCAGCCCCGTCGTCGGCGCGCTCAGCACGAGTGTCGACCGTGAACCGGGCTGCACCTCGGTCCATCACCGCGACCGTCCATGTCGGATGACTGTGCGGCCGGTAGGCGTGACGCTCGAAGTCTGCGTGCAGCGCCTCGACGCCGGCCAGTCCCGCCGGTCTGAACCACGCCGCGGTCTCTCCTACAGTGCAACGATACCGCGCTCCCGAGAGCTCACGGCGACCGTTCTGCGGAGGACAGGCCCCCTTTAACCGGCCTTTACTTCACGGCTGCTGCACTGCACTCTGTCAGCGACAGCGCGAAAGGAGCAAGGTGCAGGAAGCACGCACGCTCGATCGGCGTTGGCTCATCGGGGCTCTCGCCGTCCTCTTCGCGGCGGCTGCCCTCTGGGTGACCGTAGCGGCCGCGTTCGGCGGCTCTTCGGGTGGTACCAGCCCGGCTCAGGGCACCGATGGAAACACCCCGTCGGGGTTCGTCGACACGGTGCAGGGCACCACTCCGGACAGCCGGCAGGGCGACGACGGCGACTGCCCGTGGAAGGACGGAGAGCAGGGCCAGACTCCGTCCAACTCGGACGCAAGCCCGTCGGTCTAGCGGTCTCTCCCTGCCCGGACACCGAGGGCCGGCTCTGCCGGCCCTCGGTCATTCGGGATCACGTCTGCGCGCGCAACTCGTCACTCGGCGGCTGTGTGGAGCCGCGGCCGTACGGGCAGGCGCCGTCGTCCCGCACCTGTCTCGCGATGACGACCGCCGCCGCCGGCTCGAACGGGGCGACGAGATCCGTGGGCGGAGCGCTCACCACCAGGCTCGGCAACACGAGGCCGCCGAAGGCGGCCATAGCCGCCGCCAGTCCCGCGAGGGCGGCGGCGGGCTTCCAGCGTGAACGGAGATCACTCAAGCCTCTGCACCTTTCAGACGGGGTCACGCCACTGTAAACGGCCGTCCCCGCGCCACGGACGCGTGGGAAGGCAGCCGTAACGCGGGCTTAACGTGCTCACCGGCACGTCGCCCCCGCGCAGTCGACCAGGCGAGCAAGCCGCCGCCCCAGCTCTGCCCGCACAGGCGCCAGGGAGGGATCGTCGTGGCGGCTGACGAGCTGGTCGGGGTCGGCGACGAGGTCGTAGAGCTCCCGCTCACCCGTGACGTGGTCGACGAAGAGGTAGCGCGGGGTTCGTATGGCCGCGAAGCTGCGCTCCACGCCTGGCACCGCGGGACCCTCGATGAGGATGGCGCGGCTCTCCTCGTTCCTCTCCGTCTCCCCGGGCGGACGCACGGGCTGCGGACGCGGCTTGCCGGTCAGCGGCAGCAGGGAGCGCCCATCGACCACTCGGCCCGCCCGTGCGTTCGCCGCATCCAGGATCGTCGGCGCGAGGTCGACGTTCGCCACCAGCTCCTCGACCGACCGCCCGCGCCGCACACCTGGCCCCCGCAGGATCAGCGGCACGCGGATCGACGGCTCGTAGACGAGCACCTTGCCGAGCCGGACACGGTGCTCGCCGTGGAAGAAGCCGTTGTCGGCAGTGAACACGATGAGGGTCCGCTCGAGCTCCCCGCTCGTGCTCAGCGCAGCGACGATGTCCCTCACCGCCTCGTCGACGGCTAGCAGCGACTCGAGGCGCTGCTGGTAGTTCTCCGTGACGGCAGCGACCTCGGCCGGGCTCAGGGGCTGCCGACGGCGGATGAGCGCCGGCTTGTCGGAGACATCCAGCTCGTTGAAGGAGGCCGGCCTCGGCAGGGGCTCGGACGCGAAGCGGTCGTGGTGGCGGGGCGCGGGCACTGGAGTCCCGAGCTCCGGGTCGCCAGCCTCTCGGGGGCCGCCGCTGTGGGGCGCCAGGAACGCCACGGAGAGGAAGAACGGCTGGCGCGACGGAGCGCGGCGGCGAATGAAGTCGACCGCTTTGCTGCGGTAGACGTCCGTCTGGTAGGAGCCCGGGTCACTGCCGTAGGTGACCAGCCGCCCGTTTTCGTTGAGCGTGTAGTCGTAGAAGCGGTACGTCGAAGGATCGACCGAGCCGTACCACTCGCTCCAGCCGGGCGGTACCTCCGTCGGGTAGCGAGTGCCGTAGCGGTTGAGGTACTTGCCGATGTGGGCCGTGAGGTAGCCGCTGCGCTCCAACCAGACAGGCAGGGTGTTCGTGCTGTCCAGCTTGTAGTAGCCGCCGCTCGGCGGCATGTTCGAGCGGACGCCGTGGTTGTGCACGTACTGCCCCGTCAGGAAGGTGGAGCGCGAGGGGCAGCAGAGCGAGAGGCCGACGAAGCTGTTCCGGAAGGTCGCGCCCTCCTCGGCGAGCAGACTGCGCACGTTGCCCATCACCCGCAGCGACTCGACCGTCTGGTCGTCCGTCATCAGCACCAGGACGTTCGGGCGCAGCTGGCCGCTCACCGCCTGTGCCGCACCCGCGCTCTCGGCCTCGCCTCCGATCGTCGCGAGCGCGGCCAGCAGGGCTGCCGTGAGTAGGACTGTCGTCGCCGCGATGAGTCGTCGTCTGGCCATTCGTCGCTTCCTCTCTGTCGGATCCGTCGGCACCGCGATGATCCCCGAGTCCGGGTCAGCTGGACGTGCGCCGAACGTAAGCGCTGCGTGAAACCACGCGGATGAAGGCCGAACGGGTTCTGATAGCTGTACAGCGGTGAGGGACGACCTGGCGCCAGGCAACCGCTTCCCCTCGTTCTCGCTGCCGGATCACACCGGTGCCGAGGTTCCGCTCGCCGAGCTCGCGCAGGGCCACCCACTCATCCTCTGCTTCGTGCGCGGCTGGTGGTGTCCCAAGGAGCAGGTGCGATTGCGCACGCTCGTCGGCATGCAGGAGGAGATCCAGCGCGAGTACGGCCGCATCGCCGTCGTGACCGTCGACTCGCCGTACACGAACGGCGCCCTCCGCGCGGGCCTCGGCGCCGCCTTCCCATTCCTCTCCGACGAGGGGCGGCGGCTCGCGCAGGAGCTCGACGCCATCGAGGTGCCCGACACGAAGCACCGGCCCTTCCTGCCCCTCACTTTCGTGCTCGACTCGACGGGGCGCATCCGCCGCAGCTGGTGCGGCTTCTGGTTCTGGGGGAATCCGACGCCCGAGGAGCTTCGGCTCGCGCTGCGTGAGATCACCCGTGACGAACAGCCCTCCTATGACGCGCAGGCGGTCTGGGAAGCGGGTGGCTCGGCGGCGCCGTCGGCCGGCATCGACGCACCCGTCGTGTGGATCAGGGAGGACGGCGACGGGCGCGAGATCCAGCGCGGCGTGCACGGGGACGAGCTCCCGGAGGTCGGCGCCGAGGTGTCGCGCTCGACGCTCGACGGGCGGCCCTGGGTAGTGGAGAGCATCGAGCGTGAGGACGGTCGTGTGGCCGTCCACCTACGCAAGGCAGGGCCACCGAGCTCGGATCCGCTGCCACAGCACCACATCACCGCGCCGCTCCCGTGAGCGACGACCTCCGGCGCCGCCTGACGCTCTTCGCCACGGTGCTCGGCTCCTCGCTCGCCTTCATCGACGCCACTGTCGTGATCGTGGCACTGCCAACGATCGAGCGCGACCTCGACCTCGGCCTCTCGGGACAGCAGTGGGTGCTGCTCTCCTACTCGCTCGCGCTCGCGTCCCTCTACCTCGTCGCCGGAGCGATCGGCGACCGTGTCGGCAGGCGCGAGGTCTTCGTCGCGGGAGCCGTGGGCTTTGCGGCTGCCTCCATGCTGGCAGGCCTCGCGCCGAACGCCGAGATCCTCATCGTGGCCCGCCTGCTCCAGGGCGTGGCGGGCTCGCTCCTGACGACGAACAGCCTGGCGCTCCTGCGCGAGGTCTACGGCCGCGACGCCGGCAGGGCGGTCGGACTGTGGACTGCGCTCACGAGCGTCGCCACGATCGCGGGCCCACCCGCGGGCGGCGCGCTCGTCGAGTGGGTCTCGTGGCGCTGGATCTTCTTCGTCAACCTGCCGCTCGCGGCTGCCGCGGTGGCGCTTGCGCTGCTCGGGCGCTCGACGCACCGGGAGGAGCACCGCGTGGGCGCGCTCGACATCCCCGGTGCCGTCCTCGCGGCCACTGGCTTCGGCGCCCTCACCTACGGCATGGTGGAGGGCGCCGAGGGAGGCTTCGGCGGCCTCTGGTGGGCCTTCGTCCTGGCCGCCGTGGCCCTCGGAGCCTTCCTCGTCGTGGAGCGGCGCTCGAGCGACCCGATGCTTCCGCTCGAGCTCTTCAGGCGGCGCAACTTCGCATTCGCGAACCTCGAGACCTTCCTCGTCTACGCGGCGCTCGGCGGCAACTTCGTCTTCCTGACGCTCTACCTCCAGTTCCTCGGCTTCACGCCCTTCGAGGCGGGCCTCTTCAGCATCCCGACGAGCGTGATCATGATCGCGCTGGCCGCTCGCTTCGGTGCGCTGGCGGATCGGCACGGGCCCCGTCTCTACCTGACCGCCGGGCCCGTTCTCATCGGCGCCGGCACCCTGCTCTTCCTGCTGCTCGAGGCGCGCAACGACTTCTGGACGTTCGGCGTCGCTGGGCTCGTGCTCTTCGCGTTGGGTCTGGCCATGATCGTCGCGCCGATCACCGCGACCGCCCTGTCGTCGGCGCCCGAGCAGTACGCGGGCATCGCCTCCGGCGTCAACCAGACGGTCTCCCGGCTCGGCAACCTGCTCGCCATCGCCGCCATCGGGCTCGTGATCACGCTCGTCTTCGAGGCGGGCGGCGGTACCGAGGAGGCGATCGCACTAGCACGCGGTCAGCGCGATCCCGAGCTGCGGGCGGCGTCGATCGACGCCTTCCGCGCCGGCATGGTGGTGGTCGCGCTGCTCGCGTTCGCCGGCGCCGTCGTCGCGGCGCTCGGCATCTCGAACGCCGAGGCCGCGCGCGTCAAGCAGTCCGAAGCGGGGCCCGCTGCAGCCTGAACGGCAGGGCGGCGGCGCGCTCGCGGCCGCGCCGTAGCGCCTCCTCCCGCGTCTCGGCGGCCTCGTAGACGATCGCGAGGCGGTAGCTCTCGACGTCGTTCAGGCCCTGCTGCGAGAGGCGCAGGCCCGGACGCACGAGGATCTCCACGCCCTCCTGCGGCTCGGGCACCGACTCCACGAAGCCGTCGCTGAAGGTACGGAGGACGTAGGAGACGGCGACGCCCGTGGGCGGCCGCTCCTCCCAGTCCGGATCCTCGCCGCAGGCGAGCGCGAAGAGCGCGTCGTAGGTCGAGCGCCCGTGGACGGCGCGTACGAGCGGTGAGAACTGCGAGGCAATGCGCCCGTTCACTTCGATCAGCGTCGTCGGTCCCTGCTCGGGGACGAGGAACTCGACGTTGAAGAAGCCGCCGTCGAAGCCGAGCGCGGGCAGCACGCGCCGGGTCAGCTCCGCGAGCTCCGCCTGACGCTCTGGAGGTAACGCGCTCGGGTACTCGAAGCGCTCGAAGCTGTTCGTGCCCGGGTACTTGACCGAGTCGGTGATGCCGATCACGCGCACCCGGCCCTCATGCACGTAGCCCTCCAGGGTGACCTCCATCCCCGCGGCGAGCTCCTCGATCAGGTACCCGCCCACCTCCCCGCGCGGAAGTCCGGCCAGCTCGGCGATGTCGGCGTAGGACGAGCCGTAGCCGTCCGTGTCGGGGAGGAGCTCGAGCTCGGCGAGCCCGTCCAGGCGCCGCACACCCTGCGAGAGCCGCCCGACCACGGGCTTGGCGAACCAGGGCGGTGGAAACGGCGGTCGGAAATCGCGTCTTTCGTTCGCGACGGCGAAGCCGGGCACCGCCCGCCCGACCACGGTTCGCTGGAGCGAGCGAGAGCGCACCTTGTGCTGGCAGGCGATGAGTGCAGCCGTCGAGGGACCGGGCAGCCCGCGGCGCTCGGCGAGGAGCGCAGCCAGAAGCGCAGAGCGATCCTTCGTGCCGACGACGCCGTCGGCCGGTAGCGTCATGCAGGCCGCGAGAAAGGCGACCGGGTCGAACGATGTCAGCAAGTCGAGATCGGCGCCGACGAAGTGGATCCGGTAGCGCTCCCCGAGAGCGGCCGCGTGGACGAAGTTGCGATCACGTGCCTGCGGGCAGAGGACGAGGACATCGCGCATGGCGACGGGATGCTACGCGGTCACCTCACGGATTTGTGCTCCGCACCTTAAGGTTCGGTTGCGATGGTCGTCGAGGTCATTGCCGCGGCGCTCGTGTGCCTCGACCCGGGGCACGGGACGCTGCCCGCGGTGGGAGCCGAGCGGGAGCCGAGCGGCCCCGGCGCGCGCGAGCTGAAGAGCAAGGACGGCGGCGGGGCGCCCGGTGAAGCAGCCGTCGTGCTCGCGATCGCGCAGCGGACTCGCGTGCTGCTCCTGCGGCGCGGCTACCGCGTGGCCATGACACGGACGGCGGCCGAGTATGCGGGCGGGAACGTCGAGCGCGCCCGGTTCTGCAACGCGCGGGGGGCGGCACTCATGCTGCGCATCCATGCCGACGGCTCTCAGGATGCCTCGCGCAGCGGCGTGGCGACGCTCGTCCCCGTGGCGCGGCCTCGCTGGACGGACGACATCGCCGCTGCGAGCAGGCGAGCCGGAGCGCTCGTGCAGCGAGCCCTCGTGCGGGCCACGGGGGCGCGCGACCTCGGTCTCCAGCCTCGCTCCGACCTGACGGGCTTCAACTGGGCCGACGTGCCTGCGATCCTCGTGGAGACCGGTTTCCTCTCGCATCCGGCCGAGGGTCGGCGCCTGCGCACCGCCCCCTACCGCGAGCGTGTGGCGCGCGGTCTCGCGGCCGGGGTGGCCGCGTTCGTGGCCCCGCGGTAGGGGCCGTGTGTCAGCTGCCCGGACAGGCAGCTGACACCCGCACCCTGCGTCCCCTACGGAATCAGCTCGAAGCTGATCGTCGCCTGATCCTTGGTCGTGTAGTCGAACATCGCCTGCCCGCGCGCGTTCTGGAAGTCTCCACTTCCGCCGGTGACGCCCAGGACGACGTCCTCCGCCTCGATCCTCCCGACGCCCTGCAGCGT